>Ga0207086_1050_pt1 | contig 28253 bp, 25 predicted proteins | sample Alteio_BWMinHeat_54_FD_153540 | JGI IMG/M metagenome (GOLD analysis project Ga0207086, IMG submission 153540) | Enriched cells from forest soil in Barre Woods Harvard Forest LTER site, Petersham, Massachusetts, United States -... | ecosystem: Environmental > Terrestrial > Soil > Temperate forest >... | reverse complement strand
CAATCCCGCGGGACCGGGACCGCCGCGCGTCTTCGCCAGCCAGCGTTTGTAAACCTCATGCGCTCGCTGCGTATCCACGAAGACATCGCCGTAGCGATCATCCGGTGCGACTTTTTCCAGCGTCACTTTTTGATGCCAGCAGTGCATGCCGCTGATGGGGTCGGGCTGAACGGGGAAGGTCAAGTTTTGCGGCACGCCCCCTTCGCGCCACCAGATCCGCTGGGAATCCGGGTCGGCGCTGGCGAATGGCCCTGGCCCTTCGAGTTGCCGGACCAGCCATTGCCCCGGCTGGGGCTGCGAGACCTCCACGACATTGGTGCTGTAGCGATTGCTGGCCACGTCTTGACGACGACGCCAGCGCCCGAGGTGATGCGAGCAGGCGACCACGCCCGGCCGAATCGCCTCGGTCAGCCAGACGCGATCGACGAAGTAGCCGATTTCGGTCCGCACGCGCACCAGATCGCCATCCGCCAGCCCCAGGCGCTTGCCGTCCGCCGGATAGACCCACAGCGGATTGCACTGCGCGATCTCGTTGAGCCATTTGGCCGCGCCGCTGCGGGTATGAATCAACGTTGGCAACCGAAAGGTCGGCAGCAAACAGAACTCGCCGGCGGCGGGGTCGAGGTCACGCCAGTCGACATGGCTGTTGATGTAACCGGGCAAGGCGAACTCCGGCCATTTCCGGTCCACCATCGTCTGCGAGTAAAGCTCCTGCTTGCGCGACGGAGTCGGAAACCCTTCGACACTTGCGCCATCGATTTGGATGCCGAGCGTCTTTCCGCCCTTGAGGACGACCTTGCTGACTGGATCGACCTTCGCTCCTTTCATATCGTCGCTGCCCAGTGGACGCTCGTGACGCCGATAACTCGACTTCAATACCTCGAATGCGCCAAACTTGCGCATGTAAGCCAGCGGGTCGAGACCTTTCGCCTTGGCGGCTTCGGGCAGGCCGGGCACGCGTTCGAAAATGAACCTGTAATACTCATCGATCGTGATTTTCTCGCCAGGCCGGTACGGGCTTTCGAAATGCTTGCGAATGCCCATCTTCCCCTGCGGATCGATTTGCCAGCTAAGCTCGATCCAAAACTCGTCCTCCTCCCAGACTTTGCCCGGGTTGGACTCGTAGGTGTATTGCACTGGCTGCCCCGCGCGCTCCCGTACCACGCGCATGACGGGTTGACGAAAAGCGATCCAGGTAGCGCTATGGGTCTCGTAGCTGTTCAGGTCGTGCCGTTCGGGCGACTGCCCCATCGGCAGCACCAAGTCGGCAAAGTAGGCGGTTTCGTTCCAAGTCGGCGTGAGCGCGACGTGCAGGCCGATTTTCGATTCGTCGCGCAGCATCTCGACCCAGCTGAAGCCATCCGGATAAGTCCATACGGGATTGAAGACGCGTGTGAAATAGACATCGATCTTGCCGCGTCCTTCTTTCAGGAAATGCGGCAACAGAAAACTCATCTCGTAGTGGCCGAGCGGATACTCGCGCGGGAAATGCAGTTCGTTCCAGACATCTTGGGCTGGCGGATGGTCGAAGAGTTGCGGGCGAAACTTGTTCCAGGCGTTGGGGCTGGTGCCCCCTTCGGTCCCAACCGCGCCGACGAGCACGCTCAGGAAATGGAGGGTGCGCGCGACCTGCCAGCCTCCCAGATGTCCGCTCGCCGGCCCACGCCAATTGTGCGAGGCGAAACGGGAACCGGCACGGCCAATCTTGCGCGCCACTTCCACGATCATCGCAGCCGACACGCCGCACTCGGCCTCGGCATACTCGGGCGTGAACCGGACGTATTCGGCCTTGAGATTGGTGATGAAGTCGTCAAAGCTGCGCCCGGCGGAATTGGTTTTTTCGAGGTACGTCTCCCAATTCACCCAGCGCCGCAGAAACTCCCGGTCGTACAGTCCCTCCTCCAAGATCACGCGCGCCATCGCCAAAAGCGCTGCCGCCTCGGTACCAGGACGGGTCGGCATCCAGAAATCCGCCATCGATGCCGTATTGGAAAGCCGCGAGTCCATCACCGCGAGCTTGGCGCCGGACAGCTTGCCTTCGATGATCCGCTGGGCGTGCGGATTGAAGTAGTGCCCCGATTCGAGGTGGGCGGAGATGAGCAGAATGAAATCGGCATTGGCGTGGTCGGGACTGGGCCGATCGTAAGCCTGCCAGATTGCGTAGCCGAACCGCGCTCCCGCCGAGCAGATATTGGTGTGGCTGTTATGCCCGTCCACCCCCCAGGCCTGAAGCACCCGTTCGACATAACCTTCGTTGCCCGGCCGGCCGACATGGTAGACCACCTCGTTGTGTCGATCTTCCACCAGGGCGGCGCGGATGCGCGTGGCAATCAGATCGACGGCCTCCTTCCAACCGATTTTCTCCCATTTGCCTTCGCCACGGCCGCCAACGCGGCGGAGCGGATGCATGATTCGGTCCGGATCGTTGATTTGATTGATGGTCGCGGGACCCTTGGCACACAACCGTCCGCGGCTGGCGGGATGCAGAGGGTTGCCCTCGAACTTGCGAATCTCCTGCGTCTCTTTGTCGACGTAGGCCAGCAGACCACAAGCCGATTCGCAATTGAAGCAGGTAGTCGGAATGAGTTGGTAGTGCTTCTCGGTGCGCCGGGCAGGCCAACCGCCGGCTTCGATTTCAACCCAGTCGTCCCAATGCTCCGGCGGCGGCGCGGGGGTGAGCAGCCCATTGGTGTTCACCTCCCGTTGCGGAGGGTTCTCCTCGATCAGCCCCAGGCTGATGGCACAACGCTCGATCCAACTAACTCGGTTCGGCACAAATGACCTCTAATGCTGACCCAAAGGAATTTTCCTACAGCCCGTCTGCGCGTGCCGACAACCATTGCGAGTATCGCGCTTTTAGTCTGTCTCGTGCCGCGCTCGAATCTAGGATCACGTCCATGCCGCCATCGTAGGGATGCACAAGCCACCTACAATCGATGGCGACAATCATGATGTTAGCCAGCTTGTCATCCGCGATCATCCGAACCAGCCCGTTCAACAGTCCCGGTCGCCAACGTTGCTGGCTCACGAATACATGCCAGAAGGTCGGTTCGCCGAAATTACTATCCTGTTCGTGCATGGCGACTGTTCGCCAGGGAACCGCGCGCGGGTCCAATTCTAACAGCTCGGCTTCCAGGCGAATCGGCGCCGCCGTTTGGGAATATCCTGTAGTCAACAACGCGACAATTTCGTCGTCCTGCGCAAGTTCACCAAGGATTCGGTTGTGACGCTCCAAGACCATAGCGTATTCTGCTTCATTTTCGGGATACCGCTTCGAGTCGGGCAGGCTGTGGAACCGAACCCAACGGTCCTCGAAGGCTTGTCGCAGTTGGTGCGCGACTGGCTCGCAGTTCGGAAACCAATCCTGCCAGGAATCGAGCATACCAAGCCGCGCCTGAGGAATTTGCCATGTGAAGCCTAATTTACACTATCCAATCCCCAGTGCCGCCTTCAAACACAGGTCGATTTCTTGCATGAATTCATCCGACAGTTTGCCAATCTTGTCCTGCAATCTGTCCTCACTCATGAGCGAAATCAGATAGCCTGAAAAAAGGCTGTCCTGAAATATTCCTGCCGCACGGCCGGCGGACGTCTGCGCTTCGATTAGAAAACAAGCCGGGTCGGCCTTGTCGTCCAGGTTAGTAGTCAGCTGGGCAACGAGAGCGTGACGAAGCCGCTTGTTGTAGACGTCTGCCTGGACAACTACAACAGGACGTTTCTTTCCCCTCAGGCCGGAAGCATGGGGAAAACGGGCGTTGATGACATCTCCGCGTTCAAGGTTCATGGGTTTCCGCTTGGGAGATGATCTTTTCGGCCTCGTCCGCAAGCAGGTACATTTCGTCGACCGTCCAAGGCCCGGCGTCATAATCCGGATCTTCGTTTTTCTTCAACCGTTCGTACATGTCCTGGCGCAGCACAACGTACGGCGTCTTTGTCTTCGGATCCACAACGACGGCAGGATCCTTGCCCGCGGACGAGATGGCTTGTAGTTGCTGTTCGGTCAGTTCGATCATCGTGGCCTCCCTTACTCGGCATCTTACCATCCCTAAGTTTCTGGCAGCAAGACCCGACACGCGGCTCTAACGCGGTGGCTTTACCCTATTGTGAACGGTTCGCTAACTAAGCGGCACCTGCTGTGGCGCCATCACCCACAACCATTCGATGACGGCCATGCCCGCGAGCGCGGCCAGGGCGGCAATCACGCCTACCGGACCAAAACCCGTCGCCAGAAAGACCAACGGCAGCACGTGCCCCACGCCGATGCCGCCGTACCAGAACCAGCGACCCATTCGCCGGCCCAAAATCCAGTGCATCGCCAAGCGGGCGTCGTTGGTCGGTGGGGCGGTCCAGATTTCCGCAAATAGCGAGACTAGGCTGAATACCAATGTCGCAATCAGCACCAGTCGGGGGCTGGCCGCGGCGCCACCGGAAACCACTTCGGCGATCAACCAGACCGCCGCGCCGGCCAGCAGCGCATGGGCCAGGAGGTGCACACTCAGGAGCGGATTCTGCCAGAAGTCGCGCCCCTTGGCCTGCGCGAATAGAAAAGCCGTGTAAACTGCGGAAAACACCGCCAGGACCGTGCCCGGCCAGAGCAGCAAGTCTGCAAATCTGTCGACGCCAGCGAGTGTGGCCACGAGCCAGAGCGACAGGACAGCCCCGAATCCCGTAAGTCCATAAGCGCCGCGGACCAACCAGGAACGCCATTGCGGTCGCAGCAAGACATACAGGAATCGCTTCGGCCGTTTTAGATCCGCTACCAGCAATCCCGCCGTCAGCGTCAAGAAGATCAGAGCGATGATGCCCATGGCAACCGCGATGTGCGCTGCGGCAGTCGCCCCGTCCAGCAATCGAGCGGCGACCACGGACAGAAAAGCGCCGGTGCCGAGCGATTTGGTCCAAGTGTAGGCGGCGACTTCCCACCCCCAGGCGGGAGCGCGGGGACGAACGTCATATACCCGCCGCGGCTCGGCTTCCACACCCACCACGGGTAGCGCCAGGCGTGTGGACCCATTCTCGGAGCCGGCCGGCAGTGATCGCGGCTGCACGGGCTGACCGTCGGTGGCCACATAAGCCCCGCGACTCCACATGCCGCGTCCGTCGGCCGCAGCCCGCGTCGGCACCAGCGACGCCTCGTCCGCCTCAATGTAAAAGAGCTTGGGCTTGGTCCCCTTTTCAGGCTTGCGCACCTGCACGGGATGGCGATCCAGCAGCCGCGCGATCTCGCTCGTCGGATCGTCCATGTCCCCCGCGATGATGGCTTGCTCCGGGCACACCGCCACGCAACTCGGCTGCAGACCGATTTCGAGGCGGTGCGTGCAGAAGTTGCACTTCGCGGCCGTGCTGGTGTTGGGATCGATGTAGATGGAGTCGTAGGGGCAAGCCTGCATGCACGCTTTGCAGCCGATGCAACGATCGGAGTTGAAATCGACCACGCCGTCGCCGCGCGTGTGCAAGGCCGTCACCGGACAGATGGTCACGCACGGCGCAAACTCGCAATGGTTGCAGCGCATGACCGTGAACAGCCGGCGATTATTGGGAAATGTGCCCTTTTCGATGTACTTGACCCAGGTCCGATCCACGCCGACCGGCACCTGATGCTCGCTCTTGCACGCCACGGTGCAGGCGTGGCAGCCGATGCACTTGCGGTTGTCGATGACGAACCCAAACGTCGGCATGGTGAAACCACTTTCCTGTTCGGTCAAATGCCCGCGGCATCGGAGAATTCGAGAAGCATCGGTTCCAGCCCACGTTGGCCGTCGAACATCGAATACGTTCCCATGACCTTGAGCGGCGGCGAGTAGATGTGCAGCGTCACCAGGTCGGCGTTCCCGGGCTGGAGGTTGGAGACCTGGTGCATGTCATCGTCCTGGCTGGCACAGACCTCGCCGGCCGCCAGATCGCGCGAGAAGAGCGCTTTAACGAGTCCGTTGGGCGCGAATTCGAAGAGGGTCTCGGTTGCCGTGCCGCGCAGCACGCGCACGCCGCAGCTCGAGCCATGGTGGTCGTGGATTGGGCTGCGCTGTCCGTTTTTCCAGCACAGAGCGAGGGCTTGGTACCAGGTGCCGGTACGGATCACGTTGCGCGTGTAGCCTTGGTTGGAAAAGCGAATGGCCGAGGCGACATCGTCGCAGTCGATGTCGAGTTCTTGAAGCTGGGCGACAAGATCCGGCAAGGCAACACGATCGCGGAGCGCGTCGAGATAGTGGAATAATTCGTCAAGCGTCTTTGCCATTATTCGGACTCGCTGTTGGGCGTTGCAGATATACCCTACAAAGGCCCCGTCGTTTTGGCTGGCTCGAATCGGGGCCCTAAACCGATCTTACTCCAATGAACGCGTTGTTGACCAATTTCGACGTGATTCCGCTGCGCACCGGATTGCCGCTAGAATAGCATTTTTATCACTCTTCCAGCTTCCTCAGCCACCGGAGCGGTTCCAACCATGCCTCGTCTGATTCCGTTCGCGATTGTCGTTCTGTTCATTCCCGCGCTCGGCATGGCCCAGGTGCTGCCGGAGCGGGCGATCGAGACGATGAAAGTCGCGCCGGACTTGCAGATCGAGCTGTTCGCTCACGAACCGGACCTGATCAATCCCACCAGCATCGACGTCGATCATCTCGGCCGCGTCTGGGTCTGCGAAGCGGTCAATTATCGGCGCGTCATGTTCAACCGGCCGATCCTTCGCCCCGAAGGCGATCGCATTGTTATCCTCGAAGACACCAAGGGCGTCGGCAAAGCGGACAAGGTCACCGTTTTTTATCAGGGCAAGGACCTGATCGCTCCGATCGGCATCGCGGTCGCGCCGATTCCGGGCGGCAAAACGGGGGCGTGCAAGGTTTTTGTCTGTCAGTCGCCGGACATTCTCGTGTTCGAGGATCTCGACGGTGATGGCAAGGCCGATGGACCGCCGAAGAAACTGCTCAGCGGCTTCGGCGGCTTTGACAGCGATCATGGCGTGCACGGCATCAACATCGGTCCGGACGGGAAGCTTTATTTCACGGTCGGTGACACGGGCGTGAAGGGGCTGCAATCGAGTGATGGCAAGGGGAGAAAGTGGACGAGCAATTCGACTGACTGCCGGGCTGGGACAGTGTGGCGTTGCGACATGGACGGCAAGAACCTCGAATTGATCGCCCACAACTTCCGCAATCCCTACGAGTGTTGCGTCAACAGCTTCGGCGACATCTGGCTGTCCGACAACGATGACGATGGCACGCAGCAAACGCGCATCTGCTACATCATGCCCGGCGGCGACTACGGCTACCATCCTCGCGGCCCCGGCGAGAGCCATTGGCACGAAGAGAAGCCGGGAATCGTTCACAAGGTCTTGCGCACGGGCTTCGGAGCGCCCGCCGGCATCTGCTTTTACGAAGGAACATTGTTGCCCGAGCGATTTCGCGGCCAGCTATTGCACTGCGATCCGGGTCCGCGCGAGTTCCGCTGCTTTCACATTAAGCCGAAGGGAGCGGGCTTCGAGTTGGAGAAGGAGGTCCTTGTCACCAGCACCGACACCTGGTTCCGGCTGAGCGATTGCTGCGTCGCGCCGGACGGCAGCGTCTTCCTCGCCGACTGGTACGATCCCGGCGTCGGCGGCCACGGCATGGGCGACTGGACCCGCGGCAGAATTTATCGCGTCACGCCGAAGGGGCAAGTTGGGTACACGGTACCGAAGGTATATGTGGGAGCGAAGCATGGCATCATCGAGGCAATTGAGTCGCCAAATCTGGCCGTCCGCGAGATGGCAGCGTCCGCCGTGAACGCCATGACATCCCCGAAGGAAATATTGGACATTGTCATGTCTGTTATTCGCCATGCATCGGGCGAATTGAAAGCTCGGCTATTCTGGGCAGTAACTCCACCGCTGAGCCACGTTCTCGATCCAAGCAAGACAATCAACGCCGTCGGCGAAATGATGTTGGACGGTGCAAACGACAAAGTTCGCGTGCTGCCCATGTTGTTGCGGCTAGATCACGACACTATCCAATTCAGTTTTTTCAAGACAGTGGGGAATGGCAAGACGGATATCGATGCCTTTCTCAAGCAGATTTTGACCACTCCGGCCGCTCGGCGTGAAGCTCTTCTTTGCCTGCGCGATTACAATCTCGATTTTGCCAAATCCATCTTCTATCCTCTGGCCGACAAATACGACGGCCAGGATCTATTCTACCTTGCTGCTCTGAACATCGCCTGCGGCACTGATCCGAAGCGGCGCGAGGCAATCCTCGAGGACTTCGACAAGCAGTTCCCGGAGTGGAATGACAAAGTCGCCGATCTGGTTTGGGAGCTTCGGCCCAAGGTGATGCTGCCCAAGCTGGAGGAAGTCCTTAAGGATCCGAAGCTCACGCCCGCGCAGAAGGCTCGCATTGTAGATATCCTCGCCGCCAGCGACGATCCCGCGGCAGGCAAGGTAACGCTGACCCTCCTCAGGTCCAAACTCGAACCCGAAGTTAAGCAAGTCGTCCTTGAAAACATCAAAAAGTATCTGCCCACCAAATGGAAAGGTCTGCGGATCGACCCGATCATCGATGAACTCGTCAAACGCTACTCGGCTTGGAATCAAGACGCCTCCGTCGCCATCACACTAATTGTGGCCTGTGAGCGGTTCATCAGCATTCCGTTCGTGCAACAATGCAGCCTCGACCCATCGCGGTCGTCCGCGGTTCGCCGCCAAGCGCTCCAGGCACTCGGCGACTTACGCAACATCTATGCGGCCGCGGCACTCGAGGAATTCGTCTGGAACCAGCGTGACATTAAAGACCGAATGCTGATGGCCGAGGCAATTCATTCGCTCGGCAAGCTTCTCGTGTTCGGCACGAAATACACCTACGGCATCGCAGCCCTCAACACGCTGCAAGACATCGTCCTCGGCGCCAACCTCGGCGAAGACATGAAGTCCTCAGCCCTTTCCGCCCTGGCTGGCAACCAAACCGGATCGGAATGGCTCTTCGATATGAACAAGCAGGGAAGGCTGCCCGTGGAGTTCATCTCTGAAACCGGCCGCTTGCTGCGGAATAGTCCATTCAAGGAAATTCACAACAAGGCGATGATCGCCTTCCCGCCGCCCGGCAAGCTCGATCCCAAAAAGCTTCCTTCAATCCCGATCCTCGCCAAACGCGCCGGCGACGCCACCCGCGGTCGCAACATCCTCGCCGCCAGTCTCAAGAACGAAGCGCAATGCCTCAAATGCCACACCGTGCGCGGACTTGGCGGCCAAGTCGGTCCTGATCTGTCGATGATTGGCAAAAAAGCCAGCCGCGAAAACCTGATCGAATCAATCCTGTTGCCTAGCAAGGCCATCGCCGAGCAATACATCCAGTACTCAATCGAAACCAAGACCGGTCAGCAGTTGCTTGGACTCGTCGTCCAACAAAATGCCTCGCAGCTCACGCTGCGCGACGCCAACGGCAAGGATTACATCATCGCTCGCGGCGACATCGAGTCGATGAACAAGAGCTTGGTGTCGATCATGCCCACCGATATCGTCGCCGCGCTCAGCGAGGATGAACTAACCGACCTCGTCGAATACCTGCTGACGCTGAAAACGCCGTCGCTGACGCCAGACTATTGGGATGTCGCCGGTCCCTTCCCCGGCGGCAACGACAACGCCGGCCTCGATGTCGAGCACGGCCCCGGCCAAAATCCCTTCGACCCCGACGCTCGCTTCGACACCAAAGCCGGTAAGCTCGGCTGGCGTCAGGTTCGCCGCGACGCGACGGGTTATGTAGACCTTGCCGCTTTCCACGGCGACGCCGCCAACGACTCGGTTTCGTACTTGTATCGCGAGATCGAATCGCCGGTCGATCAGTCAGCCGAGATTCTGCTAGGCACCGACGACGGCGCGAAGCTCTTTGTCAACGGCGAGCAGCTTTATTGCGAAAGGGTGACGCGAGCCGCCGCGCCGGAGCAAGCGCGCGTCAAGGTGCGTTTGAAGAAGGGTATCAACACACTTCTGTTGAAGATCGCCAACGGCAACAACCCGCACGGCTGCTACTTCACATTGCTCAGCGATCAAGAATTGAAGCCCGGAAGATAATTTGGAGTGCGGCGATTTATCCATTGCTATCTACACAAGTATCATTGGTGACACGCGGCCATTTTCCCGGCATTAGTCCGCTGTCTTCTACGCCGAAGGCGTAGCATCTGATAGCCAAGGGTTGGCGAGGCTTTGCGAGCCTACCCTGGGTACTCGAATCCAACTTGGTCCTCCGCACCGCCGCAGGCGGTGCGGAGTCAATCAGCCTCAACCGGCATACCCAGGGTGCGCTCGCAAAGCCTCGCGACCCTGGGCTATCGGAAATAACCCCTTCGGGGTACAGAATCCGCGACTAAGTGCCCCATCGCCAGAGATGTGTAGATACGCTTGGCGATTTATCCCCGCACTGCAAATTACGCTATGCCCGTGAGCCGGCCGGTGCTGTCGCCGAAGGTATTTAACCTCACGCCGAACAAATCGAGCAGCGACAGGTACAAATTCGTCAGCGGCGTATTGAATGGGTACTTGATGTGCTGCCCCGTCTTCAACGTCCCGCCGCCTTTGCCAATCAAAAGAATCGGCAGGTTGTCGTGATTGTGGCGGTCGCCGTCGCCAATGCCGGAGCCATAAAGGAGCATCGTGTTGTCGAGCAAAGTCGCGGACCCTTCTTTCACCGCCTGCATCTTACCGAGCACGTGCGCAAGTTGAGTCGTGTGGAAGGTATTGATCTTCTGAATCTTCTCCTGCTTCTTCGTATCGCCGCCGTGGTGAGAGAGATCATGATGTCCCTCGGGCACGCCGATCGCGGCATAGCTGCGGTTGCTGCCTTCGTTGGCGAAGACGAAGGTTCCGACGCGCGTCAGGTCCGCCTGAAAAGCGAGCACCATCAGGTCCGCGAGGAGTTTGATGTGTTCGGCGTAGTCCTTGGGGATGCCGCTAGGCCGGGCCATTCCTTGAGCGGCTTTCGGATCGACCGGCTGACGAAACTTCTCGATTCGCCGTTCGATCTCGCGGACTGAAACCATGTACTCGTCGAGTTTGCGCGTGTCCGACGCGCCGAGCTTGCCTTTGAGGCGGTCGGCGTCTTCCTGCACGAAATCGAGAATGCTCTTGCGATACTGCTCGCGCTTGGCCGCGGCTTCCGCACTTTCGTGCGGATCGCGACCGGCGAACAAGCGATCGAAGACGAGCTTGGGATCGATCTCCTTGGCGTTCGGCGTCGATTCCCCGCGCCACGATAGATTGGACGAATAGGCGCAGCTATAGCCCGAGTCGCAACTGCCCGCGTTCTTCCCACCCTCGCAGCCCAGCTCCAACGACGCAAACCGAGTCTCCGAGCCAATATGATTCGCTGCCGCCTGATCCACCGAAATACCGGCGCGGATATCGGACCCGGCAGTCTTGCGCGCCTGGCGGCCGGTTAGAAATGCCGCCTGGCTGCGAGCGTGATCGCCGGGACCGTCGCCGTTGGGCCGAGCCTTGTCGCACGCGAGCCCGCTCAAGACATTCAAACGATCTTTGAAGGGCGTCAAAGGCTCGAGGATCGCGGGGAGATCGAATTTCGTCCCAGTCTCGCTTGGCGTCCAAGCAGGCATGTTAGCGCCGTTGGGAACATAAAGGAACGCGATCCGCTTCGGAGCAGTCGAAGCCGGCGCAGCCGACGCGGATCGCGGGAGCATGCAATCGAGAACTGGGAGTGCCAAAGCAGTTCCAAGGCCCTTCAGCACGCTGCGTCGAGACATTGGCTCAAACATGAAGTACTCCCAAGCTCTTGCCGATCAATTACTTCCTAATTGTACGTCTTAGAAATGCATCGCCCTTGACGATTTCCGTCGCCATTCGCACGAATCGGTCTTTGTCCGCCGCCACAGCCTGACTGATCCGCTCGATTTCCGGCCGGTCCGACCGCTCCGTTCCGCGCCCGAGCGCGTATGTCAACAATTTCTCGGTCAGGCAACGGCGGAATTGATCCGCCTGTGCCTTCAAAATCTGCTTCAACTCGGCCGGCGATTGGAACGAATGGCCGTCCGGCAGCGTACCGGACGAATCGATCTTGAACTTGCCGTCCATCGATCGCCAGGCGCCGATCGCGTCGAAGTTCTCGAACCCGAAACCGATCGTATCCATCTGTTCGTGGCAGACGGCGCAACTCGGATTGGTCCGGTGCTGCTTCATTCGTTCGCGCAGCGAGCCTTTCGATGCGGCTTCTTTGTCCTCATTCAGGACCGGAACCTCAGGCGGAGGGGGCGGGGGCGGAGTGCCGAGGATATTTTCGAGGATCCATTTGCCGCGCTTCACGGGCGAAGTTCGCGTCGGGTTCGAGGTCACGGTGAGGACGCTGGCTTGTGTAAGGACGCCGCCGCGATTGCGGTCCGAGAGCGTTACTCGTTGGAACTCGGAGCCGGTGACGCCGCTGATTCCGTAGTGGCGCGCGAGGCGGCCGTTGACGAAGGTGTAATCGGCATCGATGAAGTCGAGAATACTTCGATCTTCGCGGATGATGTTGGCGAAGAACATCTCAGTCTCGGTCTTCATGGCGGCGCGGAGCTGTTCGTCGAACGAGGGGAAGTCGCGCCGGGCGGGCTGGGAGGTTTGCAGATTGCGGAGGTTGAGCCACTGGTCGCCGAAGTTTTGCACGAGCGCCATCGATTTCGAGTTCTTCAGCATGCGCTTTACCTGCGCTTCGAGGACGCTGGGATCGCGCAACTTGGCCTGCTCCGCGAGGCCGAAGAGCTCGTCGTCGGGCATCGACGACCACAGAAAATACGACAACCGCGAGGCGATTTCCCACGAATTTAAGGGATAGCTGCCGTCGGGTCGATCGAACTTGCGGTCCGGCTCGACGCGGAAGAGGAAGTGCGGCGAGGCAAGCGCGGCTTCGAGAGCCACGCCGACCGAGCGCTCGAACGAGTCGCCGCCATTGCGGGCCAGTCCGAACAACTTCATCAAGCGATCGACTTCATTGTTCGTTGCGGGCCGACGATAGGCGCGGCGGGCGAAATTGCTGACAATGCGTCGCGCCCGCTCGCTCGATTCATCGCTCGGATCGCCGCTCAAGACCAGGCGGTACGCCGCCGGTTTCCCAATCTGCACCTCGATTGGATCTTCGATTTCGAATCCGATCACGCCAAGCGTCTTGCGTTTCTCCTTGACCTTTTCGTCCGATGCATTCGTCAGCGCGATGGCGATTCGATGCTGACCGGGCGCGACTTTGACTCGACCCTCGATCTGTCCGGGCGAGCCGAAGGTGACGCGCTGCGTGTGGAACTCCTTGCCGTCGAGCCGCAGGCCGACGCGCACGAAGTCGTTCTTCGCTTCCCGTCCGGCCGGCGACGCATACACGAGCGGCCGCACGACCAGTTCGCCCGCGCGCGGTATGTCGTGCATGATGTAAACCGCGCTGTTCTGATCGAGCAGTAGGACCTGGTTGCCGTCCTTGTTACCGCGATCCGCCCTGTCGGTCGCCTTCATGTCCTTGAAGGCGTAATGGTGCGTCACTGGCTTGACCGGCTCGCCGACAATCACGCTATTGATGATCTTCTCGGCCGCGCTCAGATATTTTTCGAGCAAGATCGGCGGCATCGACAGCACATCGCCGATGTTGTCAAAACCGTGGCCGACGTCGTCGGAGGGAAAATCATCGGCCGGCGTCATATTGACGCCGCACAGATCATGAATCGTGCGATTGTACTCATCGCGATTGAGCCGGCGCATCGTGACGCGGCCCGGCGTCGGTGGAGCGGACTTGGCGTTCTTCAATTGCACGTCAAGCCACGCGACAAACTCAGCCCGCTCCGCATCCTCCGGCTTCGGCTTATTCTTCGGTGGCATCTCTTTCATCGACACGCGCCGCCGCACCGTCTCCCACGTCTCGCGATCATTCGCCACGGCCTGCGAATCGGCGTGAGCGAGGCTGAGCCCGCCGGAATCTTTCTTGTCGTTGTGACAGCCGACGCAGTATTTCTGAATGAACGGCTTAATTTGCGCCGCGAACGTGTCGGCTGTCGGCGTCGCCGGCTCGGCAGGCATCGTGTCGGTCGGACCGAATCCGACCGCGACCGGCAGGCAGGCGCATACAGCCAGAAAGCAGACCAGCGACCGCATCAAGCCGACTCCGGAGGTAGCGAACAGGCGGACGTTCAACCAATCAAGGCGGGATCACAATAACTCTAACACCGGCAGGGCTCTTTTGCACCGCACAAGCCCTGCGGAATGAGGAAGGATTTCCTTACGATACGCTTCGACCCGCAACTCCGCAAGCCTTCAGCCCCCGCTCTGACGGAGGTACGCCTGGATTTGTTAGCCGGAAGCGCAAGCGACGGAATTCTCTTCCTTACGTCCCGGACAGAATTCCGTCGCTTGCGCTTCCGGCTAACAAGCTAACAAGAAATCGGCCAGACGTTGATGCGTCATTTTGAATAGCGCTCTATTCCTTTTTCGGGGGCATGGCACGAAATAAGCGGTCGACCGCCTCCACGTCCATGCTCTCCGTGTTGCTCAGCACGATCAGCGTCCGCTGCTGCGCGACGTCGCGGTGAATCAAGGTGTGAAATCCGCCCCAACTGCCGTTGTGAGCCATGCTCGCCAAATGGCCATTTTCCAACGTCACGCCCCAGCCGAATGCATAGTCGGTGGTCTGGTCCTTGCCGTATTTTGACGGGACGAGCGCGAGCTTGATCGTCTCCGGCGTAAGTACCTTGTCGAGCCGCCAGCCGTCGTCCCAGCGCGCCATGTCGTCAAGACTGCACCAGACGCTGCCGTCGCCGACCGTCAGCAGCGATTCGTGGCGGAACGGCGGCGGGCCCCAGCTTTCCCGAAATTCGTTTTTCTCCTTGTGGTAGCCGAGTGCTGGTTCGTGCGGCTTGAAGTTCGGATGTTCGTAAACGCCTGCCGTCGTCATCTTGAGCGGCTCGAAGAACTCGCCCTTCATGAACGCCGCGAACGGCTTCTTCGACACGCGCTCGACAATAAGAGCCAGCAACATGAAGTTGGTGTTCGTGTACTTCCAGTCGCTGCCTGTCGGGAAACTTAGCGGGAACTTCGCGCGCTGCTTGGCGAACTCGCCGACGTAGTCAGTATTCGTCACGAAGCGCGGGTCTTTGCCTTTGACGTATTCCAGGTCCATGTACTCGGGCAATCCGGATGTCTGCCGCGCCAGATTGAGAATGCGAATCGGTCTCTTGGCGTCGTAGACCGGCAATTCGGGCAAGTACTTGCGGACGTCGTCGTCGAGCGCCAGCTTGCCCTGCTCGTAGAGACGCAGGATGGCGGTTCCCGCAAATTGCTTGGACACGGAAGCTAGCTCGAACGTCGTCGTCGGCGTGATAGGCTTCTTGTCGCGTAGATGCGCCAGGCCAATCATTTTGCGGAATGCCACTTCGCCATGATCGAGGACGAGTACGGCCGCTCCCGGCGTGTTGGCGTGAATGCCGGCGTCGGCGATGATCGCATCCAAACCCGAGGCGAAGTCATGACCGCGCATGCGCGTCATGTTCCATTCGCCCTTCAGGCTGCCCTGATTGAATTTGCCCTTGAGGTGATTGCGATCGGGGGACAGGGTCATGCGCGCCGTGCCGACCGAGTTGCCCTGCCATGATTCGAAGAAGGTGAATTCGAGAATACCGGTCGCGGGATCGAAAGTGCCTTTGCGGATGATTCCCTTCTTGTCCTTCTCAACCATGTAGAAACCGGTAACCGAGAGGACCTTCTTGCCTTCGATCGGGTCCGTGTGGATCGTCGCCAAGCCGAAGCTCGTGTCCCAAACGCCGGCAATATCAATCGGATGCTTCGCTGCGTTCTTCGGCTCGTCAGCCCACGCCGAGCCGACGCCAAGCAGACAAGCGAGCCCCAACATGATGCCGAACGGTCGAGCGCGCATCGCAATCTCCCGATACAAACGACGTTGTCGTCCGCAAAGTTGCCGCGCCTATTCCTCTGAATTCGCTAGTCGTTGCCAAAGGGATCGACCAGACTCGCTGGCGCGGCAAGACGCCATGCATCCCCAAGCAAATCGCGCAAGTCCGATTTGCGGACGGCCGAGAACCGAACGAGCAGCCACGGATAGTCGAGGTAATGATCGGTGATGAAAAATGCTCGCGGATCGGCCGCCATGCGCAACTCACGCTCGGCTGGATCAATTCTCACGACAACGCAATCGCCGTCCTGGTGCAAGCGCGCGAACAGTTGCCCGCCGACTCGAAATGCCGGCGTGCGATACGACTTCCCCTCTTCCACCTTGGGAAGTTTGAGCGCGATTTCCCGCACCGTCTCCCAGGTTACGACTCTGGACCCGGCCTTTGCGTTTCTTTTGGCTCGTCCCATGACGATCTTCTTCGATTCAGCAAGCGTCCGTTGTGCTGTCGTTTCTGCGACTCCGCGCCGTCCGAAAGAAGCCCTCGGCGGCCCAGTCGCGAAACCACTCCGAGAGATTGGCTGAAAGCCGGTCGGTGTCGGCGCCGGCGGATTCGATCGCTCGGCCAATCGACCCGCCGACCGCTTCGCCTCCGAGGAGCGCTTTCAATATCTGATACGCGGGGAGCGAGAGTTCGTAATGCCGGACCACGTAATTGCGTCGACTGACGGCCAGGTAAGACTCGGCTCTTGTCGGCAGATCTGGGCTTTCCTGACGGCGAACGGCCGTGAAATAGCGGTGGACCGGAAACCGCAATGCCAGCAGCCGCAAACATCTCGCTCCTTCGAGGAGCATGTCCGGCCACTCTTCCGCGGGAATCTCCTGGAGACGCTCCGGGTCCAAGAGCGGTTCGCGCTCGGTTCCCGGTCCGTCGAAAACTTCGTTGAATGTCTGTTCGAGCGTCGCCAGATCGATCAAGAAGTCGGGCCAATCGTCCGAGAATCCGTCGCCTTCTTCCACCACCGGTCGGGTTTCGGCAAGAAACTTGGGGAACCGGGTGCCAAGTTCGACCAGCGTGTAACTCCGCGATGGATACCGCTGCAAGTAGCCCGCGGCGAAGGCGTCGAACGCTTCTTCGCCCAGAGCATGCTTCAGCACCGGAAATTCTTCGCGCAAGCACTCCAACAAACGCGCGAAGTACGCTCGACTGTAAATGCCTAGGCGCTCGACGGAGGTGAGGGCTTGCGAGCGAGCGATTACCATTTCCGCTTCGGCCGGTTCGACTTCGATGCATTCACGCGCTGCGGGCGATGCGATTCCTTCCTCGACGCCGACCGGATGCATGATGACTGCCTGCATCCATCGCTGGATTAGAGCGAGATCGCGCTGCGGATTAGGGGATGAGGACATATGCGCTTAGGTCTTGAAGGTGGCCCCTCGCTCCGCGAGGGATCCTCTTTGAGTAAAGCCAGAATCCCTCGCGGAGCGAGGGGCCACCCTATCAATATATGCGGGCTGGGCCGGCGTCGGAGCCTTGCACTTCTGGCATGATGAATGAGAGAGGATTAGAGACGGCATCGGCCGCGGCCGCGGGTTCGAATCGACTTGGGATGGTTGGAGGCGCGAGGGCTGCGGTCATGTATTGGCGAGCCTTCAACACTTCGGCATGCACCACTGGGAATGGCGGGATCTTCGCATCCCACTCGAGGAGCGTCGAAGCCCCTCCCGTGAGTTTGTGGGCCAGCCGGTATAGTTCCCAGACCGGATCAGTGACGTGATTGTCGTGCGTGTCGATCAAGTGCGTGCGGCAGTCGGTGTGACCGGCAAGATGGAACTGCACCACGCGCTTGTGCGGGACCAGGCGAATGTACTCGACCGGATCGAAGTCGTGGTTGACGCTGGAGACATAGACATTGTTCACGTCCAGCAACAACCCGCAGCCCGTCTGCTCCGCCATCCGACTGATAAACTCCCATTCGCTCATCGTCGAGTCGGCAAACGTCACGTAACTGCTCGGATTCTCCAGCACGAGCGGCCGTTCGAGGAAGTCCTGCACTGTCCGCACGCGCTCGACCACGTGCAGCAGCGATTGCTCATTGAATGGAATCGGCAACAGATCATGAGCGTTCAAGCCGGCGACGCCCGTCCAACACAAATGGTCCGAAATCCATCGAGCATTCACGATCTTCGCGAGCGCCTTGAGCTTGCTGAGGTATTCGAGATTGAGCGGGTCGGTGCTGCCGATCGAGAGCGAGACGCCATGCATGACGACCGAGTAGCGCTCGGCTATTTGTTCGAGCACGAAGCGCGGCCGGCCGCCCGAATCCATGAAGTTTTCGGAAATGATCTCGAACCAATCGACGTTCGGATGATGCTCGAGAATGTACGGAAAATGCGCTGTCCGCAGGCCGACGCCCAATCCAAGGTTCGGATTGCCGAGGCGAGGCACGGTCATGATTTTCATTTCTCAAGAAGATGAGCGACTGCCCACTCTGGGTGGCATGCCCATCGCCTTGGATGGGCATGTGAGCACCAGAAGGACGAACACATGCCCATCCAAGGCGATGGGCATGCCACCCAGCATTGAATAACAAGATACGGCGCAAAACTCAGCGTCAGCGATCACCCCTTCTTCGGCGCGTCGCCGAACTTCTTGTCGGCTTTCTTCAGCGCTGCCTCGAAGCTCTTGCGGGCCTTGGTCCAAGCGTCGTCCGTGAGCGGAACGTGGCACGCGCCCATGCCTTTGCACTTATTGTCGCCGGGACTTTCGCCGCAGCCGCCCTGACCGGCACAATCGTTGGCGGCGTTGCAGGTGTGGGCTTTCGTCGTGGCACAGTTGCCCATGCCGGCGCAATCGTTCTTCTTGTCGGCGCCCTTTTCCTTGCAGGTGTTCAGACCGCGGCAAATGTGCGGCTCCTGAAGCCACAGCGACTTCTCCGGGTCTTTTTTCTTGGGCTTGTCGTCGGCGCGGGCGATCCCGGCGCCGGCAACCAATCCGCCCATGGCCGCAGCCGTCAATCGGTGAAACTCGCGACGATTCATCGGTGTTGACTCCTTTGAGAGAATTCGGACAACTCGGCGAATCGCTTCGCGCGACGATGTCCGGGAATTAGTCTATTCGAAGTTGAGCACGCGATCACCAGCGCAATTTCAAACATTCGTGAAGAATTGGCGAAACCGCCGCGCCTTTTTCACGGCCAAGTAATGCGATCAAGAATTCACCTTCAACAGCAGATAGACCGCCATCCCAGCCCCGACGAACGCCACCACGACCGTCATCACCAAACTCAGCGACCAACGCGGGAAAGGATTGGGGTCGCCACGTTCGAGCCGGCGCAGGAAATGGACGTGTTGATACGCCGCCGTCAAGTTCGTGACGACTCCTACCAGGACGAGTGCAATTCCAATCCATTGCGCGTTTCCGGGCGGCATGCTGGAGTGACCCGTCGCCGCCAATTCGCGCAGAAACAAGCCGAAACGGGCGACAACGAAACCGAACCCCATCATCGCCAAGCCCGTGCGCACCCACGCCAATAATGTGCGCTCCGCCGCCAGGCGCACGCGCGGATCCTCATTCTGTACTTCATCGCCTTTCATCGGCCGCAACTCCCCATCGAGAGACGGATGGTATTCAACGGTCCAAGATTCTCATTCCGCCAGGAATGCGTCAACATCAGCTCGCGAAGGAAAAGCGGTTTGAGCGCCGAGTCGGGTGACCGCCAGCGCCGCCACCGCCGCGGCTTTTCGAGCGGCTTCGCGCAGCGGCAACCCCTCAGCCCAGAATACTGCCAGACTGCCGCTGAACGCATCCCCCGCTCCCGTTGTATCGACAGCCTTGACCGGATACGCGGGAATCATCGTCGCGCCCTCGTCATCCAGCAGCATCGCGCCGCGCTCGCCGAGCGTGACTGCGATCGCCTTCGCACCGCGCTTTCGAAGCAGTTGCGCCGCCTCTTCGCGTTCGCGATGATCGCCGATCGTCCGGCGGGTGAGGATTTCAAGCTCGGTTTCGTTGGGCACGAGCAGATCGGTGAGTAGGAACAGATCATCCGGCAAGGGTACGGCGGGGGCTGGGGTGAGGATCGTCCGCACTCGCGATTCGCGCGCGACGCGAAACGCTTCGAGCGTCGCTTCGAGTGGGACTTCGAGCTGGCACAAGAGTGTGTTCGCCAATTGAATCGCCTCGGCGGAATCGCGAATGTCGCGGGCAGTCAGGGTTCCATTCGCGCCCGGCACGACGACGATGCAATTTCGCGCATCGTCATCGACCAGGATACCGGCGACGCCGTTGGTTTGCCCGACCGCGGGACGAACGTGCGTCACGTCCAGCCCTTCGACGCGAAATCGTTCCATCGACTCCCGGCCAAACGCGTCATCCCCAATCCGCGCCACGAACCGAACGCTCGCTCCCAGCCGAGCCGCCGCCACCGCTTGATTCGCCCCCTTGCCGCCAAACGCCAGATGAAATTCCCGCCCCGAAAACGTCTCCCCCGCCTGCGGCAACCGCGCCGTCCGAAATGTCAGATCGACATTCGACGACCCGACCACACAAATCCGCACCGGACTCCGCACGGCAGCTCCGTTCGTTCGCGAGTCGGGGTATTCTCCATGACGGCACCGCAAGTGGCAATGTTCATCCATGTCTTTGGACGTGAGCCGAATGGTTTGCACGGACCTATGATGAGATGAGTCGAGTAGCATCCCTCGAACGGAGACATCCAATGTACGACATGAACAACATGAAGAAGTTGAAGCAGTACGCCGAACTGGCCCCGGCCGCCTGGCAAGGGTTTATGGCTTTCGACAAGGCTGCGATGGCCGAAGGAGCGATCTCGGCGAAGAACAAGGAACTGATCGCCGTCGCGGTGGCGATGACCACGCAATGCCCGTATTGCATTGAGATTCATACCGGCAGGGCCAGGACGGCGGGCTGCACGGAGGCCGAGATCGCCGAGACGGTGATGGTCGCCGCCGCTCTCCGCGCCGGCGCCGCCGTGACGCATGGAACGCACGCAATCAAGTAACAAGGTGGCCCCTCGCTCCGCGAAGGATTCTGATTGATATGAACAAATCCCTCGCGGAGCGAGGGGCCACCTTGAGGAGCCATCCTTAGGAGGACATCATGGAAAAGCGAGCCTTCGGCAAAACGGGAATGCAGGTCAGCGTGCTCGGCTTCGGCGGTGGGGAGATCGGCTTCGAGAAGGCCCCGCAAGAAGATGTCGCGCGCCTGCTTAATGGCGCGATCGACGCCGGTCTCAATGTGATCGACACGGCCGAATGCTACATCGACAGTGAAGAAAAGATCGGCAACGCCATTTCGGGCCGGCGGAAGGATTTCCATCTCTTTACCAAGTGCGGCCATCCCGATAGCCCGGGGGTTGCCGACTGGCGGCCCGATTCGCTGCTCAAGTCGATCGAGCGCAGCTTGAAGCGCCTCAAGACCGATCGCGTCGATCTCGTCCAACTTCACACCTGCACGCTTGAGGATTTGCAGCGCGGCGAGGTCATCTCCGCTCTGCAGAAGGCGCGCGAGAAGGGCTACGCGCGCTTCATCGGCTATAGCGGCGACAGCAAGGCGGCGAAATACGCGATCGAGTGCGGCGTTTTCGATACGTTGCAAACGTCGCTCAATATCGTCGATCAGGAGGCGATCGAATTGACGCTTCCATTGGCCCGCGCACGCGGCATGGGCGTGATCGCCAAGCGGCCGATCGCCAACGCCGTCTGGCGCTATGCCACCCGCCCCGACGTCGGCTACCACCAGCCCTACTGGGAACGACTCCAGAAACTCAAGTACGACTTCCTCAAGGCCGACCCCGCGCAAATCGCCGCCACGGCGCTCCGTTTCACACTGACCGTGCCGGGCGTCGACGTCGCCATCGTCGGCACCAAGAACCCCGACCGTTGGAAGGCGAACGCGAAGCTACTGGAAGCCGGACCGCTGCCCGCCGACAAATTCGAAGCCATCCGCAAGCGTTTCAAAGAAACTGCGGACGCCCCGTGGATCGGGCTGACATAATCGCACTCGGGATGGGACAGGTAAAAAAAGAGCTTGACGGCCGTGGTAAGTAAGCATACACTCACTACACGAACAGTGAGCGGCAAATGAAGACGACAACGAAACTTTCCAGTGAAGAACGACGGGCAGCCATTATTCAGGTGGCTAAAAAAATGTTTGCCGAGAAAGGATTCGACCGGACGACGACCCGCGAGCTGGCGGACTCGGCGGGAATCTCCGAGGCGCTGCTTTACAAGCATTTTCCGACCAAAGAAGCGCTCTTTTCCGCGATGCAGCAATCGTGCCAGCATCAGAACGACCCGGCGATCGAGCGGCTCAAGGCCCTCGAGCCCTCGACGTCGACGCTGGTCGTGATGGTTCACCACTTTATTAACAAGATGGCTGGCCGCCAACCAAGTCGCGACGAAGACGACGAAGAATCGGTGCAATTTCGCCTGACAATACGCAGCTTGATGGAGGACGGCGAGTTCGCCCGGCTTCAGATCCGCTCGCGCTCGTCGTGCTGGATCGGAAAGGTCGTGGACTGTCTCAAGGTCGCCATCGCGGCCGGGGATGCGGTCAACGGGCCGGCACCGTCCGAGCTGCGAGCCTGGTTCGCCCATCATATGGCGGTCACGCTCAAGATCTATTTGCGGCCGCCGGAACCGATCGTCGATTACAAGCTGCCGCGCGAAAAGCTCGTGGAGTACGCGGTTTGGTTCGCCCTGCGCGGCATGGGCGTGAAGGACGAGGCGATCAAGCGCTATTACAACCCGAAGGCGCTCGCGCTCCTCGTGAAGTGATTTCTATTTTCGCTATTGGGTGAGTGAGTGACCACTGAGGAAGCGGAGGCGCAACCATGATTTTCAACTTGCTGTGGTCTCTGGCCGTTGGGCGACTGTTTCCGCCCGTGGCCCTATTGGCAACGGGCGGAGCGGTCGGCTATTGGTTCGGGGTCGGGCCGATGGACGGAGCGGACCGAATTCTCGCCGCTACCGTGCTTGCAATTGCGGCGATCGCGGCGATCATCTGGCAATACCGCCGCCAAGCCCGTGAGCGCTGGCAGGCAATGCTCAATCGTTATGCCGAACGTGAGATCGCGCGATCCCACGATATACGGTTTGCTAAACGGGTTTGATGAGCAGTCTGATCGAATGGACACAGACGACTTACTCTAGGAGGGACTTCTATGCTCGTCCTCAGTCGGAAACTCGGCGAAAAAGTCGTGGTCCCGGATTGCGATCTGGAGATCACGGTGCTCGCGGTCGAAGGCAATCGGATCCGGCTCGGCATTTCCGCGCCGGCCGAGGTCGGGGTCTACCGGCAGGAGGTCTGGCAGCGGCTGGGCCCTCGGAATCCCAACGTGACGGCGGAAAAATGACGGCGGCATGAATTTCAGGTCCGAACGCGGCGTCGATTTTGCAACGGCGCGGCAGACCGGAAATGCGTTCGTCGCTACATTTCTCTTGGACGCGGCGCGTTGGTCGCCGTTGCAAGCATTGATCGAGTTCACATAAAGTCTTGAGTTGCCGGCATTCAATCACAAGGAGATGTTCCATGCGTGTCCGTCTGTTTGGCGCTATCGCTGCCATCGTCGTCATGACTTCAACGGTTACTTCGGCGCATGCCGATGATTACGCGATCGACCCGGTTCACTCCAGCGTCAGCTTCAAGATCTTGCATCTCGGTGTGTCCTACGTTCACGGCCGATTCGACAAGTTCTCGGGCACGTTTACGGTCGATCCGAGCGACGCGTCGAAATGCTCCTTCAACATGAGCATCGTCACCGAAAGCGTCGATACGAACAACGCCGGCCGCGACAATCACCTCCGCAGCCCCGACATGTTCAACGCCAAGCAGTTCCCGGCGATGACTTTCAAGAGCACGTCGGTGAAAGCCGCGCCCGATGGTTACGAAGTGACCGGTGACCTCACCATGAAGGACGTGACCAAGTCCATCACCTTCACGCTCAAAGGCGGCAAGACGGCGCAGATGAGAGGCAAGAAATTGACGGGCTTCTGGACGGACCTCATCGTCAAGCGCTCGGAATTCAACGTTGGAAGCCCACAAATGGCCAATGCCCTCGGCGAAGACGTCCAAGTGTCGATCGCTTTCGAAGGCGGCTCGAAGTAGATTCGGCCTTCGCCGATTCGCGAGTAAGAAATGACCGCGCAAGAACAAGAACAGGCGATTCTGTTTCTCAAAGCCGCGGCGATCGCGGGAGCGATTGCCGCGGTTCTTGTTCTCTTGGGAGGACTGCCTTGGAAGTCGCCGCGCTCAATGCTTGTTCGGCTCAGTCAGGTGCTGGGCGTGGCGATTGCTTTCTACGTGGGCTGCTGGTTTCTCGGCTTCGCACTTCGCTGGCCGACGTCGGCCGATCCGAACGCTTCCATCGTATTGCCAGTGGTCAGCTCGAATCAGGATCGTCTGCTCCTCCTCATCGTGCCCGCGCTTGTTTTGGTCGAAATCGTGGCGGCAGTTCTGGGACGATTCCGCGCCGTAGCCTGGCTTCCACGGCTAGCGATCGCGGCACTGGCCGCTCGTGTGATCCTTCACAACGGCAAGTACATCAAGGATTGGGATGGCCCCGGCTCGGCGACTTGGAGTCCTGATCAAATCAAAATGTACCTTGGCGGCATGGGAGCGCTGCTGGCGGTCGTTTGGGCATCGCTCGCCGTCATGGCGAAGCGCGAAGCGGGTAAATGGTCGGTCCCCACGGCGTTGGCGGTCATGTGTGCCGGCGGCGGGATGAACGTCATTTTCTACGGAGATCTCACGGACGGCCGAATAGGAATCCCGATTTCGGCCGCGTTGATCGGCCTAGTGGCAGCCATCTTCCTGTTGTCCGGGAAAACAGACGTAACCGGCGTTATCGGATTGGGCATTGTGATTCTATATTCGATTCTGCTTTCAGGCCTGTTTTTCAGTGAACTCAGAATTCTGAATGCCGCGCTGATCTTCGCGGCGCCTTTACTCGGTTTGCCGGTGGAATTGCCATTTGCTTCACGCCTCAAGCCGACGTTTCGCGGTCACCTTCGAATCGTCCTGATCGCCGCACCAGTGTTCGTGGCCGTTGTCCTCGGATTCATGCAACACCAAAAGGACGCGGTCGCGACTTCCGCCGATTCGAATGAGCCCACGGCGGAAGATTACATGAACTTCGGCAAATGATGAAGGCGCATTCGCGCCGGCGACCCCCTAGAATTTGAGTAAGGTTTCGGTCGCGATTCACTCGTCCGGGAGTGGCGGTATGGCTCCGCGTCTTGGTCTTTTCGAAAGCGCGGGACGCTCGCAGGAAAAATTGGCGTTCATCGTCGACACCATGCAGGAGATGAGCCGGCAAGTCGATGCCCAGTCGATGGTCAAAGTCTACGGCACGCGGATGCAGGAATTCCTGCCCGTCGACCGCTCCATCGCCTTGAGTCGCCGCGATCTCAAAGCTCCCAGATTCCGCATTACGCGCAGCACGACCTGGAAAGAAGACATCGATCCCTGGAAACAACAGGAACGCTTGCCGATTCTCGAAGGCGGACTGCTCGCGGAATTGATCTACAGCGACAAGCCGCGAATCATCGACGATCTGCAAATCTCGCCGCACGATCCCGCCGCCGAATACCTCGCCGGCCACCGCTCGCTGATGGCGATCCCGCTCTTCGATCAGGGCGCGGCCTTGAACATGCGCATCGCCCTGCGCCAGCAGCCCAGGGCGTTTCACCACGAGCATTTCCCCGAGATGGTGTGGATGAGCAATTTGTTCGGACGGGCTGCGCATTTCCTGGTCGTGGATGAGGCGTTGAAACGCGCTTATGATTCGCTCGACCAGGAGATGAAGGCGATCGGCGATATCCAGCGCTCACTGCTGCCGACCAAGCTGCCGACAATCCAGACGATGGATCTCGCCACCTACTACCAAACTGCGAACCGCGCCGGCGGAGATTACTACGACCTGCTGGCGTTGCCGAATGACAAATACGGCTTGCTAATCGCCGACGTGAGCGGCCACGGCACGCCCGCCGCCGTGCTCATGGCCGTGACGCACAATCTCGCCCACACCTACGTCGGCCCTTCCGACTCGCCGGGCAAGATGCTCGAGTACCTCAATTACCACATCGCGACCCGCTACAATTCGCAAGCGGAGATTTTTGTCACGGCGTTCTACGGCGTCTACGATCCCGCCACCCGAACGTTGAGATATGCCAGCGCCGGGCACAATCCACCGCGATTGAAGCGCTGCCAGGACGGGTCGCTCGCCTTTCTCGACGGTGTCGGCAGCCTGCCGCTGGGCATCCGCGCCGATGAGCACTATGAGGAATGCAACCAGCCGCTCATTCCCGGCGATCAGCTCGTTATCTATACGGATGGAATTACGGAAGCGCGCAATCCGCAAGGCGAACTATTCGGCGTAGCTCGCCTGGACGCGGCACTGGAACAATGCACCGTGCAAGCATCCTACTTGCTCAAGGAACTTCTCGACGCCGTCGATCGCTTTACCGCGGGCCAGCCCGCCGATGACGATCGCACCATCATCGTCGCCCGCATTTCCTGAACTCGCGAAGCCCGTTACGCCCCTTCCGGCGTCTTCACATAGAATTCGCGTCGAGCGCAGATTAGCGCCGCCAGAATTGTGAATACCAGGCTGGCCGCCGCAAGCACGAGTAAACAGGACTGCAGCGACGGATGCTCGGCCAAGTGCGGGTCTGCCTTCAAGTCAAATTGCCACATTATCGCCGCGATATTCTCCTCGTGGCCGTGCTCCTTCACGATGAACTCCATCGACCGGAACGCGATCAAACGCGCGTAATAAATCACCGTGACCAGCCGAACGCTAAACGGGAGATTCGCCACCAGCCATTCGAAAAATAACGCGTACAGTACGCCCAAAATCAGCGCCCATCGCGTGAGCAGGCTCATCACTCCAAATAAGCAGCAATAGCAAACGACAGCCAAATCGTGGACCACAATCGCTTTCAAACATCTCATCATTACGTCGGCTGGGGCCGACTTGCTCCCGACATAGATCACCAGATAGGTCAGAGCCGTGAAGATGGATGTCAACAAGACCGTCGTCGTCAATGTCGCAAGCAACTTGACCACGTAGATCGACCAGCGCGGAATCGGCCTGATGAGCAGGTAGGTCAGCGTTTGTTCCTCTTGCTCGTCTTGAATGATTCCTGACGCATAGACGAGCGCGACCAACGGAAGCAAAGCCTGCGGAATGAACAAGAAGACAATGAGAAATTCATTGCCGGGCACCGGCATATCCGGCGCGGTGGCCCGGATCAAGACCGCCAGCCCCGCCGGCAGCAAAAACAAAATCGCCATCACGATCCAGCGTCGGCCGTGCATGTGCTGCCGGAACGTCAGCGCGTAAAGCGTCCAAAGCGACGCCGGCAGCGAGCTGCCCACGGGCGAACGCCCGCGCTCGATGGGCTGCGCGTTGACTTGATCCGAGACAGCGCCGGGGATTTGCTTCATTTATTCACCAGGTACTTGAAGACGGCTTCCAGGCTGTCGTCCTCCGAGTAGACCTCCTTGATCGCCAGCCCATCCTCCAGCGATAGCTCGGGCAAGCGGCGATAGAAGGCGTCCGGCGAACGAGTCTCCACCATCACGCCCTTGTCGCGCGACATGACGCGAACGCCTTCCACGTCGTCCCAGGTCAACACGCGGCCAGCGAGCTTGCGGTACTCGTCGCAGACGAGCACGATATGGTGCGAATGCTTGTCAATGAGATCGCGAATCTGCCGGATCTGTCCTTCGGCTACCAGGCGCCCGCGATTGAGCAGAATGATGTTGGCAGTCAACGACTGCACCTCGTGCAACACGTGGCTGGACACCACCACGCTCTTGCCCTCGGCGCCGAATCGTTGAATGATATCGACCAGATCGCGCCGGGCGACCGGATCGGTGCCGGACAGCGGCTCATCGAGAAACAGCACTTCGGGGTTGTGGACGAGGCACTGGGCGACTTTGATGCGCTGCCGCATGCCCTTCGAATAGCCGCGGATCGCTCGATCCTTGTTCTTTGTCATGCCGACCGACTCGATCGTTCGGGCTGACGCTTCGCGGGCCTCGCTCCGTCCCAGACCGCTTAGCCGCGCGCACGCGTAAATGAAATCCCAACCGGTCATCCATTCATAAAACGCATCCTGCTCCGGGCACAACCCGATATATCGGTTCAACGACCTATTATTCCAAGCTGTTTGTCCCAGCACGCGGACCTGCCCCTGACTTGGATAAAGCTGTCCGGTCGCCAGTTGCAAGAAAGTCGATTTGCCCGCGCCATTGGGACCAAGCAAGCCGGTGACGCCCGCCGGAATGCGGATCGAGAGCTTGTTGATGCCGATGACGTTGCCGTACCACTTGGAAACCTCGTGGAATTCCACGATTGGTTTCATTTGAGACGGTCCATCGACTTGACTCGGAAGTTC
>Ga0207086_1004_pt1 | contig 28280 bp, 27 predicted proteins | sample Alteio_BWMinHeat_54_FD_153540 | JGI IMG/M metagenome (GOLD analysis project Ga0207086, IMG submission 153540) | Enriched cells from forest soil in Barre Woods Harvard Forest LTER site, Petersham, Massachusetts, United States -... | ecosystem: Environmental > Terrestrial > Soil > Temperate forest >... | reverse complement strand
CGGAGCCGCATAACAAACGATCTTTGCGTCCCAGCTGACGATTTCCAGTAGTGTTCCGGTCGCGTCGCCACTCACGCCATCAAGCGCCAGACGCGCCAGGGCACCGCCGGTGGCGCGATTTGCTTCCGCACCGGTGTTCGGTCCGGCCAAAAGAACGACGTCTGCGCCAATCTCTTTGAGTTCGTGGACAAGCTCGGGTCGACGGACGATATTGATGGTCCGGAGGCCCTTTTTTCTCGCGAATGCGAGTACGGCTCGACCGACCCCGGAATTTGCGGCGTTCTGAACGATCCAATCGCCGGGCTTGAGAGAAACGAACTCTTCGAGAAGTAGTGCTGCCGCCGGCGGATTGATACTGAGCATCGCTGCTTGTTGAGGATCGATCTCAGCAGGCAGCACGACGGCATCTTCAGCCGGCGCCAGTACCTTCTCGGCCCAAGAGAATATACCGCGAGGGATCACGACGCGGTCACCGATCTTGACGTTCCGAACGCCGGCGCCGACAGCCAATACTCGTCCAGCTCCCTCGTTTCCGACAACACTCGGAAGGATCGGATGGACCGCGTAGAGCCCGCTGGCTACGAGCAGGTCGCTGTCATTGATGGGTGCATACTCAACGCGAATCAGGATTTGAAGCGCTTTGGGATCGCCAGGTTCCGCTATCTCCACGGGGCGAAGGCCTTCCTCAGGTTTGCCGTATTTCGTCAATTGGATGGCAAGCATCAGCGTGGTCCTATCGTAAGGCGTTTTCTTCCTTGTCAGTCTCCAAACTGAACCAGATCTTTCCCGGCGAGGCCGTTTCCGACCTGCTGGGCGCGTCCCCCTTTGCCGAGCGACCCAAGATCAATAACTGCAAATCCAAGCTCCTTGAGCAGGCCACTAACCTTGCTCTTAGCGCCCGCGTCGTCGCCTGAGACAAAGATCACGCGACGCCCTTCGCCTACTTTTGGATTCCGGGCGAGGTTTGAGGCATAAAGAGTGTTGAGGGCCTTCACGACTTTTGCCGAAGGCGCCAGCTCGGAAACAATCTCGCTCGAAACCCGGCCTTTCAAATCAGCTAGCTTCTTCGAAGGAAGGAGGAAGTGGTTCGTTGCGTCGATCAGAATGCGGCCTTTCCAGTCCGGCAGTTTGCTGAGCACCGCCTCGACGCTAGGCCACGGAACGGCCAGGACCACAATGGGGGCTATAGCCGCCTCGTCCATGGTCGCTGCCCTGGCGCCCTTGCCGAGCTTTGAAACAAGCTCTTTCAGGCTGCTCGGACCACGACTGTTGCTGAGGAGTACCTCATGTCCTGCCTTGAGGAGGTGGGCTGCAAAAGCCAGGGCGACTTCACCAGCACCGAGAGTTCCAATTTTCATGATTCGCCTCCGGTTTCACCGGGTGATAGATAGCGCTTTATTTGCTGATCTGTTGCAGCGCTGTCATCCAATTCTCAACGTGATAAGCGGATGCCAGCTTGCCGTTTTTCACCGTGAATACATCAAGCGCCATTGTCTTGAAACTCTTGCCTGTCGGTTTGGCGCCGAACAACTCGCCTGTGGGTGTGCCTGTCGCTTCGCCACGCACGACGATTTGATCGCCAAAGGTCTGAATGTCCTTAATTGTCCAGCGCAAATCAGGGACAATAGAGCCGAGCATCTTGAATACATCGATCAGTTGATCGCGGGTGAGCCACTCTTCATTTGTGTGAAACGATTTGTAATCCGGGTGTACCGCTTGGGCCAGCAAGGCACCGACGTCTTTTTTGCCGGGTTCGTTCAGCGCCTCATATAGCGGCGCGACGATCGCTCGCGCTTGTTCTATCGTCAAGCGTGAAGCGGTCGCAGCCGGCGCATCCCGACGGACCGGCTTGGGGAACGAAGTGCCAAACATCGGCGCCTTGCTCTTGGATTGCTCTTCAGTCGCCTCGTCCTGGATTACGTCCCAGTGCTCGACGAGAACCCCATCCTCGATGCGGAGGATGTCCGCAGCGATCCAGTTGACCGGTGCACCGAACCCCGAAAAGCGGCCGTAGACGATGACGAATTCGCCATCCGCCACGATCACCCCGGGCTCGTACTTGAGCGTCGGCGGGAGGCTCTTGACGAGGTTGAAGAGGCCCTCGCGGCCGGGTGCGATGTGCGCGCTGTGCTGGATATAACCGGGCGACCAGTAGCGCTCAGCCGCGCCGTAGTCGCGCCGGTTGAATAGCGCGCCGAAGGCGTCCAACACCAGCGCCTTGTTCTTCTCCTGTGTCGTCTGGCTCATTATTGTGATTCTCCGTCCACTCGAACGATGAGTTTTCCGAAGTTGCGCCCCTCCAACATGCCGATAAAGGCCTCCGGCGCCTTCTCCAGCCCATCGACATAGTCCTCGCGATACCGGATTCGGCCATCGGCCATTGCGGCACCAACCTCCCGCAGGAAGGTGCCAAAGTGCTCCGCGGCAAAGTCGTAGTAGATGAAGCCGCGCACCATCACGCTCTTAACCAGAATCGCGCGCATGGTGGCGGGAAGCCGGTCGGTGCCCTCGCCTGGGCCGGCGGCGCTGTACTGAGCGACAAGACCGGACACTGGGACACGGGCAAACTTATTGAGGAGCGGTAACACAACCTGCCAGACCGCCCCGCCGACGTTCTCGAAATAGACGTCAATACCGCTCGGGCAGGCCGCTGCGAGTTGCGCCGCGAAATCTGTGGCCCTGTGATCGACCGCCGCGTCGAAGCCGAGCTCGTCCTTCAGAAAGGCGCACTTATCAGGGCCGCCCGCAATGCCGACCGCCCGAGCGCCTGCGAGCTTCCCGAGTTGCCCGACCAAGGACCCCACCGGTCCGCTCGCCGCCGCGACGACGACCGTTTCGCCGGACCTGGGTTTCGCGATCACATGCAGGCCGACGTAGGCGGCGAACCCGGGCATCCCCAGGACGCCGAGCCCCGTCGTCGCCGGGGCAGCGGTCGGGTCCAGCTTGCGCAGGTCGGCGCGGTCCGACAGCGCGTGCGTGCGCCACCCCGTTTGGGCCAGCACGATGTCGCCTGCCGAGTAGCCGGGGTGGTGCGAGGCGACCACTTTGGCCACGGACTCGCCAGGCATGACATTACCGAGCGGGGTCGGCGCCTGGTATGACTCGCGGTCATCCATCCGGCTACGCATGTAGGGGTCGAGCGAGAGGTACTGAACTCGCAGCAGAACTTGCCCCTTGCCTGGCGTCGGGATGGCCGTTTCCTCCAGGCGGAAGTCGGTCAGTTTTGGCTTCCCCTGCGGTCGAGCGGCAAGGACGATCTGGCGGGCATTGGTTGCGGACATATCGGCCATCTTCTTCCTGAGCTTGTCGGCGTACTATGTGAGCCGGAGGTTCGAAATGTCGATTGATACCATCAGTTTCTCGTGAATTGGAAACATTCTGTCGTCTCTCATGTAAGCACGCCGTTTTGTCGGAAAGGTGATGCCTTGGACCGTAGCCGGCTCATAAACGTACTGGGCGGCTGCGAAGCCCCCGGAGGCCTCGACGTAATAATCGTGGCGACGCAAAAGCAAGTCTGGCCCGAAGTAGAAATCCTGCGTCTTGCTGTGGCTTGCGACTTCCGGCGGGAAGATAACGCGCAATCCCCGCCACGCCTCACCGCTCTCTCGCCATGGCTGGATTTCATCCACCATGAACCCGGGAAGTGCGAAGAGGAACGGAGTCGTCAGATAGGTCCAAAGGGCATAGCCATTGAAATAGGCGCGGTCCAAAAGATCCCAAGGAGCGTCTACGGCCTTGCCCTCGGCATGCGCGGCCGGGTTTGATCGCTCATTCACGACAGTTCCGTCCAATTTTTCGATCGCGATACGCCGTGCCGTGAAATCAGTGCGTAGATCTGGGCTACCGAAGGGCGCAACGGACGCCCACTCAAACTTCGTTGCAACTTGCATTTCGCGACGCGCCGGATCCTGCGGGGTGTCCTTCAAGGCCCACAATTGCCCTCCGCTGACGATCGTCGCGTGAACCCTTTCGAAAGTGTTCCAACGTTCGAGGCCGCCGTGTGCGTCCAGGGCCAGGCTCAGAAGTTCATTCACATTGCCCTCGGTTCATTCTGCAGTGTTCCCTCAGTGACAAAGCCCGCCGTGGTCTTTGCGATGTCTCTACGCGATTTATCTTCTCGCGGCTGATCCTTGAACAGCATTTGCAGCCGAACGGATCACGTCGATTACGACGTTGGGGTTGGAGAGCACAGGATATTCGCTGAGACCATGAGTGCAGCAAACGTCGCGGCATCCATGCCGGCATGGGTTTATTTCGCTGGCGGTGAACCGTGCCATGAGTATGTGGGGCGGCCCACCCTTCGGGGCCGGTCTTCCTCTTAGTTAGCTGCATCTGTTCCGCATTTCACGCTTCAGGAACTCGTACGTCCGACCATGGGCGAGAGTGGCGGCGGCGGCGTCATAATGTGCACCGTTATGCCGAGAGAAAGCGTGACGCTGGCCCGGATAGCTGCAAACGGTTGCGCTCGGAATTTCTGCTAGTGCTGCTTTGATCTGAGCTTGCGCCGCCTTTGACATGAATTCGTCCTCTTCGGCGAGGTGCATTAGTAGAGGGGCTGCCAGCCCGCCAACTTCCTTTAGATATTTTTCCGTGTCGCCTCCATGATAAGCAACGGCGGCATCGACTTTGTGCCGAGTGGCCGTGATAAACACCATCAACGCCCCAAGGCAATATCCCAGCAACGCAACCTTTCCAGTGGAATCTGGCAGCTCAACAGCGGTACGGACCGTTACCCTGACATCTGTAACGCCGGCATCGCGATCGTACGCCGAGTACAGTCGTAGACCGTGTTGCCAATCGGCTTCAGAAGTTACGTCGAGATCGACGCCTGGCTCTTGCCGCCAGAATAGGTCCGGCGCGATCGCGATGAATCCTTGGGCCGCCAACTCATCGCAGGTCTTTCGGATGTCGGCGTTGACACCAAACAACTCCTGAAGAACGACCACGGCGGGGGCCGGTAAAGCGGTTGGTCGTGCAATGTAGGCTGCGAATTCTCCATCCCGGCCTTTCACAGTGATACGATTTTCCATGATTTTTCCATTCATGATCGATTGACATCGGTTTTCACCGGGTCATCAGAGCGAGTGATCCTCTGTCACGTAAATAATCCCCCTTGCGATCGTAGATGCCGCAAGGGGGAAGGTTCACGTTACTGATTGGCACCTGCGGCAGCGTCTTCAATGAGCTTGGCTGTTTCGTTCGGGAAAGACATATAGGCCACATGACTCGCCTTTATTTCGACCGTCTTGGCCTTGGCGCGCTTTGCCATCATGCGCTCCTGATCCGGATTGATCGATCGGTCTTCAGTGGCCACCATGTACCAGGTGGGCTTATACTTCCAGGCGGGCTTCGTAACGTTGTGGGTGAACGAATCAGTAGAGATCGGCACCTGCGATATCGCCATGAACTCCGCCTCATCCCGTGGGATGTCCGCCGCGAAGTCGGCGGCGAAGTGCGCCTGGTCAATCCACCAAAGCCCGTTGCTGTCCGGTTTGAACGCCTTGGACGCTTGCGGCAGGGCCTGTTCGATCGACGCACAGCTTTCGCCTTCATCGAGCGCAAAGGCGGCGATATAGACTAGCGCTTTAACGCTTGGATGATTGCCGGCCTCGGTGATGATGGACCCGCCGTAGCTGTGGCCGACCAAAACCACTGGGCCTCCCATGGCGTCGATGGCGGCCTTCGTGTACTTTTGGTCCTCGGCGTATGAAGTCTCGGGAGGCTGCGCCACCGACACCTTGTAGCCATCATTCTTGAGGATGTCAGCGACCCTCTTCCAGCCGGAGCCATCCGCGAAAGCTCCATGCACTAGGACCACGTTCTTAACATGCTGTGTCATGATCATTCTCCTTTTCAGTTAGAGATCCACTCAGGCCGTTTGACTTCAACTGGTTGACGTGTGCGGATGAGGCAATCTCTTCGATGAGCTTTGCCGTTTCCTTCGGGTAAGACATTTTCTCTTTTTTCGCGTGTAATGGGTTACCGACTTCTGATCCGGGCCTTTTCTGACACGGGCATTGTCAATTCCCCCTCCGCTGCTTCTCGGCTTTCTGTCTTGCCCGCTGGAACGGCACAGCGCGTCGTGATCGCTAAGGACAGTTCCTGCTTTTTGGGCACGCGCTTTTGCGTACGACTCGGCGCTCACCGAGCCGGCGACCAATCACCGTTCCTCGCAGTCGGATTGCAAAGCGTGGCTGGTGGACAACCGATGGCGTTTGACTGCGTGTCTGATAGGATCGACTTCACTCTCGCGCCTTTTTCAAAGGCAGTTCTAAATGACGAGTGATCATACGACCGTCGTCGTCCAGAGATACCTGGATGCCCTGGCCAACAACGAACCGGCCGACCCGATTATTCGCGACCTCCTCGGCAGGACAGTGAACCGCTTGCGACTGTTGACGTCAGCTTTGCTGCATCACGGCTACCCAAGGCTCACTCAACCGCCACTCAACTTAGAGTCGGACGATTTGCTCGGGGCTGTGGTCGAACGGCTGCTCAAGGCGCTACGCGAAGCCCGGCCGAGCACGGCGCGACAGTTCTTCGCCCTGGCGACCCAGCATATGCGCTGGGAGCTGAATGACTTGGCCCGCCGCTTAGATACTCAGCCGAGGCTTGTTGAGCTGGGAGAGAGTGCAGTAAGATTGTTGGAAAGTTCTGGGTCCGGGCTAAGTCCGACTGCCATCCGCATCATGGCAGCGATAGAGGCCTTGCCCGATGAGGAGCGCGAGGTGCTCAGCTTGGTACGTATACAAGGAATGTCACATGAGGAAGCAGGGAACCTCCTTGGCGTGTCTGTAAAGACTATTCAACGACGGCTTCATCGCGGCCTGCTCGCGCTTGCGGAACAACTCCCCGACCTGCGGCCGGCAGGCGAACATACCAGCGCTGGCTGAGGTGTCGGAGCATGCCCATCGAACACCACGTCCGTCAACTCGTTGAAGACGCGCTGGATACTAACCGAACTCCGGACGAGGTCTGCCGAGACTGTCCCGAATTGCTCGCAGAAGTTCACAGACAATGGGAACGGGTTTTGGCCGTTGACCATCAGCTGGACGCTCTGTTCCCTTCCGACGAGTCGGCTTTTCGGGACAGGCAGACCGGCTTGCCACAAATTGAAGGACACGAATTGGAAGCCGTGATCGGCCAAGGCGGAATGGGGGTTGTGTATCGGGCTCGCCATCGAAAGCTAAATCGTCCGGTGGCCCTCAAGATGATACTCGCGGGCGCGTACGCGAGCCTATCCGACCGAGCCCGATTCCAGCGCGAGGCCGAGGCAGTGGCAGCTTTGCGGCACCCGAACGTCGTGCAAGTCTACGACAGCGGGGAAGCCGACGGTCGCCCGTATTTCACGATGGAGCTTGTCGAAGGCGGTACGCTCGCCACTAAGCTTGGTGGCACTCCGCTCTGTGCCAGACCGGCAGCGGAGCTCGTCGCCGCCTTGGCGGGAGCCGTCCAAGCTGCCCACGCGAACGGAATCATTCATCGAGATTTGAAGCCAGCAAACGTCCTGCTCACCGATGACGGGACGCCCAGGGTCGCTGACTTTGGCCTGGCTCGTTACGTCGAGGACGGACCAGGGCTAACTCTGAGCGGCGCCCGCGTCGGGACTCCAAGTTACATGGCGCCTGAGCAGGCGCTCGGACAGTCGAACGCAATCGGGCCGGCGACCGACATCTATGCTTTGGGGGCGATCCTATACGAATTGCTCACGGGCCGCCCTCCGTTTAAGGGGGAATCGGCAGCGGAAACCGAACGGCAGGTAATCGCAATTGACCCGGTGCCGCCGTCGCGCCTGAACACGCAGGTGCCGCGGGACCTGGAGACCATTTGTCTGAAGTGCTTGCGCAAGGAGCCGCAACTCCGCTATGCCAGCGCCGCCGATTTGGCTGAGGATCTCCACCACTTTCTGCGCGGCGAAGCAATTTCAGCGCGGCCCGAACGGTGGGCGGGGCGTCTAGCCCGAAGAATCCGACGGCGGCCGGCTTTCTCGGCAGCAGTTGCGGTCGGTACGTTAGTCGCATTTGCCTTGCTCGCGTGCAGTCTTTGGCTAGTAATCGATCGGGTGGCGGCGGCACGTGAGATAGCCGCAGAACGAGCCGCGACGAGGCGCGCGGCGACGAACGATGACCTTCAGGAAATGATTCGCTGGTTGAAGCAGTCGTCCTGGCCTGAGGCGCGAGCCGCGCTGGAGCGAGCGAAGACGCGATTGGAAGAGAGAGTACCCGAAGACTTGCGCAGACTGATGGATCAAGGCACCCACGATTTGACGATGGGGACCAAGGTGGAGGACACGCGCCTGAATGCCTTCGAATCCACCGACACTCGTTACGAGGAGGTATTCAGCGAGTTCGGTGGGATTCATGACGACACGGATATCGTCGCCGGCCGAATCGCGGCATCCAACATTTGCGATGCACTGGTCGCTGCGCTCGACCATTGGTCCGTGCTAACTGCGGACCCCCAGCGAAGAAAATGGGCGCTGGAGGTAGCGCGCAAAGCTGACCCGAATCCCACGAGTTGGCGTATCCGTGCTCGAGATGTCAGTATCCGCAATGACGAAGCGGCGCTGCTTCAGCTTATGTCAACGGCCCCGGTTGCCGATCGGGCCGTGTCGCTGTTGCTGGCGCTCGAGCAACAATTGAACCCCACGAGTCCGGAGCACATAAGGTTTCTAAAGCGGGTTCAGCATGCGCACCCAAGCGACTTCTGGGTCAACTATCGGCTGGCCGTGGCGCTGCGTTTTTCCGAAAAGCCTGAAGAAGCGATCGGCTACTATCAGACTGCACTGGCGGCCCGACCAGGGTCGCCGCAAGTGCGGTCGGGGTTTGGCACCGTGCTGGTACGGACCGGCAGAGGCCAGGAGGGACTGGAGGAATGTCGGCAGGCCGTCCGGCTCGATCCAACATTTGGTGGCTACCGAATGGATCTCTGTAATTGCTTGCACCTGCTGCATCGGTATGACGAACTGATCAAGGAACTCCCCTCGGCCATCGAAATGAATCCCGAAGCGGCGATGCTCCATACCGCTTTCGGCAGAGCCTTAGAGGCCAAAGGTCGGTTTGACGAGGCCCTCGACCAGCACCGCAAGGCAGTAGCGCTCGACCCGAAACGCGCCGAAGCGCAGAAAGAGCTTCGAGACTTTTTGATGCGAAGGAGAAATCTGAGTGAGGCGCGAGTCGCCTGGAATGCATGGATCGAAGCCAGCCCACTCGATCACGAAATCCACTATGGCTATGCCGAATTCTGCCTTTTTCTCGGCCAAGATGAGCAATACCGACTTGCTCGCACGGATTTGCTTAGCAAATTCGGTTCGACTGCCGACCCTTACATCGCGGAACGAGTCGCTCGTGCTTGCCTGTTAATGCCCGCGTCCGGCGAGGAACTGCGTCAGGCTGTTACGCTCGCGGGACGTGCCACTGCGGTCCCCCCGTCGAAACTCGCAGGTGGCTATCCTTTTTTCCTTTTCGCGCAAGGATTGGCGGAATACCGGCAAAAGAAATTTGAGCATGCGATTGCCACGATGCGCGGCCCCGCCTCGCAGGTGCTCGGTCCAGCCCCACGGCTCGTCCTCGCCATGGCGCTGTACCAAAGCGGCGAAGTGGAGGAGGCGAGGAAGGCTCTATCGGCGGCCATCAAAAACTTTGATTGGAGTGCCGAGAAAACTCGCGACCAGGACGACTGGATTCGAATTGTTCTTCGCCGCGAGGCAGAGCAATTGATCAAGTGAGACCGACCAGCCTTGCCACAGACAAGGTAGGACGCACGTAAGAGCACGACCAAAACTCGTGACGTGCCTCACATGGCCTGCATGGTGCGTCGCTAAGGTCAAGATTGCTAAGCCAGATTCGGTCGCCGAAGTCCGCCTCCAGATCTCTCACAGAGTCCATGTTTTCCTACGGTGCCGGCGATGTGGTCCCCGGTTACCGAGAGGGCTTTCTGGTTCTCACCCGCGCCACTCGGCCTTGAGGTTTTGATGGGACTTGAGTTCGCCGAGATGGCGGCAAATCTTCAGCGAAGCCTGTTGGCAGGCGGTGTCCGCATTATCCAGTCAGTCATGGCGAAGACTCACGTCTAGGAGGCCATGCTTGCATGGCCAGCGCCGCCACCAGCCGCAACTCCTTCTCGGTTGTCCCGCTGGCCGCTTGAACTGCGAGGCCGTTTAGCACGGTGGCCGTGTACCGCGCGAGCGTAGCACAATCGGTCCCGGCCGGCAGGTCGCCGTCTTGCACGGCTCGCTCGAACCGCTCTCGAAACACGCTTACAATCGTTTGCCTCAGTTGGGCCAACTCCCGGCGCACCGTTTCCGCCTCTTCGCCGCACGCAAGTGCTCCAGACACGACGAGGCATCCGCGGGCTTGATCGCGATCTCGCTGCATCCGGATGAACCCGGAGAAGATCGCCTCGGCCGCAGCCCGGGCGGTCGGCTTGCGCAGTCCCTCATACAGGAACGACATGGGTCCCGTTTGGTAGCGGTCGAGCGCCTTGCGAAACAGCTGCTCCTTGTTTCCGAAGGCGGCGTAAAGACTGGGCCGATTGATCCCCATGGCCCGGGTCAGTGCCGGGAGCGTGGCCCCCTCGTAGCCGCGTGCCCAGAACACTTCCAGGGCTCGGTCCAGTGCCTCATCCACGTCGAACTGTCGCGTGCGCCCCGAAGGCATGGCGACCTCCTTTCAAGAAAAACGTTGTCGGCCATTGACCGGCGCTTCGCCCACCCCTACACTTCATTGTACCGAACGGTACAATGAACTCAAGTAAGCAGATCACCGAGTCACGCAACGTCAAGTTTACAAAGGCGACAGGACCGGAGGTTCTCGAGCTGATCAAGACGAAGGCGAAGACGCGCGGCCAAACGGAAATGCGTCCGGCAAAATGAGGAGAACTGATATGCGTGCAATGAGAGCGGAAACATTCAGCGGTTATGAAGCATTGCGGCGCGTCGAGCTTCCAAAACCAGCGGTCTCGGGCGGAAGAGTTTTGGTGCGGATAACCGCGGCCGGCGTCACACCGCTCGACTATACGATTCTCTCCGGCCAATTTCACCGCTCGAAACCACCGCTAGTCCTGGGCAACGAAGGAGCGGGCGTCGTGGAGGCGGGAGGCGGAACGGACTTTCCCGTCGGCTCACGCGTGATGTTCTTTGGCCCCTATGGCGCTTTTGAGGACGGAACCTACAGCGAATGGGTTGCGGCACGGAAGCAAGACCTTTGCCCGGTCCCCGACACTATCGACGACGTGAGTGCCGCCGGTATACCGGTCGCGTATCTCACCGCGCAGGTGGCTCTTACGCGGGCAGGTTTTCGGGCAGGCAAGACCGTGCTTGCGCCAGCGATCGGAGGATCGGTTGGCAATGCCGTGACACAATTGGCTCGCGCCTTGGGCGCAAAACACGCCATATCAAGCACGACCAATCGTGCGAAAGCCGAAAAGGCCAAAGCGCTCGGGTTCAAGGAAGTCATCGATACCTCCTTGGAGAAATTGAGCGACGGCGTGCGCCGCATCACGGGCGGTTACGGCGCAGACATTGTCGTCGACGGAATCGGAGGTGAAGTCCTGAGCGAGGCGCTCGGAGCGCTTGCCTTGGAAGGAAGCCTCACAACTCTCGGCTATTCCGCAAGCCGCAAGGCAACCATCGACGTGACAAATCTCATCGTGCCACAGGCCAGCATCCGAAGTCTCAACATGTTCGTTCAGCCGCAGGTAGCCATTGCTGACGCTTGGAAAGTTATTGTCTCTCTGCTTAGATCCGGTGCGATCAAACCGATCGTGGCGAAGACGTTCCCTCTGGCCGAAGCGGCTGAGGCTCTGCGTTATCTCGTAGAAGGCCGCCCCTTCGGGAGAGTAGTTCTTGCAGTCTGACGACAATTGATTGGGGGGAAAACATAACAGGTATCCCGCTCTGCAATTAGCGAACACAAGTCGTCAAATCTACCCAACTACGCTCGGACGAGCTGACTCAGAGACAGGAATCAATGACAACAATAAACGCGATTCGACTGGCTTCGCTGGTCACGGCTATCAATGTCCTGGTCGCGAGCGGCTTTTCCATCGTGGCCATCATCCGTCCGCAATACCTGGTCCCCGCCAAATCCGTTCCAACGGAGACGTCGTTGCTAATGGCGATGTACGCGGCGGCGCGCACAATTCCTCTGGCTTTGTTCGCACTGGGGGCGATCTACAAGCAGGCGACGCCCGCGTTGCTGATCCTGGGTGCGCTCGCCGGCGCTATGCAATTGCTGGATGCCGGAATCGGTCTGTTTGAGCATGATCTTGGAAAATGCGCTGGGCCGCTTTTTATCGCCGTCCTCCAATTCCTCGTGGTGTATCTGCTTCACAGATCCGTGCGGATCACGCCGCAAACCAAACGCGGATACGCGGAGTCTTGACGGTCCTTTCTACCCGGGAAACACAGAGAAAAGGAGAGACGAAATGAAAGTCAACATCGACAAGGAGAGTTTTGGGCCGTGGGCGTTGATTACCGGCGCCTCGTCGGGAATCGGACGAGAATTCGCGCGGCAACTTGCGAAGGCCGGCCTGAACACGGTACTCGTCGCACGACGCCGGGCGCTACTTCAAGAAGCCGGCGCCGCGCTCGCCAAGGACTTCGGGGTGCAGTACCGCGTCATTACGGCAGACTTCTCCGAGGAGGGGTTCGTCGAGACTCTCACAAGATCGACCGACGATCTTGACATCGGCCTGGTGGTGTCGAATGCGGGTTCGCCCAGTCCCGGTGGGTTTCTTGCGACCGACAGGGATGAACTCGCGAGTCAACTGCGCCTCAACGCGGTATCGCACATGGATATCGCTCATCATTTCGGCAGGAAGCTCGTTGCACGCGGCCGAGGCGGGCTGATCTTCGTCGGTGCAATGGGAGTCGAGAAGGGGGAGCCGTATATGGCGAACGTCGCGGCCGCCAAAGCCTACGTGCAGTCTCTTGCCCAGGCACTGCACGTCGAGCTGAAGCCCGTGGGCGTCCACGTGACGGTGGTTTCGCCTGGGCTGACAGAGACTCCAGCGCTCGCGATGTTGGGCCTCACTCCGGAAACCATGCCCATGAAACCGATGAAGGTCGAGCAATGTGTATCGGAAGCGATTCAAGGACTTGCCGCCAATCGCTCGCTGGTTATTCCAGGGCGCATGAATCGAATCATGAATGCGATCGTTCCTGCCAGTGTCACGCGAGCGATGATGGCAAAGATACTTGAGAGATCGATCGCGACCAAATCAGCCGCCCGGCAGACCGAAGCGAAGGCGCAATGAAAGCAAGCCATCACACGCCTGCTGTTGCATCAAGGTAACGCCATTCCGGATGGGGAAGAAGTCACGCTTTTGACCGAACGGCACAATTAACTCAAGTGAGGAGATCACCATGTCAAGCACGACACAGGAAAAACCGCTGGCAGGCAAGGTCGCGCTGGTTACTGGCGGTTCGCGCGGCATTGGCGCCGCAATCGCTAAGCGCCTCGCCAGTGACGGCGCCAGCGTCGCCATCACCTACTCCAAAGGCGCGGACGCAGCGTCGTCCGTTGTCAAAGAGATTGAACGCGGAGGCGGAAAGGCGCTCGCGATCCAAGCGGACGCCGCCGACGCCGATGCCGTTCGGAACGCCGTCGAAAGGACGGTGAGGACATTTGACCGGCTCGACGTGCTGGTGAACAACGCCGGCACTGCTATTCCGAAACCGTTCGCGGAGGCGACTCTGGAAGAGATGGATCGCGTGATCGACATCAACATTCGCGGCGTACTCGTCGCGACTCAGGCAGCGCTGAAGCACATGAAGAGCGGCGGCCACATCATCATGATCGGTTCGGCCGTCGGTGAGCGCGTCGCGGCGCCCGGGCTTGTTCCCTACGCGGCCACGAAGGGAGCCGTCAAGATGTTCAGTCAGGCGCTGGCCAGAGAGATCGGGAGCCGGGGCATCACGGTCAACAACGTGCAGCCGGGTCCGATCGACACGGAGTTGAATCCCTCCAACGGCGAATGGGCTGTGCCGCAGAAGGCCGCCACAGCGCTCGACCGCTACGGGCGCGTCGATGAAATCGCTGCGATGGTGGCGTTTGTCGCCGGTCCGGAGTCATCGTACATAACCGGGGCGAACCTGACCGTCGATGGCGGCATGAACGCATGACATCAAGGCGGCAAGGTCATCCCGCGCGACACTGCTCCAATCAGCATGGCCTATTAGGGCATCCGGCACAGATAGAAACCGACCTCATCCAAGGAGAACCGTTGTGACTTCCCCGGTCGTTTTGATTACGGGCGCGCTCACAGGCATCGGGCGCGCTACCGCATTGGCCTTCGCGCGCGAGGACGCAAGTCTCGTTGTCTCTGGGCGACGCGAAGCGGAAGGTGAAAAACTGGTCGCTGAACTCCGCAAACTCGGCGCTGAGGCCGAATTCGTGCGCTCCGACGTGCGTCACGAAGCCGAGGTGCGAACCCTGGTTGATAAAACCGTAGCGGTTTTTGGCCGCCTGGATGTGGCCGTCAATAATGCCGGTACCGAAGGCACTCCCGGCCCGGTCACGGAACAAACCGCCGAAACCTATGCGGCCACCTTCGACACCAACGTTCTCGGCACGCTGTTGTGCATGAAGTACGAACTGCGCGTCATGCTGCGGCAACGACACGGTAGCATCGTCAACGTCTCGTCCACCTATGGTCGGACCGGAGGGGCTGGGGTATCTGTCTACGTTGCCAGCAAACACGCGGTGGAAGGTCTGACCAAAGCGGCCGCACTGGAGGCCGCAGAGTCCGGCGTGCGCGTCAACGTGGTTGCCCCAGGCCCGATCGAGACAGAGATGCTGAACCGATTCACGGGCTCAGCCGAGAAAAAAGCTGCCCTAGTCGGTGGCGTACCGCTCAAGCGCGTCGGCACGCCAGAAGAGATCGCTCAGACCATCCTGTTTGTTGCGTCAGACAAAGCGTCTTTCATTACAGGTGCATCCATCGCCGTCGATGGCGGAAAGCTGGCCCGCTGACTCGATTTGATCTGCGAACTAACTGACGTAATGGTCTTAAGAATGGCAAGCCCGTTTGCGGGGAACATGCTCAAGTCCGCCGACGGGATATAGGGTTCCCAGCCCGGGGTGCTCGTAGTGGATAGCGACACGGAGGGCCTTATGAGTCAAACAGAACAGGAAAGGAACAAGGGGCTCGTCCTTCAGGCGTTCGACACCCTGTTCAACAGGCGCGACCACACGGCCGCCGACCCGAGTGCCGGGTCGCGTAAATTGGTGATTCCATGCCGGCTTTCTCGCCCACTCCAACCGAGAACAGAGTTTGCACTCTTGGCGGATGTCGTTTATTCGTCAGATTCCGGGTTTCCGAGTCGCGGGCATCCCAGTGTTGGAATTCCAGACTTCAGCCCACTCCGACCTGAGTCGGCTCAATTTTGACTTGGACAGGCGAAACATGCGAGAACTGGTCAACGATTAACGTGGGATCATGAGGGGCAACGGCGGCGCGCTCGCCGGAATGAGGCCCGGCCCGCAAATCGCGTCTGGCTCGGTCATTGGCCGGAGCCGTTATTGTGAGTGAGCGGAACTCACCCGTGAACTTGAGTCTTGTGTCTCATCGGAGCCGACGGCACGAATGGCTCCTAATGCAAGCGCGGCCCTGCTCCAAGGTGAGGGCGAAATCCCTGGTCATGTATTTTGACGCGGAAGGAACAAAAATTTAGCGCTCGCGGCCATAACAATGACTACACCGGGGAAGATCGATTTAGCGCATTGGTGCTTCCCCTGACGAAAAAAGGCGGCATCGTGCCGCCCCATCGCGTGAAGCCCATGGATTGGCGCTCAGGTCGGTTCGACACTGTAGCCCTATCCTCCGCCCGGGTCACTGGTGATTTTATCAGTGTTTGACAGGAGGCGGTTATGGCTGACGCAGATCAGAATTTACCTTATCTGTTTTGGCCCATAGTCACGATAGGCTCATCGGCCGACCCAAATGTCGGCGGCATCCTCCGCATCCGAGTTGGCCGTAGCCATTTGATCAATTTGCACGGCATACTGTCCTCACGAGGCACGGCAAACAGCGCGCTATTAGTCTAGCGTTGTCAAAAGTGAAATCCGAGCGGCATTTCGACCGCTACGAGCTTGGCACGCGGAGGCGGGTAGGACTTCGGCCCAGGCCGCGGATGGTGTAGAAGAATACCGGCGTCAGGAAGATACCGAATAGCGTTACACCAATCATGCCAGCGAAAACGGCAGTTCCTAAAGTGCGTCGCATTTCTGCACCTGCGCCGGTGGCGATCACAAGCGGGAAGACACCCAAAATAAAGGCGAACGATGTCATGAGGATTGGTCTCAGCCGGACCTTCGCCGCTTCGACCGCCGCCTCGAATGCTGCTACGCCTTCTGCCTGCCGGTCGCGTGCGAATTCGACGATCAGGATCGCGTTTTTCGCCGCGAGCCCTACAAGCACGACGAAGCCGATCTGCACGAAAATGTTCACGTCCATGTGTGCGAGTACCACGCCTGCGAGCGCGCTCAGCACCGACATCGGGACGACCAAGATCACCGCCAGCGGCAGCGACCAACTTTCGTAAAGGCCGGCCAGAACGAAGAAGACCAGCACCGAGCCAAGTACGAAAGCACTCAGCGAATTCTGTTTCAAGTCTTTGAATTGCTCCAATTTGCTGGACTGCTTTTGCAGGAAACTCAATTCGGTCCACTCATAGGTCATGTCTTTCGGCAGTTGCTGGTCAGCGAGACGCTCGATTGTCGCCAATACGTCACCCGTGCTGATGCCCGGCAGCGATGCGCCTGAAATTGAAGCGTTTGGAAACATGTTGTAGCGCGTAATCTGTACCGGCCCTGCCGAATCGCGCACTTCGGCCACCGCGCCAAGGGGCAACATGTCGCCGTCGGCATTGCGGACCTTGAGTTGTCGGACGGCCTCGGCGTCGATGCGGAATTCGGCCTCAGCCTGGATATTCACCTGCCAAGTGCGTCCGAAGCGATTGAAGTCGTTTACGTAGTAACTGCCCAAATACGCCTGCAACGCATCGAAAACGTCAGTGAGCGGCACGCCCATCGTCTTAACCTTCTCCCGATCGATATCGACATAAAGTTGCGGTGTGCGAGCCCGGAAGCCATTGAACACTCCGACTAGTCCCGGTTCCTTGTTCGCCTTTGCAGCAATAGCGTCGGATTGGCCTTGTAGGGCGTCGAAATTCACTTCGCCCGTTGATTCAATCATCACTCGGAACCCGCCAGCGTTTCCCAATCCACGCACTGCCGGAGGTTCGAAAATCAATACGCGGGCATCAGGCACCTCGCGCGCCATGCGGGCACGGAGTTGACCGAGGATCGCCTCGCCGCTCAATTCTGGAGACAGCCGCTCGTGAAACGGCTTCATAACGAAAAACAATGAACCGAAGTTCGGACTAACCGCATTCAGCACGAACGATTGGCCAGGAATGGATATTACGTGGTCCATTCCGGGCGTCTCCAAGGCGATTTTCTCGACAGCCGCAGTCACTTCAACGGTGCGCTCCAGCGAGGCTGCGTCGGGTAACTGAACATTGGCAACGAGGTAACCTTTGTCCTGGGACGGAACGAATCCGCTCGGAACGCGAATGAGTCCATATCCCGTAAGGCCAATCAGCCCCGCGTACGCCAGCAATACAATCGCCGCGAGGCGAAGCATCCAGCCGACGGTTCGGCCATAGACTTCGGTCGCTCGGTCGAAGCCCCAGTTAAAGGCGCGGAAGAATTTGCTTAGAATCCAGTTCAAAGGCTTAGAAATAAACCAGCCGAATAAGCCGCCCACGACAGCGCCCGGAAGGAAAAGTGCGGCGCGGGCACCCCAAACCTTCATCGCCGCTTTCACGCCTTCCGACGTTTCGGCGGTGGGCAGTCCCAACCGCGAACCGAACACCGGAGTCAAAAGCGAGACGCTCGCCAAGCCGCCGACAATCCCGAAGAACCACCACGGTAGCGCCTCCCGACCCTGGTCGCCATGCTGGCCGGGCTTTCGGTTGCCGAATATCCAGGCTGCTCGGGCTGGCGTCATGGTCATGGCGTTGATGGCCGAAATCAGCATCGACACCGAGATCGTCAATGCAAATTGTCGGAAGAACTGGCCGGTAATTCCGCCGAGAAACGCGCTGGGCAGCAGCACTGAGCTAAGCACGAGCGTAATCGCCATGATCGGACCGGTGATTTCGCCCATCGCTTTGAGTGTCGCATCGCGTACCGCCAGACCCTTCTCCAACCAGCGCTCGATGTTCTCCAGCACGACAATCGCGTCGTCCACGACAATTCCGATCGCCAGCACCAGTCCGAACAGTGTCAAGTTGTTGAGCGAGAAGCCCATCAGGCTCATCACGGCAAATGTCCCAACCAGCGACACGCCGACATCGATCACCGGCAGCAGCAGAGCGCGCCAATCCTGCAAGAACAACAGCACCACGATCGCGACGAGAATCACGGCATCGCGCAGCGTGTTGAGCACCCCGCTGACCGACTCGCGGACGAACGGCGTCGTGTCGTAGAGAATGGCGTAGCGCAGCCCCCTTGGGAAACGCGTCTGCAAATCGCGCATCTTCGCCTTGATTCGATCGGCTGTGTCGAGGGCATTGGAGCCGGGCAATTGAAAGATGCCGATTCCCGCCGACGGCTTGCCATCCAACCGCGACAGCACATCCTGACTGCGGGCGCCCAACTCTGTCCGGCTCACATCCCTCAAGTAAGTAACCTGCCCGCTGGCCCCGGTATTCAGGACGATGTTTGCGAACTCTTCTGGTTCAATTAGCCGCCCCTGCGTGGTCAGCGTGTACTGAAGGTCCTGGCCCTTAGGAACTGGCGGCTGACCGATTTGCCCAGCTGCTACCTGTACGTTTTGCTCGCGCAACACCCTGATCACATCTCCAGCTGTAAGGTAACGCGCTTGAAGCCGTGCCGGATCCAGCCAAATGCGCATACTGTAGTCCTGCTGGCCAAACACTGATACGTCGCCGACGCCCTCCAAACGGGCCAAGGCGTCCTTGAGGTGGATCGTGGCGTAATTGCTCATATAGAGTTGGTCGTAAAAGGGCGTGCCAGTTGCCGGATCCTCCTCGGAAAAGAGGCTTACAGCCAAGAGGATGTCGGGAGATTGCTTCTTTGTCGTCACGCCGATGGAGCGCACGACATCTGGAAGCGATGGCTCGGCAATGGCGACGCGGTTTTGGACCAACACTTGCGCTTTGTCGAGGTCAGCCCCGATCGCGAACGTCACGTCGAGCGTGTAGCTGCCGTCGTTATTGCTTTGCGACGACATGTACAACATGTTCTCAACGCCATTGACCTGCTGCTCGATCGGAGCGGCGACAGAATCTGAGACAACTTGAGCACTCGCGCCGGGGTAGTTAGCCCTCACGCGGACCGTCGGCGGCGTGATCTCTGGGTATTCGGCGATCGGCAGCATACCCGCTGCTATTGCGCCGAGCATCAGAATTACGATCGAAATCACCCACGCCAGGACTGGTCTGTCGATGAAGATGCGAGCGAGCAAGACATCCTCCCTTTGCGCGCCTCAGCCAACCTTTCAGGACGTGAAGAAAGAGTTACCGAGGGATTCGATTGCTATTGCGCGACATTTGCCAAGGTCGGCGTTTCGCGATTGCTCTTGGCCGTCGAGTTTGGCATGTCCACAAGTTTCGGTTCCACAGTAATGCCGGGCCGGATTTGTTGCAGACTACCGATGATGACGCGGTCGTCCGGCTTCAAGCCCTCGGTGATCTCGCGCAAACCATCGTGAAGCCGACCCGTGCGGACGGCGCGGGTGACGACCTCATTTTTCTCATTCACGAAGTACAGGATTTTCTGCCCCTGATCGCTGTCGAGGGCGCGATCGCTGATCAATAGGGCTGGATGACGGGGGCTGACCGGCACTCGAACGCGAGAAAAAAACCCTGGAGTAAGCGTATCATCCTTGTTCGGAAATATCGCTCGCGCTCGAAGCGTGCCGGTCTTGGCATTGACCTGGTTATCCGCGAAATCGATGGTTCCCTGATGCGGGAATCCCACCTCCGCGGCAAGACCGAGCGATACAGATACTGTTTTCTCGCTCGCGGAGAGTTTGGCCACCTGTGCCGATTGGCGCACGTGCTGGATGGTAAGCTCGTCCACGTCGAAATAGGCATGGACTGGATCGACTGATACGATTGTGGTGAGCAACGTACCGCCACCTTGGTCGCCAGCAGTGATTAGGTTGCCGGCCGTTACGGCGTAGCGGCTGACGCGACCGCTGATTGGCGCGATGACCTTCGTCCATTTGAGATTAAGCTCGGCCGATTCTACTTGCGCTTTTGCGAGCGCCACATTGGCGACAGCCTGATCTTCGGTTGCCTGGTATTTGTCGAGTTCCTCAAGACTCACGGAACCGGGAGTATTCTTGTGCAGCTCCTTGTAGCGTCGATTGTTCGAACTGGCGAGCTTGATGCCGGCTTCGCTCAGGGCGAGTTGGGCCTTACTCGCGTCAAACTGTGCTTGATACTGTCGTGGATCGAGCTCGCAAAGAACGTCACCCTTCTTAACGAGCGTGCCTTCTGTAAAGTTGACCTTTTCCAGGTACCCCCAGACATGCGCTCGCACCTCCACCGAGTCCACGGCGTAAATCCGCGCAGTGAAGTCCGCGTAGTCGGTGACTTGGCGCTGAACGGGAACACTGACCGGTACCGTCAGTGGCGCTTGTGGCGGCGTTGCCGCTTGCTTTGAATCGCAGCCGGCAGCGCCGAGACTCAAGGCCAGAGTTATTGCCGTGCCAATGCCAAGAATCCGACGGCATACCAACCGATGGGCTGGTGAGTTATTCGACACGGCTGTTTCTCCTAATTGCTTGCTCGAATGCCTGTGCGAGTCCGAACTCGATTTAATGGCGGGGTGCACTCGCGCCGTTGTTTCGCTCGACAGCGAGGGACGCCCCATGAGGGCCATCAGGAACCGCTCGCGCCAAACCTGCGCTTCATCGAAGCAGTCATGCGAGTCCTCGTTCCTCTTGCCAATCCACGTAAAGCAATCGCTCGGCAAAGAGCCAGGCGCCGCCCACCTTCACAAACGTGTCCAGGTACCGGAGCGAAGCCACCATCAAACGTCGCTTATCACCGCTGACCGTGACGTGATGCGCCAGACAATAGGCTTCCCCGGTGGCTCGGTTGCCAGTTAGCGTGAAGATTGTGCTCTGTCCGATGAAGTGCGTGGTGGCGTCGTACTTGTTCAAGTCGGCGAAAACGGGAGCCAGCGCCTGACGGGAGTTCAGATCCATGGAGGGCGTCGGGTCTTTCGCGTTCATGTAGACGACGAAATGGGTGTCATCGGTAAAGAGGGACATTTGACCTTTCGCGTCGCGTCGATCGGCGCAATGTGCGTAAGCTTCGACCAGCTCCCGAATGGCGAGTCGATCAGCGGCTTCAGCGGGCGAGACAGTAACATGTTTGCTCATGACCGCGTGTCCTTCTTGGATTAGTTCGGGAGCCGAAGGCCGGTTATTCGAGGATGGCCCTCGGTTCGAGAAATGCCCCGATTCCATACCTGCCGTATTCGCGGCCGATGCCGGAGAATTTGAATCCGCCCCAGGGCGCTTGGGGATCGTCAGTCATGTTGTTGATCACCACGCGACCAGCCCGCAATTGAGCGGCCACGCGGCGTACGCGCGACAGGTCGGTTCCGATCACGCCAGCGTGAAGACCGTATCTGGAGTCGTTGGCAATCCGGATCGCCTCGTCCTCGGAGTCGTAGGCGATCACACTGAGCACGGGGCCGAAAATCTCTTCCTGAGCAATCGTCATGTCGTTTTTCACGTTGACGAATACCGTGGGCTTGACGAAGTAGCCCGCTTCGAATCCTTTCGGATGGCCCTCTCCTCCGACCAGCACCTCGGCGCCTTCTTCAACGCCCTTGCGAATGTACGATTGCACGCGCTCATACTGTCGTTGCGACACCATCGGTCCAATGGCGATTTTGGGATCGGCCGGATCGCCGACCGCCAGAGCGCGCATCGCATTTCGTATGGCCTGCTTTACGGCGTCGAGTCTGCTCTTTGGCACAAGAAGCCTTGTGCCTGCGGCGCAGGCTTGGCCGCTGTTTAGAAAAGCCATGGTCAGAGCCGCCGGGATTGCCTGGTCGAGAGCGGCATCATCGAGAAGGATCGTCGGCGATTTGCCGCCCAATTCCAGCGTGACGCGCTTCATTGTCGCGGCGCCATCACGCATGATCGTCTGACCAACGGCAACCGAACCTGTGAAAGAAATCTTGGCAACGTCGGGATTGCGCACGAGTTCGGCCCCGACGACATTGCCGAGGCCGGTAACGACGTTGAAAACGCCTTTCGGAAGTTCGGCCTCCTGTAGAGCCTCAACCAACACTCGCGTCTGCAGCGAGCTTAACTCGCTGGGCTTGACGACGACCGTGCAGCCCGCGGCGACAGCCGAGGCCAGCTTGAGGCAGATGAACAACGCATTCGCATTCCACGCGGTAATCAAACCAGCCACGCCAACCGGTTCCAACGTCACCGTCGTCTTGTCCCAGCTCTGTGTCCAGGGCATTTCCTGAAGAGCCTTTTCGGCGGCCAGAAAGGCGTTTACACCCGATTGCACAATCAACCCGGCGAACTGAACGACTCCACCGTATTCCTCCACCATGATGTCTGTCAGATCCTTGATTCGAGCCGAAGCGGCTTCATGCAGCCGGCGCAGAATCTTCGCGCGTTCCTGCACCGTTGACCGGCCAAAAGTTGCGAAAGCGCGCTTGGCCGCCGCAATGGCGCGCCGCGTGTCCTCTTCATCACCCAGAGAGACCCGACCAATTAGTTGACCGTCCGTCGGTCGAATGATGTCCAAAACTTGCTTGCCGTGAGATTCGACAAACGCTCCGTCGATGTAGTGCTTCGTGATTATTTTCATCGCGAATCCTTCAAGAGAGATAGAGACTAAAATGACGTAACGACGACGCGATTGAGCGAGCCTTCTTTGAGCGCGGCATATGCGTCATCGACTTCGCGCAACGGGATCCTTCTCGAAACCAGATCGTCCAGATTCATGCGACCTTGCAGGTACAGCGCCGCGTACATCGGAATGTCGTGCTTGAAGTTCGTAGAGCCGAAGTTCACTCCTTGGACGCGCTTCTGCCCACCGATCGCGTCAAAGATATTCAGTTCGAGGTTGACCTCGGGCTTGGATACTCCGACGAGATAGAGTCCGCCGCCGACGCTCAGCATCGCAAGCCCTTGCTCGGCCACCGCTTTGAGCCCGACGAAATCAAAGACGTGATCGGCTCCTCGCGACAGAAGACCGCAGACGGCCTCGACCGGGTTGGTCTTCGTGGAGTCAATGACATCAGTCGCGCCGAATTGTCTTGCAACCTCCAGTCGTTTCGGCTGGATGTCGATAACCACGATGCTGGACGCGCCGGCGATGCGCGCGCCGCTGACGGCATTAAGCCCGACGCCGCCGGCGCCGAAAATGACAACCGTATCGCCGGCGCTCACCTGTGCCGTATTCAAGATGGCGCCGGCGCCTGTCACGACGCCGCAGCCAAGCAGCGCGGCCTGCGCGAATGGAAGTTCTTTGGGGACGACGGCGAGCTGGTTTTCGTGGATTAGCGCGCGTTCAGCGAAGCCGCCCAGCCCCAAGCCTTGGAACAACCCCGCTCCACGACGGCTCAAGCGTGGCGGATCGCTCGCTTTCCGTAGAGTCGATTCAGGACTCAAGCACTGGAAGGAGCGGCCGGATAGACATCGAGCGCACGCCCCACAGCACTGAGCAAGAGATCCGACAACATGATCCCCGACACGGAATTGCCGAACGTCGGGGCCGATCTCTGCCACGATCCCTGCGACCTCATGGCCCAGCACGGCCGGCATCGGAACGATATCGTGCGTGGCGAACAGCAGATCGGTGTGACACAATCCAGAGGCTTGCACGTCGACCAGAACCTCGCGTCCGATCGGCGCGGCGATGTCGATGTCGTCGAGTTCAAATCCCCGGCCGAGTGCGTTGACGACAAGTGCCTTCACATCAATTCCTCTTTGGTCGGAAAGGGGGCAATATTCCCCGCCATCGGAAGATCGCCCGTCAAGAGTTGTCAGGGACCCCTCGCCAGGACGCCTGACCAGCGATGCTACGAATCAAGCAATCATTCCCACCAGCTTTTCGCTGAGTTCCCAAAGACGATTGGCGGACCCGGAGTCGACGGCGTAGGGCATGACCCCCTTGTCATCCTTCAAGTCGTTGATGGTCATTTTGCTTGGATCCTTCGAAGAGATCGTGGAGACATCCACGTTTTCGCAATAGACGCCACCTTTTCCTTCGAGCTGAGGGCTCGTGGCGCACCAAACAATCGTCGCCGCTCCCTGTTCGGGGGTCTTGAGGTCTCGGGATGGGTTGAGGACGGGCTTACCTTTTTCGTCGAGAGCGCCGGCCGCTTGCAACTCTTCTTGCGAAATGTATTTAGCCAAGCCCGTGGCCACGATGCCACCGGGATGAACCGCAAAGGCACGGATACCATCCTTGGCATAGCGCTTATCGAGTTCAACGGCGAAGAGAATGTTGGCGGTCTTTGATTGACCGTAACCGGCCCAACGATCATATTCGCGACGTTCGAAGTTTGGATCTTCGAAATGGAAAGATGAAAAGCGATGTCCCCAGGATGAAACAGAAACGACTCTCGCGCCTTTTGCCTGGCGGAGGGCAGGAAGTACTCTGACAGTCAGTTGAAAATGCCCCAGGTGATTGGCTGAGAGGTGGGATTCATAACCGCGCTTGTCTCGCTGAAGAGGCGCGGCCATGATGCCAGCGACATTGGCCAGAATGTGAAGCGGCCGGTCGGAGGCCAAGAATCGATTGGTAAAGGCGTTGATTGATTCGGGATCGCTGAGTTCTATCTCTGCAATTTCAACACCTCTTAGACCCTTCAGTGCCTTGGCGGCCTTCTCCTGGGTTCGGGCCGGTACAATGACCCTTGCACCTGCCAACGCCAATGCTTTTGTGGTTTCAAGCCCGAGACCGGAATATCCTCCAGTGACAATCGCGGTCTTGCCTTTCAGATCGACCCCGCGAATCACGTCGGCAGCGGTAGTCGCGGCTCCAAATCCAGAATGAATTGATGATTGTTGAGTCGCCATGGTCTTTTTCCCCTCTTGCGTATGTTCCCATGATGATCGGCACGCCACGTTTCGAGCGTCCGGACCCCTGATGGCGCCATGAGAGCCGAGAGTATTTGACTCAAACACATCACTAGGATGTGTACTTTGGTTGACGTCATGATTCTGCCGCCAGAGCCCCCGACGGCTTGCCACGTTTGTACGGAGGATAACGGAAGTCAGGATCAACCCGCGCGCCGTTATAAACGACTCCACGAGCATTTGAGTAAGCGCGGAATCCCCACTCACCGTGGTACTTGCCCATCCCGGAATTGCCGACACCGCCGAATGGTAAGTCGTGAATGAGCGGTTGTAGAGCACAGTCGTTGACCGCTGCGTCTCCGGATGTCGTCGCGCCCAGGATTTGCTCAACGATGCACTGATCCTCAGCGAACACATACAGGCCAAGGGGACTCGGTCTGGCGTTGACGAAATCGATCGCCTGCCGAACATTTGCGACTTCGAGGACGGGGAGGATCGGGCCGAAGATCTCTTCCTGCATCACCGGCGAGTCCGGGGATACATCGACCATAATCGTCGGCGCAATGTAGCGGTCGTCGCGGTCGTGTTGCCCGCCATGGTAGACGTTCCCACTGCCGAGTAGCCTCTTCAGCCGATCGAAGTGACCGGTGCTGACGATTCGGCCAAAGTCCGGGCTCTTCTGTGGATCCTCTCCATAGAATTGAACCACCGTTTCTTTTAGCTGTTGCAAGAACCTTTGGGCAACCTCCTTAAACACGAGGACGTAGTCAGCCGCAGTGCAGGTTTGGCCGGCGTTGTTCCAGCGCCCCTGAGCTATGCGCCTGGCGGCAACCTGCAGGTCGGCCGACGAGTGAACGATGGCAGGGCTCTTCCCGCCTAGTTCCAGGACGACGGGCGTCAATTGCTTTGCTGCGGCTGTCATCACAATCTTGGCGACGGTCGCGCCGCCGGTGAATAAGATGTGATCCCACTGCTGCTCCAGAAGCGCGGTGACCACCGGTGCTGCACCCTGGACCACGGTAAACGCTTCACGGTCGAGATAATCAGGAATGAGACGGGAGATCAATTCGGATGTGGCCGGTGCGATTTCCGAAGGCTTGATTACAGCCGCGTTTCCCGCGGATATTGCTCCGATCAGTGGAGACAGCGACAGCATCAACGGATAGTTCCAGGCGCCGATGATCAGGCCGACGCCGAGGGGCTCGAAGCGCACCACGACGTTGGATGGGGCCAGCCAATCCGGCGCCCTGGCCGCCACAGGCTTCATCCACTCCTGCAAATGGCCAAGTGCGTTGTCGGCCTCGTCGGCCAGGTACCTCACGTCCGATAGGTCTGCGTCCGTGCGATTCCGGCGCAAGTCAGTCCATAGCGCTTCGTAACACGCCTCGGCGTGCTCGGTCATCATTTCCCGCAGGGCGGTCAACTGACCTTCGCGCCACTTCATAGGACGCGTCGCGCCGCTAAGGAAGTAGTTGCGATGGCGTGCGACCAGTGCGGAAAAATCGAGGGTGCTCACGTGGTTCTCCCGAATTTGCGAATCACTTATTCTCGACAGCTTTTACGACGATGGTCCCGCTCATGTGCTTGCCGTGAACGATGCAGTGGTAATTGAACTTTCCCTCCTTGTCGAACTTGACGGGCATTGATGATTTGCCCGGTACAATCTCGCCGGTGTCAAAGGTCTTGGCGTCGTCATCGGAGGTTGCCGAGTGCGCCGTGCGCGACTCGTTGGTCCACGCGACTGAATCCCCGACGTGGACCTCTAGTTTCTTGGGGTCATAACTGAGCGACTTCATCGTGACAACAATTGGCTTGGCTTCGCTGGTCTTGTCGTCAGCGAAACAGAGCGGGACGCCGGACAAACCGAATAAGAAGGCGGCAAGCGGCAGATGTCGGTTCTTCATGATTGTCACCATTTGCGAAACGGATGAGGGACGAAAGGCTGATGGATGCACCCATTCCCCACCTGGGACCGTCACAAGTTTTTCATGTACTCGATGAGCGCTCGCTTATCCTCATCGCTGAGTTCGCGTCCGTAAGTGTGGCCGCGATCTTCTATGAAGTCGGGGCAAGTGTTGATTTCGACGAGTTTCTCCATCAACCGTTTTTGTCCCTGAGCGTGATTGTTTTTTCGCAGCTCTGCAAATCTCTCTCGGGGCTGGCCGTCTAAGACTCCATCTACGTAGGCCTGCAACACAGCCTTCACGTCGTTGGCGTGCACGTTCATGAGCAGGTTGATGGGTGTGCCCTTGGGGACGTTGATGAGGTCAAGATCGAGGCCGGGCAAATCCGAGAACTCCGGAAACACCTTCATCAGCATCGGGAAGAAATCAGGAAGTTTGCTGTCCTGCGGGGTAACCAGAATGGAGCGGACACCAAGGCGGCGCTCGGGCCAGAGCAGCTTGGTCATGCCGTCCTCGTATGCCGCCATGCGGCCGGCCACGGATGGATCGGCGTTGTACAAACCGACCGAATTGTTATGTAGGTAGGGCGCTGTTGCCCAAATACTCACCAAGGTTGGCGTACGGTAGAAGAGCTTCTTGGCGGTAAACTTGATATCGTGCTTGACGGTCAATGGGTTGTACAGCGGGATTGGCTTGCCGTCCTTGTCATGGTCGAAAACTTGCTCGGTGCCCTCTTGGTTTTGTTTGAAGCCAAGACTGGACATCTGACCGAAGCCGCCGCTCGCATCCCAATTGGGGCTGAGGGACCGCGCAATGTTGGTACCCAGCTCCGAACACGGGTAGCGTTCGTCGTCGGACAAGTAGTTGTCAGTGAGAAAGTCATCCCGGAGAACGAATTCGCGCCAGGCATTCTTTTGGGCCTCGGGGTCCGCTGGCAGGTTTTCGGGCTTCTTGCTGCTATGGCAGCGGGCGCACTGATCGGCGAAGGCGATCTTCCCTCTGCGAAGAACGCTCGCGTCTGTTGTGAGATAATCCTTGCCGTTTTTCCCCCCTTTCCCCGCTGTTTCAACCGCGTCTTTGAGTGGGAAGCCATCATGCGTGCTCAAGTAAAGCGCCATGTTCGGCATGCGCGCTTCTGTTTGCATCCAGGGGCTCTTCGGGTCCTTGCGTACCTTGCCGATGATGTCGAATTCGCTTTGCTTGAACCCACGTTTCATGCTTCCCTGCAGGTCGTACGGATTGACGGCCCAGGTTGGAAAGAAATCCTTGTAA
>Ga0207086_1053_pt1 | contig 28316 bp, 23 predicted proteins | sample Alteio_BWMinHeat_54_FD_153540 | JGI IMG/M metagenome (GOLD analysis project Ga0207086, IMG submission 153540) | Enriched cells from forest soil in Barre Woods Harvard Forest LTER site, Petersham, Massachusetts, United States -... | ecosystem: Environmental > Terrestrial > Soil > Temperate forest >... | reverse complement strand
ATGGCGGCGAAGCGTGATTATTTCCCTTCGAGCACGGCTACGCCATAGCCTGGCAGATCAACGGAGGTGCGAGACGTATTGTCGGAATTAAGCAGATCGCGCATGGCGTGCGGAAGATCGACGCGCGCTTCGGCTTTGTTGTGATTGATGAGGATAAGCACGGACCGGTTCGCGCCGGTGCGCAGGCAGACCTCTACCCCGTCAGGCGTATTGGGGATAATGGGCTGGACACCGCTCTGTTGCAGCAGCGCTGCCGTGAGCTTTGCCAGCAGATCATCATTCAGCCACGCACCGATGTAGGTGATGCTTCCGTTCCCCACCTTGCGGGTGATTACGGCGGGTTGATTATCGAGCCATCCATTGCTTGCGCCGTATTTCATCAGCACATGCGTATCTGTGGATTTCGTGCTGAGCGTCTCCGCCCACACATTGGCTGTGCCGGAACCGAGATCGCCGCTTACCGGCACTTCTTTATCGATGGCATAGAACTGTTCAACGCGGCCGCCGAGCAGGTCAACGAGCGGGCCGGGCTGGCGTTCCACATTCAGCGCGTTGTACTCGTCCTTCATTCCGGAGCGTGGGCCGAGCACGAGGTTTCCGCCCTGCTTTACATAGGCGATCAGACGGTCTGCGACTTCTTGCGGCAATACATTAAGAGCAGGCGCTACGACGAGTTTGTAACTGTCGAGTGGCGCATTGGGTGAGATGATGTCGACAGCCTGTGTCTGCGTACGCAGCGGCTTGTAGAATGCCACCAGTTCGGCGACCGGATCGAATTCGATATTGTGGCGCTGAAAATCGATGGCCCAACGGCTGTTGTAGTCGTGAATGATGGCGACTGAGGAGCGCGGCGATGTACTTTCGAGTGCTTTGCCGGCCTTCTCAAACTCCTCGCCAGTCTGCTTCACTTCATCGTAGACCGGGACAGGCGTACCGTCTGCGCCGACCAGAACGCCGTGGTATTCCTCTTGTCCATTCAGAGCACTGCGCCACTGCCAGTATTCGACCGCATCCGAACCGTGGCCAATTGCCTGCCACGCCATATCGCGCACCTGGCCCTTTTCAAGTGACGTATTGACGCGACGCCAGTTCACGAAGGCCGGCTCGGTTTCCATGACCCAGAAATTCTTGTTCTTGTATCCGCGCGTCAGATCGTGACGCGCGCCATTGTCGAAGTAGTCGTATGTATCGGTGCTGATGTAGTCGTCCCATGCCGCGATATCGAGAACGGAGTGCACCGTGTATTCGTCGAAGCCGTCAAACCAGCCCATTGTGTTCGTCGTAATGAACTGGCGCTTGTCGGCTTGGGGGCGGATCGCACTGATCTGGTTTTCCGAGTAACTCTTCCATGTGTCGCTTACGAAGCGCTTCCAGGCGAGCAGCAGGGCGGGGTTTTCACCTTTATCTCGGACGGGTATCTCGGCGAAATTGTCGTAGGTCTGGCTCCAATAGGCTGTGGCCCAGTGGCTATTCAGGTTTTCGATTGTCCCGTACTTCGTCTTGAGCCATTCGTGGAATTGCGCTTTTGCTTCTGGATCGAAAGATGGTGAAGCATATTCGTTATCGAGCTGCCAACCCACAACATTTGGATTGTGACCGTAGCGATCCGCCATTTTTTCTGCAATCTCATGGGCGAACTTGCGATAACGGACACTGGCAAAAGAGAACTGCTGACGGTTGCCGTGTTCGTCCCGCACCCCGTTTTCATCGACGCGCAGCGTGTCAGGATACTTTGAGGTCATCCACGCCGGAGGAGCAGCCGTTGGCGTGCCCAGAACAACACAGATGTGGTGTTTCCCTGCAAGTTCGATGGCATGATCTAGCCAGGTGAAGTTGTACTTGCCTTCAGAAGGCTCCATCGTGCTCCAGGCAAATTCACCGACACGCACCAGATGGATGTGCGCCGCTTCCATTCGCGATAGGTCGGCGTCCCATTGGGATTCCGGCCACTGCTCCGGATACCAGGCAGCGCCAAGCAGTACAGGGGGTTTGTCGCTATAAGCCGTGGCCTGCGCGGCGGCCGGATGCGACCCACCCAATGAAAGCAGGACAGAAAGTGTTGCAGTAAATAAAAATTGGAGCCTGGTGTGATGCTGCATGTAATCGATTACCTCGGAAAGGGTGGATATGGATGAACTAACTTAAATAGTGTCTGGAAATTAGCGAATCAGGACATTTGCGGCAAAATACGTGATTCCTTCCACCGTTGCATAAATTTGTGGAAGCGATGGAGTTCGCGTCAGAATCTCGATAGCGCCGTTCTGAAGAAGCGCCGTATCTTCGACCTTCGCTCCGCGAATGCTTGGATTCCATGCGAGCGCCTGCGTCTTTGCAAGAACCTCCCGACCTTCCGGTGACGCTACCCATTCACGTTCCAGATACCCAGCCGGCCCTCCCTGGTGGTGCAACCGTTCTTCGCCTGCAAAGCCTGCGTCGCGGTAGGCGCGTTCTGCAATGGCAAAGAGCTGAGCGGAGCAGACGCCGCTGCGGCTCGCATGCAGAAGCTTTGCGTTCACTTCTGCACTGGCGGCAAATCCATCAACGAGCTGTTGTGGAGCAGCACCGAAATGAACGAAGCGGGTGATAGAGACGGCGAGTCCCCATTTGCGCGCGCACAGGTTAAGCATGCCGTAACGTTGCAACACAGCGCCGCGTGAGACTGCATGCTTGTATTTGCGGATGCGATCATCTGACGCCATGAGCAGAACCGTAGGAAGAATACCCTTGGCAATCAAGCGTTGCGCCACACGGGCAGACATCTCATCTTCGGTCGTGCCTGGTTCGAGTTCGAGCAGTGTTTCTGCAGTTGTTTCTGCGGTTTGTTGCGAAAGCCAGCGAAAGCGCGCTACCTCAGCGGCGGTGAGCGGCGCACGCAGAGGAGAGAGATCAACGGCACTGCAACCTGACAACACATGATCGGTACCAATCGCGCCATCCCCGGCAATATGGCGAATAGAGTCGAGTGTCGTGTTTTGATGCCACGGACGGATGACCGGATCATAACCAAGACCGATGAACTCTTCGTCTGCAAGTCGAGGTGCTTCGTTGTTGGTAGTCAGATAGTATTTGCGACCATCGCGCGTTATGAGTAGAGATGCCACGCCTGTTTCGGATGGAATGGCTACGCGCGCCTCAACCTGACCAGCGGTGATCCAGGCAATATTCTCGTACCTGCTGATAAGAATGGCCGAAAGTTTTAACTGATCGAGCAAATTGATCAGGCGAGCCTGTTTCTCTGCCATCTCTACAATTCGCGAATCACGATTGCTGACACCATTGAGAAGCTGCATTGGACTAGCTAGCTCTGAGGTTGGTTGCGCCGGGGATGCTGTTGGAGTAGGCATAGCGTTATTCCAATAGTAAATCGATTTTTTCAAGCTGCAACAGGTAAACGAGACAGCCCTGCTATTCCAGCCGGAAATACAGATACTTTTGATCCGGCCCTTTTATCAGGGAACGACACTGGTCTATCAGGTGGTGACGTATCCGTAACGAGCAACTGGGTTGAAGCTACCGCCGTAAAACGAAACAGCCGCCATCCAGGCGGCTGTTTCTGTCTCATCGAGCGGATTATTGGCTGGCCGCAGATCCGTGCGGTGGAAGAGTGATGGAGTTCATCAGCCTGAAGCTGAGAACCGTTTCTGGCGCCAGGGTGATATCGCGATTATTACCGGTCAAAGCGGCGCCTGCAGTTCCAGCACCTGCTCCGACGAGGCCGCCGATTAAGGCGCCTTTACCGCCGCCCGCGAGGCCGCCGATCAAGGCGCCCCCACCTGCACCACCACCGACAAGTCCGGCAGTACGCTTTCCTTTCCCAGTTGTATCCTGGCTGTAAACGCTGGTATTAAGCGGAAAACTTGTGCCGCGAACCGTAATGGATTGAAGCGTAAGTCCGAGGCTGGCTGCACCCTTGAATCTGCCAGCTGATTTGGCCTCCGTGATGGTTCCAATCACAGATGATCCAGCCGGAATGGCCCTAACACCGCCAATGGAAATGGAATTGGCCAACGTACCGGTGAATCTCTGACCAGCGCTACTGGTTTTAGAGCTAACAGAATCCCCTAGACGCACAGACAAATTGGTTCCCGCGGGTACAACGATAGGTGGTGGTGGCGGCGGCGGTGGTGGTGGCGCTGGCGCGGGTGCCGGAGCAGGCGCTGGCGCGGGTGCCGGAGCGGGCGCTGCTGCGGGTGCCGGTTGCGTTGCTGCAGGCGCCGCAGCGGGGGCAGCAGCCGGAGGCGTGGCAGGCTCGCTAGCAGGTGGCTGTGTTGCTGCCGGCTCGCTGGCGGGCGCCGCTGCCGGCTGCGATGCCGCTTGCTCCTGGTCAGTGGACTTCTTGCATCCTGAGAACAGCAGCCCGGTCGAGAGCAATATAATTACAAGAAAAAGCTTATTGCGACTCATATAAGGACCTTTCTTTCTCCCTGATAGGTTCGAACCAACTTCGCCCGAAGATTACCACTCTTCGCGACTCTCTGCACGCGAATTGAGGGTAATCGTTGACGATATACCGAAGTTTCCCGGGCGCAATAACCACGCATGAACAGTATTTCGATCAGGTGCAAGGTAACAGGCGATTTAGCCAAAGCACCGTTGATATCGGTGAGCTGTCACCAAATCCATTCAATTGAATCAAACCGAAAATTAGCTGACAGAAATTCTGATCTGTCTGGAGGAATTTGGGGATTTTCCAGAGCAAATTCCTACGAATTCAGATGGTCACCGGCGGCATAGTTCCAGACGCTATTCCGCAGGGTCGTAGTTCAGGTTTTGGCCGAGCCAGCGCTCAACCTCCGCCACGCTCATTCCCTTGCGTTCATGATAGTCGACGACCTGATCGTGGCCGATTTTGCCAAGGCTGAAATATCGCGCTTCAGAATGCGCAAAGTAGAGTCCACTCACGCTTGAACCGGGCCACATCGCAAACGACTCAGTAATCAGCATTCCGGTATTCTCCTGCACGTCTAGCAGACACCAGAGCGTACCTTTTTCGGTGTGATCCGGGCATGCCGGGTAACCCGCAGCCGGCCTTATGCCTCGGTACTTTTCCTGGATGAGATCCTCGTTGCTCAGGCCTTCCTCGCGACCATAACCCCATTCATCCCGCACTCGTTTATGCAGACACTCGGCAAAAGCTTCGGCAAGACGATCGGCTATCGCTTCCGCCATGATCGCGTTGTAGTCGTCGTGCTGGGCCCTGAACCGGTCGCATAGCTCTTTCAGGCAAATCCCGCTGGTTACTGCGAAAGCGCCGATGTAATCGGGCAGCCCTGTTTCCTTCGGCGCGATAAAATCGGCGAGCGATCGGCATGGCTCGCTGCCTTCCCGGTTTGCTTGTTGGCGAAGGAAGTGGAACCAGTGAAGCACCTTCGTGCGTGTGCCGTCTGTGTACAGCTCGACATCGTCGCCCACGGCATTGGCGGGAAAGAAACCGTATACGCCGCGCGCCGTGATCAGGTTCTTCTCAATGATGAGATCCAGGAGCGCTTGACCGTCAGCGAAGATTTTCCGCGCCTCGGTACCTTGCCGCTCATCCTCGAGAATTCTGGGGTAAATGCCCTTCAGGCCCCAGGTGTGGAAGAACGGGGTCCAGTCAATAAACTCGCGCAATGTCGCCAGAGGAAAGCTGTCCAGCACGCGCACACCGGTAAAAGCGGGCACGGGCAGGTCTTCGGCACGCCACTCGATCGGAGTGCGCCTTTTGCGAGCTGTCTCAAGGGGTACGACCGTCTGGCGCGGCGAAGCGTGGGCCTTGCGGAGCACCTCGTAGGCGGCGCGATGCTGCTCCACGAACTCTGCCTTGCCATCGTCACTCAGAAGGCTGGTCGTCACGGGCACGGCCCGACTCGCATCCAGCACGTGGACCACTGGCTCGCTGTAGTGCGGGGCGATCTTGACGGCAGTGTGCGCCCTGCTCGTGGTTGCTCCGCCGATGAGCAGCGGTAACTTGAAACCCTGACGCTCCATCTCGCGGGCCACATGCACCATCTCATCGAGAGAGGGCGTGATCAGGCCGCTTAGGCCGATCATGTCCGCTTTCTCCGCTTTGGCGCGTTCGAGGATCTTTTCGCAGGGGACCATCACACCCAGGTCGATGACGTCGTAGTTATTGCAGGAAAGTACGACCCCGACAATGTTTTTGCCGATGTCGTGAACGTCACCCTTCACCGTTGCGAGCACAATCTTTCCTTGCGCCTTGACCGCCTGGCCAGCCGCAGCCATCTCCTCTTTCTCCGCCTCCATAAACGGCGTGAGGTGTGCCACGGCCTTCTTCATTACGCGGGCGGACTTGACTACCTGGGGCAAGAACATCTTGCCAGCTCCGAATAGATCGCCGACGACGCTCATGCCGTCCATAAGCGGTCCTTCGATGACTAACAGAGGGCGTCCCAGCTTGACGCGGGCTTCCTCGGCGTCAGCCTCGATGTACGTGTCGATCCCCTTGACCAGTGCGTGTGAAAGACGTTCCTCGACCGTGCCATGGCGCCATTCTTCAGCTTTCTTTTCACTGACTGCCTTGCCGACGTTTTTCAGAGTCTCGCCGAACTCCACCAGCCGCTCTGTCGCGTCGGGACGGCGGTTCAGTAGCACATCTTCGACCAGTTCCTTCAGCTCAGGCTCAATTTCCTCGTACACTTCGAGCATCCCGGCATTCACGATTCCCATGTCCATGCCGGCAGCAATGGCGTGATAGAGAAACGCCGAGTGCATGGCCTCGCGAACTTTGTTGTTGCCTCGAAAGCTGAACGAGATATTTGAGACGCCGCCGCTGACCTTCGCGTGCGGCAGATTAGCCTTGATCCAACGCGTGGCGTTGATGAAGTCCACCGCATAGTTGTTGTGCTCCTCCATGCCGGTGGCAACGGTGAGGATATTCGGGTCGAAGATGATGTCTTCGGGCGGGAAACCGACCTCGTCAACCAGGATCTGGTAGGCGCGCTCACAGATGCGGATCTTATCTTCGTACGTCGCGGCCTGGCCTTGCTCGTCGAAGGCCATCACCACCACGGCCGCGCCATATTTCAGCACCGTAGCGGCGTTGCGGCGGAACTTGTCTTCGCCTTCTTTCAGCGAGATGGAGTTTACGATTCCTTTGCCCTGCAGGCATTTGAGCCCAGCCTCGATGACCTCCCATTTTGAGGAGTCCACCATAAATGGCACTCTTGCGACTTCGGGCTCGCTCGCCAGCAACTGCAAAAAACGCGTCATTGCCGCAACGCCGTCGATCATGCCCTCATCCATGCAGATGTCGATGACGTTGGCGCCGTTCTCGACCTGCTGCCGAGCCACGCTGACCGCTTCCTCGAATTTGCCTTCTTTCACCAGCTTCGCAAACTTGGGCGAACCGGCCACGTTGGTCCGCTCGCCGATCATGATGTAGACGCCGGGTTGCTGGGTGAATGGCTGCGATCCTGACAGACGGAGTGGTTTCGTCTCCATGGCCTCGGCCACGCTCACGCTCTCAGACACGCTCATGCTCTGCTCTCACTGTGGAGGGCGTAGGATTCATCAATGGGCGTCATTCCCCATCTTCGCGGAGGCTGTCCTTCGAGCGCTTTGGCGATAGCCGCGATGTGCTCAGGTGTGTTACCGCAGCAGCCGCCGGCAATATTGATCAGCCCTCCGCGCGCAAAGTCCCCAAGATAACGGGCCATATCCTTAGGACCAAGATCGAAGCCTGTTTCCGAAAGAGGATTCGGTAAACCGGCATTTGGGTAGCACGAGATGGCGACGTTTGCCTTCTCCGCGAGTTCCTCCAGGAACGGATACATCAGATCGGGACCAAGAGAGCAGTTGAGCCCCACCGACAGTGGCTTCACGTGCGCCACAGCGTTCCAGAACGCCTCAGTGGTTTGCGCCGAGATCAGCGTCTCCCCGCCACGCCCCACCGCCGCTGAGATCATCACAGGAAGGTCTTTGCCGTCCTGATCGAACACCTCACGGATGGCGACAAGCGCTGCCTTGGCGTTTAGCGAGTCGAAGATCGTCTCGACCAGGAGCAGGTCTACGCCGCCTGCGATGAGAGCACGAACCTGTTGAGCATAGGCAGTTTTCACCTGATCGAAGGTCACCACGCGAAAGCCTGCATCATCGGCATCGGGCGAGTTGGAGAGGGACACGGTCAGCGGCCCGATCGCTCCAGCCACGAACCGTTGACGTGAGGTTTCATTCCCGACACGGTCGGCCCATTCCCGACACTGCTGTGCCGACTTCTCGTTGATCTCCCAGGCGAGACCGCCGAGGAACGGATCGTCGATGATCTTTTGGTAGAACTCGGGATCCTTTCGGCCGCCGTGCTCTCGCGGGTCGTCCACGAAGAATTCGCTCTGGGTAATACTGGTCGCGCCGAAGGTGTTCGTCTCGATGATGTCCGCCCCGGCTTCCAAAAACCGTCGGTGGATGTCACAGATCATACTCGGCTGAGTCAGAGAAAAGAGGTCACCGTTGTTCAGCAGGTCCTTCGTCGAATTCTGGAAGCGCTCTCCGCGGATGTCGGCTTCTTTCATGCCGTAGGTGCGGATCGTCGTCCCCATCGCTCCATCGATGATGGCGATTCGACTCTCGAGAATCTTTTGAAGAGGATGTTGGTGAGCTTTAATCATTTTTTCCTGATGCTCTTTAGCACGACAATGTTGCAATAGTTGGTATTTCTCCGAGTTGCGGGTTTCTGACCTCAGCGTAATGCCTGGACCAAATGCTTAGAGAAGGCAGAAAAACTTGCAAGGCCGGAGCTCCCTTGCCCAAACAAACCATTGAGTTCGCTCAGGTTATCGCCTCGCACTGTGATGTCTCTATGTACGACGCTTTTTTATTATAGCGAGACCACGAATCCAAAGCTCCCGGCATAGGCTTCAAAGCGGGAGGAATTCGAATCACGCCTCCACGGCCAAGAAACTAAAGAACCTGCCACTTGCGGCTTCGGCAGAGGCCCTGCAAGCCAGTCGCAGTCTTTGCGGGCATTGACCAGGTCAGATTGTCTGAGCCCATCGCTTTAGCGATTAATGCCCCGCACTTACATCCTCTAGAACAGCGTTACAATCTGCGTCTTGTCCTGCCCTGCACTCGGGCCGGGAGATAATTCTGCCGGCAGTGACGGCGAGGATATTATGGCCGCGAGTGGTGGGGTGCAGGTCATCCCAAAAGAGATACGTGTCCGGATCGATCGCTGGGATGCCTTGGGAGCTGGTGGTAACGTTTGTCAGCGAATACCTGGATGGCGATGCAACGATTCGATTGAAGAGAGCAAAGACGTCGAGCTGAAAGAGATTGAGATGCTTGCGTGGGTTAAAGTCGCGCAGGATAGCGAGACTTGCGGTCAGGACCTCATTATAGAGAATGCTTGCCTGGGTCGCGGGAACCGAAGTGGTTGGAGACCCATTAAGCCGGGGAATCAATCCAAGTGGGGGAAGATTGGGGACAATGAACTGAGTGGCTCCAGCATCGATGAGAGTCTGGATGTTGAGAGCCTGGTGAATGGCCGCTTGAATGACGTCGTCCAGTGAGGTGGCAATGAGGATGTCGTTGGCGCCGCCCCAAATGATGAAAAGGGTCTTCTCGTTGATCTTGGGCTTGGTGGCCAGGTAATCGGCGACCTGCTGGCCAATATTGTTGACGTTGACGGATAGCGAATCTGAAGGGCCGAAAGTGAAGACTCCGGTGCCGCTCCCTGTCGTGGCGAAGCCGTAGGCGTAGTCGGTCCCGCCATCGAGCGAGGCCTTGATCACGGGTTTGGCCGGCAGCGCGGCTGCGAACTGTTCAACCCATACCCCGAAATAATTCTGCGCAGCGGGCGCGGTGTCAGCGCCGTCTGTAAAGCGGCCGTCCGTATAGTCGGCCGCCGGACCCGGAATTCGTACCCCGTATTTTGCTTGCGTGAGATCCGCGACATTGCCGGTGTCCGAAAGCGAGTCGCCAAAGACGACGATGGAGGTGTAATCCTGCGCGAAGGTTTGCGCCGCGGTGGAACTGAAGAGTAGCACCGAGAGGAGGCAGATAAGGAGGCGTCGATGCTGCCCTAGGTTTCGCAGCACATTCGTCGATCTCGGCTCCGCGGAATTATTCAGAAAAGCTTTGGCAGGATTGGGAGGAGTAAAGCTGCTGAATCGTAAGGGCAGTCGCATGGTATCTCGCAATCGTGAAAGATTTGAAGACATAGCCCGGACGCTGACAACAGTATTGATAACGCCCGGCGTAGTCAACAGATTTCAGCAACGAGACACTTCTGGTGCGACTCTTTCAATCCGTGGATTTAGATCGCCCTCTAGCTGATTTTTTCGATCACCATTCCCGGGTGTTGCGCATACTCAGCCCAGGAGCCGTCATACAAGCTGATCTGCTCAGCCCCTGCAATTTGGAGGGCAAGCGATACGACAGCAGCAGTAACGCCGGAGCCGCATGTGGTGGTTATCGGCTGATCCATGTCCACGCCTTTGGCGATGAAGTATTCGCGGAGTTTCGCGGCAGGCTTCAAACGGCCATCTTCAAGCAAATCAGTAAAAGGGACGCTGGTAGCACCGGGCATATGGCCAGAGCTTATCCCAGGTCTCGGCTCCGGTAAGACGCCGGTGAAGCGGCCTGAAGAGCGCGCATCCAGAATTTGCCCATGCTCTGCAATCATCTGTTGGATTTGAGCAAAACTTTTCAACGCATCGCCGTCCAATCTTGCATGAAAGGTGGCCGGTGGCCGATCCACTTGACCCGTCTGCACAGGGAGATTCGTTTCAACCCACGCGCGCAAGCCTCCATCGAGGATGTAGACATCCTGCGCGCCGAATGTACGGAGCATCCACCAGGCCCGAGGTGCGGAAAAGACCCCTTCTTGTTCATAGATAATGATCGCCATCTGGTGGCCTACACCAAGAGTAGACATGCTGTGAGAGAAGGCTTCGGGCGTAGGCAGCATGTGAGGCAGTGCGGTGGAATGGTCTGAAAGTTTGTCGATATCGAAGAAGACCGCGCCCGGAATATGCTTTGCAAGATATCGAGCATAGGTGTCAATCGGTGGACTGACCCCGACTGGAGGAAGCGTGGCATCAAGGACGACCAGGCTAGGATCGTTGAGCCGTTCGGCAACCCAGGTGGGCGTGACAAGAGGATTCATCGTAGTTCTCTGCTTTCTTTGTGCGTGAGTTTTTGGAACAGCCCGATGGATCAACCTGCGAAAAGCGTTTCGCAGACTGCACGCAGCCAGATGGCAACGGCCTTTGCTCCCGGATCAGGATAACCGAGCACGCGTTCTCCAAGATAACTTGATCTTCCAACGCGGGGCATCATCCGGGCAGTGGCTTCGACGCCTCGTTCTGCTTCTTCCACGGCTGCCAACAGTGCTTCGCGCGACAAATCTCCTCCGGCACCATTCAAAGATTTCACGAATGGAACGAGCGAATCCAGCATGGTTCGATCGCCAGGCTTCGCGCCACCCAATTCACCGATGGCACGGCAACATTGATCGAGCGCTTCGGTCCACTCTGCCTGTCCGGTTGCACCGGAGGCTTCCAGAACATTGCCGCAACGCAGAAAAAGCACCCCATAGAGTGGCCCTGATGATCCACCCATCTCACTCCGAAGGCTATGACCGATCGCTTTCAGAGTAGCGGAAATGTTGTCGAGAGGATACAAATCAACGGCGTCTCGCACGGCCACAGCCGCTCGTTTTATGCTGGTGCCCAGATCGCCATCGCCTGTAACGCGGTCCAGTTCAGTCAGCTCACCTTCTGCTGCGATAAGCGCTTGGCAAGCTGCTTCAATAGCTCGCTTCGCTCTTCGGCCTTGCTCTGTTTGCACCTCTTTAGCGGCAGGACGAGACGCATTTGCGCTGGTCTTCGCCGCCAACGGTGCTTCCAGCTTGCCAGGACGTTGTTTCAGCACATTCGGCCACGCAGAAGCTGTCGTAGCTGCATCGAGCCAGCGCAGCCACTCGTCGTTGATACCGAGAACCGAGATTGAGATTCCCGCCATATCCAGCGATGACAAGAATGTTCCGGCATAGATTCGCTCGACGGCAAATCCCTTGCTTGTGAGAAAAAGCATCGCATGGCGGCTCACAATGGCCAGTTCCATCTGCGTCGTTGCTCCGAGATTATTTACCATGACCGCGACGCGTTTATCGTCGCCGAATGTACCATGCTCCAGAATTGTTCTCAGCAACGTCTCGGTTACCTCGTCTGCGGCCTGCAGATAGGTTCGCTGCACGCCGGGCTCTCCATGAATACCGAGGCCAAGCTCCATTTCATCATCGCCAAGCTCAAAGCTGGGCTTTCCCACCGTAGGTGAGGTCCCGGCGGAAAACGAAACGCCCATAGTCGCCAGCGACTCAACCGCCGCTCTGCCCACTACCGCAATATCCGACAGGCTCTTGCCTTCGGCAGCGGCTGCCCCTACAAGCTTGTGGATGAAAATCGTACCGGCGAGACCGCGTGCGCCCGCAACCTGCCCTGTTCTTTTGAGGGCGACGTCGTCATCCACAATGATCATTTCGACCGGAATGCCTTCGGCTCGGGCCATTTCCGCCGCCAGGCCAAAGTTCAGCCGGTCCCCGGTGTAGTTCTTGACTACCAGCAGAGCACCGGGCTTCCCCGAAACTGCCTTGATGGCAGCAAAGACAGAGTCGCTGCTTGGCGAAGTAAAAACCTCTCCAGCTACAGCAGCACTCAGCATACCGGCACCGATGTAGCCTGCATGCGCTGGTTCATGGCCGCTGCCCCCGCCGGCGATGACTGCTATCTGCTGGTCACGGGTTTGTTCCGCATCTGCGCGGACCATGACTTTGAATCCCGGTAAACGGATAAGACCTGGATGAAGAACGGCGAGTCCTTGCAGCATTTCTTCCACAACATTCTCGGCACGATTCATGAATTTTTTCATGGCGCATCCAATATATAGCGTCCATTCTGCCGACTCATTTGCGTGTATTTACATGAGTGTAAGTAAGACTTCTTAGGCGCTACGCAGATGGCATTGCCAATTTTGGATCGCTGCAAGTGAGAAGGACCGCAGCCCAACCCATTCCCTCGGCTACGCCAGTGCACGACAAAATATTTTGATTTGATGGTGGACGCGGAAGGAATCGAACCTTCAACCTGTCGATTAAGAGTCGAATGCTCGCAATCAAATAACCGCCTGTATTTTCATTGATTTAAATGGAATTTATAGCCCTTTCCGCCCGCACAGACACTCGCCGCAAGTGGTTCGTTTTGTTCAGTACGTTTTTGATGTCTATAGAAGTTGGTCAGGTTTTGGTCAGGTTTTTTTGGCTCCAATGATTGGCCAAAAACGATACGGACAGAATCGTTGATCATAGAGCTAATTCATATATAAGGTAGCGAGGTGGAGATCTCCTCAAGAAGCGCGCAGGCAACTGGGTGGTCGTGCGCAGCGCAGGCGCCAGGGTGGAGTCAGGGAATTAAACGAGCCGACCAGACTTTCCCGGGAGCCAGGGCCGATTAGGTATCCACCGGCCAGAGTTCCATAAGGGAGCCGGCGCAGGATTTCGAGTTTTGTCGGAACCGAATGGGCGTCCCGGAGCGGCTGAGCGGAGGTACGACGGGGATCGGCGAAGTAGCCGGAAGATTGCGTCAGCCACCTTGCCCTTTGGTGCCGTTTAACGCACCCTTATTGCACCCACGATCTGCCCCGCAGACCTCCGCCCACTGCGCAGTACTTACTGAAAACATTCGCCGATCTTCGTATGTCTTGGCCTGCTTCGGTTCTTCATTGTTCTGACTAGTAAACTCTTAGACGATCACTCCGGACAATTTCTTCGGATGTAAAGCAATGCACATCGAAAGTCTAAAACTCACCAATTTTGTTGGGAGGGCGAGAATATGACTGGAAAGACATACCTTGAAACAAGCGAGGTCAGCACACGACTACCCGCAAAGGATCTCGATCGCGCACGGAGATTCTACGAGGAGAAGCTAGGCTTTGAGCCAATCGAGGAGCGTCCGGGCGGACTTCTGTACTGCTGTGGACAAACCAGGTTTGCTGTTTTCGAGTCTTTAGGCGCGGCATCTGGTTCCCACACGCAGATGGCTTGGGAGGTTGTCGACATCGAGGCTACCGTTGCAGCTCTAAAAGCGCGCGGAGTCGTATTCGAGGAGTATGACCTGTCCGAGCTAAAGACAGTGAACGGCATCGCCGAAATTCGAGGTAATTATCCCAGCAAGGGAACTGGCGAGAAAGGCGCCTGGTTCAGAGACAGCGAAGGCAACCTGTTGAGCATCGGTCAGCCCGAGCGTTGACCTGCCTAACGGTAAAACCAGTGGATCAAACACCCGAGGCTTCCAACCGCGATTCCCACGCATAGAGGTACTGCAAAGAGGTCACCCATTCGGCTCCGAATCCTGCGAATTCGCTTTGCGACCTCAACCGCAAAAGGAAACGGGTGGCTTCCTAAATCCCTCAAGGCCCTCATTGCGCCATTTATTGGACCGGCGGGACGATCTATTCCGATGCGTCAAAGAAACTACCTAAGGTTTCTCCTATTTCGCTTGTTGCGCTTGTTACGTTTATTTCGCATAGTTGATTAGTTAATGCCTAAATGGCTGGCGTTCAGGAGGCCAACGCTTCCCGGGAAGCCGTGCGCCATTCCTTCCCAGACATCGAGCTGCGCATCCACTCCGGCCGCCAGTGCCCGGTCGACAAACCGGACCGAGTCATCCAGCAGCACTTCGTCGTCACCGACGTGGACGCGAATTGGCGGGAGGCCGGTCAAGTTTGCGCGAAGGGCGAAGCAGCGGGATCGCTGGGATCGGCTCCATTCAAATAAGACCGGACCAGCTCCGCCGCTTGAGAATGGGTGAAGTAAGGATCTGCTGCAGCGCGCGTCGTCCAGCTTGTTCCTGAGAGCGAGAGGTCCGTCACTGGGGATAGTGCCACTCCGGCGACGGGTGGCTCCTGATTGCTCGAATGAGTTGTCTTCAGCGAGATGAGGAGCGCGAGAGCCAGATTGACAGCGATCTTCCTGCATCCGAGCTCAAGCAGGCCGAAGTAGCTGGCGCGCACGTCCTCCAGCGCCGCCGGAAAGGGATGCTCGGGCGCGAGCCGATAATCGGGTGCGAACGCTTCTGCACCGGAATGAGTCGCGATGTGCCCAACCATGTGCGAAACGCTTTCGCCGAACCCCAGTTGAACCACCCTCCGTGAATGTGGAGAACCGCTGCGCCCGGCTGAGCTGCTTTCGGCCTGCACCACCACCCAGGAGTACCTCCCACGATGCCGGCTTCAAAGGTCACGTCCTCAGGAGCAGCGACGCGCTCCATGATGGCATCGAAAGGCACGCGCGCTGCAGTTCCCTGCAAGCGTCCTTTGCTGGGTTCGAGATGGCGCGCAAACTAGCCATCGCGGTCTTGTCGGCCGTGTTGATGGGATGGAACACGGTTGCGCTCCGTTGAGCGAAGCGCTGGTCTTCAAGAGATGTCGGCATCAAAGTTCTCCTCTGTGTACGCCGTTCGGGCCGGCCCGTTCTGCCATCGCGGTTGGACTTGCGAAGAGCGTGCGCTCTGAAAATGCTTGTTCTTCAAGTGGCTGATGCGATCAGCCAAGCTTCTCCAGGTTCTGAAACAGAAGCCCACCAGGCTGCCCGCCCACAACATGAAGCGGCACGCCGCCCTCTTCTAGCCTTCCGAGTTCGACTGGAGCGAAGCCAAGCTGAGTGGCTACGGACGCAACGGTTGCGCTGGCATCGGCGTCATTGCTCGATAAGAACACGGCCTGCCGCTGTCTTTCCGGGGAGGGATTCGTTCCAAGCTGCGCCGCCGGCAGATGATTAAAGCCCTTCACGAGGTGTGCTCCTGCAAATGCCCGCGACACAATTTCAGAAGAGAGAACGCCTCCCAACTCTTCCGGAGTCACATGAAATGTGTTGGTTGTATCGACGATGATCTTGCCCTTCCACTGCTTAGACTGCTTCGCAACATCCTTGTGGGCGGGAAATGGAACAGCGAGAAAAATGATTTCAGCTTTGCAGGCGTCTTCAATGGATTGTGGAGAGACGCTGGGCCCGAGTTCTTCTCTCAAAGATGTAAGCGTCTCAGGTCCACGCGAGTTTGCGATTGCGAAGTCTATATTCTTCCGCGCAAAGACGCGTGCGAGTGCAGTGCCAATCTTGCCGGAACCAATAATGGCGTACCTCATAAAAATTCTCCTGGTTCTCAGTAGATGCTGAGAATTGTTGGCAGTTGATTATTCCTTACGCGCCTTCGGCGCAGGCTGGCTTACCTGGAGGTTGTGCCACCATCGACAGGCAGGTCGATGCCTGTGATGAAGCTGCTCTCGTCGGAGGCTAGGAACACGGCTGCCGATGCTAGCTCATCCGCCGTTCCAAGCCGTCCCATTGGGATCATCTTGCGGAAATATTCGCTTGTGCCTTCTGGCGACCCTTTAGAGCCGACATGAATCATGGGCGTCTCGGTCGGCCCAGGGCTGATCACGTTTGCCCGAATGCCACGGCCGGCCAACTCTGCGGTCCAGCTACGGACAAAGGAAACCAGCGCTGCTTTCGTAGCCGAATAGGCGCCGTAGCCCGGAATCCCCATCTGCCATGCGGCCGATCCAGAAAGGATGATTGACCCTCTGTCGGCGAGCAGCGGGAGTGCCTTCTGCACTGTGAAGTAGACCCCGCGTGCATTCAGGTTGAAGTGCTTGTCATAGGATTCCGGAGTCGAGCTCGTAAGCGAAACAGGATCAACAACGCCGGCATTTGCGAAGACGATATCGATATGTCCCTTCGCTTTTCGCACGACATCGTAGAGGTGATCGAGGTCGTCGAGCTTCGAGACGTCCCCCTGAACTGCCGTGACATTCTTTCCGATCAATGAGACTGCCTTATCGAGTTCCTCTTGGCGACGGCCGGTAATAAAAATGTAGGCACCTTCCTTCACAAACCGTCGGGCAGTAGCGAGCCCGATGCCGCTATTCCCTCCAGTGATTACAGCTACCTTGCCTTCAAGTGCAGCCATCGATTTCTCCTTAACTGTCCGTTGTTCACACGGTTCCGTAACACCAGCAACACCATGGCCGAAATGCAGATGGCCTAACTCGCCGCAACGGCAGTCGTGTTCCAGTACGCCTTCAGCCATCGATCGAAAGTGTGGGTCGCCGGATATTCGCGCTGCACCTCCTCAATGTTGAAGTGAAAGCCTTTTTCTTCGAACCAGCGGTACATCACCGTCAGCTCCTGTCCCATGTTCTTCTCGAACTGGTCCCAGGAAACCTGAACGTACTTCACATCTCGCGCAGTCACGCGGTTGAATGCGTCGGCAATCTGCTGCATCGATATTTCATCGCCCGCCAGCGAAAATGTCCTGTTCTTCCATTTGCCCGGATGCTCAAACGCAAGCGCTGCAAACGCGCCGATGTCATCCACCGCTACCATCTGCAAGTTTGTCGTCGGGCTTAACGGCTGCTGAACCTGTCCGTTCCGGATCGACTCGCCGAACTTCCTCTGCCAGTTCTCCATGAAGAAGACAGGCCGCAGAATCGTATACTGTAAGCCGCTCGATCGCAGATGCTCTTCCACTTTGACTTTGGTTTCGAAGTGAGGAATGCCTGTATCTTCGTCGACCGAACCTACCGAACTGTAAACGAAATGGCTGACTTCTTGTCGATTCGCCGCCTCGATGACCGCCACTCCCTGCTGGATCTCACCGGCCGTGTAGGGCTGCACAGAGAATACGCCGTACACACCATCCATCGCGCGCATCAAGCTGTCGGATCATCGAGGCTTCCTTGAAACACTTCCTCTCCATGCCGCATCAATTGACGTGCTTTGTTGCTATTCGGATCCCGCACCAGCGCGCGCAACTTGAATCCTTTCTTCTGCAGGTGCTGATACACGGCGCCTCCCTGCCGACCGGTGACACCTGTCACCAGAATGATTTGTTCGTTGTTCTTCGGCACGCCCATTTATCTCCTCTGAGTTTCTGTAGCCCGCATATATACGGAACCATCACTACAGATGTGTTGAAAGACGGATCGGATGCACGATTTCGCGATCTAATATGGAAGTGATGAGCAAAAACATGAAAGCAGGGAACGGAAAGACGGGACGGCCTATCAGCTTTGATAAAGACGCGGCGCTAGAGGCTGCAATGCTGCTTTTTTGGGAACGGGGCTTTGAAGGGACGTCCATGGCCGATCTTACCCAGGCAATGGGCCTCAACCCCTCAAGCATCTATGCAGCCTTCGGTGACAAGCACGCCTTGTTTTCACTTGCTGTAAAGCGCTACATGGAAATTCGGGCGCAATATGCGACGAAAGCGCTGGAGGCGCCGACCCTCAAAAGCGTCATTCGTGCACTCTTCGACAACACGATTGCATTCCTCACTACGCCCGGCCATCCGCCTACCTGTATGACGCTGGCAGGGTCGGTGGGCTGCAGCGTAGACGCTAAACCGGCGAGAGATCTCATGACGGAGATACGGAAGCAGAATCAAGTTGCCCTGCGGAAGCGCCTTCTCAAAGCGCGGAAAAGCGGAGAGTTGCCGAAGGGCATCAATTTGGACGACTACACCCGGTACCTCTCAACCATCCTTGCCGGTCTTTCCATCCAGGCAGCAAATGGTTCGACGAAAGAGGAACTCAAGCGGACCGCGAAGATGGCCCTTCGGCACTTAGATTCCTGAGGCTTGGCGTGGCCGCTCCGGCTCTATCACCGAACTGCATGATTGATCGCCGCATAGCGAATTGCCTCGGTTTCCCTTGCAGTCCCGATCGGTTCGTACCTCTTCTGAAAGCTCTCAATCACCTCAGACGGTGCGCTTTCCGGTGTACCACTCTTCGTTTGCCAGTCATGCTGTTGGAAAGTCTATCTTTACCGGCTGCGGCGTCCATAAGATTAGGGAGCGGTTTCATTGCGCTTGTTAGATGTTTCTGCTGTCAATTACTATGAAGTCCCCGAACACAGGCTCCGTAATGAGCCCCGTCGTCTGAGTGAGCTCTAATGTTCGAGCTACAAATAGGCGACTGAGATTGCGAGTTGCGGAATGACCAGCCCGCTACACGATCCGCACACGGAATTCGAAGACAGGTTGCGTTTCGAGATGTTACTCACGGAACTCTCGGCGCGCTTCGTTGGGGTTACATCAATTTCGCTGGATGACGAGATCATTAATGCCCAGCAGCAAATTGTTCAGGCACTGGATCTGGATCGCAGCACACTGGTTCAGCTGGAAGGTGACGAGTGTTTTGTCGTAACCCATTCCTGGCAGGTACCAGGTCTCGATCCCTTTCCCGGGTTCGCAGTCAAGGACTTACCGTGGATGCCGAGCGCCGTGTTGCGCGGAGAAACGGTTTGCTTCGCACGCATCGACGATCTGCCAGAAAAAGCCGCACGCGAGAAGGAACTTGCGCGACGGTTCGGACCTCGCTCAAACGTTACCTTCCCGCTGAATGTTGGCGGCAAAGTAATTGGAGCGATAGCTTTCGGCACAGTACATCGCGAGCGGGAGTGGCCGGATGCCATTGTAAATCGCCTTCGGCTCTTTGTTGAAATGATCGGCAGCGCCATCGCTCGCACTCGGGCAGAAGAGGCAACGCGGGAAGCTCTCGATGAGGTGCGACGTTTGCGCGATCAGCTGCACCGCGAAAACGTATATCTACAGCAAGAAGTAAAAATTGTTCGCGGCCATCATCAAGGTTTGATCGGCCAGAGTGCGGCCCTCCGGCGTGTCCTAGAGCAGGTTGAACAAGTAGCTGCGACCAACTCCAGTGTGCTTCTAATCGGCGAAACGGGCACCGGAAAGGAATTGATCGCTTCCTCCATTCATGAGTTGAGCCCGCGCAGCTCGCGCCCCATGGTGCGTGTGAGTTGTGCTGCGATTCCCGAGACCCTTATCGAGAGCGAGTTGTTCGGTCGCGAGAAGGGGGCATACACGGGTGCGCTTTCGCGTCAGGTAGGCCGCTTTGAAGTGGCGCACTGCTCAACACTGTTTCTGGATGAGGTGGGCGAACTGCCGATCGAAGTGCAGGCGAAGCTATTGCGGGTTCTGCAGGAGAAGCAAATGCAGCGTCTCGGCAGCCCCAAGAGCATCACGGTTGATGTGCGGATCATAGCTGCGACCAACCGTGATTTGGAGAAGGCTATCCATGAGAAGAGATTTCGGGATGACCTGTACTATCGGCTGAACGTGTTCCCAATAAGGATACCGCCGCTTCGAGATCGTGCCGATGACATTCCGTTGTTGATCCAGTCGTTTGTGAATGAATTTGCACAATCCTTCGGCAAGAGCATTGAGTCTATCGACAAAGACAGCATTGATTCGCTGCAACGGTACACGTGGCCGGGTAACATCCGCGAATTGCGTAACACAGTGGAACGGGCAATGATACTCGCCTGTGGCCCCAGGCTTTTCATCAGTCCACCGAGCGTCTCATCCAATGAGGCAGCTGCGAGTCTGCTCCTGAGTAATGCTGAACGCGAGCATCTGCGGTGCGTACTGGAAATGACAGGATGGCGGGTTCGCGGAAAAGATGGAGCCGCTGAGATCCTCGGCCTTAAACCGACGACACTTGATTCAATGATGATAAGACTCGGCATCACCCCGAAGGGCAAGTAACAAGACTGACGATCTTCAATCCCACCTCCGACCTCTCGGAGTCTCCTCCGACCTCTCGGAGGTAGATCCGTTTCTGACAAGACTTCTCTCTTCCCTTCGAACTTGCCGTAAACCTCGTCACAGCAACACTTCACTCTCCATTCTGCCCGTGATCTTTGCTTTGGCTCCCTAATTGCCCTTAGGGGTTACATGTATCAAGTCAACTTGAGAATGATGGCCCGACCTCGGCATGCAGTGGAAGCGATCAAAGCACTGCGATCCATCACGTTCGCGGCTCAAGTGGAACGTGGATTCATATCAAGCCGGATCTACCAGGAAGTTGGCAATCCGGATGCGCTCTGTATGGAACAAGAGTGGTCCAGCGAGCCTGAACTGAAATCACATATTCGTTCAAGTTGTTTTACAGACCTGCTGATGCTGATGGAGACGGCACTCGAAGCTCCGATGCTGGAGGTTCACGTGGTTTCCGAAACACACGGGTTGGAGTTCGTCGAAGCAGTTCGCTTCGGAAACAAGTAGTCCGACGAAAACTTTTAAGGGGCTCCTGAATGTCGATATTCGCGAAACACCGAAGTATTGTGCCGCATTTGCGGAAAAGAGGAATGCAATATGGAACTGCATCGCGACTTCGGTTTACTTGCAAGGAGAGATCGAATGAATTTTCAGTTAAGAAGGAGAAGGTTTATGAAGTCAAGATACTTCCCACTGCTCCCACTGCTTGTAGTTACAGCTTTACTGGTGCCGCTCACTCAAGCGCAAGTTCCTGTTTTCGAATTCGACAAGGCAAAGAGCTCGATTGGATTCAATGTGAAGGCCTCGGTCGCTATAGCCGGTAAATTTGACAAGTGGGATGCCACGATGACGTTCACCTCTACCGATGTCACGACGGGCGTCTTGGACATCAAAGCTCAGGCGGCCAGCGTCGATACCGGAAGCGGCATGAAGGACGGCAAGCTGAAGAGCAAAGACTTCTTCGACGCTGAGAATAATCCGTTGATCACGTTCCATTCGACGAAAATCGTTCAGACCGGTCCAAACACCTTTGACATACCAGGCACCTTTACGATACGTGGAGTCTCTAAACCCGAGACCCTGTCGCTGACGGTTTCCGGCATCGGGACAGGACAAGGGGAGGTGAAAGGGACCATGGCCTTTGACCGCAAAGACTACGGGATGAACAGCGGAATTCCCTTTATCAAGATCGCCGATCGCGTTGAGGTAGAAGTCGACCTCTTTGGCAAGCGCGTCAGTGGTCCCCCGATGAACCTGAAGAAATAGCGAACCACGCAGAGCTCTACAAATTATGAACGGTGCAACGAAGCTACCAGTCCCACAGCTGGCAGCGCTAAACCACAGAAAGGATGACGACAATGAAAATGAGATTTGCGCAATGCGCGATGCTAGTGTGCATCGCTTCCACGATTGCCGTCGGGCAACAGGTTTCAGTCAACTAGCAGCCAGAGTTTCGCGCAGTATCACACGTATGCCTGGGGTTCTGACAATGCCAACCAGGTTAAGGACTCAATACTGGCGCAAGTAGCCCAGCAGGATATCGACACGGCGATGCAGGCTAAGGGCCTGCAAAAAGTGGAGGAATCTCAGAATCCTGACCTGCTGCTTACGGCAAGCGGCGGTATGAAACAGCAAACCTCGTATACGGCATGGGGCATGCGTGGAATCGGCGGAGGAATGGGTAGCATCACTCCCGAGCAGAAGGTGGGGGGGAACACTCATCGTCGACCTGTACGACGCAAAGGCGAAGTCGCTGGTGTGGCGAGGGATTGGTCAAGACACGCTTAGCAATAACGGCGACAAGAACCAGCAGGAGGTAGGAAAGGCTGTTCAAAAGATGTTCAAGCAATGGCCGAAGAGTTAAGAGCACTTGTCGTGTAGAAGTGCGAGGACAGGCGTGTTCAGAAGTTCGTGATCGCCCATCTATTCTGCCCGGGAGCTACAGAGCCAGCAGTTTTCCCCGACGTCGGTAAGCGATATGTCGGCGGAATACCCAGGAAAGCAAAAGGAGAAGTAGCGATGAAGGTCTTAGTCAGCCACCTATTTAGATTCACGGCGTTCGCGCTTACAACAGCCACCCTAATCACGGTAGCGCCTCGGGCCTGGGCTCAGAGCCCGCAAGTTGAGGAAAAGCTGGGCGAGATCAAAGAGTCCGCAGCAGCTAACAAGCAGGCTCTCGCGAAATATCACTGGCAGGAACAAGAAACCATCAGCATCAAGGGAGAGGTCAAGGACACAAAGCAGTATCAGGTGCAGATGGGGCCCGACGGCCAGCCACAAAAGACCGAGATTGACGATCAGCAGGCACAGCCGAGCGGTCGCCAGGGACGACTAAAGAAGAAGGTCGTCGAGCATGTAAAAGATGAGTATCAACAATATGGGCAACAGATTGCCGCTCTGGCAAAGCAGTACGCTCCGCCTGACCCACAGAAACTGCAGGAAGCATTCAAGCAAGGCAACGTTTCTGTGCAGCCTGGTGGAGATTCAGGAACGGTAAGCCTGATGATCAAGAATTATGTCAAGCCGAACGATTCGATGACGATCGTTTTTAACCGGTCGCAGAAGAAACTTGAAAGTTTGCAGGTAGCGTCATATCTCGACGATCCGAGTGACGCCGTTACGATCTCAGCGCAATTCGCGGAGATCCCAGGTGGACCCAACCACGTCGCCAGCACCCTCGTGAATGGTGTCAAAAAGCAGCTTACGGTAGCGACACAGAACTCGAATTATCAGCAAATGTAACGGATACGAAGAGAGTGCACGCACTCGATGTTCGCGAGGGGGTCAATGAACAATACCAGTGCCGGTTCAGGCTGTACCCGGTGTGCTATCTCGGAGTTAGTGGAAGCGAACGCGGTATCTCTTACAAGGGAGACCAAAATGAATTTTGCGTCAGGTATTCGGAGACTGGCACTGGGAGCACTTGCCGTCTCCAGCCTCTTTGCAGGCATGAGTGTGAACGTGTATGCGCAGGCAGCCCAGGCGAAGCGACCCAATATCGTCGTCATCATGACGGACGATGTCGGCATCTGGAACATCAGCGCTTATCACCGCGGAATGATGGGTGGACGCACGCCCAATATCGACCGGATTGCCAGTGAAGGTGCACTGTTCACGGACTACTACGGTCAGCAATCCTGTACGGCAGGGCGGGCTGCGTTTATCCTAGGGCAGAGCCCGTTCCGCACGGGGCTCTTAAAGGTTGGGATGCCCGCCGCCAAACAGGGCTTGCAGGACAAGGATCCAACGATCGCCCAACTGCTCAAACCACTTGGCTACGCCACCGCACAAATCGGCAAAAACCATCTGGGCGACCGTAATGAATATCTACCGACGGTTCATGGCTTCGATGAGTTCTACGGAATTCTCTACCATCTCAACGCCATGGAAGAACCCTACGAGCCAGACTATCCGAAGACGCCCGAATTCAGGGTACGTTTCGGCCCTCGCAATATTGTCGACTCCAAAGCCACCAACGTCGACGACCCGACTACCGACCCACGCTGGGGCAGGGTGGGTAAACAGACGATTATTGACGGTGGTCCGCTGCCGCCGCACCCAAATATGGATCCGGCCGCGAAGACCAACATGGAGGATATTGAACCGGTACTGCTTCAGCGCTCCGAGGATTTCATGGAGTCTTCTGTAAAGGCGAACAAGCCGTTCTTCCTGTGGCACAACTCCACCCGCATGCATGTATGGACGCATCTCTCACCCAAATGGCAGGACAAGAGCGGCTTCGGTCTTTACGCCGACGGCATGAGAGAGCTGGACTGGGAGGTTGGTGAGATTCTTAAAAAGATCGATGACCTGGGCATTGCCGATAACACCATCGTGTTATTCACCAGCGACAACGGCGCCGAGATCTTTAGTTGGCCGGATGGTGGCAATCACCCGTTCCGCGGAGAAAAAGGTACTGTCTATGAGGGCGGATTCCGCGTGCCTATGTTGGTGAAGTGGCCCGGCGTAATCAAGCCCGGCACGATCGTCAACGAAGTCATGGCGCATGAGGACTGGATGCCAACACTGCTCGCTGCCGCCGGTGATCCGGATGTAAAAGAGAAGCTCCTGACGGGAATGAAAGTGGGAGACAAGACATTCAAGAACCATCTAGATGGCTACAACTTTATGCCTTACTTCAAGGGTGAAGTCGCCGAGGGTCCGCGTCGAGAATTCTTCTATTTCAGTGACAACGCGGACCTGATGGCGTTGCGCTACAACGCGTGGAAGATCAGCTTTAAGACCATCAAGGGAAACCTATTCACAGGAACTGAGGAAACGACCAATGTTCCATGGGTGACCAATCTGCGGGAGGACCCATGGGAGCGTTATCAGGATGAGTCGATGATGTATACGCGATGGTGGGGCGACAAATTATGGACTTTGGTTCCCGCAGTCCAAATAGTGGGCGGATTCCTCCAGACTTTCGTCGAGTATCCACCAAGCCAAAGGAATGGCAGCAACACAGTCAGCCAGTTCCTCGAGGCCATTCAAAATGGGGCAGGCGGTGCTGGGAAATAGAGAAGCCCAACTCCCTTTGTAGGCGTGACGGTGGCACCCAACACCACCACGCCTGCCTTCGGGCATCCACGAGCTAAGGGAGCTTGTATTCATATTCGTGTTTTTGGCCTTCTTCTTTTTGCGCCCTTACGACCTACAGCATGCTCCTTCTTCATGCATTCTCATCGGAGACACGCAAGGTCGGAAGAAAGCTCGATTCCAGGCCTCTGATTTATTCCTCCATGAACAACGCTCTTATATATACGCTGCTTGTATTGGGCTTTCATGTCGTGGAGGAAGCGATCAAACGACTCATACATGGAGCGCCTATTTTAAGTTTGCCGGGTGAAATACACTTCGACGAGTTGCTCGCCCGCAGCATTGTCGTATTTTGTGTCTTCATTCCTTCTTTACCTTCATGGAACTCCGCCGTGTTTTAGGCGAGAACAGATTCCACGATTTATTCGTCCGGTCGGCCGAAGCGGGCAGACTAGACGAATCGTCCTGATGAAAGGAGATCAGTTTCAGTAGCACCTGATCTCAACTCCTGCCTCCGAACCCTCGGAGTCTCCTCCGGCCTGTCGGAGTTGTTTTGTTACTGACGACCTTACGCCACATCTATTGCGGTTATGTAAGCCTGTTGGTTACAGCCACTTATCCCACTGTCTACCCAACGGTTCCGGTTGGCCCATCGATTGCCGCTATTCCGTTGTATTATTCCGAGGTCACCTCGTGATGATGGCTGGCGCGCACAAGCTCGATGCCTGTTACTACATGGAGAGAAGAAAATGATCAAGACTTTCATGAAGCAGCTTTTATCGGCGGCGTTGTCCATCCTGATGGTCATGAACGCTGTGCCCTTTGAGGCCGAAGGTCAGCAACCGGCGCCCACGGGGTCGACCGGATATTCGGGACAGGGGGCGCCCCTGTCTGCCGATGAGTTGCAACAACTGGTGGCGCCCATCGCGCTATACCCAGATGCCCTGGTCGCCCAGATTCTGGGGGCTGCGACTTTTCCGGATCAGGTTGCTGCCGCCGCCGGCTGGCTGCAGCAGAACAAGAACCTCACCGGCACAGCTGTAGTGCAGGCCGTTGATGCGCAGCCATGGGATCCCAGCGTGAAGGCGCTCACACAGTTCCCTTCGGTCCTTGACAACCTGGCACAAAACCTCAGTTGGACCTCCGCATTGGGCGAGGCGTACCACACGCAATCCGCCGATGTAATGTCAGCAGTCCAGGTGTTGCGTGCCAAGGCGCAGGCTGCCGGCAATCTGAAATCGGGCTCGCAGATTACGGTCGTGCAACAGGCGCCACAGACGATCGTGATTCAACCTACCAATCCGCAGGTGGTTTACGTGCCGCAGTACAACCCTACCGTTGTCTACGGCACTCCGTATGTGACGCCTGGGTACAGCACTGCAGCCGTGGTCACGACCGGCCTGCTTGCATTCGGCGTTGGAATCGCCGTTGGAGCCGCGATAAACAATAGTTGGGGTTACAGCTACTGGAACTGCAATTGGCACGGCGGCGCAGTGGTATACAGGAGTACCAGCTACTACGGAAATAACGCATGGCACGGCGGCTACTATGGTTCGAGCGCGACCGCGTACGGTCCGAATGGGGTTGCGCGGGCCGGGGCTGCCTATAACCCGTCCACAGGAACGTATGCCCGGGGCGCATCAACTTCAACCGCCTATGGTTCGCAAGCGGTTGGTCAGGCATACAACCCAAACACCGGAGCTTATGCAGCCACGCATCAAGCCTCCAACGCCTATGGGAACTATGGAAGTTCAGTCGTCTCCAAAAACGGCAACACCGCATACACCCAGCATCAAACCACGGCGCAAGGGTCTGTGGGAACGGTGCAAACTTCAGCCGGCGGCAAGGGTGTTGCCGCGTCGGGTGCGTACGGCAATAGCGGTGCCGTGGGACAAACCGCAAACGGCAATAAGTATGCGGCGGCAAATGGAAATGTCTACAAGAACACCGGAAGCGGCTGGAACCAGACCCAGGGCACTCCCCATAACACCCCCAGCTACTCGGGTGCCAACTCTCCTGCTCGCGGCTACGGGGGACAGGAAAAGAGCGGCGGGTCATCAGCCTTTGGCGGAGGCGGAGGCGGTTGGCAATCGCGGGAGGCCAGTGCTCGTGGTTCGATGAGCCGCGGCGGTGGCGGCGGCTGGGGCGGTCGCAGATGAAGCCGACGGCGCAATCGAAGTCAACTTTAGAGAGCCGCGTTGACAAAGGCTCTTATACCGAAGTTTGGAGGATGTGATGTCGCTCAAAATCCGCAGCGTTGCGCTTACGATGTGCCTGATGCTTCTGACTCTCATCATTCCCGCTATTTCTTGCAACAGATCCGAGAAACCTTCGATCAGAGTGTTTGCTTCCCCCGACGAAGCGAGTAATGCGTTGTTGGCGGCCGCAAAGTCAGGCGATCAAAACGCACTGCTGGCTATTTTCGGTCCGGATTCGAAAGAGATTATCTACTCCGGTGATGCCGTGCAAGACAAAAACACCGCAACTGCATTCGCGGCTGGGTATGGGGTGATGCACCGGTGGCGCAATATGCCGGATGGCACCCAGATGCTGATGGTCGGAGCTGACAATTTCCCCTTCCCCATTCCGCTAAAGAAGAATGCCGGCGGGCAATGGTTTTTCGATACAGCTGCAGGGAAGGATGAGGTTCTGAACCGCCGCATTGGCCGGAATGAACTGGCAATCATAGAGGCTTCTGGAGCGGTGGCGGACGCGCAGGCGGAGTACTTCTCCCAGCTTCACGATGGCGAAAAGACGAAACAATACGCGTCGAAGTTCATCAGTGATCCGGGCAGGCAGAACGGCTTGTACTGGAAACCGGCGGATGGCCAGCCGGCAAGCCCACTCGGACCGCTGGCGGCGTTCGCAACCGCAGAAGGGTATAGCGCGAAGCCCGAGGGGCACACGGCATTTCACGGCTACTACTTCCGAATGCTGAAGGGGCAAACCGATAAGGCGCCGGGCGGTGCGAAGGACTACATGGTCAACGGGAAGATGACGGGCGGATTCGCCTTCGTTGCCTATCCTGCGGAATATGGTAACTCGGGCGTGATGACCTTCATCATCAACCAGGATGGCGTGTTGCTGCAAAAGGATCTGGGAAAGACCACGACAGAAACGGCAACAGCGATGAACGCGTTCGATCCCGACCCAAGCTGGACCATCGTAGAGCCCGCGGGCTGATGGTGTCAGGTAGTCCTGGTTACAGCC
>Ga0207086_1052_pt1 | contig 28469 bp, 22 predicted proteins | sample Alteio_BWMinHeat_54_FD_153540 | JGI IMG/M metagenome (GOLD analysis project Ga0207086, IMG submission 153540) | Enriched cells from forest soil in Barre Woods Harvard Forest LTER site, Petersham, Massachusetts, United States -... | ecosystem: Environmental > Terrestrial > Soil > Temperate forest >... | reverse complement strand
AATAGCATGGACCCGAGTCTGTGCAATGCCAGTGGAGGGTGGCGGCATTGCGAAAATCGCGAAGGGCACAGGCTAAAGCATGCGCTAGTCGCGGCGTGCAGAGAAGAAAGACTGGATGATGGCGGCGCAGTCAGCGGCGAGGACGCCGGACGCGACTTCTACCTGATGATTGAGGCGCGGGTGGGAGAGGATTTCGAAGCAGGAACGGACAGCGCCGCCTTTAGAGTCGTCGGCGCCGTAGACGAGGCGTGGGATACGGGCCTGGATGATGGCGCCCGCGCACATGCTGCAGGGTTCGATGGTGACATAGAGTGCGGTACCAGTGAGGCGGTAGTTGCCAATAAGGCGGGCGGCTTCGCGCAGAGCGACGATTTCGGCGTGGGCGGTGGGGTCGCAATCGCGGATGGTGCGGTTGCCGGCACGAGCAAGGATTTTTCCGTCATGGACAAGCACGGCGCCGATGGGGACTTCGCCGGCCGCTGCCGCGGAACGAGCTTCGGCCAAGGCTTCCCGCATGAATTGGATCTCGGTTTCCATCTTCCGCGAGAGGATAACATGTTCCACGGAAGCCTTTACCAACCGAGCGTCCAGTGGCAAGATTCAGGTAAATCGCGAGTGAGGTGTCTCCGTGAAGACCCATGAAGAAACGGCTGCTCTCGGTGTCTTCGGGGTTGCGACCCTCATCGTATTTTCTCTCACTCTTTACCTTGGATTTGGGCTGCGCCGCATTGGGATGCTCTTCGGCGTAGTCTCAATCGCGTTTGCCGGGTTGATTCTGTCTGTAATCAGGATGCAAACATCCAAGAAGCGCGTGGACCGTTCGCGGTGATTGCTTGACAATTGGGGAGGGGGGAAACAAACTAGGCGCATGCGGGAACTCCTCGAACGATTGTTTCAAGTCGATTTTTTGAAGGGCCTCGCGGTCACGTTTCGAACGCAGCATCCGAAGAATATTGTGACGGAGCAATACCCTCTGGAGCGGCCGATGGTGGCGGAGAGGTATCGGGGCGCGCCCCGGCTCAACAATAATCCCGAGACGGGCGAGACGCTGTGTATAGGCTGCAATCTGTGCGCGTTAGCTTGCCCGGAGAACCTCATCGTAGTGGGCTGGGAACGTGACGACGCCACGCGAAGGAAAGTGCTGACGACCTTCACGTACGATACTTCGCGCTGCATGTTCTGCGGACTCTGCGAAGATGCTTGCCCGGTGGATGCGCTGGAACTGACGCAGGATTTCGAAATGGCGTACTTCACGCGCGAAGGCGCGATTTGGGATCGTCACCGCCTCGAGCAAGGGCCGACGCCCGCCCGCTACACCCGCTGAAGATACCGAATGGAACTTCGCAAAGATCCCATCACACAAAGCTGGGTCATCCTGGGGCAGAGTGAAGCACCTGGCGCTGCGCCGGAGGAATGCCCGCTGGAGCCGGCCAAGATCGAGAAGCTGCGGTCCATTCTGACGTGGCCGGCGGAAGGGGTATGGCAGGTGCGTGTGCTGCCGCACCCGCATCCGCTCTACCACGTTGAGGGCGAACCCGCGCGATTGGCCGAAGGAATGTACGACAAGATGGGAGCGCTCGGCGCCCACGAGGTTGTAGTGGAGACGCCGCTGCACGACAAACGAATGTCGCAGTTCAGCGACGAAGAGATCGAGCGAGTGTTATGGGTGTGGGCGTCGCGCATTGCCGATTTGAAGAAGGACGCGCGATTCAAATACGTCAGCGTATTTAAGAATCAGGGCGCGCTGGCGGGAGAAGAATGGCTGCATGCGCATTCGCAGGTGACGGCGACGATCTTCGTGCCGCGGCGCATCAAATACGAACTCAGCTCCGCGCACGAATGGTTCAAGGACAAAGAGCGCTGTATTTTCTGCGACACCGTGCGTCAGGAGGAGAAGCAGGGGAAGCGCATCGTGGACGTGCAGGGAGATTACTATGCGCTGTGCCCTTATGCGTCGCGCGTGCCTTACGAAATTTGGCTGATGCACCGGCGGCACAATCATTTATTCGAACAGCCGCGGCCGGGATCGAACCGCAAGCAGATGGCCGCGCTACTGGGACGCGTCTTGCGCCGGCTGGAGAAAGTGGCGCCGGCATTTCATCTGGTGGTGCACACATCTCCCAATACGAAGAACAAAAAGGGAGAATTGGCCGGCTACTGGAAGACGCTGGCAGACGATTACCATTGGCACATCGAGATCCTGCCCATTGTGGAGAAGACCAGCAAGTCTTACAGCATCAAAGAAGTGTATTTCAACGCCGAATTGCCGGAGCAGGCGGCCGCGAACTTGCGAGCTCTGGACCCCAATTCATGAAGCATGGCCATGAGAATCCAGGGGAACTGGGCGGCATCTTCCTCAACCTGATCATTCTGCTGTTTTTGGTCATCTTTTGCGCCGTTTTGTACCTGGTGAGGCGTCCCATGCTTCGCTTTACGGCGGAATCGTGGGTCATCGAGGACCCTCTCGACAAAGCAGACGCGATTATCGTTTTAGGCGACGATAATTTTTACGCCGATCGGGCGACGCGGGGAGCGGAATTGTTCAGGGAAGGAAAGGCGCCCGTGGTTGTCGCGAGCGGGAGACGCCTGCGGCCGAATGCGGGGATGGCGGAGCTGATGGAACACGATCTGGTCGAGCGCGGAGTGCCTAGAGATAAGATCGTGCGGTTTGCACACGACGCGGATAGCACGCTGGAAGAAGCGCAAGGTCTTGTGCGACTCGCAAAAGAAAGAAAATGGCGCAGCGTCATCGTGGTGACAGCGAATTTTCACACTCGACGCGCGCGCTATATTATGCGACGAGTTTTTCCACAGGGCATGGAGGTGCGCGTCGCGAGCGCCCGGGACGGAGACTTTGATCCGCAGCGCTGGTGGGAAAAGCGTAAATCCATCAAAGAGTTAACACGGGAATTTGCGGGCATGGTGGTGGCCGTCTGGGAGCTGCGAGGCAGAAGTGAGACGAGTGAGACAACGCAATCCGTAGTGGGATTGGGAGGACTAAATCCGCAATTAGTGGGGTAGCTCTTCAGAAAAGCCCCCAGATTTGCTACCCGGCATCCCTTGTTTACAGCCATTAAGTCGTGTAATATGTTCACTCTTCCTAGTCGCAGTTCCAACCAGCCCTGCGATAAGCGGCTTCGAAAATCCAGTTTTCGATAGTCGAGGTGTCAGATGTGGAAAAAAGAAGATGCGAAGCCTGAAGGAGTTTCCGGCACAACGGCACCTCCCGCAAATTCTGCGAGTTCGTCCAGCAGTGCTCCCGCCAGTACGCCTTCATTGTCCGGTGGGCTTCCCAGTTCGTCGCCCGCAGCCGCCTGCATCAGCCAGGGAATCAAGATCAAAGGTGAAGTGACGGGGAGCGAGGATCTTTTCGTTGACGGCGTGGTGGAGGGAAAACTCAGTCTCACGACAAACAGCTGCCTGACGATTGGACCGAACGGCAGCGTGAAAGCGGACGTAATCGCACGCGAAGTCATCGTGCGCGGAAAGATCGAAGGAAAAGTTACGGGGAGGGACAGGGTTCAGCTCTGGAGCACCGGCCAAGTCACGGGAGAAGTGCAGACGGATCGCCTGGCCATTGAGGACGGTGCGGTGTTGCGCGGAAAAGTCGAAGCGGGAAGGCAGACGAACAAAACTACAGAGATCAAGGCTTCAGCGGCAACGGCAACAGGCAAGGCTGCGGACACGACACCCTTGAACTCCGGAACGGCGGCGGACTGACAATGAGCTTCCTGCATAAACTGGGCCTTGGCATGGGAAACGGGACGAGCCGCGGTATTTCCCTGCCGCTACATTCGAATTCGCGCTCACGCACCGCCGGCGCGCCCATCTCCGCCGTGGGCCCCACGCGCGCGCCGGAACCGCATGAATCGACGCGGGTTTCGAATGGGTTGAAAGAATTCTTGTGGAATCTCGACGGCCTGGGGAAGGGTACGCTGCTTGATCTAGGGCCTGCCTGGCAGACAACTTTGAATTTCTTCATCGAGCGCGGTTTCCGCGTTTCGTCGGAAGACATCCTACGGGGATGGAAAGCGTTTCTGACCGAGGAAGAGACGCGCTTGCGCGAGGACGCCGGTGCTTGCGAAACGCTGGACATGACGCCGAGTGGCCGCGCGACGCGGTTCCTGGCGGGGAACCTGCAATATCCGCGCGCAACCTTCGACGCCGTGCTCCTGTGGGACTTGCTGGACTACCTTGAGCCGACACTCGTGAAGCAGATGGTAGCGAGCCTGGCGGAACTGTTGCGGCCCGGCGGAGTGATTCTGGCGATGTTTCACAGCAAAAAGCCGGAGGGCTTTCAGCGTTATCGAGTGGCTGACTCGAATACATTGCAAGTGATCTCGTCCGCGGTGATTTGCCCGCCACAAAAAGTTTATCAGAACCGCGAGATCCAGGACCTGTTTGCCCGCTTTCGAACCACGAAATCGTTCGTCGGCCGCGACCAACTGCGCGAGACGCTCTTCATTAAGTAATCGTCCGGAGTTTCCAATCCGAGCCAGCGCTGAGCAAATCGCGCGTTCACCCTCTCTTCGCTTGCATTCGACGAATCATAGGAGTAAAAGCGAGACGTGAGCTCAAGGAGCTCCGGAGGGACTATGACTCCACCGGGCTTAGAGCTGCACTACAACTAATCACACCGCTTTTGCGGTGCGCGTCGCTCGCGAAACATACGTGCTTTTAGCGCGCTTCGGAGACGACACAGTAAAAAAGCGAAGAGGGGAGCCGCCCGGCTCCCCTCTTCGCTTTTCCGCGTTGATGATTCGAATTAGTGTTGCGCCGAAGACTTGTGATGATGAAGCCGACGCTTGCCACTGCTGTGCCTGCGATGGTGGCGATCATGCGAAGAGGCCTGGTTGGCCGCCTGCGGCTGTGCCGAGTTCGCACCAGTTTGCGGAGCCGACCGCTTGGCAGAAGCTTGCTGCGCGGAGACAAAGAGCGCCGGCGTCGCTGCCAGCAAGAGGAATTGAACGACACGTTTCACGGCAATTCTCCCAAGAGAAATCTCCCGTGAAGTTATTGAATCACAGGTCGCAGAGAAAGTCTCCGGGAAATGCTTCTCAAACTGTACCTAAAATTCAAGTGGTGCGGGCCTGCGGCCAACGTGGGTTTGCTTTTTTCCAGGCGTGAAAGGACTCCTGGGACGTCAAGTGGGTCCACAGAAAGGCGGCCACTAACCGCCAAACTTGAGTCGTTCGAGCCATTGGATGGCTTCGCGCTGGTTAGCGATGATCTGCGCCTGCCATACCAGAGCAATGGACATGAAGCTCATGGAGATAACGCAAAAGACAAGAACGAGGCCAATGTTGGACTCGTGAACAGGAAGGCGGAAAACGCGGCGAAGCCAAAGCATGGTAAGGGGCCTCCTAGTACTCGGTTCGATCTGCCAGCGGCTGTTCGCGCGAATCCGAGTCGGCAGCGCCGACGAATAGCGATTGCCCAGTGATCTCTGGGCAATCTGGGGGCCAAGACTCTACGGATGAGTGAGCCTCTTATCCTATGGAAAATGGATGGTTTGTGGAACCAGTGGTGTGACGCACTCTTTGATTCGAATTGGTCGTGTCCAATTCGACGGACATCTGTGCGACATTTTTTCCGAGGCGGCTAGTTTCTTGTTGCGATAGCCGCGAGCAAGCACTCCCAAACGTCCGGTGAATGGAGTGGCAGACGCCGCGCGTGAGGGGTGTCAGGCTGATCCTGGGAGGCCTCGTCGGACTTGCGGTCGGTAAGAAGTATGGTGCGCTCACAGAAAGGGAAGAGTCCGGCAGCCGAATTGGGAGTGGCGATCCCGAGAGTGTGGGCATGGTAACGGAGCGCCCGGTCGTAGAGCTTCGCAAGATCACGGATGCAACGCTGGACGCTGGGGCCGATGGCGGCGGACCAGAGAACACCGTGCTGGCGGAATTGCAGGTTGCGATTGCGCCCCTCTGTCAGGAACCTGCTGACCTCTTCATCAGAGGCGCCGGCAAAGAAAAAGATGTCGTCAAAGTCGCGTTGCCGGGCAAGCTCGGCCTCCTTCTGTGGTAGGCCCGTGTTTTGCGCGAGCTCGCGGGGAGAGAGTGAGCGCAAGGTCACAACGGGCACGCCGGTATCCTGGGAGAGTGTTTGCAATGCCTCAGCGGCAGCGGGCAGGCCTTCCGCGACGGGAATGCAGGTAAAGCGGCCGAGGCGCAAGGTCGCGGCCTTCCTAGTCCGAGGAGAGTCGGACGCGGGCCGCAGGTGGAAATAGTCCTCCGGCAGATAAACCGCACAGCCGTCTTCAGCGATGAAGGGATGGGTGTGGCCGTGTTTGCGGCGGGCATCGTCGAATTGGAGACGCGAGCGGCTGGTCAGCCAGACGGCGGGAATGGCTTCGTGGTCGAGTGCCGCAGTGAATTCATCGAGGCCCGGAAGGCTGCCTCCGCGGAGGGGGATCAGAGCATCAACCGCGATATAGAGGACACTGGACGTCTGGCGCAAGCAAGGCTCCGGAGTTGTGAAGCCCATTCTATCGGAATTCCGCGGGTGGCAGCGTTCGGGGCAAAAGAAATGAGGCGGGCAGATTGCTCCGCCCGCCTCATCCTGTGCCCGGCAATTTCAGCCAGGACGCTTCTCTATGTATTTTAGTTGCCAGACTTTGCGGTGCTTGCGGTCGTCTGCGAATTTGCCTTTGGGATGCTGACGTACCCGCTGATGGTGTTCTTACCCACTTTGTTGACGACGATTTCTTCGGGAATATGCGTGCCGGAGGTATAGAAGAAAATCGGCTCGTTCATGGCGCGGTTCTTCTTTTCGAAGAGCTTGTCCTCGATGGTCACGGCAGCGCTGAACTGATTACGCTTTTCGTTGACGCCCTTCAGTACGACGGTGACATTGCCCACCTTTTGCGGCTTGTTCTTGCCGACGATGGTGAATTCAATGTAGTCGCGTTCGCCGAGGCGGCGGAGCTGGTCGATTTCGTCATGGTTGCGCGCGATGAGCGTGCCCATCTCGCTGCGAGCCATTTTCAAGTCTTCGCGGGTGGCGTCGAGATCGGTCTTGACGCCGACAACCTTGGTGTCCACGACCTTGACATCATCGCTGGTGGCCTTGGTAGCGAGTTCCGAATGAACCGAGGTGTCCAACGCGGTCAGCTTCTCGGTAGTGGCGTAGTTGAGCTTCGCAGCTTCATCGCGGGCCTTCTTGAGCTGCCCCTGTGTGATCTTCAGCTTACCTGTGACAACCTTCAGGTCGCCCTGAAGATCAGTGTTGGCCTTTTCGTCTTGAGCGAGACGGTCCTTCAATGAGGACATGTCTTGCTGTACAGCCTGTTGCGTGGTTTTCAATTGCGCCGTAACCGACTGCTGGGTGGCGTCGAGCTTCGAAGAGGCATTCCAGCCAAATGCCAGTCCACCAATGGCGATTAATCCCAGAACAATGATCGCAGGCAACATCCAAGCTGGTGATTCCGTGCGGGTCTCCACAAATCTTTCGTCCGACATAGTCAATCTTTCTCCTCACCCCATCTGGGGGTACTGCCGCCTTAATCGGCCTGTAACAAAGTGACTGCATGCGCGGAGCCAAAAGGGGAAAATCGAGGGTTGCGGTAAGTGATAGAAGGATGGACGGTTGTGAGGGCTGAGAAAGGAGGGGGCAGTACTAGTCCTAGCAAAGTTTACGCGAAGAGAGAGAGAACAGCGGATTTTTTGCTTGGCGAGGGATCAGTCAAAGCGGATCCCAAGATTTCGGAGGTCGGATTGGAGTTGTTCAGGCGATTGGAAGACGATCCCGGTCATGCCAAGGCGCTGAGCGGCCTCCGCGTAGGCGGCAATATCGTCAATATAAACGGCTTCCTCAGCCCGGACTTTGCAGGCTTGGAGGGCTTCGCGGTAAATAAGCGGATCGGGCTTGCTGGCGCCGACACGGAAGGAATAGATGCGAACGGGAAAGAAGCGGAAGAAAGGGAAGCGGGCCTCATCATTGGACATGTGGATTGGGTCGGTATTCGAAAGTAGGGCGAGGCGGTAGTTCTTCGAGAGATTCTCGAGAAACGATTCCGAATGGATCGGATTGGGGTCAAGGGCACGATTCCAGACTTCGCTGAATTGCTCGAAAGTAAGCGAGGTTCCAAGACGTTTGGAAAGATGAAGATACCAGTCGCGGGGAGAAATGCGCCCCTCCTGCCAGTCGAGCCAGCGAGGGTCCTTTTCGATAGCAGACCAGGCCTCTTGAGGCGCGAGCGAGAGGCCGGAAGCCAAGCCATCCATGGCCCGGGAAACGTCCACGCGGATCAGGACGCGGCCGATATCGAAAATGATGGCGCGGAACTTCGAGGGTGCCACGGCCTATTCGCCCCCGGTGCGGGGAGCGGCGGCGGAGCCCGGGTCACTGAGCTTTTGACGCGCGCGAAGGATGCTGATGACCGCGGGCAACACGGAAAGCACGACAACGACGGCAATGACGTAATGTATGCGCGAGCCGATGTTAGGAACCGATCGGCCCAGAGTGTAGCCGCCGAGGATCATGGCGCCGACCCAAAAAACTCCCCCACACACGTCAAAGGCAACGTAATTGAGGTAGGGCATCCTTGCAGCGCCGGCGACGGGCGGGCAAAACGTTCGAACAATGGGAATGAAGCGCGCGAGAATGACGGCCCGGCCGCCATATTTTTCATAGAAGTCATGGGCGCGTTGAAGGTGGCTGCGCCGGAAGAAGAAAGAGTCTTCGCGGCGGTAAAGAGCCGCACCCGCCGAGCGGCCAATCCAGTAGCCAATCTGATCGCCTACGATGGCGCAAAACATGACGGGCAGGAGAAGCCACTTCAGGGGGATGACGCCAGCAGCGGAGAAAATTCCGGCGGTTACCAACAGGGAATCACCAGGTAGAAAAAATCCTACAAAAAAACCGGTTTCGACGAACACGATCGCGCAAATGAGGGGCGCGCCGCCGGAGCGAATCAGCTCCTTGAGTCCGTCCGGGTTATAGAGCGAGTGGAAGAAGTGAAGGATGGCGTCGAGCACTCGGTGTTGTTCCTCGCGGCGAATGGATGAAGTGCATCTCTGACGGGCACGGGAACGAGCGCGCGCGAGCGCAGGCTCGTGAAGGCACCCAGTCCTATACGGTAGCAGAAAACGCCAATATCCTCTCCACATTCATGCCAGAGAAGTAGTGGAATGGTAAGAGCTGCAAGCCAAATGCTGATGCGAGTCATCGGAGCGCCTCCGCGAGCCATAGGTAACCTTTATCTTTAGCGTCGAGCCGGGCCTGGAGACCCTGCGCGGCGTCTTGCTTCTGCCCCAGCAGTTTCTCAATACGCGGGAGAGCGCGGAGCGCGGCAGCGGCGCCCGCAGCGATAGCTTCATCGGCGCGGTCAAAGTCGTCCCAGGCCAGGGATTGCACGTCGGGCCGGAGGACAAGGTCGGCGTGGCGTTCCCAGATTTCGAGCTGGTGCTTTTGCGCCGCGCTCACCGCCCGGCTCACGACCTGAAAAATGTTCGTGGGAGCGCCGCGGTGGCCGTCCTGCATGCCGACGGAGACACCGATTACCGTGGCAGCACCGAGGTCGCGAGCGGCGCGGGTTGGAACAGGGGCGACGAGCCCGCCGTCCGCAAGACACCGCGTGCCGATCTCGACCGGTTCGAACAAGCCCGGGAAAGCGCAACTCGCGCGGATGGCGTCAACAAGATTGCCTTGCGTGAACACCACGGGTTCGCCGGAGTTCAGGTCCGTGGCCACCACCGCAAGAGGAATGCGGAGATCTTCAAACCGTCGCGATTCGAAAACACGTTCGATTAAATTGCCAAGTCGCTGGTTGCTTGCCAAGCCGAGCCGGGAGACGCGCCATCGAGCGATGTCCCGAAAGCGGAGCGTGCGGCAGGTCTCAATGATGCGCGCAAGAGGCGCGCCGCTGGCATAGGCAGCGCCGAGAATGCTGCCCACGCTGGTTCCCGCGATATGAGAGATGGGGATGTGGTTCTGTTCGAGGACTTGCAGAACGCCGAGATGCGCGAAGCCGCGCGCGAAACCTCCGCCGAGAGCGAGGCCTGCGCCTGCCCGGTTGGACATGGCGGCTGGACTTTCGTTCAGGACTTTGCGCGAAGTGTGCGCGTGCCTCGTCATACCGGCATGATCGCAGCAAGAACGTCTTTGTCCTATGGTTCAGGCGTCCTGAAAGAACAGTACTTCTGTACTGCGATGAAAATTGAGCGTAGATCGCTGCTCGAATCCTTGACAGTACCTTCTTACTAGTCCGATGCCCTCTCTGTACCATTGTGAGCAGCAACCCATTGCGCGATTCTCTCTTCCGTCAGGCTGAATCACTGAGAGGGCCAAGAACAATGGACGCAGAGTTCAAAGCTTGGATCGGGCAACCAGTGGTCCTGCAGGTGGCGCTTGGAAATGTCAAAGTGCCGCTGCGGGGGAAACTGCTGAAAGATGGCAGCGATACCGTACGGATGCGGATCGGTGAAGGTTGGGACGTGGACATCTATAAGGCCATGATCCTGGCTGTCGAAGCAGACTCCATGGTTATGCTTCCTGCGTGAGGGATAACGCCATGAAAACGCAAGAGCTCAAATACGTAACCCGGCGCCGCGCGGCGGTGCTCTTGGGTCTATCGGAAATGGAATTGAGCCGCATCTCGAGCGAATCGGGATTCGGACACAAAGAAGTCGCAGAAGGCCAAGAAGAGACGTATTTCACGTACGAAGAGCTGCGACAAATCTGCCTGTTGGCTGTACACCACCAGGTGCACTAGACAAAAACGAGTTTCCTCCGGCCCCCCTCAGCAATACCCCCACCCCGGGTCGCTCCCCCCAGCGATCCGGGGTTTTCTTTTCGTTGAAGATCCCAAGTGAGCGATTCGCGTTCGTTGAATTGGTTTAGAAAACCTTTGACAGACGGAGTCCGCGCGAAGAGACTTAGCGCCGCACGGGAGGGCGCCGGTCAAATGTCACGGTCTATACTTTGTGGATGGTGGAAGCAGGCAGCGGCCGCGCTGTTACTCCTGGGCGCAGCCGGAATGTCCGCTGGAAGCGGCGCAAGCAATGGAACCGAAACCTATGACGTAGTCATCGCCAACGGGCGAGTGATGGATCCGGAATCAGGGCTGGATGCGGTGCGGAACGTTGGAATTCGCAGCGGGAAAATCGCGGTGATTTCGAACGGCCCTCTAGAAGGGAAGCAGACGATTGATGCGCGGGGCCTGGTTGTTGCGCCGGGGTTCATCGATCTGCACCAGCATGGGCAGGACGCGGAGAACTACGCCGTGAAAGCTGCGGACGGCGTGACCACGGCGCTGGAACTCGAAGTTGGGGTTGCGGATGTCGATGGATGGTACGGCGAGCGGGAAGGTAAGGCGCGCATCAACTACGGAGCAAGCGTTGGGCACATTCCGGTGCGCATGGCTGTGATGCACGACCCCGGCGGATTACTGCCCAACGGGGATGCGGCTCACCGAGTCGCAACAACGGCAGAGAGGGAAGAGATCAGCGCTCTGATGGAGAAAGGTTTGAACCGCGGCGCGCTTTCCGTGGGACTTGGGCCCGCCTACACCGAGGCCGCGACAAATCAGGAAATCCTGGACGTGTTTCGCGTGGCGGCGAAGTATCACGCGTCCTGCCACGTGCACATTCGCGGGTCAGGACCGCCGCTCGAAGGAAATTTCAGCGGGTTCGAGGAAGTGATGGCGGCTGCAGCGATCACTGGAGCACCGCTTCATATCGTACACATACAAAGCACCGGCGGACCGAACGTGACGGAGGAGTTGCAGATGATCGCGGAGGCGCGATCCCGCGGAATGGACGTAACCACGGAAAGCTATCCTTACACGATGGGGATGACCAGCATCCAAGCCGCCTTGTTCGATCACAAGGAGGAAGAACCGGCGACCTATTTCGCTGCGCTCTTGTGGCCCGCTACCGGAGAGCATTTGACGAAGGAATCGTTCTTGCGCTACCGCAAACAGGGCGGAATGGTGATTCTTCCAGGGAATACACCGGAGAATGTTCATGCAGCGGTGGTGAGTCCACTTACGATGATCGCGAGCGATGGATATCTTGCGAAAGGGCAGGGACATCCGCGAACCGCGGGCACTTACGCGCTGGTGTTGGGACACTACGTGCGGGAAGAAAGGGCTCTGGATTTGATGACGGCGCTGAAGAAGATGACCCTGATGCCCGCGCAACGGCTGGAAAAGCGCGCACCCGTGTTCAAGGATAAAGGGCGGATTCGCGTGGGGGCAGATGCGGACATTACGGTGTTCGACGCGAATCGCATCATTGATAAAGCAACTTACGAAAAGCCGTTGCAATACTCGGAGGGGATTCAGTTTGTGCTAGTCAACGGAGTTCCCGTCGTCAAGGATGGGCGGCTTGTTGACGGAGTTTTTCCCGGCCGGGCCGCGCGAGCACCGGTTTCGCAGTGACCTGGCTGAATCCCGCTCCGCGCTTGCATGACGCTGCGCAGGAATCAGAAAAGACCATGATGCCAACCGCGCGGAAGTGCTATATAGTACTGCGCGCAAACGCCTTGCTGCGAAAGGACTCCCTTTGACACTCGCCGCCTCGGATTGGGCCGCCATCGTCGGCTATCTGCTGATCACCTTATTTCTCGGTTTGTACTTCCGCGGCCGCTCCGGCAAGAGCACCGAAGACTATTTCGTGTCGGGAAGGAACGTTTCCTGGTGGCTCGCGGGAACTTCCATGGTCGCGACCACCTTTGCAGCGGACACGCCCCTTGCGGTTACAGGACTCGTTTACGCGAACGGAGTCGCGGGGAACTGGCTATGGTGGAGTTTTCTGCCGTCGGGAATGATGACGGTGTTCTTGTTCGCGCGTCTGTGGCGCCGTTCGGGACTCATCACCGACGTGCAATTCGCGGAGATGCGTTACGCCGGCAAGCCCGCCGCGTTCCTCCGCGGTTTCCGCGCCGTCTACCTGGGGCTGTTGATGAACTGTTTGATCCTTGGCTGGGTGACCAAGGCCATGGTGAACATCATCAGTACGTCGCTGGGGGTGAGCGATGGAAAGGCGCTGGCGATCTGCGTTTTCTTCCTGATGCCTTTCACGGGAATCTATGTTTCGCTCGGCGGGTTGTGGGGCGTGCTTTGGACGGATTTATTTCAATTCGTGCTGAAGATGGCGATCGTGATTGGTGTGGCTTGGTACGGCGTGCATGCCGCAGGAGGCATGCAACAAATGCTCAGTACGCTTGCGGCGAAGCGCGCTGCGGCCGGACCCGGAGCAAGCGACATCACGGCTCTTCTGCCTGATTTTTCCCGCGGTTTCACCGGCGAAGCTCTCTGGACGTTGCCGGTGATCACCTTCGTCGTGCATCTGGCGGTGCAATGGTGGGCCTTCTGGTATCCCGGCGCGGAACCGGGCGGTGGGGGATATATCGCGCAACGGATCTTCAGCGCGAAGGACGAAAGGAACGGGTTGTTATCGGTACTGTGGTTTAACCTCGCGCACTACGCGCTGCGGCCCTGGCCGTGGATTTTGACGGCGCTTGCGGCAGTCGTTCTTTACCCGGGGCTTGCTCAGCCCGAGCGCGGTTACATGTTGGTGGCAACGCGTCAGACCCCGCATGCGCTCCTGGGAATTTTGCTCGCGGGATTCATGGCCGCCTTTATGTCCACGGTGGCCACGCAATTGAATTGGGGAAGCTCCTATCTGGTGGAAGATTTCTACCGCCGTTTCCTGAAGCGTGGGGGAAGCGAATCGCATTATGTGAACGTTTCACGGCTGGCGACGGCGTTTCTTGTGTTGGCGGCTGCCGCGGTCGCATGGGAGCTGACATCCGTCTCCGCGGGTTGGAAGATCGTGCTGGAGCTGGGAGCAGGAACCGGCGGCGTCTACTTGCTGCGCTGGTATTGGTGGCGCGTGAATGCGTGGAGCGAAATCTCCGCCATGGTCGCGGCGCTGGTGACGACGCTCGCGCTACATTCCAACGCCCTGTGGACCACAATTGCCGGAAGGCCGCAACCATTCAGCGGCTCCGACCCTGTCATTTTCGCCAAGACGACGCTTTGCACGACGGGCATCACGACGCTGGCCTGGATCGCGGTCACGTTTTTGACGCCGGCGGAACCGACGGATACGCTCGTGAAGTTCTACCGCAAGGTTCGCCCGCAAATCACGGGATGGCAGCCGATGGCGAAACTGGCGGAGGACGAGCCCGTCACGCGCGATCTCGGCAAGAACCTCGTGAGCTGGCTACTCGGCTGTGTCCTTATTTATTCCGCCCTCTTCTGCATCGGTGAGTTGTGCTTTGGCCGCTACCAGACAGGTTTCCTGCTTGCCGTCGTGGCGATTGTCTGTGGGCTTGCGATCTCGCGGCTGATGCCCAAGCCGGCGGAGTGGCGAGCAAGCTGAAATGCCGGACACGCCGCAGCCGGCTCGCTCCGGCACCCATCATGCGGTTCTTGCTGGATTCCTCGGCTGGACGCTCGACGCTTTCGATTTCTTCATCGTCGTTTTTCTCTTCGATACGCTGGCGCACCAGTTCGGCGTCAGCAAGAAAGAAATCGTTCTGACGACCACGGCGACGCTGGCCATGCGGCCTATCGGAGCGCTGCTCTTCGGGCTGCTTGCGGACCGCTACGGACGCCGCATCCCGCTCATGGCCAACGTCATCTATTTTTCCATCATCGAGTTGTTGTGCGGGTTCTCGCCAAACTTTACCGTGTTCATTATCCTGCGCGCGCTTTTCGGCATCGGCATGGGTGGCGAATGGGGCGTTGGCGCGTCGCTCGCGATGGAAGCAGCGCCGGTGCGTTGGCGGGGCATCCTCAGCGGAATCTTGCAAAGCGGTTATTCGATCGGATATCTGCTGGCGGCGATTGCCGCAAGGTTCCTACTGCCCGTGTGGGGATGGCGCCCCATGTTCTGGATCGGCGCGCTGCCCGCGCTACTCGCGCTTTATATCCGGACGAAAGTGCCGGAATCGGAGGCGTGGAAGCAGCATCGCGCGGCGAGCACGGGGCAGGTCTTACGCATTGTTGCGGGAGAGTGGAAGCGCTTCTGCTATCTTGTCGTGCTCATGACGTTCATGATGTTTCTCTCGCACGGAACGCAGGATCTTTATCCGGACTTCTTGAAAGAAGTGCATAAGATTTCCTCCGCGATGGTAGCCAATATCGCGATGATCTATAACGTTGGAGCGGTCGTGGGCGCGATCGTATTTGGACACCTCTCGCAAGTGGCCGGGCGACGCAAAGGCATGATCGCGGCTTTGGGACTGTCGCTCTTGATGATTCCGCTGTGGGCGTTTGGCAGGGGGCTCCCCGCGATTCTCGCGGCGACATTTCTGATGCAGGCGGGAGTGCAGGGAGCCTGGGGCGTGATCCCGGTGCACTTGAATGAGCTTTCCGCCGACGCCGCGCGGGGCTTGATGCCCGGCCTCGCCTATCAGCTGGGGATTTTGCTGGCCTCGCCGACAAATTCAATTCAGTATGCGCTTCATGTTCATTTCGGCTATCAGCGAGCCATTGCAGGATTCGAGGTGGTGACGATTCTGACGCTGGCGGCCCTGCTCTGGCGCGGTTCCGAAGCGCATAGCCGAAGTTTCGTGCGTCGCGCGCAAACGCATCCGGACAATTCCTCGGCGTGATGCAGCCTTGCCTGTTTCGTGGATTTTGATCACCGGCGTCGCCGGGCTCACACAGTCGTGGGTGCTGCAACACACGTGCACAATGCGGTTCGGAATCCGCTCTCACCCTAAATGACTGATCGACCTGCACTTGAGCCAGTCCTTTTGCACGAAATCCTCCTGGCGTGCCTCTTGCACTCCGATACACGCGATAGATCGAGTGCGGGAGGAAACAATGCAACGGTTCGCGGGAAACTGGCTCCACAGCAAAGCGTGTACGCGGTTCGCATTAACGCTTCTAGCAGTCACTACAGTTTTTGCCGGATGGGTGTCCGGCGGGCAGGGCGGACAGTCCGACAACGCTCCGCCTCCTGTCTATGAGGGATCGCTCCTTTACCGCTCGCCCATCTCTGGCCGCTACGAATCAGTGCCGTTGGTCCATACCGACGTCACCCTCGACGTGCGCGGTCTCGCAGCCGCAGCGACGGTCACGCAGCAATACGTGAACTCCGGCACCGAGCCTATCGAGGCCGTCTATGTTTTTCCTCTGCCCCACGACAGTGCTGTCTACGACATGGAAATCCGCATTGGCAATCGGCTGATCCGAAGCGTGATCCGCGAGCGCGAAGAGGCAAAACGCGTCTATGAGTCCGCCAAGTCCGAAGGCAAGCGCGCTGCTCTCGTGGAAGAAGAGCGCCCCAACATCTTCACTGCTTCGGTGGCGAACCTCATGCCTGGCGACCACATCGATGTCCGCCTGCGTTACGTGGAGCCCGTGCGCTGGGAAGATGGGCGCATCCGCCTGGTTTTCCCGATGGTTGTGGGGCCGCGCTACATTCCCGGCACGCAAGCAGTCGGTCACACCGGCACCGGTTGGGCTGTCGACACCGACGCCGTGTCTGACGCCTCCCGAATCACTCCTCCTGTGCGCAATCCGGACAGCCGTCCCGGACACGACATCTCGCTCTCCGTCGATCTCGACTCTGGCTTCGAGTTCGGCTCGATCAACTCTGTCTCTCACGCGATCACCGTACGTCGTCTGCCGGACGGCCGCCGGCACGTAGAACTCGCCTCTGGCGCAACCATTCCCAATAAAGACTTTGTCCTGGAAGTCCGGCAGGCAGAAAGCACACAACCCAAGGCCGCTCTTTTCCTGTCTCCCGAACCCGGCTCCGGCGAAACCTATTTCCTCCTGTCTGCATTCCCCCCCACCGTGCAGCCGGTCAAGCGCATGCCCGTGGAAATGCTTTACATGATTGACGTCTCCGGCTCGATGGGCGGCACTTCCATCACGCAGGCTCGCGAAGCGCTGCTCCAGGCCCTCGACCGTCTCGGCCCCAACGATCGCTTCGGCATCCTCGCCTTCAACCACGCCTATTATGAATTTGCCTCCGAGCCACTGACCGCTACCACGGAAAATCTCGCCGCCGCACGTCGTTTCGTTCAACACCTTGAAGCAGGTGGCGGCACCGAGATGCTTCCCGCGCTCCTCCACCTGATGCGGAAGCCAGAAACTCCCGGCTTCCTGCGCCACATCATCCTGCTTACGGACGGCGACCTCGGCAACGAAGAGCAAATCTTCGCCGCGCTGCGACTGAAATTGGGCGGCGCGCGCCTATACACTGTCGCCATCGGCAGCGCTCCGAACTTCTTCCTCGCCACCAAAATGGCGCAATTCGGCCGCGGCACTTTCACGCATATTGCCGATATCGGTGAAATTCGCGAGCAGATGGGCCGCCTCCTCGAAACCATCGAGAGTCCTGTCCTCACCGATGTGAAGTTATCCTTCGAAGGAGTGGAAGTCGCCGAAGTCTACCCGCAGCGTCCACCCGATCTTTTCCTGCGCCAACCTCTCCTCCTCTACGGGCGCATCTCCCAAGGCCGCACGGGCCGCGTGCACCTCACCGCTCGCGCAGGGGATCAACCTTACGAAGCGAATTTCGCTCTCGACGCTTCGACCGCGTCTTTCCATCCCGGCATCACTACGCTATGGGCCCGGCAGCGCGTCGAAGATCTCGTTGACCGTTGGCGCTTGTCCGACGAGGATTCCAGGTCAGGGATCCGCGCAACAGCGATCGCCCACGCCATCCGCTACCGGCTTGTCACCCGCTTCACTTCGCTTGTCGCTGTTGAGGAAATCGTCGCGAACGCGAGCGGCGCATCCACTCAGGTTCCTGTGCCTACAGAGTTGCCGGCCGGCATGCAAATGGACAAAGTCTTCGGCGCGCCGGCCACGGGCACTGCCGACGCCTTTCTCGAAGCTCTGGGCGTTGTGCTTCTCCTCCTGAGCCTTGTGCTGTGGCGTCTAACTCGCAGAGTAGGAGTGCTCTCGTGAAGCCCCTGCGGTTTTTCGTCGCGCTCACGCTGGTCGCAGGAGCGTGCCTCACGGGTCGCGCCCTCTACCTGCATGCGAAAGCCGGGCTTGCCGGCATCCTGATTCGCCGGGCTTGGCAAGAGACCGCACGCTCGGGCGAGTCCCGCCCGCCATGGCCGTGGGCGGACACCCATCCAGTAGCGCGCTTGCGCATTCCGAGGCTGGGTTTCAACGAGATTGTTTTGGAGGGCGCAACTCCGCGCACTCTGGCGTTCGGTCCTGCGCGGCTCCTCAGTGGTGCCGGGTTGGGAGAGCCTGGCAATCTGGAACTCGCCGGCCACCGCACGAGTTGGTTCGAGCCGCTTCAGGCTCTGGCTCTGGGCGACACCATCGAAGTCGAATGGTATGACGCCCGCCACGGCCGCTTGCGACAGCGCACATACACTGTCAACGTTATCCGTGTGGTCGCCCCCGAGGATGTAAGCCTGCTAGCACCCACGTCCGATGATGCGCTGACACTAGTAACCTGCTACCCCTTCGGACGCGGTCCGCGCTCCCCGCAGCGTTACATAGTCCGTGCCTCACCGGTCGGTCCCCAGCTGTTCGACGCAGCTTTCAGCCGTTGCTGTCGATAACTTGGCACTGTGTTTTGTGCGCAAAAAATATCTCTCAAATTCCGAATGTGGAAACACGCAAGGTTGAAATCGAAGAAGAGACTACTGTAAACTGCTGATGGTAAACAGTGGACCGTGCGCCCGTAGCTCAGTTGGATAGAGCGTCTGGCTACGAACCAGAAGGTCGGGAGTTCGAGTCCCCCCGGGCGCACCACTTCTCCTTCATCCTCATTTGGTTACGGACCACCGCAGTTTAGCGGAGGTTCCCCTTTGATGCGGGCAGTTGCCCCCTATCTAAGACGACAGCAAAATTACACTTACACTTCTGTAGAGAGAAAGGCGGGTTCTCTACAAATGATCAACATACGTCGCTCATAAATGTTCCCTTCTTCATAGCCGGAACACAAAAATCATCTATGACCTCCTTCTCTGCATAGCATTTGTAGCCGTTCCACGACCGGAAGAAGCGAGGTAGTCTCAAATCGGCGACAGCGTATGGTCACCTATCAACTAGGTCGTCCACATCAATGCCTCCGCGGTTGCTCCGAAGTACCACCCGGGGCTTCGAGTTAACCGTCCGTTTATGTGGGCGCGAAGAGAATCTTGGCTCGAAGTAGGGGCTGGGTTCAAATTACGCAAAGGAGTCGAATGAATGAAGACCATCGGCTCTTTACGATTACGCGCAAAACTACCATGTTAATCGTTCTGAACACCCATGAGCCGGCCCAAGTCTAGACGTACGAGGCAGGGGACTAGCAGAGTCTTGAAAACTGTCTGCAGTCTGACCTGAAGCCGCACGTTACGTCTTTTGGTCTGCAGGAGGAGCTATGAATTACCCGGCTCTCTTTCGATCCGCCCTTCTGGCATTACCTTGCAACAATGAATTGCATCCAGAAGTGGACGTCTTGAAACTAGCGGAAAGGCACCGCTCTCATTTTGGGTTCCGGTCGCTCAATTGCTTTCTCGCGGTGCTCATTCTAGCTTTCCTCTTTGCAGTCTTGATGTGCGCGCTACCGCTGGTTACTTTTGCACAAGTCGCCAGAGGCAGCATTACTGGAACCGCCAGTGGAGACTCCGGTTCCGCAATCCCCGGAGTTCAGATCTCTATTAAGGATGTGACTACTGGCCAAGTCAGGACAGTGCTTACCGACACATCCGGCTCTTACAGCCTACCTGCACTACCTGCCGGCAAGTATGAAATGACGGTTTCCGCTCTCGGGTTTGTTACCCAAGTCTGGACTGGCATCACCGTAGCCGTCGGAAGTCAGCGGGTCTTCAATGCTTTGATGCGCCCAGGCAGTTCCGAGACTGTAGTGCGCACTATTGCGTCGAGTGGGTCCGCAAATCAATCGCCCGGTAACGTTGACAATTCCGTCGTGCAGAATACGCCACTCAACGGACGCGATTGGACCCAGCTTGCCACTTTGCAGGCGGGCGTCACCGGCGTTCAAACCGGAAGCGCCAGTGGCGGTGGAAATACCGAACGCGGCTTTGGAGCCCCAATAAGCATCTCCGGCGCCCGGCCCGACCAAAATAGTTATCGCCTGGACGGAGTCAGCATCAACGATTATTCCAACGGCGCTCCCGGCAGCGTCCTTGGCGACAATCTCGGAATCGACGCCGTTGAGCAGGTCTCTGTTCTGGGCAGCAATTATCCCGCCGAGTATGGACGGACCTCGGGCGGCGTCATCAACGCGGTCACTCGTTCCGGAACCAAAGCGTTTCACGGCGATGTTTACGAGTTCTTTCGCAATAGCGCACTGGACGCACGAAACTTTTTTGACGGCAGAATTCCTCCCTTCAAACGCAATCAGTTTGGTGGCTCAGCCGGTGGGCCGATCCAGAAGGACCGCATGTTCATCTTTGGAGACTACGAAGGTCTTCGCCAGTCGCTCGGGTTGACCACGGTAGACACCGTCCCCTCGCCAGCCGCGCGCGCTGGAAACCTCTCCACCGGAACGATTACCGTCGATCCCAATGTACTTCGCTTCATAAATGCGTTCTATCCATTGCCGAACGGCGCTCTGCTGGGTAATGGTGATACCGGGATTTTTTCCTTTGCCGGCCAGCAAGTCACAAACGAGAACTATTTTACGGTCAAAGTTGATCGGAAGTTCTCCGATCGAGACACGCTGTCCGCCACCTACATGCGCGATAACTCCGAGACTGTCCAGCCCGACAACTTCAACGAGTTGCTTGCCAATACTGTTTCGCGGCGTCAAGTCGTGACTCTCCATGCCCAGCACCTATTCAGTGCCACCCTCCTCAATGCCGCTCGCTTTGGTTTCAGCCGTTCCGTTGGCATTACAGGAGGCTTAACTAAAATTTTGAACCAGAACATGCTTGACCCCTCTTTCGCATTTGTGCCAGGAGGTTTGGCCGGTGAAGTGCGTTCGGTGCCTGGCGTGACCAATTTCTCCGGTGCGCCAACGGCAGGGGGAGCGCTTCTCTCCGAGAAGTCTCTTGCGTGGAATTCCTTTCAAGGCGGTGACGATGTTTTTCTCACCCGCGGTATCCACAGCATAAAGTTCGGCGTAATCGTTGAACGCATGCAGGACAACCAGCTATCTCTCCCCGCCGTAAACGGACGTTTTCGTTTCGATTCGTTGGAGAACTTTCTGACAAATAGGCCCCAAGTATTTCAGGGAGCCGGCAGTCCTAATGTGCCGGATGTCGGACTGCGCCAGACGTTGTTTGGCGCCTATGTAGAGGATGACGTTCGCCTGCAAAAGAATCTCACCGTGAATCTTGGGTTGCGCTATGAAATGGCTACGGTTCCGACCGAGTCGCAGAACCGCATCTCGAACCTGCGTAACCTGACGGACGCTGTGCCTCATGTCGGCGCGCCGTTTTTCTCAAACCCGACCTTGCGGAATTTCGAGCCGCGCGTCGGATTTGCCTGGAATCCACGAGGTGGGAAGACCCTGTTGCGCGGCGGGTTCGGCATTTTCGATGTGCTGCCGCTGCCGTACGAATTTACATCTTCATTTCAACTGGCTGAACCATTTGTTAGTTCTGTCTTCGCCAATACACTTCAGCCCGGCATGTTCCCAACCGGTGCTTTTCAAGCATTCGGTAATCAATCGAATTTCGGGCTTGGCAGCTTCTATGAATTCCATCCCAAACGCAATTATGTGATGCAGTGGAATTTGGGGATTGCCAGAGAGCTAACTTCAACGCTTTCTCTAACTATCGGCTATGTCGGGTCCCGTGGAGTTCACCTTCCGTACCGTATCGACAACATTGATATGGTTCTCCCCACGCTGACTTCGACGGGATATGTGTTTCCGCCCACGGCAACCAGCACTACGCTGAATCCGAATTTTGGCCGCATCAATTCGACCCTTTGGCAAGCGAGTTCCTTCTATCATGCCCTTCAGACCGTTGTCGCCAAGCGTGTCAGCCATGGAATCGAATTGCACGGCGCATACACGTGGGGCAAAAGTATCGACACTCTATCCGCGACCGCAGCGGACGATGCCTTTCCCAATGGATTGTTCAATCAGCTTTTCTTTGATCAGCGTACCACGCGCGGGCCCTCCGACTTCAACGTCGCACAAACTTTGGTATTGAGCTTTACTTGGGAATTACCGAGCGCCGACCGAAGTTCCCGCGCCTTGACGTGGGCTGCCAGTGGTTGGCAATTGGGCGGGCTATACAAAGCGAGCTCCGGCCAGCCTTTCACGCCAATCCTGGGCGGTGATCCTGCCGGCATGAAATTGGATGAGACCAGTGAGCTCCCGAACCGCTTGGCAGGGCCGGGCTGCGGCACACTTACGAACCCGGGAAATCCTAACCACTACATCAAGACGGAGTGTTTGGCTTTCCCGGGTGCGAACAAATGGGGAAATTTGGGTCGCAACACCCTTGTTGGTCCCGGGGTGTCGAAGCTCGACGTTTCTGTATTCAAGAACAATCGCATTCGGCGCATCTCGGAAAATTTCAACGCCCAGTTCCGAGCGGAATTCTTCAACGTTCTAAACCGTGCCAACTTCGCCTCACCGACTGATCACTCTACGGTGTTCGATCAGAGTGGTAACCCCATCTCAAGCGCCGGACTCATCACTTCCACGCAAACAACTTCTCGTCAGATTCAGTTTGCGCTCAAGATGATCTGGTGAATCGGTAGTTTGGCGTACTTCAGATCCGTATGACTTTCACGCGGAAGCAAAACGGAACTCCCTTGTGCGCACTCGGCATCAAGGAAGCGCATTCGAGCACGCTTGAACAGTGAAAGCCGCGGAGCCTAGAGAAGTAGCATGCGATTTTTCCAGCGCGCTCTGCACTATCTGCTGTCCAATCCTTAATACAAATTAATTTGACACAAAGACTCAGGGTCTTTACTGTCGGCGCCACGAAGGTCGTAAGCTAACCCTCGCCGACGACGTGGGGCCTTTGTCAACAGCCCCTCGGAGGCAACCGATGATTGTAGGGCGCGGTTTCTTGATGCACGTTCTCTTGGTCTACGTGATGATGGCGCTCACTGTGAGCGTGTCCACTCAAGTTTATGCACAAGTTGCCGGAGCCAACCTTTCTGGCACTGTGACGGACGCGTCCGGCGCGGGGGTTCCTAATGCCAACATTTCCATCAAGAACACGGCGACGGGGATCGCGCGGGACGTCACTACTGACTCGGACGGCTTTTACAGCGCGCCGAACCTGCTGCCAGGAATTTATGAGATCACAGTGGTAGCTTCAGGTTTTTCCACGTCCGTGCAAGCGGGCTTCACGCTAACCGTGGGAGCTTCACAAGCCCTGAATTTTTCCTTGAAGATTGGCCACGCGACTGAACGGGTGGAGGTCACCGCCACAGCGCCGGACGTGCAACTCGCTTCATCGACGCTGAGCGCCGAGGTCGATTCCACAACGGAGCGCGAGCTACCCTTGAACGGCCGCGACTGGACGCAACTGGCAACGCTCCAGCCGGGAGTCACTGGTGTCCGAGTCGAGGCGGGACCCAGCAATCGGGGCAATAGAGGCTACGGAACTCTTTTGTCCGTCTCCGGGCACCAACCATTCGAGAATAATTACCGGATCAATGGGATCAGCATCAACGACTATTCGAATGGAGCGCCGGGCAGCACGCTGGGCGTCAATTTGGGCGTGGACGCGGTTCAGGAGTTTTCGGTTCTGACCAGCAACTATACGGCGGAGTATGGCCGGGCGTCCGGCGGGGTCATCAACGGCATCACCAAATCTGGGACCAACCAGTTCCACGGGGATGTCTACTATTTCATCCGCGATAAGATCTTTGATGCTAAAAACTACTTCGACGACAGTACTCTGCCTATTCCGCCATTCCATCGCGACCAGTTCGGAGCTTCCGGCGGACTCCCGATTATAAAGAACAAGACCTTCATCTTCGCCGATTACGAAGGGATCCGTCAGAGGAAGAGCGACACTTTCAGCAACATCGTGCCTTCTGCGAAGGCGCGAGCAGGCACGCTTTGTTCTACACCTGATGGTACGTGCCAGACTTCACAGATCACGGTTGACCCGAAGGTTGTGCCCTATCTGGGTTTCTATCCGCTTCCCAACGCCGGGCTGATCGGGAACGGCGACACAGGAACCTTCAACACTTCGGGAGTCGAGCGCCTGACGGAAAACTATATAACTGCCAGAGGCGACCACCATTTCTCCGAAAAGGACAGTCTGGCGGTGAGCTGGTTCTATGACAAGGCGCCTCTTACCATGCCCGATTCGCTGGTGGACACCCTCACAGAGAATTTTACGTTCAGGCAAATGGGCAGCATCGAAGAAACCCATATCTTCAGCCCGGGATTGGCAAATACTGCGCGGGTTGGTTTTAGCCGCGTGGCTGCGACGGTTACATCTCCTGCCAGCGCACTCAATCCGCTCGCCAAGGATCCGAGTCTCGGCGCGTTGCCCGGACGGTTTTCGCCCGAAATCGTCATCAGCGGCGGCGGTCTTGTCACCATGGACGGGGCCTTGGGCACCGTCTCATCGGACGTTCTCACGTGGAATTCCTTCCAGTTCTATGACGACGCCTTCCTTACTCGCGGCACCCATACGTTGAAATTCGGGTTTGCCGTGGAGCACATGCAGAACAGCGAGTTCTCGGGGGGTGTCCCGCCAAATGGAAGCTACAAGTTCGACACTTTGACCACCTTTCTCCAGAACCGGCCCGCTAGCCTGCTGCTTGACGATCCGGCGACCACCAGGCCGATTAATGTGCGACAGACCCTGTTTGGAGCCTACGTACAGGACGATTGGCGTTGGCGCTCGAACCTTACGGTGAACTTTGGCGTGCGTTACGAGCCGGTGACGGTGCCAACCGACGCCCATAATACGTTCGCCGTCTTGACCAGCCTCACCAGCCCGGTCGAGACTCCTGTTAAGAACCTCTGGGCGTCGAACCAAACACTTCACAACTTTGAGCCCCGCATCGGTTTCGCGTGGGATCCATTCCGCGATGGCAAGACCGCCGTCCGTGGCGGCGTTGGGATCTTTGATGTCCTGCCTCTTTCCTGGGAGTACACTCACGGGAGCACTGGCGTTCTGCCGTACCAATTGCAAAAAGGTATCACCTCCGGCTTGCCTCAGGGCTCGTTCCCGACGGGAGCGGTGGCGATCGTCAACAATCCCAACAACCCCGTCGACTTCACAACTGTGGGAGTCCGCTTTGTTGAGCAGCACCCACACCGCAATTACGCCATCAACTGGAACCTCAATCTTCAGCGCGAAATCGCCTCCAACTTAACGGCGGCGATCGCTTATGTGGGCTCACATGCCGTGCACTCCCCGTTCAGCACGGATGACAGCAATATGGTTCTTCCAACCTTGACTTCGGCCGGGTATCTCTGGCCTTGCGATCAGACTGTGACGCCCTGCACTGGTGCCGGAGGCGCTGGCGCGCGACTCAACCCTAACGTGGGTCGGATTCGCGCGATCTGGTGGGATAACAGCTCCTCTTATCATGGCCTTCAGGCGGGGCTGGCAAAAAGGATGAGCCACGGGTTTCAGGCCCAAGGCAGCTATACCTGGAGCAAATGCCTGGACAATGGTTCGGGGGGCATGCTGGGCGACCCCTACGCGAATTCACTCTCCAGCCTGATGTTCTTTAACCGCGGAGGCAGGCATGGCGTGTGCGACTTCAACGTGACCCAAAACTTTGTGGTGAACTACCTTTGGCAGCCCCCCGCGCCAAAGTTTGGGGGAGAGGTTGCGCAGCACATCCTCGGCGGCTGGGAAGCTGGTGGAGTCATTGTTGCCAGTACGGGCTCGCCCTTTACGGTCCTTATCGGGGGGGATCCGCTCGGTCAAAACAGCACTGATCCGTTTGCTTTCGCGTCGCGCGTGGCAGGACCCGGATGCAATAACCCCGTCCATCCCGGCAATGTCAATGGCTACATCAACACAAACTGCTTCAGCGTTCCGCTGGTACCCGCTTCGTTTGCCGCATCGTGCCAACTTGCTCTTGATGGGAATGGCAAGCCGGTCCCTGGTACCTGCATGAACCTGTTTGGCAATGCCGGGCGGAACACCGTGGTCGGACCGGGCCTCCTCAACGTCGATTTCTCAACATTCAAGAACAACTACATTCCCAGAATCTCGGAAACCTTCAACATTCAGTTCCGGGCCGAGTTCTTTAACATCCTGAACCACCCCAACTTCCAGTCACCCGTCAAACACAATGCGATCTTCAATACAGACGGATCGCCGGCGGGGAGCGGAGCGGGTGCCATTAATTCCACAACGACCTCATCGCGGCAGATTCAATTTGGCTTGAAAGTCATCTGGTAGCCAACGCGCTCGTGATGCTGCCCAGTACAATGGGCACTCCGCTTGCGCGTCAAGATGCTATTAGTTCAGTAGAGCAACTTTGTATAGAATCGAATTCGCAGGACTAAAATATAATCACTAAACCGAGGAGCTAGGATGAAGAAATTCTTGCTGTCTTTGCCGCTTGTTGCCTTCGCATTGCTTGGGACGGTTGCTCTGGCAAGTCCGCCGGGTCCGGGTTATCACCTGATTAAGAAAGTCTCTTTGGGAGCGGCGCCGGGCGGCGGCGAATATTTCGACTACGTCACCGTAGACTCCGCCTCGCGGCGCGTCTATCTCTCGCATGGTGCCGAGGTCAAAGTGCTCGACGCCGATAACTTCTCCGTAGTGGGCACCATTTCCGGCTTGAAGCGCTGCCATGGTGTCGTCGTGCTTCCGGACCTTGGGAAAGGATTTATCACGGATGGCGATGCCGAAACCGTGGCGGTATTTGATCTTAAGACCCTGAAGATTACCGGCCAAATCAAAAGCTCACCGGACACGGACTCCATTACTTACGATCCCGCGTCCAAGCTTATCTTTACATTTAATGGCGACAGCAAGAATTCCACAGTCATAGATCCGGTCAAGGAAACCGTGGTGAAAATCATCGACATGGGCGGCGCGGTAGAACAGCCCGTTGCCGACGGTAAGGGCACCCTTTACGACAACAATGAAGAGAAAAGCGACGTGGCCGTCGTCGACACGCACACTTTCACAGTCAAAGCTCGTTGGCCCGTAGCGCCTGCCGGAACGCCCGTAGCCATGGAAATGGATCGTGAGCACCGGCGGCTATTTTCCAGCGGCCGCAAGCCGCAATTTCTCGTCATGATGGATGCGGACAACGGCAAGATCGTCCAGTCGTTGCCTATCAGCTCCGGTGTGGATGCCAACGTCTTCGATCCGGAAACAGGGCTGTTGTTTGTCTCCACCCGCGTGGGCAAGCTCCACATTTTTCATGAGGATTCCCCTGACAAGCTCACGGAAGTCGAAACGGTCAATACCGAGTTTGGCGCCAAGACGATGGGTTTCGATCCAAAGACGCACAACCTTTTTCTGGCCACCGCGGATTTTGGTGCGCCTCCTGCTCCAACGCAAAAGAATCCCCATCCGGAGCGAAAGGCGATTCCTGGAACCTTTCGCGTACTGATTTATGGGCGCTAGAAATATCATCCTGACGCAGGGGCGGCCGAATGCCGCCTCTGCAGTCTCCCAAATCTTGTGAGAAAAGTTCTCCGTCGCGTCACTCACGCTTTGTTTCGAATAGTGCTGAGCGCTTCGTCCGGCAAGCCACGCGAATTTCAATCAAAGGCCGTTTTGACCCGTGTTGAGGGGGCCTGATGCGGTCATGGGGAATCGGACTAGAACTCATGCGCGCAAAAAAAACTGCACTCGTGTTTGCTTTTTTGCTCGTGCCGCTCGCTGACTGCGCGCCTGATCGCTCCTTCCATTTGATGGAAACTTCCATCGCTGACATTCACAAAGCGATGCAAGCGGGTACCTTGACGTGCCACGATCTGGTCCAGAAATATCTAGATCGCATCCACGCTTACGACCAGCAAGGTCCCGCGATCAAGTCCATGCTGTACATCAACCCGGCAAGCCTCGAGCAGGCCGATGCTATGGATCAGGACTTTCGGCGCACCCACAAATTAAAGCCGCTTGGCTGCATCCCCATCGTTCTGAAAGACAATTTTGACACTGCGGACATGCCTACAACCGCGGGCGCCCTCACACTGAAAGGTGCGCAGCCTGAAAATGACGCTTTCGCTGTCAAACGGCTTCGCGAAGCCGGTGCGCTCATTCTAGGCAAGGCCAACTTGCAGGAATTTGCCAGCGGCGGCATCTCCGTAAGTTCGCTGGGCGGACAGGTGAAAAATCCGTATGACCTTACCAGAACACCAGGCGGCTCCTCCGGCGGGACGGGCGCTGCAGTCGGGGCGAACTTCGCAGCTGCGGGCACCGGGTCGGATACTGGCGGCTCCATCCGTTCCCCTTCTTCTGCAAACAGTTTGGTCGGACTCCGGCCAACCCGCGGCTTAATCAGCCGGGATGGTATTGTGCCCGTGTCTTTTACCCAGGACACCATTGGCCCCATGACCCGCAATGTCGCCGACACCGCAAGATTATTGGACGTCATGGTTGGATACGATCCAAATGATCCTGTGACTGCTTTTAGTGTCGGCAATATTCCAGAAACCTACACGGCGTTCCTC
>Ga0207086_1031_pt1 | contig 28521 bp, 32 predicted proteins | sample Alteio_BWMinHeat_54_FD_153540 | JGI IMG/M metagenome (GOLD analysis project Ga0207086, IMG submission 153540) | Enriched cells from forest soil in Barre Woods Harvard Forest LTER site, Petersham, Massachusetts, United States -... | ecosystem: Environmental > Terrestrial > Soil > Temperate forest >... | reverse complement strand
CGTTCCCGTGATCCTGGCCAATCTCAAGGGCAAGACCGAAATCTTCCAGATGCGCGAACTGTTTCCGAAGCCGTTCGATTCCTCGAATTTATAGAAAATGGAAAATAGAAAATGGAAAACCGAGATTGGATGCGCAGGTTCCCTTCGTGGCTGGCCGTTGTTCTAGTTCCCATTTTCTATTTTCTATTCTCCGCTTGCCTTCATGCGCAAAACGCAAAAAAGGAAAAAGTCGACATGCTCGTGGCGGGCGGCACGGTCGTTACGATGAATGCGGAACGCCGCATCATCGAGGATGGCGCGGCGGCGATAAACGGCGACACGATCGTGGCCGTAGGATCGCGGGCGAATATCGAGGCGAAGTACGCCGCCGCGCAGACCATCAATGCCGGCGGGAAACTCGTTCTCCCTGGTTTCATTAACGGGCACACTCACGTGCCGATGACGCTGCTTCGCGGGTTGCGTGACGACGTGACGCTCGACGAGTGGCTGCGGAAATACATCTTCCCGGCGGAAGCCAAAAATGTGACGGAAGAATTTGTCCGTTGGGGCACGCGGCTGGCGGCGGCGGAACAGATTCGCGGAGGCGTGACGACCTTCGCCGACATGTACTACTTCGAAGATGCCATTGCCGAAGAGACCAAAGCCGCGGGAATGCGCGGCGTACTGGGCGAAACGATTCTTGATTTTCCGGCGCCGGACAATAAATCCAACGCCGCCATGCTGGAATACACCGAGAAATTCCTGAAGCGCTGGCAAGGCGATGCGCTGATTCACGCCGCGGTCGCGCCACATTCGATTTATACCTGCTCGCAAAAGACGCTTCAGGATTCGGCGGCGCTGGCGAGGAAGTACAGCGCGCCGATCCTCATCCACGTCGCAGAAATGAAAAAAGAATTGGACGACAGCCGCGCGAAGAACGGCACGACTCCGGTGCAGTATCTCGACAAGCTCGGTATTCTCGGTCCGGACATCGTGGCAGCGCACTGCGTTTTCGTTGACGAGACGGACCGCAAGATCCTGGCGCAGCGGCAGGTGGGATGCGTGCATAATCCTTCGAGCAACATGATGCTGGCCAGCGGCGTTGCTCCGGTGATCGAAGAGCGCGCGGCGGGCGTGGCGGTCGGGTTGGGCACGGATGGCCCGGCGGGCAGCAACAACGATCTGGACTTAATGGAGGAGATGGACCTGGCGGCGAAGCTCCAGAAGATCACTAGGATGGACCCGCAGGCGCTGGGAGCGAAGGCCGTCGTCGAAATGGCCACCATCGATGGCGCGCGTGCGCTGCACATGGAAAAGGAAATTGGTTCGCTCGAAGCAGGGAAGAAAGCGGACTTGGTTCTCATCGGACTGGACGCGCCGAACGCTGTGCCGATGTACGATGTCTATGCGCAATTGGCGTACGCGTTGAAGGGAAGCGACGTGGAGACGGTCATCATCGGCGGCCGCGTGGTGATGCGAGACAAGAAACTGCTTACGGTAGATGAACCGGCGGTGATTGCCAAGGCCAGGGAATTTAAGAACAAGATCGAGGCCTCGCTGAAATAAGCCAGAAAGAAATGAACTCAGAAAAAAGTGAAGTGCTGGCATCGCCGGGGAGAGGAGAAATGAAGCAAGGCTCCGGCATCTCCGCATCCCTGGGCGCGATTATGAGCTCGCTCGCAACGGTGGGGTGCTGCCTTCCTTTGGGATTTGCAGGTGCGCTGGGGGCAGCGGGCGCGAGCGCGTTTCTGCAAAAGTTCCGGCCCTGGCTCCTGGCACTTTCCATCGTGCTGCTGGGAGTTGGAGTCTGGCAGCAACGTCGCGCGAGGCTGTGCTCGGTGAAACGGAGCTATTTGAGTGCGGTGCTGCTCTGGACAGCCGTCGTGCTCGTTATGGGGATGATCATTTTCCCGCAGGAAATCGCAGGATTCATTGCCGATCATCTTTCAAGGGCCGCGAAGTGAAGAAGAAATCCATCGCGATTGTCGTTGCCGTGGTCACACTGCTTCTTGTGGCCGTGTACCTGCGAATGGATTCTTCCACGCCGCCCGGTCAAGAGTTTCTTGTCACGCTTACTGCCGCGAATTTCGCGTCGTTCGAAGAGTCCTTCGACAAATCCACGGAAGGGCCCCGGCTGGTGCTTCTTCTTTCCCCGACTTGAGCAACCTGTCTGCGGGGGGCCTCCGCAGTCGAACAACTCTTGCAACGCAATTCGGACCCTTCGCTCCGGGTGTTGGTGGTGTGGGAGCCGATACTCCCGATGGACTTGCGTTCACCAGTTCATAGCACGCTCGGGAGAATCCCGGACCAGCGCGCCCGCCAGTTCTGGGACCCGCAACATCTCGTCGCGCAAGAGCTCAGCAGGTTTGCCGGCGAAAACCCGGGACAACCGAAGCCCGGGTGTTGCATCAACCAGGGATTCTTCTGGGATGATGCGATTCTTTATGCACCTCATTCGAAGTGGCGGCAGACTCCGGCGGCCGTTTTCTGGAACGGCCCGGTTGTCCGCGTGACTTCCGCTCTCGAGAAGACACTCCACAATCGCCCATGAAGCCGCGTCCTCAGGACCTGGCGTAGCGAACCCCGCAGCGGAAGCGCCCTTCTTGTTTCAGTTCCACGACGTGGACGATTTGTGCATGGACAAAGATTTCGGGGTTGCCCGGTGAGTAGGGTGCCGCCACTTCGATCTCGGTTTGCTCAATGTATCGCTTTCCGCTCGTGAAGCAGAGTCCGCCGCGGGAAATGTCCTCGCATGTCACGATGTCGTCGCCAAAGGTGTGAGTCCGGACGCATGCCTGGAAATTCACTCTAGTGCGCACGTGCTTGCGCCTGTTTTCGGTGCGCGCCGCGGTTTGCGGCACGGGAGCTAGCGCCGGATTCGGTGGCGCTTCCGGGAGAGTCTCAACGGGCTCCGCTCGTTGTTCGGCTTCCGGCGGCGTGTTTTCCAGCGGAACGGTGTCGCCGGCAGCATCCCCAATAGCGCGCTTCCAGATCGTTGAGGATCCGCATTTCCTGCAAAAGCGGATAATCCCCTCGTTGACGAGGTATACGTCCGATTCCAGGTCGCTCTGCTGAACCATCTCGCGGGCCTTGCAACTGCTGCACTGGAGCAGCGCACGGCTGACCTCTTTTTCGGAGTCCGTCATGCTGGGAAAATCGACTCCCCAGAGGTCCATCTCCGCGTCCAGGAAAGCCACGCCGTAGGTGTGGCTCTCGCCATGAGAGCCTAGCTGCCCAACGATACGAACTTCGGCCTCTTTATCGGTATCCAGCCTGCGGAGGATCAATTCCTGTTCCGCGGAAAGGACATATTGCGAAACAATGCCGGCGCCGTGGCGGCTCAGAACGACGGTCTTGGTCTCCTCGGAAAAAACCTTGCCGGCCATGTCGCTGCCCACCAGCAGAATTGCAATCTCTTTGGGAATTCGGCTGCTGCGACGCATGCCGTCTGGAGGCATTCTAACCTCACGCTGAGGCTCCCCAGGAACTGGCAAGATGGTACTTGGGTTTCTCCGGCGAAGTCACGGATTTTTGCGGACGCGGCTCGCTTCGCGCGGAGCAAGCGCGTGGCGGGCTCAGAGAGCGGAATTCCACTCAGGGGAAAAGATATAAATCCGGAGCCGATTCAAGGGTGCGGAATTCTCAAGCCGCGAATGAGCGTATCGGGATAGATTGTGCCTCCATTATGCCGCAAGGGGTTGCCACGGTTATTTCTTAGTGCCGAATCCGGCCTTGGCAGGCGTATGATATCCCTGTCGCTCCCACCCCGACATCCATCCTCCCATTTTTGCGCAAGACAGTGGGGTGTCTCATGCGACCTATCGTGGATCGGTTGGAAGAACGCATTCCCCTGACAGTAAGAGTGGATCTCTGCAGCCTGGATGTCCGCCGTCGTGGGCATGAGGGCCTTACGGAAAATGTAAGCACCCACGGCGCGCGCGTTGTTTCAGGCAATCCCTGGAAACGGAATGATCGGCTGAACTTGTGGTGCCTCCCAGGGGACTTCCGGGCCCGGGCGCGAGTGGTCTATTGCGACCCAATCGGGCCAAATTCGTTCGCCATCGGGCTGCAACTGCTGGCCTCTGCAGGACAATGGAAATAACTCCGCAAGGAAGCCCTTCTGATGGTCTTGGTGCAATCGGGGAATACCTTGGCAATTAGCGGGAAAGTGCCAGCAGCGATTCGTTCAGCTGGGTCAGGTCGGAGTCGAGCCGATAGTAGCCCGGTCGCCAGCCTGCAGGGGTCTCATCACCAGTGACGTTGAGCACGGCGAAATCGTTTGCCCCCCCTTGCTCGTTGCCCAGCTTCGGGAACTGATCGCCGACATAAGTGGCGGGGTGCTGGCTGACTACGCGCTCACACTCATTGATGGATAGAACGGCTCGCAGCATACCTTGGTTTTTGGCGTGGGGTTGGCAAAAGTAAAGGGTTGGCATACTTGAACATCTTCGCCATTTGGTTCGCTAACTTGAATAGTACTTTAGGACAAGTAGCCGGAGAGTTGACCAATAAGGCAAGAAAACCGTGGCCAATTGGAAATAATTGATTCTACATAACTTAGTGAAGGCCCCGGCTCTCTCGGGATTCCCGATTTGGAACACTCCTAGAGCTTACTGCGTCAGCATCTCAATCGCTGTCAGTGCATAAATCGCCGCGCAATCAATCACCTTTCGCAGGTCGACATATTCGTCAGGCCCATGTGCCACGGAGAGCAAACCGGGGCCATAGGCGTAGGCCGGGACGCCCTGCGCGGCGTAGAAGCGAATCTCCAGCAGGCCAGGGCACATTTCAAAGCGCGGCGCTTCGCCCGAAACCGCTCTAACGCTGCGAGCCAGCACTTCCCCGAGCGGCTCCTCCTCACGGCACGCCGAGGATTGCCCTTCTTGCAGGATCTCCCATTCCAAAGGGAGGCCTTCGCGCCTGCACCTGTCCAGGACCGCGATCAGCTTGGCCTTCTCTTCCTCCAGATCCTCCTCGGGATTGATCCGCCGGTCTACCGTGAACCAGCACTCCGCCGGTACCACGTTGAAGTTTGCGCCGCCGCCGCTTTGCCCTCCCATCATCAGAATCGAATGGCGTGCTTGATCCGCCCCGATGTTCAGATTGGTGGTTCTTCGCTCCACTTCCTGCTTCAACTCCTGAAGCCGCTCCACGACGCGATGCATGCGCTCGAACGCATTCTCGCCCTGGTGCTGCAAACCAACGTGCGCGGACTTCCCGAGCACTCGGACGCGCACCGAAATCGCCCCGCGGTTCGCGTTCCACACGACGCCGCTGGTAGGCTCAGCCAAAAGCATGCCGATGCCGCCGCGGCCCAATCGTCCCTGCGTCGCCAGCCACGCCGAGCCGCCTTCGCCTCCTGTCTCTTCATTGGGAACCAGCGTCAAAGCGATTCTTCCGTCTAGTTCGGCGCCACATTCTTTCAGCGCGAGAATCGCATAGAGCATGGCGACAATCCCGCCTTTCATGTCGCAGGAGCCACGCCCAAACAAGAAATGGCCCTTACGCGAAGGCTGGAATTGCTCTCTCGACTGCGCGGGAACAACATCGTAATGTCCGTGAAAGTAGAGAACGCGATCTCCGCGTCCATAGGTGGCAATCAGACAGGTAGGGCTGTCGCCAGTACCCTCATTCGGCTCGCCAGCCTCCAAGCGCTCGCATTCGAGACCCACTCGCAGGAATCGGTTTTCGAGGAGATCGGCGCAGGCGCGATAATTGTTCCCCGGCGGGTTCTCCGTGGGTATGGCAACCAGCTCCGCAAGCAGCGCGGCCATCTCGTCCTCGCGCTGCTGCAGCCACGACAGAACCGCGTCGATTCGAGTCGCATCGCCGCTCTTTGTCTTGCTCATCAACCGTCATGCTAGAAGCCCGCAGCGGTGACGCCAAGCGCCATATTGGTGCATGCGGCCTAAAGCCTGCTTCGAGCCTTGCAAAAAGAGAACGGCCCCGAATCGCTCGGGGCCGTGGCTCGATCTCAGTTCGGTTTTCCCGCTTGCTAGAAATACAGCTTCAACGCAAGCTGCATAATTCTAGGATCGCGTGTGCTGATGATCTGCCCAAAACTGCCCGATTGCCTGGTAAGACGGACTAGGTCGAAATTTGTGTGGTTGAAGATATTGAATGCCTCTGCCCTAAATTGAACATTGATGCCCTCGCGCACTTTGGTGTTCTTGAAGAGCGAGATGTCCCAGCGCTGCAGACCTGGTCCGCGAATGGAACCGCGGGGTGCGTTGCCCGGCGGTCCAGCCGCGCTTGGTGGATTGACAAACGCTGCAGTGTTAAACCATTGGCTAAAAGTGTGGGGTGCGCCGTTGTTGGGATTGCTGACCTGATTCGGGCGTCGTCCTGCAAAACTGTTTGGGTCCAGCAATCCGAGCCCTGCTGGATCAATACTTGTCCCGCCGGTGACAGTCAGCGGCAGTCCGCTATTTGCGTACACGATTCCCGAAACTTCCCAGCCGCCCAGTGCATGACCCGTCAATCCCTGTTGGCCCTTATAGAAGGGCAACTCGTAGATGTAGCTGGCGGTCAAGACGTGACGCCGATCCAATTGGGATTCGCCCCGCTCTGCCGCAAGGTTATACGTATTCTGTGGGGTGCGGAAATCACTCTGCGCGTTCGTGATCCCATGCGAATAGGTGTAATTCACCGCGATCTGCGAATTCCCAGTGAAGCGCCTCTGAACGCTTACTTGCAGCGCGTGATAATCGGAATCAAACCGGGAAGAAAAAGCGTTTATGGCGTCATAGCCCAGAAACGGCCGGACCGCATTCAAGCGAGCCGTCCTGCTGCCGGACGTGATGGGCGCCGGAATCCCAGCTGCAACGTAAGACAAAGGCAAGGGCTCGTTAATGTCGATAACGCCGACAAGATGGGTACCTTTGTTACCGAAGTAGCCGGCGTCTACGAAGAGCCTCGGTCTCACCTCACGCTGCACATCCAGACTCCATTCCTGCACATACGGCTGTTTCCAATCCGCTTGCTGCACCGTGAGAGCCGGCGGTAAAAGGTTCAAATTCGGGACCACGCTGCCGGGATTGTTCAGAACTGTGCTGCTAATGGTTACGTTCCGAACAAAAGGAGGGTTGGAGAACTCGCCATTCTCCTGTGTTCCGACGGAAGGTGAGTCATAAAAGATCCCGTAGCCCGCGCGAACGGAAGTCTTGCCGGTCTTAAAGGGATCCCAGGCCAGACCGATTCGCGGCCCGAAGTCTTTCGTGTCATGCCGAGCCACCTGGTCTCCGAAGGGAGAACTTTGCCCGCCGACTATGATGCCGTTTAGCGCCGTTCCGGTGCCGGCCACGATTTGGCCGTTGCTGGAATTAATCTGTGGGGCCTTTGCCGGATCGAACAACGCCGGATCAAAGCCGGTGGCTTGGCCGTTGGCGTCCGTGGGCTGGTTAAACCGGGAATATCTCACGCCGTACGTTACCGTCAGGTTCGGCTTCCAGCGAAAACTATCCTGTGCGTATAGCTCCCATTGGTGCTGACGGATCTCCGCATGGAAATCGGAATTGTTTTGCGTAAAGGAGCTGACGTTGCCCAGCAGGAAATTCGCCCACTCCTGCTCCAAGGTTGCTTTTCCTGCAGGATTCGTGTCGTTGAAAAAGAAGTTTCCTTCGTTGCCCGCGCCCGCATTCTCCGATTTCTGATACCAGTTGTACTGGAAGCCAAATTTGAGCGTGTGTTTGCCGTGACTGAGGGATAGATTGTCGAACCAATTGTGGTTTCTGTTGAAATCCCGATAAGATCCGAATCCCAAAAGAACCTCAGAGTCATGAAAGCGCAGGTTAGGAATGCGGGGTACCTGTGCGGGGAACGCCAGCGTAATCGCCGAAACCACATCCGGCGAATTCTTCGCCGCCCCCAGTCCGATGGGATCGCTCGTTACTCCCCCATAGGAATAGTTATACCCGGCCTCATTTACAACCCGAGACATAAACGTGGATGTGCCCCGGATTGTAAACTGGCGTCCTGGAGAATTCGTGCTGGTCGTGGCCACTCCCGGCAGCCCGGAGCCAGTGAACACTCCTCCCGGTTCAGTTGTGGGAATGCTGTCATTCTCGAACCGGCCCATCAGCGCCAGCTTCGGACTGAAGATGTGATCGATTTTCACGATCTCCTGCCGAAGGTTGAATATGTTGCGGGCCACAAAGGGCATGTCTACGCCCGTTCCATTTGCGTTCCCCAGTGCCGGCAGGGGCAGCTTCGAATAGATATCTTTAATGTAGGCAGCCGCCGCTGGATTGAATTGTGAAGGCGAGATTTGAGTCGTTTGCTGCGTGCAGTTCCCGTTGGCGGCCCGTTGCGTGCAAACAGAAGACAAGAAATTACCGCTTATGTTTGCCTGTGACGGCAGAATAGGATCAAACGAAGCGTAGGTGATTACCCGTCGCACTTCCTCGGAGAAAAAGAAAAATGTCCTCTTTTTGTCCTGGTTATAGACACCTGGAATGTATAGTGGCCCGCCCAGGGTGCCCCCGAAGTCGTTGTACCTCAGTGGTGGCCGGCGAACACTGCCTCGATTATTGAAAAACGAATTCGCGTTGAATACGTCGTTCCGAAAGAATTCATAAAGGTCGCCGTGAAAAGAGCTCGACCCCGAACGTGTAATCACGTTGATTTGCCCGCTTGAGCTCCGCCCGTATTCAGCGTCATACTGCCCCCGGATTACTCGAAACTCTTCGATGGAGTCGACGCTTGGATAGGATAGCAGCGTTAAATTTGCGCCGCGGTCCACATTGTCGGCGCCGTCCACCGACCAGTTGTTCTGCGTCGGCCGTCCGCCGTTCACCGAAAAGTTGATTTGATTGGATGTGCCTTGGGGGTTCGAGACTCCAACATACAGCTGGTCGGACGCAAGGTTCGTGGTAACTCCCGGCGTCAGCGCCACAAGCTGCTCGTAATTTCGCGTGTTAATTGCCAATTCGCGGATTTGTGCCCCGCTAATCAAGCCCGAAGCCGTCGCCGTTTGCAACTCCACCGGTGAAGCCTCCGCCTCTACTTTGACCGTTTCAGTAACTGAGCCGGGTTCCAAGGAAAAATCCGTCGTGAGGACGTCATTGACGTTCAATGTGAGTCCGCGCCGCTCGATTTTTCTAAAACCTTGCGCCTGCGCAATCAGCGTGTAGCGCCCTATCGGAAGAAATGGCGCCACATACTCGCCCTTATCATTTGTAGACAGGATCCGGACGACTACGTCGTTCTTATCCGCATTCTCAACTGTTACCGTCGCCCCTGCAATTACCGCTCCCGACTTGTCAGAAACCGTACCCACGATCGAGCCGGTGATTTCCTGTGCGGAAGCAATCGCTGCGCAAACACACAGAGACACCAACACATATAGTGCTAATGAATTTCTTCTCATGACACCACCCCTGGTCCTAGTTTCCATTCCCGTCCGCAGTCGCGGACGGCCCATCCAAGATGCCCCCGATATACTACCGGGGAGAGGAGGAGTCAAGCTCCTAAATCGATTTTGCGGGACGCGGCTTCAGCCGGATCGTCGGTGTCCTTTTTTCGCGAGCCCCGGTCCTCGCACTTGCCGTCGTCCCCCGCCCCAAGCTCCAATATATTGCCTGCCGCGAATGCCCCCGGCGTTCACTTGCCTCGAATGGCGGGAGATGACGCGCTGCATGCAAGACCAACCGCCTGTGGTAGGCTGTGCCGCATTGGAAACTCAAGCGGAGAAGACGCATGACCACTGGCACGGCCGCGTTTCCAGTTTTGCGATGGGTCGCGTTGGTGTGGATGGTGGTGTGGCTTCCCGCCTACATGCGCGTGTGGGGGTGGGCGAATCTTCTGCATTTGTGTGACGTCGCCGTGATCCTCGGATGCGCGGGATTGTGGTGGGGAAGTTCCCTGTTGATTTCCAGCCAGGCAGTGAGCTCGCTGGCGGCGGGGCTCTTTTGGTCCATCGACATTGCATGGCGGCTTGTAACAGGACGATTTCTGGTCGGCGGAACGGAGTACATGTGGGATACACGGGTACCGATTTGGGTGAGGCTGCTTTCGAGCTTTCACATCGGTCTTCCCTTGGCGCTACTCTGGGCCATGCGGAAAATAGGATACGACCGCCGCGCTCTGGCGTTGCAGGCAGCGATTGCCGCGGGGCTTTTTGTCGCCTCGCGGTTCTTGCCCTCGGGATTCAATATGAACTATGTGTATCAAGATCCTCTCTTTCATCGCTCCTGGGGACCCGCTCCCATGCACGTCGCCGTGATTTTTGTTGGAGCAGTCGCGCTTGTTTATTGGCCGACCCATCTTCTCTTGAGCTGGATGTTTCCGGTGCCAGGCGCTGCGAAATGAAGTGACGAGGCAGGGAAGTCAGGAGCGGGGGAAAATGGTCACGGACGCAGGAAAGGATCGAGAGAAATACTTTGCCATGCTGAAGACAGCAGTGGAAGAGGCGCGCATTGGGCTCCGCGAAGGAGGAATTCCCATCGGCGCAGCGCTATTCGAACGCGAAGGAAAACTGCTGGGAAGCGGCCACAACCGTAGAGTGCAAGAGGGCGATCCTTCCGCACATGGTGAAACGGATGCTTTTCGAAAAGCGGGCCGGCAGCGGAGTTACCGCGACAAAATCATGGTGACGACGCTGGCCCCGTGCTGGTATTGCAGCGGCCTGATCCGCCAGTTTGGGATTGGCACCGTAGTGGTCGGCGAGTCCGTGAATTTCCGCGGCGGCCTCGATTGGCTGCGTGAGAACGGCACGGAAGTGTTCGACGCCCATTCCGACGAATGCGTCCAGATGCTTGCCAAATATGTGGCGGAGCACCCGGAAGTTTGGCGAGAAGATATCGGAGAAGAGTGAACGACGGAGCTTCGGGCCTGACTTGAGAATCGCCTCTCAGCGAGAATGCGGCGAAAGACCGCAAAACAAGACGCAGTTCTCGGAACGGGAGAATCCCCTTCTCAACGATGGACTTCTCGCGCCTTCAGTGTTATCTCTATGGCGGTTCCGGCATTGAAAAGTGCCGAACCATTCCCGGGCACAATCGCGAATTTCACTTGGGGCAACGTATCTTTCTCATCGAATGCAATCGGGGATCTCTTGCAGAAGAGTCGCGGGCTCAGCGAGTCGGAGGAATTCATGTTTGAGACGCCTGAAGAAATCAAGGAAAAAGGTTCGAATGGACTGTGGATCGGCATCGCAGTGGCTGTCGCCGTGGTTGCAGTTGGGGCGTATTTCTTCATCAGGTCCAGGGGCAATACAAATGCGCAAGCATCTGCTGCCAGCGCGCCCGCTGTGGCCAAGGGGAACGCCGATCCTGTCCACGATTTGAAGATCCAGCGCGCAACGATGAACAAGGATCGCAACGGCACGATGGCCGTCTGGCTCGTGACCATCGAGAATAAATCCCCGGTGTACAGCTACAGCAAGATCGCGTATGAAACCACCTATGTCGGCGCCGACAATAACGCGATTCTGATCAACAAGGGCACCATTCCGGCCGCCATCGGCCCCGGCGAACAGAAAAATTCCGAAATCAATGACGCGCTCTACCCGGCGGGAACGGCTTGGTACAGAGTTCGAATCACTGGCGCGACTCCCGCGGCTCAATAGTCCAAAGTTCGTTTCGAATCGGGAACGATGGCAGCTTCCAAAGATGTATTCCCGCAAGGTGAGAATCCAGAGAAGTTGAATATTGCCGGTCACTTCGTGGATGCGCCGGCCGCGTCTCACCCCGGCCGCCCCGCCATCGTTGGCGAACCGCGCGAAGTAACCTATGGCGAACTGGCTGCGCTCGCCAATCGCGTGGGGAATGCGCTGCGCGCGCAGGGCGTTTCCCGCGGCGATCGTGTTCTGATTGTGCTGCCGGATTCGGCGGAGTTTGTGGCCGCCTTTTTTGGCGCCGCAAAGATCGGCGCCGTGGCTGTGCCCGTGAATCCCTTTGCGCGATCTTCCGATTACATTCATTATCTTGAAAATAGCGAGCCCCGGGCAGCAATTATTCATTCGAACGCGCTTGCGGAATTTTTACCGGCCTCGAGCGTGCGCCCGCAAATACCGATTGTGGTCGTCGGCGAGGAAAAAATGGATTCGAACGGCGTGTCCTGCGCGAAGTGGAGTGCATGGACAGCGGCGGCCAGCGAACAGCTTGCGGCCGCGGACACTTCGCCTCACGATCCGGCATTTATGCTTTACACGTCGGGGAGCGGCGGTACGCCAAAAGCCGCGGTGCATCGCCATGCGGACATGCTAGTCACCAGCGGGAATTATGCGCGCGCCGTGCTGGGTCTGCGCGCCGACGATCTGACGTTCTCTGTTTCGAAGCTGTTTTTTGCTTATGGACTGGGAAACGGGATGTATTTCCCGCTTTCGGTGGGTGGGCGAACGGTGTTGAACCCGGAGCGAACCAACGTTGCGCATGTGATCGAGATGGTAGCGCGCCACCGGCCGACCGTTTTCTTCGCGGTGCCAACCTTTTATGCCGCGGTCTTGCGCGAAACGGAGCGGCCAGGCCACCGCGCGGATTTTTCTTCCGTGCGTATGTGCGTATCGGCCGGTGAAGCGTTGCCCGCTGAAATCTTCAACGCCTGGAAGCGGCAATTCGCAATCGAAATCCTCGACGGAATTGGCTCGACCGAGATGCTGCACATGTTCATCTCTAGCCGTCCGGGGGCGTGCAAGCCGGGGAGCTGTGGTTTCCCCGTGCCGGGTTACGAAGCCAAGATCGTGGATGACAACGGAGAATCGGTGCGTGATGGCGAGATCGGCAATCTCTGGGTGCGTGGCGCGAGCGCGTTTGCCGAGTATTGGCGGATCCCCGAATTGACGGCGCGCACGAAGCGCGGGGATTGGATCGTGACCGGCGACAAATTCTTCTGCGATTCGAACGGTTACTTCCACTATTGCGGACGCGCGGACGACATGCTGAAAGTCGCGGGCATGTGGGTTTCCCCGGTGGAAGTGGAGAACGCGTTACTGGGGCACCCCCACGTCGCCGAAGCCGCCGTGGTCGGTGCGACCGACGAGCGTGGCCTGGCGTATTCCGTGGCCCACATCGTGTTGCGCGGAAATGTCCAAGGCTCGGAGGAGCTGGCCGTCGAAATTTGCGAGCACGTCAAAGCACGGCTTGTATCGTACAAAGTGCCGCGCGAAGTTCGATTTCGCAGCGAGCTGCCAAAAACCGTGACGGGCAAAATTCAGCGCTTCAAGCTGCGCGGCACCTCGAGTGATCGATGATCGCAAATCGTGCGCGGCAGGCCCAATGTTTTGGAAATTCCAGAGGATGCCGGCCGGTCATGACAGGAAAGGCGTCCAGTCCGTAGGGGGGAATTCAACGTTCCAGAATTTGGGCATGGCAAAGGGAAAAGCGATACCCACTTCATTTTTGCCGATGGGTTTTTCCCGCACATGCACGACACGGCATTCCTGCTCCTTAGCAGTGGCCCAATTTCTCAATACGAGTTTTTGACCCGCGTGGACTCTCATGGCTAGGGCGATAAGGCCGCCATGGGCATTGATCTGCAGAGTGGTGGTCTCTTCATTGATAGGCGCGTCGCCCGCAAACTGCGCGCGAACCTGGATGGGAACCTGAAGGAGAACGCGCTGCGTGCGGCGCGCTTCGGCGCTTGCGCCGGGATTTTTCTCATTTTCTCTGGACATTGCCATTCCAGCTTAACAGTAACTTTCATTTTGTAATTCCTAATCCTCATGCGAAATCGAGATAGGTGTCGTAAGAAGAAGCGATGGTGCGAACTTCCGCAAGAGTTTGGTCGCGCAGGAGTTTGCCGTCTTCGAGAATCGTTTCGAGAGCGTTGTTGGACGGGATGGGAGCGCCGTCAACTATTTCGACGGTGGCGAAATCCTTGCCGTTTTGGATCAGGTTGAAGCGGCCGCCTTTGCTGGCTTTGCTGGGATCGGTTTTGGGATTCTTGTAAACGTTGTGCCATTGGCCGTTGCGGTCGATGGCGGAACACTTCAACGCGAATTTGAGCGTGTCGCGGTTGACTTGTTGCAGCAGCGCGCCGCCCATGCCGTAGCTCCAGATGTCCTGCGACCAGCCCTTGCGCGTAAGCTGCGCGGTAATGTTCTGAATGGTGTAGAAATTGACACCGTCGCCCTGGATGAAGCGCACGCACGGAACGGTGGTCTTCCAGCCTTTGCGGTTTACTTCGTAGCCGAATTTCTCGCTGACAATTTTGAAGAGTTCCTCGAGGACGGTGACGGCCTCGCCGGAGTCAGGGCGAATCACCAGGGTGCCCGCGCGCTGAAGAACTTTTTCGCGCAACGCGCCGCCCCAGAGGTTGCGCACCGCGTTGTAAATATCATAGGAATCGCTGACGCACGCGACAATTCCTTCGGGGCAGTTTGCAAGAATGTTGGCGTAGGCATCCAACTCATGCGCTTCGCCCCACGCTGTGATCGTAGAATGCTCGGAAGCAGGGATGCTGTAGCCGGGACAATTTGCAGTATCGGTCGCAGAGAGATCCGCGGAATAGAACTGATTGAGAAGCTGGATGGCGGCAAGCGTGTCCGTACCGAGAAAATTCAGCAGATGCGCGCCGCCGCCGATGGCGGCAGATTCCTTGGAAGAGACGCCGCGGAATCCGAAGTCATGCAGTTTGAAGGGAAGGAGCGAAGGATCGCCGGTGCGAACGAGAGCTTTGCCGATGACTTGCTTGATCGCACGAGAGAGCGTGGCAACGGTAATGGGATACCAGACCTGGACGAGAAGCGTTTCGGCCCAGTTGGTGAGCCAGTAGAACTCCGGGTCGGTGTTTTCGATGGTGATAAGCGCGTTGTGAGTCTTGACGACGGTGCCTTCCTTGACAGCGCGGATGCGGAGAGGCAGTCGGCCGCCGTGTTTCGCATAGAGAGATTTGAAACCTTCGTAGTTGAAAGTCTTGGGATGGCCGGAGAAATGCGCGTGGGCGATGCGGCGGGCTTCTTCGACATCGTCGAGCGTGAAGACCTGACCGGCAAAATTGGATTTGATGATGTATTGCAGCATGGCGAGCATGGTCTCTCCGAACATGCCGCCGCGGGATTCCAGGTAGGAATAGATGTGCCGCGTGTCCGGGGGATATTGCCACCAGTGAGTGAGCTTGTAGGAGTCCGTGTTGAGGATGGGATTCAGCCGCAGCGACTGCATGGAGCTCCTTGGGACTGTGACCCAACTAGAGTTGTACCACGACAGCCCAGGGACCTGTTGAAAATGGCGGAGGATCGATGATCAGTCCCATGCAGGCGGGTCAAGTGGCTCGCGATGGCTGGCGATGGCGGCCTCAACGTCCTTGGAAAAGTCAGGAACGATGGTAGCCGCCGAGTCTTCGGAGAGCAGTGCGATGCACTCGGAGATGGTGCGGCGAACTGGCTCGGCAGCATGAAGAACAGCGACGGGACGCGCGTCATTTTCGATGACAATTTCCGCGCCGGCGCGCACCCGGGCCAGGAGCGTCGCAACGCTGGTCGCAGCGGCTTCCGCTTCCGAGATGCGGATCACATGCTTGCCCATAAAGTGATTATACACCCGAGACCGGGCTGTCTATGTTTGAGTAAGCGCACATTCGAATGATTGTGGAAGGTGGAGCTTAGCCTGCTGCGCGCTTTAACGCTTCACCTCCCGGCCGCCCGCCCGATTGGAATACCCAGAGGCTTGAGCTAAGATTCGCGTTACAGGGACCATCCTCGTTTTAGCCACTAAAGAAGGCGGTAAGGAATGGATTCCGAGCGCCGTCGTGCTCCACGCTATCCCATTATCGCAGATGCTGAAATAACCGAAATCGTATCCAACACAAAACTGAGCGCCAGGACCAGCGATCTGAGTGCCGGCGGATGCTTCCTCGACATGCTGAATCCATCGCCGGAAGGCACGGAGATTCGGGTCAGAATCTCGCACGCAAACACGACATTCACTGCGCTGGGAAGAGTGGTGTTTCTATTCCCCAATATGGGAATGGGGGTGATGTTCACGAGCGTCGACGCGAGTCAGCAAGCAGTTCTGCAAAAGTGGCTCGAAGAGTTGGGTCGCAGCGAAGGATAGAGGCATTACCAATTCGGCCGCGCCGCGAATTCAATGAACAACTGTTTGCGCGGCACGCGCGAGGTTTTGAAGTGAACAGCTTCGCGGCAAACGTGGCCGCGTTCCGAATCGTTAAGGTGAGATAAACGAAAAACATTCTAAAAGACCGCACCGATAAAACCGGAGGGTGCGGTGCCCGGCGCGCGCCCGAATAAGATGGAAGCGCAACGGACATGGTGTCCGTCACGCTTCTCCGGGGTAAGCAAAGAGTGCATCTGATGCTGGCGAATCTCCCAGGCGTCAGCTACGAGAGCGCGCCGAGAAGATTCCGGGAGACAAGAAGCACGATCCTGGACTAGCAGCATTTTCTCACAGAGTGATCGCGGTGCGCAGTTCAATACAGCACAGAAACGCCCGAAATGCGCGCCCCTACACAGAAAAAAGGGCTCAGAGGATATTCACGGCACGTGCGGCGAGGAGGGCAACGATGGTCAAGGAGATCAGGGACTGTAGCATCATCCCCGCTTTGGCCCAGCGCGATAGGGCCGCCGTATCGGTGGGAGAGAAAGCCGTACTGGTATTGAAGGCAAGGAAGAGGTAGTCCATGAACTGTGGTGTCCAGGAGAGATCGCCGCCTTCCTGGGTCAGCATCTGCGGGAAAAGAAACGAGCTTTTCAGGCGGCCCTTAGCGCGGTCGCGACCCAGCGGACCGCCAGCGTCAAGCTTCCAGTACCAGAGCGCGAACACCAAAATGTTGGTGATCCAGAGTGCGCAGGCAGAGCGCAGCATGGCCGTCGGTGGCTCACGATGCCCTGGAATCCCCTGGATCAGAAAAACCAGCGAAACAATCATGGCGAGGGTGATTACGCCATTGGCCGCAAAAGTGAGAAACCGAGTTACGTCGTGACGGCCGCGGTGGTAGGAAACCACTATGGGGATCAGCAGCACGAATATGATTGCCAGCAGCAGCCAACCTGGACCAACGGAAAGCGGTTCCGGCAAGGCCCAGTAGACTCCGGCGGCAGCTAGCATAGCTACGAACGCAGGCCAGCGAGGTTCACGGATGATTTGGCTGCTCATGACGGTATAGCGAAGTATGCGGGTGGAGTTTAGTACAGTTTTCGTTGCGCCTCAAAAGGATGGGGCGCCTCCATCTTCTCCGATCCGTTCCGGAGATGATCCTGTTGGGACAAGCCGGGCCAGGCGGGAAAGAGGAAGCGGGCCAGAGCACCCGGATTTCTCACCAGCCCAGGTCGAACTCTCGGTAGATTGCACTTTGTAATGAAAAGTACTTGACAATGCCAACTTGACGGCGTAGGTTGGAGGCACGGCGGAGAGAGTAGAGACACAAACTACAATGTTGAAAAAGATTGCGGCGATCATCGCGATTTTCGTCTGCACTGCGGTGGCCTGGGCCATTCTCGGGTCCACCATTTTTTACAGAACGTATAACGCGGAGTCGGGGCTGTCGGGGCGCGTGGCTTCGACGTGGGGAGCGCCGCAAGGGCAGGCGCCGCCGTCGATCGCGCATGAATGGCAGGAAGAAAAGACCGTCGAGGTGGAAGAGAAGGGAAAGAAAACCACGCGCACGGAAAAGCAGATTCACTCGGAGGCGGTGAAGATTGACGCGAGCCGCGTTGCGGCAAACTTGCATATCGATTACCGGCAAAAAGGGCTGCTATGGTTCAGCACGTACAAGGTGGATTTCGACGGAACTTACACGTTTCAGAATCCTACTTCGCGGGAAGAAGAGTTCGTGTTTCAACTGCCGTTTCCGGCGCAGCAGGCAGTGTACGACAACGTGCAACTGCTTCTGGACGAAAAGCCTTTGCCTGTCACGTTCAGCGGATCGCAAGCCGTGGCGCGAACCCGCCTGGCGGCCGGTGCGAAGTCCGTGCTGCACGCGGCCTACCGCTCGCAGGGCCTGGACAGTTGGCGATACACCTTCGCGCGCGAGAATGCGGACGGCAGCGCGAAGGAGATTTCGCAAGCGCGCGACTTCCACCTGCTGGTGAAGACGGATTTTTCCGGTTTTGATTTTCCGGACAATTCGCTTTCGCCGACTGAAAAACGGCAGACGGCGAACGGTTGGGAGCTGGAGTGGAATTACCAGAATCTGGTGTCCGGATTCGACATCGCATTGAAGATGCCGCAGAAGCTGCAACCCGGTCCGCTGGCGGGACGGATCAGCTATTTCGGCCCCGTCTCGCTGTTCTTCTTTTTCTTTCTGGTATTCATTCTATCCACGCTGCGCGGCAACGATCTGCACCCCATGAACTATTTTTTCCTGGCATGCGCGTTCTTTGCATTTCATCTGCTGCTGGCTTATCTGGCGGATCACATTTCAATTCATGCGGCGTTCGTGATTTCGTCGATTGTCTCGATTGCGCTGGTCGTCAGTTACTTGCGGCTAGTAGTGGATTTGCGTTTCGCAGTGGTGGACGCGGGGCTGACGCAACTGATCTATCTGGTGCTGTTTTCGTACGCGTTCTTCTTCGAAGGGCTCACGGGATTGGCGGTGACGATTGGAGCGATCATCACCCTCTTCGTGGTGATGCAAATGACGGGACGAATTCGCTGGGAAGAGAAGTTCAGCCCATCGTTGCCGCGCAAGAGTGCATTACCCGCGTGATCCAAAGATGCAACGCCAGCACCCTGGAAACCGCGGGGTTGATTGAATAAGAGCGGCACCCGGCACCCAAATTCGTCTTAACGCTGTACCTCCGGGCCAGACTTCATTATAGGGTTTACCCGATGGACTTTTCGGGGTTTTACCGGATAGACGAGCACACTTCATAAGGTGATTGTGGAGGCAGAAGGAGAGAAACGGATGGAGTCCATCCAGAGAGCGAAGCTATCGGCTGGGTTGTCTCACCTGCCTCCCTCGGAGAGAGCTGCGGTTTCGATCTGGTGCCCAAAATGTCAGAGTGACCAGATCCTCAGATCAAGAATGAGAGGAATTGTTGAGTCCCTCATGGCCTTCCTGCTGATTCGACCGTATCAATGCGAAGAATGCGACCATCGTTTTTTTCGCTGGTCCATTCGATACAAAGCCAAGCCAATCCGGCTGGCATGGACAAACGAATGATCGAAACTCCAACCTACCCACGCCCCGCGAGGCATCCCAGGATGGTCACACTCCGCACACAGATATGGATTGAAGAGCCGCGCTTTCAAGGCTGGGGTTGCTCTGGATGCGCATGGGCGTTCCGTCCTTCGGGGCCGCCCGCCGGCAACTCGCTCGAGGAAATGAGTGAGGAGTACGAGCGGCTGCGCGATAAAGAATTTGCAGCCCATGTTTGCACCGCACACCCTAAAGCCAACAAGGCAAAAAGCTAAATAATCTAGGCAGCGCCACCGCGCACGGGCCGCCTGGCCCTGTTCCCGAGTAATGCAACTCCCGTTGCGAAAGCCGCTTGCCGATGGTCGTTCCGATGGCCTTCTGGAAGGGCGGCGGAGTGGCAATTCAAAGTTGTATTGTGCCTCAAGAGTTCCAGCTGACGCGGGACAATTGCTTTTTGCGGGACTCCCACTCGGCGCCGGAGAGGAGGCGCGGGGCGACATCGATCAGGCGTGGAGTGAGTTTGAAGACGCCCGCGGCGGTCCATGGCCGGCCGTCACGAGTGCGATACTCGCGGACGTTCAGGGCGTCCGCCATACTGGTGAACGAGAGGTCCTGCACAATCATTTCGGCCAGAAATTTTAGAGTTTGTATTTCCAGGGGATCGTCTTCCAAGTGGCGGCAGTCGGAGGCAATGCGAAGGCCGAAGGGGATTTCCTCGGAGGCGGCGGGAGCTTCCCGTTCTTCGGGCTGGGCGGAAGTCTCAACTTCGCGTTCCCATTCCAGGGCGACCAGGCTCCAACCGGCATCGTGCATTTGCGACAGGTAAACGGAAGTCGGCAAGATGCTGACCTTCTCTCGCATACGATCGATCTTTTTCACGGTGGCCTCCCTGACCGGCGTTTTCAGGCGCGAAGGCGGAATTTCCCGAAGCAAGTCAGGGCAATTTTCATGCCGTGAGCGGGGGAGCAGAAGCCACAGAATCAAAAAGACTTCTGGCAAAACGCAGAATCGAGTCCGGGTCGCCATCGTCCGCTGGCGGGATGAAAGTGTCGCGTTGCCGGACACTTCGGAAGGCGCGCGGCCAGGCCACCCCCCAGGTGTAGGAGAGCCGCCAGTTTGACCGCCTGTTAGAAATTCCTGGCAAGTAGCGGGAGAAAACGGGAGCGAAAAGGTGTGCGCGAAAGGTAAAATCACAACGGGGATATTCCTGGGAGGGGTGATGCCGAAGAAACCGACCGTTGATGATGCGAGGTTGATACTCGAGCTCTACGACCTGAGGCGAGAACCAGAGTTACGGAAAGCGAGGCAATGGTGGTTGATTACGTTCTGGCCGAAAAGTGCGGATGACTTCGTGAAAGTGGCGACGGCCATGGGGTCGCAAGAGAACAACTGGCTGCGGCAGGTGGGCAGCTACTGGGGAATCGCCGTCTCGTTTGTCTTGAACGAGATTGTGAGTGAAAAACTTTTCTTTCAACTGGCATTTTGCGGAGAGCTTTACTTCATCTTTGCAAAAGTGCACCCGTTCCTGCCGGAGATTCGCGAGAAGATGAATAATCCGGATCTCTTTGTAGCGATGGAAAAGGCCATCCTGGGATCGAAGCTGGCGCGGACGCAATTTGAAAAAGTTGAAGCGCGCGTGTCCGCGATGCGGCAGCAGAAATGAGCTTGCAATCCAGTGCGGTAGTCCGGAAGCGGCGGACGTGCTTCGCCATCGTGTGCCTGGCAGCGACCGCCGCGCTGTTTCAAGCCGGAGCGATGGCGAAGGCGGGCAATTGCACTCCGGGAGCAACATTGCGCTTGAGCGCGCCCGAATCAAGCCAGGGGAGTCTGCTGCTGATAGAAGTGAAAAACGCAAAGCCCCTGGCGGAAGTGCAAGGAGATTGGGACGGGCGAAGTGTCCCGTTCTGGCGCGAGTCTGCAAGTGAGGCCCAGCGAAAAGGTTTGCTGGCGGTTGACCTCGATAAGGCGCCTGGCGAATACGATTTAAAGGTAACTGGGCAAACGGCGAGCGGCGAGAAAATTAGCTGCAGCGCGAGAGTGGCGGTGAGGAAAGGCCGGTTTGCGACGGAGAAATTGCAGGTCGGGAAACAGTTCGTCGAGCCCAGCCCGGAACAAATCAAGCGCGCGGACGAAGAGCGCCAGAAGTTGCGCGATATTTTTGACCGCGTGACGCCGGAGCGCCTGTGGGACGGGAAGTTTCGAGTGCCGCTGGAGGGTGTGACAACGGGCTCGAATTTTGGGAGACGCCGAATTCTGAACGGGAATCCTGGGTCACCACATAGCGGCGTGGATTTACCGGGTGCAACCGGAACCCCAGTACACGCCACGCAGCGCGGGCGCGTAGTGCTGGCAGAGGAATTGTTCTTTGCCGGGAATACAGTGGTGGTGGATCACGGTCTAGGGATTTACACGCTTTATGGGCACCTCTCCGAGATCGACGTGCAAGCGGGAGACGAATTGGAAGCCGGCGCCGTGCTGGGAAAAGTCGGAGCGACGGGACGCGTCACAGGGCCGCACCTGCATTGGGGACTGACGGTGGAAAGGGCGCGGGTGAACCCGCTGCAACTTGTAAGGTTATTGGGAAACTCATCGGGTGCGGCGGCTAGGCAAAAATCTTCCAAGCGCCGAACAAATTGAAACGAATGCGCCGGTTGGGACACTAGAGAAGGGCAGGCCGGCGCTGCGAACTGCACAGGCTGTGGAAAACCACAGTTCGTGGAGGCGAAAATGGGCGAACCGGCCAAGAACATGGGGGAAGTACGAGGGTACTATTATGGAACCCATTTCTGTGGTACCGTTCAGCCATTGTTTTGGAAGAAGTATGCAGGCAGCATGGGGCTGTGTGGGCAAGGTTCGTGCTAGTCACCTCCGTTCTGTTGTTCTGTCGCTTTAGCACCCTGCTGACACGACACAGTCGTCGGACAATTGTCGGTAGAAGTTAGTCAAAAGCATCGTGCACTCATAAATCAGATTTGAGGTCGTGGCTGAAATGTCCCTGCTTCACTTTCGTTGCAAAGAACGCCGGCGAACGCTACGAGTGGCACTAACGGTGCCGTTGACGATCCACGGGAAAACGGATTCAGGCGAAAAGTTCAGCGCGCAGACCCATTCGCAGTCGGTGAACCGGCACGGAGCCTTGTTCCAACTGGAAGAGATCGTATTGGTGGGGCAAACGCTGATCCTGATGAATGATAGCACCGCGCAGTCGATGGAAAGCCGGGTTGTCTCCATTCACCGGGCTCGCGACGGGAAGCAGTATGTCGGAGTGGAGTTTATCTCACCCGAAACGAATTTCTGGCACATGCAGTTCCCGATTCCGGGCGCAAAACCGCTGCGCCGGATAGTGCCCAACAAGGCCTCCGCGTAAAGCAGGCAGCGGTATTGCTGCTCCTCTTTTCTCATTTCTAGATTCCCAATTTGCCTATTGGCCGCCCTGCGCGCAGATCATACGGGCGTCAATCTCCGCGGGCTGAAGGCGTGGTCAAGTGGCGTGGGATCTCAACACAGAGTCCGCAGGGAGCACAGAGAAGAGGGTCCTTCACTCCCGATTGTCGTTCACGATGGACATTCTTAGTCGCACGTTTAGGGGAGATCCTTCGTCGCGATGCTCCTCACGAGAGAAACCCTTCATCGGGTGTCTGGTTAACAATAACCGGCCCCCTCCCAGTAATTCTTGTAAATGTTGCATCTAAGAGATTTGGAGTTTATGTAAGTGGTTTAGAATCAACACTTGTGGGATGGTTTGTAAATGTTGCATTTAAATGGGTTATGGAGGGTGTTGTTTGATGGGGATTCTTGCCGAACTGGGAGAAAGCGAAGGGGGAGAAAAGAAGGAAAACGATTATCGCGGAGTTGTGCAGAGACGCAGAGGACGCTGAGCTTGGAGCGTGGAAGGGGCGGAAGTGGGGATGCCTGCCGGCGCGTTGAGTACGGCACTGGCGGCCGTCGAAGGTGAATCGACACAAGGACTTGCGGTCCTGTGGGCGAAGAGAGGACATGAGTGGCTCCTAAATTGAGTTGGAAATGAAAAAGCCTCGCAGGAAGCGAGGCGCAATACTAACCAAAAATAGTATATCGGAATGATGAAGAACCTGTCAATAAGAATCCTGGTTACAGCTTAGCACTCGTGTCGAATGGCTTCTGTTTGCGTCGCGATTGAGTTGAATCTAACCCCCCACCCTTTGCATACGACAGAAACGCAAAGGATGGTGACTTGGGAAGGGACAAAGGTACCTCGCAGCGCAAGTCGGGGGAAGCGCGGCATGCTGCGCCACTACAAGGGAATGTCAGAAGCAAGGATCAGGATTCGGCGAGGACGCACTTGTAATAGGTTTCGTAGGCGGGGATGACGTCGGCCATGGCAAACGCGGTGAAGAGGATCGGGCTGATTTCGGATACCCACGGCTTGCTGCGCGAGGAAGCGGTGGAAGCCCTGCGCGGGTCGGAGCTGATCATTCACGCGGGGGACGTGGGGAAGCCGGAGATTCTGGAAGCATTGAAAAAGATTGCGCCGGTTGTAGCTGTGCGCGGAAACGTGGATACGGAGCCGTGGGCGCAGGCCTTGCCGGAGACGGTCGTGGCGGAAGCCGGCGCGGCCATGATCTACGTCCTGCACGATGTGAAGGCCCTGGATTTTAATCCTGGCGCTTCCGGTTTTCAGATCGTCGTCAGCGGCCATTCCCACAAACCGGGAAAGACGGAGCGCGATGGGGTGCTGTACATAAACCCTGGAAGCGCCGGACCACGGAGATTCCAGCTGCCGGTCACGGTGGCACGCCTCCGATTAGGAGGGATGCCCTACGCCTACAAGGTGGAATTCGTGGATCTCGCGGAATCCCGGTAACCCAAAAGGGCCCCAAGACGTCAATTCCTACAGAGTCGTTCCAGGAGGTGTCCTGCAGAGATGCCCGGGGGCTTCAATGCTACGCTGGGATCCGATGCCGTCGATGTCGGCGTGTGTACCCGTCCCGTAACTCATTGAATTTCCAATACTTAAAAAAGACGAGATGGCCCGGGAACAAGATTTGTATTAGAGAAGGTACTGGACTGCGGTACTAGAAAGGGGTGCTTCGGCATAGAGCGGCAGTCCGGTCTAAATTGAATCTTCTGATTCAGGGCGTGTACAATAGACACACCTATACTCAATCCAGGTTGAGGGTACTAAACACAGGTTGAGGCGCTGTCCAAGAGACCTCGAGACGGAATATCTGAACTAAAAGGGAGAACAAGGCTAATGCGGAAACACCAAAAGGGATTCTCGCTAATTGAACTGTTGATTGTGGTGGCGATCATATTGATCATCGCGGCGATCGCAATTCCGAACCTCCTCCGGTCTCGTATGGCTGCGAATGAAGCTTCGGCAGTCGGTTCTCTGCGAACGATCAACACGGCGGAAGTGACCTATGCCACGACGTATCCGACGATTGGTTTCGCCGCTTTGACCGCCCTGGGCGGTACTGCGCCCTGCACCAGCGCAACGTCGACAGCTGCCTGCTTGCTTGATGACGTTCTGTCTGGAGCTGCCGCCACCAAGAGCGGTTATCTGTTCACAGTGACTCCTGGTTCGCAGACGCCGGTGGTTACCTATTCGTCGGTGGCGACACCGGTCGCCATTGGCCAGAGTGGCCAGCGCGGGTTCTTCTCCGACCAGTCTGGAGTAATCCGTTATACTACGGACGGCTCGGCCCCCACGAACGCGAGTCCGGCACTCTAAGAAACGCAACCTGCGGCCTGTTCTCGGCCGCAGCCGGAGAGTTCTCCGGCGAAATGGATCGATCCAGCCCACTCCCTCCGAAAGGAGGAGTGGGCTTTTGTATTCCATTCGCGGACGTTCCCATTCCGGGGGCTCTCGCCTACACCGAGCGTGACTTGTGCTATGGAACAGGAGCCCACGCAAGGCCGTCGACGCCCGGAGAGAGGTCGATAGGCTGCTGCATTTTCCAGGAGCGCAGGTCGAGCACGGCGATTTTCCCGGCACCGGTCCCACTGACGTAGGCGATTTCCCCGCCCGGTCGAATGAGGATTTCCGAGGATCTCTCCGGAACGTCCAGCGAACGCACCACTTTCAGCGTTTGCAAATCAACGACATGGAGATGATTTGCTACAAGGCTGACCGCCAGCAGCCAGCGCCCATCGGGAGTCGGCGCCGACGCATAGGCCACATCCGGCAATTCGATCCAGTTCGTGATTTTGTTTGTGGCCGTATCGATGACGGCGATGCGTGGCGAGCCCTGGTCGTGGGTGAAAACGCGGCGGCCGTCGGAAGACATGGAAATGCGCTGGACGCTTTTTGCCACGGGAATCGTCGTGACGAGACTGCGCTTGGCGAGGTCGAGCACACTCACGCTGCCTGCGCCGACGTTGGCCGTGTAGGCGCGGCGGCCGTCGCGTGACAGAACCAGCATGTGGGATTGCGGTTCGCCGGTCGGAATTTCCGCGAGGACCTTGCGAGTGGAAGGATCGATGACGTCGACGGCGTTCGCCATCTCGGCGGTGACGTAGAGCAGACCGTCCGGCCCGAATTCGGGGCGGTGCGGACGGAGCGGTTTGCCCAGATCGATCGTGGCAGCGAGTTTGCGCTCCTGCAGATCAATCACGTCGATTGTGCTGCCGTCCGTCCCGGGCCTGCCGACGCCGGAGTTTCCGTAGATCGGAACGTAAGCGAAGCGGCTGTCTTTCGACACGATGACTTCATGGCCGTTCACTCCTACAGAAATTTTTGCCAGTTCGCGGCGATTGTCGGGATCGACGACCAGTAGGGTGTGCTCCTTCTGATTCGCCACGACCAGCAGACCGCCCGCCGGCGGTGTTGGCTTTGCGTCCCGGAGCTCCGCTGAACCGGCAAACATCATGGCAATAACGAGCAATGACGGGCGTGCGAGCATGGACCACCTCGACGGAACATCTTTCTCTTTCGAACGCGGGGAAACTCAGCGGAGTATATCTTTTCCCGGACTCAGCGGCTACGCCGGCGTTTCTTTTTCGCTGGTTTTTCGTCTCGCGCCTTGCGCGCCAAAGGCTTTGCGCTGGAAACCGCATCGCGGGTTTTCCTCGGAAGCTTCGCAAAAACCATGTCATAAGAATCGCGCAGCAAGCGCGCGAGTTCCTCCGGCGGCAAGGCGTCCCTGGTTTGCAGCCCGACCCATTGCGCTCGCGCCAGGTACGGCGCGGGAATGATGTTGGGCCGCTCCGTGAGTTCTGCAAAACTTTCCGGCGACGCTTTGAACGAGAGGCACACCGGAGCCGGCTCCAGAGGCGTCACGGCAAACATCTTCCCTCCCACCTTGAATAGCAGGTCGTAGCCCCACTGAATCTGTTCCGTCGCGCCAGGGAAAGAAAGGCAAAGCTCGCGCAGCCAATCGACGTTCATGAGCAAGATTCTAGGATAAATAGAGTGCTGGCCTCAATGGATGAGACGACATGTTTGGGGGACCTCGCTCGAGGCTCATCCTTCCCAGGCGATCTCCTTCACCGCGCCGATCACAAAGATATACGAAAGAGCGGCCATCAGTGCTACGACAGCCATGATCACGAAAGCCACGAAGAATCGCCCGGTGTGATCGATTACGAACCCGGTCACTGCCGGTGCAATGACGCCTGCAAGATTTCCGAGGAAATTCTGCAAGCCCGTCCATCGGCCGGCCATTTTCGGCCCGGCCAGAGTTTGCGTGATCGCCCAGATATTGGATCCGCACATGCCGCCGGCCGCGAACGCTAGTAGCAGCAGAATCACGGAAACCATGGGACCGGCGAGGGCGCAGCCCAGGAGCAGTAGCCCGGCACTCCCCGCTCCCGCACCCACAAAAGTTTTGCGAACGAGAGTCGGCGATCTACCGGCGGCGATCCACCGGTCGGAGATCCAGCCGAAAAGCACCGCGGCAGCCGCGTAGCACAAGTATCCCATACCGCCGATTTTGGCCATCGTTGCCATCGAAAAGTGGCGCTCACGCACCAGATAAAACGGCAGCCAGGTGATCTCGAAGTACAGCACGTAGTTTGCGCCAAATAGGCCCCCGCAGGTCCCCCACATCGATCGCTGCTTCAGGATTTCGAGGAATCCTGCGCCGCTTTCCTCCACGGGCGAAACGGCCGAGCTTCCTCGCGGCATCCATGCGAACCAGGGAATCAGCCAGGCCATGCTGACGACGCCAAGCACGATGAAGAAGGGGCGCCACCCGTATCGCGCCATGAGCGTGCCGCCGAAAAACGTCCCCAGAGCGGGGCCGCATCCAACTCCGGCAGCGATGAGCGCGTTTGCGAATCCACGGCCGACTTCCGGAACATATTGGGCCAGGATCTTGCCGTTACACGGATAAGCGACGGATTCGCCTATCCCCAGCATGAGGCGCGCGGCCAGCAATGCCGCGAAGGTGTGCAAGCCGCCGGTGACGGCCGTCGCGCCGGACCAAAGGAAAAAGCCCAGAGCCATCACCCATCTGACATCAAAGCGGTCGACCAGCCAGCCGGAAACTGGGAGGAAGAGGCAGTAGGTCCAAAAAAAGGAGGACAACAGAATGCCGAGCTGGGAGGCCGATAAACCCAGCTCGTCTTTCAGCAACGATGCCGCGATGGAGAGGTTGCCGCGATCAATGTAGTTGATCAGGGCGGAGAGGGCCAGCAGCGCGATCACGCGGGTGATCGGACGCGCAAGCTTGTTGGTCTCGTTGGCGGGTGCGGAGGGCAAGTGTCGACGCCGGACATTCTCGCCGCCGGGTTGGGTTCTTGCAAGCGGCTTCTTCGGGTCCGAAAGTTAGTCTTCTGATTGTGGCAATCGAAGAGGTCCCTCTGACAAGCACAAGCGCTTTCGGAATCGTTTTGGAAGTGGCGAAGCCTGGGTGGCGCGAAAAGGGGAGACGGAGGAAAAAGTACAAGGCGAAAGGCCCCGACTGCGGAGCCGAGGCCCTCGCCAAGTTAGAGGGTTATTTGCCGCCCCAGCGGTAGACGATGCCCGATTCGATTCGGGCGTTATTCTGCCTGACGCCGCTGAAGTGGGTGTATAGATACTCGACCTGGATCAATCGCAGGGCGACATGCTCCGTTAGCTTGTAGTCAGCGCCGCCTCCCAGCGACATCGCGAAGGAGTTTGCGGTGCCACCGCCACTGCCTCCGAAATGCTGCCCGCCGAACAGTACCTGGGCGAATGGAGACAGAGGGCTAGAGGAACGATAGGTTGCCCTTGGTCCAAACAGGAAGTTGACCGCGTGGGCGCTCGTGCCCGATGGTAAGCCGGTCACTCTGCAGTACCCAAAATCACCTACCACGCCGAACCAGTCATTCAGGTTCCCCGTGGCTGAGCCGCCAAAGCCCTGACAGCTACTCCCACCGGGGTTGAGCCGGAGGTACTGGTACCCGCCGAATGCTTCGGCCTTGGGGTATTCCTGAGACCTAACTGGAGCCGCAACAACTAGGATAAGCACTCCAAGAATCAGTAAGTTACGCATCTTTCCTCCTGGTGTGACGTCAAGCTGGGATACTCCTATCATCCCGGGTTGGCCCTCGCTCTTCAAG
>Ga0207086_1049_pt1 | contig 29321 bp, 23 predicted proteins | sample Alteio_BWMinHeat_54_FD_153540 | JGI IMG/M metagenome (GOLD analysis project Ga0207086, IMG submission 153540) | Enriched cells from forest soil in Barre Woods Harvard Forest LTER site, Petersham, Massachusetts, United States -... | ecosystem: Environmental > Terrestrial > Soil > Temperate forest >... | reverse complement strand
AGATGAAAGGGCAATACATTTGGAGTGTCCGTTGGTACGGACTCATTCAGAGAGTACAGCCTCCAAAACCGACACGCCCCTCTTTATCTCACTTGCATCACACCCTGCGAAGCCCAGGATCAACGCGGGCTTCTGCTCGTACTTGCTGACATATGAGGAGATTGGAACTACTTCCAATCCCAGCTGTTCTGCCCGTCGTGTCAACACCATTTCGGGGACACGTGTTTTGATCCAGGCCACGGTACGCATCCCAGATTGCGCGTGCTCCACATCGAGCAAACCGGAAAGACGCTTATTCGCTTCGTCTGTAAGTAGCTGCGAACGATCCCAGTAGACCTGCCGCATCTTTCTAACGTGGTGGCCGAAGTGACCTTCGTTGATGAATTCCGTCAGCACGGCCTGATCCAACGTCGGAGCATGCCGATCGATGAAGCTTCGTGCGATTCTAAATGCTTCGACTAACCGTTCCGGAACAACGATGAACCCGATGCGAAGAGCGTTGAAGAGCATCTTCGTAAATGTTCCAACATAAATGACCGATCCAGATCTATCGAGGCTGTGCAGTGACGCAATCGGCTTCCCGGAATAGCGATATTCCGCGTCGTATTCATCTTCGATAATCCATGCCCCCGCACGCGCGGCCCAGGAGAGAAGCTCGACTCGTCTCTCTGCTGACATGACAGTTCCAAGGGGAAACTGATTAGCTGGTGTTACATACACAACACGGGCGCCGGGAGATGACTTTATCGCTTTTGCAACATCTATACCGTCCCCATCAACTGGAATGGGAATCACACTCGCGCCAGCGCTCTGAAAGGCTTGAGAAGCTCCAGGGTACCCGGGATCTTCCATCCACACCTCGTCGCCGGGATCGAGAAGCACTCGCGCCAAGAGGTCCAACGCCTGCTGGGCGCCCGATGTCACGATGATCTGTTCAGAAGAACAACGTACTCCGCGGGAGTGGCCCACATATTCGGCGATGGCTCTTCGCAGCGGTGGATAACCACCTGCATCACCTTGCCCATACAAAGAACGCGGTGCTTTGCGATAAACGCGCGCCGCAATCCGCGCCCATAGTTCCACTGGAAATAGGTCAATAGCCGGCTCGTAGCCCCGAAACGCCTTACCGATGGAATGCGAAGCTGGCAAGAAAAATGTGGTCTTAAGAAAACTCTGCGTGCGCTTTGCTAGGGTCGCTCTGGAGATTACCTGGCGGGAAGGTCTTTGTTTAGCCGGAGTGGTCATCTGCCACTCTGGCGCCGGTACGACAAATGTTCCAGCACTCACTTCGGACGAAACGAATCCCTCAGCCTGAAGTTGCTGGAATGCTGCCACGACTGTACCCCGGGCAAGGCCGTATTGTGCTGCCAGATTTCTCGTGGACGGCAATCGTGCTCCAGATTTCAATCGCCCATCAATAATTGCGGAGCGTAGCTCCGTATAGAGCCAGCGCCACATCTCCTGGCCATCATTCCTTGGTTCTAAGACCAGGTCTTGAAATATCTCTATTTTCGGCACCGTTTTAGGGACCTTATCATGGACTAGTCATCCCGACGATTATGGACCTATCGGCCAGTCCATTCCAATCATCTCATCTGCTGTAGAAGGAGAACACGTCATGAAGATGTGAGTCTCCCGACCGATTGAGAAGCGACGGTGGTTATTAAATCAAGATGCACAAGGAGAACAACCATGATTGATAAAGTTTTTAAATCTGCGGACGTCGGATCAGTGGACTTGCCGTTCCCGGGCTACACCGGAGACATCAAGATAAAACCCCTGAATGGAGACTACGCACTGGGCCCGTCGATGATACTTATCCGAATGGAACCCGGTGCATTCATCCCGGCGCACTTGCACAAGAAAGCCGCCGAGGTGCTCTGCATTTTGGATGGTGACTTTACTAACGAAAACAAGGCCTATGGTTCAGGGGACTTCTTGCATTCTAAACCAGGCACTATCCATGGCCCGCACACGACAAAAAAGGGCTGTTCACTTCTAGTCTTGTATACAGCGAACACGGGCGAGGCCGATCCGAACGACTTCTTTGTTGCCGAGGCGGCAAGGCGCAGTTGAAATTGGCGGATTGTCGCAGCGAACACGAAAAGGCCAGACGCGTTACACAGGCATGGCGTCCGAGAGTTATCGAGCCTAGCTACGGGCGCCTGCTGAACTGAGTCCTTTCCCACACGCACGAACTTCTAGCGCACATGTGGTCAAGATTTTGATCGGTCCGTTTCTGTCCGATAACCCGTCCAGGGACATTGGATGGAGCGGCTACCTTGCAGGCAAGAACTCGACACAGGGAGGTGATTCGATGAAAGCAATTGTAGTGACGGATCAGGCCGCGGGAACTGCTGGGGTGAAGCTGGTGCAGCGGCCCGAACCGCAGGCGGCGATAAACGACGTCGTTGTTCAGATTCATGCGTCGGGATTCACCGGGGACGAGCTGACGTGGCCCTCGACCTGGACCGACCGCGGCGGCCGTGACCGGACGCCTTCAATCCCCGGACACGAACTTGCCGGAGTGGTTACTGCTCTCGGCTATGGCACGACGGGGCTGTCGATTGGACAGCGGGTGTTCGGCCTCACGGACTGGTATCGCGACGGCACGCTGGCGGAGTATGTGGCCGTCGAGGCACGCAACCTCACACCGCTGCCGGGCGATGTTGACTTCACCGTGGGTGCGGCCCTCGTGATGCCGGGTCTGACCGCGTGGCAGGGGCTGTTCGAGCACGGCCGCCTTCATGCGGGGCAGAGCGTCCTCGTGCACGGTGCGGCCGGCGTAGTCGGTTCGATGGCGAGCCAGCTTGCCCGTGAGGCCGGCGCGTACGTCATCGGCACCGGGCGCGCTTGCGCCCGCAAGACGGCTCTCGACTTCGGCGCACAGGAGTTCGTCGACCTCGATAACGACGCCCTGGAAGATGTTGGCAAGGTCGATCTGGTTTTCGATGCCCTCGGCGGCGACATCGCAAAGCGGTCTGCGGGCGTGATTCGCGCCGGAGGAACGCTGGTGACCATCACCGGCCCCACCGAGGCGCGGCCCGCCGGCGGCCTGACCATCGATTTCGTCGTCGAAGCCGATCGCGCCGAATTGAGTGAGCTCGTCCAGCGGGTCCGGAATGGTCGGCTGAAGACAAACATCGGTAACGTGACTGCCCTCGACGATGCGGTTGCCGCCTTCAACCGGACCGAACGGATCAAGGGAAAGACGATCATCCGAGTCCGTCCGTGAGGACTCGGAGATTGCCTAACGCTTACGAAGCTGAAATTCACACGCCAAAGGAGAATTTAGATGTCGAAAAGGAGAGTTCATATGTCGAACACGAATGCGCCGACTGTTTTCTATCGCACGCTTACTGTGGAGGGGCTGGAAATCTTCTATCGCGAAGCCGGTCCCCGGGATGCTTCCGCCGTTCTGCTCTTGCACGGCTTTCCGTCGTCTTCTCATATGTTCCGCAATCTGATTCCCATGCTTGCAGATAAATATCATGTCGTTGCCCCAGACTTCCCTGGATATGGCGAAAGCTCAGCGCCTTCGGTCAACGATTTCGAGTATTCCTTCGAACGGTTAGCGACTGTGACCGAAAAGTTCACCGAAAAGCTGAATCTTTCTTCCTATGCGCTATTCCTCTCGGACATAGGTGCGTCGGTTGGCTTCCGGCTGGCTGTGATGCATCCCGAACGAGTGACCGCTATGATCGTCCAAAACGGGGGCGCGCATGCTGAAGCCATAAACAAGGAGTTTCTCTCAAACGGATTATTTGCCTATTGGGAAGATCGGAGCGAAAAGAATGCTCAGGTTCTTCTCGACTGGCTTCTGACGATTGAAGGAACCAAGTGGCACTATCTGCGTGGCGTCAGCGATCCGTCGAAGATCAGCCCTGACAATTGGGTGATCGACCAGGCTTATCAGGACCGGCCGGGGAATAAGGAAATCCAACTTGCAATCCTCTACAACGCAAAAAGGGATCTGGATGTCTTTGCTGACTGGCAGGAGTATTTCCGCAAACAGCAGCCCCCCACGCTGATCACTTGGGGCAAAAACGATGGAATCTTTACGGTAGAGGGTGCTGAACTCCTTAAGAGAGATATTCCCAGTGCAGAGCTCCACCTTTTCGACACGGGCCATTTCGCGTTGGAAGAAGAAGTGGATCGGATTGGGTCGTTGATGCATGAGTTTCTCGACCGAATTCAGAAAACGGGCAAAGCTGCATCCGCCTGACTTTGACAAGGGTTGCCACGGCTTCTGTTCCAATCGTGGCTGAGATATGCGCACGCAGGGGAGCTGGGTTTTCGCGATTTCTCCAGCTTGTTCCTGGTGAAGGAGAATCGCAGACAACTGGGAAACTCTGCGTGTTGCATTTCTTTTATAAAGGTCAGCTTAACATCACGAGTCTTTGCAAATGGACGAACGAAGCGAAAGTGGGGTGCAATGCGAAATCTTAAATCTGGCGATCGAATTGAACTGTTCTACGAAGATTCCCCGGAAGCGACAATTCGCGCGACCGTTAGCCGTTTGACGAAGTCGGACCTTACGGTTATCGCAGCACATCACCGAAAGGACAGAAGCGAGGTATAACATGAAGAAGCTCATTCTCTCTGTATTTATCTTTACCTTCGGATTTGCCACGGCAATGCATGCCCCGCAAGTGAATACGCTCTTTACGAAACAGCTTCCGGAAGCACCGGGTAAAGAGATTGAAGTCATTACTGTCAATTACGCCCCAGGAGCCGTCGACGCGATCCACCGGCATGATGCGCATGCGGTTGTCTATGTTCTCGAGGGGGAAGTTGAGATGCAGGTTCGCGGAGGCACGCTTCAGCGGCTTGGTCCCGGGCAGGTATTTTACGAATCGCCTGAAGACGTTCATACCGTAAGCCGTAACGCGAGTAAGACGAAGCCAGCGAAGTTCGTCGTATTTTTCATCAAAAATGAAGGAGCACCGATTCTCACTCCCGTTCACTAGCTTCGGACGCGAGCATTGCATTTCCCCGATGAAACCATTTTGCCTAAAGCAATATTCCTTACGTGGAGGCACGTATGAATTCAAAAACTGCGCAACTCAGAGAGAATGGGACAGAGATTGTCCGTCTGTTCGCACGGTTTGCGCTAGGAGCTTCCTTTCTATCCGCTGTGGCTGATCGTTTTGGCTTGTGGGGGCCATATGGAGCAAAGAACGTATCCTGGGGAAATTTCGCTCATTTCGTGGAGTACACGGGCGCAGTGACGTCTCTTTTCCCCAGTTCATTGACGGTGTCGTTTGCATGGGCAGCTACCGTCGCTGAGACACTCTTTGGGATATTGCTCATCGCAGGCTTCAAGATACGAATAGCCTCCGTCCTCTCCGGTCTTCTCCTTTTGTCATTTGCTATAGGCATGGCCACAGGTCTTGGCATCAAGACGCCATTCGACTATTCGGTCTTCTCGGCAGCGGCTGCAGCATTCTTACTGGCGTTCTGGGAGCCTGACCGATTCACGTTGGATAAGCTTCTGAATCGATCACGAAACTGAGCGGGAGATCCGATCACGAACAACTGGAGTGCCCCCCTGGACTGAGACATTCTCATAAGGCACACTTTGCAGGAAAGGAGTTGCAAGTGCCAAAGAGACGAGTGGGGCGGTATCCAGACGAGGTCCGTCGAATGGCCGTCGGGCGGTTCCGAGCTTGCAAGAACATCGTGGCGCTGTCGCGAGAACTCGGCGTGCATCGACGACTTCTATACAAATGGAGAGATCAATTTGATTCCATTGATTGTGGTGAGGAACAGCCCCAAGGGAAGCGGAGCGAATCCACGCTCCGCGTAGAGATCAATCGGGTGAAGCGATTGCTCGCAGACAAAACATTGGAGGTGGATTTTTTCAAAGGTGCCTTGCAAAAAGTCGAGGCTCGACGCCGGCAGAGCGGTTTTGCTGGCGAGAAGGCATATACGACGAAATTCAAGAAGTGATGCCATTGCAAGGCAGTTTAAGAATCGAGCGGATGTGCCAGCTTGCACAGGTAAGTCGCGCAGGTTTCTATCGTTGTCTGAAAGGCCGGGCGGGGATAACGGAAGAAATGGAAGTGCGGTCCCAGATTCAAGAGATTGCCGTCGAGCACCGACGGAGATACGGCTATCGGAGGATCACAGCGGAGTTGCGTAGACGAGGGATGCTCGTCAATCACAAGCGCGTCTTGCGCATTATGCGCGAAGATAGCCTAGTATCCGCGCATCCAGTCACCCTCGTCGGCACGAATTTCAACCGTGATCTAGAGGTGTACCTAAATCTTGCCAGCCGCATGACGCTGACGGGGACCAATCAGCTCTGGGTGGCGGATATTACCTACATCCGTCTCCAACGCGAATTCGTATACCTCGCAGTAATTCTCGATGCATTCTCACGGAAGGTGGTCGGATGGGCACTCGACCGAACGCTTGCGAGTCGGCTGCCTGTCGCGGCCCTGCAGCAGGCAATTGACCAACGACAGCCACGGCCAAATCTGGTGCATCACTCGGATCGTGGCGTGCAGTACTGGTCTGGAGACTATCTGAAGGTCTTGCAACAAAATAAGATAATTCCAAGTATGAGCCGACCGGGGAACCCATGCGATAACCCCAGTTGTGAGAGCTTTCTGAAGACGCTCAAGCGAGAAGAAATTCATGCCAACGACTACCAGGACTTGGGGCACCTGTATGCGAACGTCGAAGCATTCATTCAACAGTACTACAATCGACGCCGTTTACATTCGGCTCTGGGCTACCGTGCGCCCGAAGATTTCGAAAAGGAAATCGAACAACTAAGCGCTGTACCGAACTTTGCTGCGGCAACCATGAGTTTTTCTCCAGGAATCGGGAGAGCTACCGATTTCGTTTGAAGAGCTATCGTAGCGGGAGCGGCTCGCCGACCCTTGCTCGGCGGGCTGGTCCCCATTCGAGCCGATACTGCTCGTAACCTAGGACTTATTCCCGCGGATCAAAATCAAATTCAGCCATAAGAAAAGATTAGCGGCAAGTGTGCCAATTCCAATTTGTCTCATTGAGGGGTTCAGCGGCGATTTCTATCCCAGAACTGTGCCCAAGCCTCACTGTTTCAGATTTTGAGATGTGTCATTCCGGAGGCGGTTTCAGGAAGGCGTCGATGAGGGTCGCGTCAGACAACTGGCGTTGTGATGAGTCAAAGAACACAGCATCGAGCCGACGTCCGAAGCTTGGGCAGTGCCTTTGGTGTGGACATCCTTCGGTTCACAACCCAAAAGCGAAGGTTCGGCTCAAGGCGGCGGTTTGCTAATTCACCCTGACCTGTTCGCACAGACCGATTTTCAATTGTTTTGTTAGCGTTACAAGCCTCTCAGTTGCACCACAAGCGCTCATTTGCAGTCTATTGTTCAGCAAATGTTCAGCAAAAAACTATCGGCTTTCCCTCAATCTGACAGGGCAGCACCAGCATTCATTTCGGGGTTGCCCACCATCCAGTAAAATCCCCCACCAAATTAAATCAACACAAGCGCGTTTCTCGTTACCTATTATGGGTTGACCTTCCTCTCTGTTCGGTTGTTAAGTTTTGCGGGCTGTCTTCACTGCCGGCGTCCACGACAGGAGCGTAGTTATTCCAACCAGTGACGATTGTTACAAACAATTAACGCAATTAGGTATTGACGAGTACTAATGAATTCGTGTAAAAGTTTTCTTCTCCAGCCAGCCCGCCAACCCCGTTCGGCGGCAACATTCGTCTACGCTTGCCCGTGTCGTCGAACGGTTCCGTGGACCACTACCCGGAGGACGCTTGCGAACTATCCGCTCGTTTTAGCAGCTACAACTTTCCTGACTTTTGCCATCAAGCAAAAATACTGAAGTCCATAAGCCGTTCAGCATGTTCTTGCAGTGATCGCGGGCTCCGACTTCGTTTCGCAGAGTCGCGGGCTATATAAGATCTCGTTCGGGAAATTGGGGAGGATAATTTCGTGACGATCAAGCCGAGGAGTTTGCAACTATTGTGTCTGCCGCTATACCTGGTCGCCGTCGTTTCTGGCTTTTGCCAAACCGCGCCCCCTTTCCCTAATCAGACCACTGTGTGTACGTTCAATGCAGCGCGCGAGCAACAACGCGCGGCCTCGGCTCAGAGCTTTCCCGCGCCGGTGGTACAAGCCATGCTGGTGAACGGAACGCAAGTGTGGTCGGCACTTTCACCCAACACGACGCCGCTGCTACATCCAGGCGACGTAGTCACCCTTAAGGGCAGTGGCTTCGGCGCCGGACCCGACATCGATTTCAGCAAAATAATGATCGGCAACAGCCGTGTGCTGGAGACCGATTTGAAAATGTACAAACAGCAGCTCGACCTACTCTCCCAAGTGAACTACGAGGTCCCATCGACCCACAGCACGTGGAACAAGGATATCCGGAGCTGGAGCGACAGCCAGATTGTCTTTACTGTTCCAATGCATGCCAGCAAGGGGCCTCTGCAACTGCAAATTCAGAAGCGTACCGGCTACCTGGAATCGCTGCTGAATCCGTCACAACCGCTCAATATCATTGATGCGCAAACCTACCGCATCCCGACCAATCAGAACTTCAGTTATCCGTGTGACGTGGTGTCCACTCTGACCCCACAAACCAACGCCATCACTCCCATAAGCGTTAACGTCAGCAACTCGAATTTCAACGACCTCGTGCAGCTTGGCCGGCAGATCTTTTGGTCCTACGACTTCAACCTCGGACTGACGCACCATCTGCGCAATCTCGACTGGCCGGATATCTTCGCCCTCAAAACCACGGATCCGATGACCGGCCAGAGAGCGGATCCCAGTATCCTGTTCAATGCTTACCCCACGGCTGCGGCCGAGGATCCGGCTGAAGCTTATTCCGATGTTGCTTTTAACCCGTACCCCCAGCCCGATCCGATCCCCGGTTTTCTGCTCATCTTGCCGCAGCTGCTCTCAGGGACAACCAGTTCCACCGGTCGCGTAGGTTACCGTTATGCCCAGTCTGTCGATCCCTACACAGGCCAGGGACAGTGGCCGGGTTTCAACTGCGCGTCCTGTCACGGTTACCGCATCAGTTACGAGAAGGGCAGCCAGACCTTGACCCAGGTTTTTCCCGGCTTGCCTAATCCGGGCTGGAGCATGAAGTGGTCGGTGCTCAGCACGTCCGGCACCCCCACCTTCCAAGGAGTAGTTGGCACCGAAGCAGGGCCTGCCTGGGCGCCGGGCAACGTCACGGTCGATAAGACCGCGCTCCTCTACGCGGTACCGGCAGGCGCGGGCGAGCACACAATGGTCCGCGCATCCAATGATGGCAGCCTGTACCAGAACGACTATCAGTTCTCGCCGGTCGCTATTCCCAATGTCACGAACTACATGGCAGTCAGGCGTTCCCTGTCGCACACGGAATCATACGTCGGCTTCGAGGGTTCCTACATTCACTCTGAGGAACCGGACGGCGCGCTCGGGTCGATGGATGCGCAATCGCTGCAAGCGCTCACCGCCTATATGACGACACTGGACGCCCACGATGGCGACTTGCGCAACGTGGGTCTGTACCGTTGGCTCAAAGCCGATCAGCTCCTTGGCACGCAGACCGGCGACGCCGCGCTATCCGAAGGTGCGTTCGTCAGCGCCGGATGGCAGTCTTATTCCGGGGTCGCCGGCGCCGTCGCTCAAGGCAAAGCGCTGTTCAGCCGCGACTGCGGCAGCTGCCACAGCGATAGCCTAGGCGCCAATACCAACGAGCGCATGTTCCGTCTTGACCAGGTGGGGCGCTTCTTCGAGCCGACTATCTATCAGCAACAACAGCAATCTATTCGCGCTACATTCCTTCGCGACGAGTATTGGGTAGAGTCCCGCGGCCTGCTCAGCGACGGCCATGTGCGCAACATGGAAGACCTCGTGAACCCGGACCGTTGCACTGAAGGCTCGGCCCTTTACAATCAGTACTACACCCTGCATCAGCCGGTCCGACCTGATCCGGGAAGTCCGGACCAGCCGACGCCGGCGCCGGACCTGAACCGCAAAGGCGACGTATTTCGCGTGCACCGCTCGTCTGACACCTTCGGCGTCGGAGCTGAGCGGAACCTCTTCATCACACTGCACAAGTATTTTGTAACGATGCCCGGGGACAGCAACTACTACTATTGGGACTACCAGGCCATGCGTAAGAACTACGGCGCCGAGATGGGTGCGCCGGGGCCCATCGGCCTGCCGGCAGCACCGCATCCATGGTGTACGCAGTCGCGCACCGACATCCTGCCACTGGTCGAGTACGTGCTAACGCTTTAGTTTGCAGTGGGGGAAGTGGCAGCAGTCGCGCGACACGATGAGATCGCGCTTGCGACCAAACCGACCGCATGTCCTGTTTATATCTTAAGTGGAGCAGCTTCGGACGCAGTTCACTCGCCGTTGGCCCGCTGCCACGAAGTTGTACGTCTGAAGCCCACGACCGGTGTGATTAGCAGCGTTGATGCTGAACGCACCCCACTCTCGATGCTGTTGGACCCATTGCTCACTCCGTATCAGACGTTTCGCTTGTGCTCGGCATACTAGCGACGAATCAGCAGTTTGGCTCTCGAATTAAAAACGATAAGTCGGCATCTCGTCAGGAAATCAAGCACTGACGAGATGCGCGTTTCTCGTTACCTATCTGGTGAGACTTCCCGATCGCAGATCGCCGCTGTGTCGTCCGCGCGGTGACTCCTTCGCCCTCACTGCTTAGCGGAACTCGCCGCCGTAGGGTGCGGCTCGCCGAAATAGGGAAAATCCGGGCGCATCAGCCGCATATCGGGCGCCACCCCATCGCCGAGGGCCGTGTTAGTGACCAGCGTGAGAATCACGTCCATCACGTCGTCGCAGAGGCCGCGGCCGTTGAAGGCGGCAAAGCTGAATGAGGCGGGCGTGTCCAGTTCATACGGCAGGACCGATGGGCAGAGGCGCGCGAGGAGTTGCGTAGCGTAGGCGGATGGGTCGGCCGCTGAGTGGGCGAGCGCGGTGACTTTTTCCACGAAGTCGCGGATCGGTTTGGAGAACAGCGCCACTTCGTCCGCCGGGACCGCGCGGTTGTAGTTTTCCGATGCGTCGTGCAGCGAAGGATCGGAGAGCAGGATGTGGGTGATCATCGGCAGGCCCCAACGCGATACCTGTACCTCCGGCGCGTGCCCGTAGAGCGATGCGGTGGCCCAGGCATGCACCGCACCTCGGCCGATCAGGCTGCTGGGAACCTCGAGGACGATGGCGGTGATATTGTTGCCGGCGAAGAAGCTCTGGCCATTCTGGAACGACTCCGGGGCAAACCGGTTTTCGGACCACAGAGCTTTTCTGAAGGCACCGAAACCGGCGCCATCGCTGGCGAACAGATCGGGCGCGAGGCCTGCGTACGCCAGGCAGCCCTGATCCGCTTTCACCACGCGTCCCGTATTCCCGGAAGTGATGAGTTCGCCCGCGGCCCCCTTCAGAGCGTCCGCTCCGGTGGCCCGCCGGACCGCGAAGGTCTGAACGTGCTCGCCGCCATCGCCGTGGGAGGGCGCGCCGAACTGGACCTTAAAGGTGACGTCTTCGCGAAGATCGCGATCCGTATCGAAGCGAAAGGCGTAGAGACCTTCGTCGCGGAGGGTGTCTGGCGCGCCGACGCCGGCGTTCGGATTCACGGTCAAAGCCATGACCGTTGTGCCCGGGCGACCGCGAAACAAGTAGAAGTCGCAGATGTTGATGCGGGGATCTTCTTTTGCGGTAGGCGTATCGAAATGATGCGACATGGCGAATCTTCTCCTAAAGGGTTAGATGCGAGGCCAAAAGGTCGATCGCTCGGATGCGGGGCCGATGGGGCGATCATCCTTGACATCCTCAACCTCATCGGAAGATTTTTCAAGTTTGGAATGGAAACGATGCAATTCCCAAGTCCTGATTGGTCGTAATCGGACAAGTGCCCGTCACTGGCCAGGAACGGCGTTGTGGGAAATAGCTCCTGCCTTGTCGGCATCGCATCACGAAATCGAGTACTGACGAGAAGCGCGTTTGTCGGTACTAATCCGACCGGCGAGCTGATGAGCTTGGGCGCGCAACGCGGCTAAGCCTCCCACTTCTTCAACGAAACTAACTTTGTCACTACTTACTCGTGGTGTCTGCTCACGCGTCAAAATCGGGCTGTGAATCTCCCTAAGAACTTTAGAATCAGTCTCCCAGTCTAGCCAAATTCTGCCCTCGCCACATCTTTGTCCCGCTCTCACAAAAAACTGTTCCGCGTTCCACATTCGCGAATAATCCAGGCTAGGGCAAATATTCACCCTCTTTGTTTTCCTAATTTCTGTTTAGCGAAATCCTTATGCCAGCTCGCCGGTTAAAAACTGGAGTTCACCGTTTCCAAAGCTCCAATCTGCCACCGAATTCTCGACGACCGAAAGGCACCGGCAACTACAAGGTGAAATTCTCTTCATTGGTCCCGAGCTTTGCTAAATAGACCTTCAATGATTCTGGCAAAGCTTCGAACCACTCTTTTTCCTGACCTGGTTCCGGAAGAACGTGTCCGTATTCGATCATGTCGGTGGGGTCGAGGTTACACAAGTAGACCCAAATCGAGTCTTCCTTGATTCCTGTTATCTGAGCCACATCCTTCATGATGGCCTGCATGAGGCTCTTTCGACGCTCTACTGTTCGTCCAGCTCGTATGTCGCCACGGATCCAGATGTGATCGTTTGTAAGAGTTCCGCCAAGATAACGAGCGGCGGACTCGTCCTCTTCAATAACGACCTGGACAAAGAACTTCGGCGCACCTGTCGCTTCGCTGTGATCCCGGGAAATTGCGTTAGCTATTTCCTGCTTCTGAGCACCGGTCAACGAGCCCCGGGGTACGGAACAAACATAAGTCGGCATTGAAAACCTCCGTTGATTAAATCAGGGGTGGCAAATGCTGATCGCATTCACTTGCCTCAAACATGGGAGGGCGACCCTCCCGACGTTCCACCGTGATCTTTGCCGACGGGCTTAAGGGGATATCTGTAAGGTGAATGATGACCTGGCAACCGCTCCGTGTTCGCGCGAGCTTAAGCTACTAACTGATTGTCAGCGGCACCTCGCTCAGTCTTAGGGTCTTCGTTCCCGAGCCATCCAATTTCGTATGTATTGCGAGCAATGCACGATCTTCACTCCGTCGGCCTTACACTCTCCCAAGAACCGAACCACCTCCACATCCACGACCGTTACTTCCTTCAAGTCCAAAACAAACAGGGGGCCGTTATGCTGGAGTTGCTTTTTCAATTCCTCGAGGTGCTCCGATTGAAAGTGACCAATCAGACGGATCGTTGTCTTTCCACCTTGCGAATCCTTTTCAATCTTCAAGGTCCACTCGCCTCGATTGAAGCGTCGCTCATCGTGGGCTAATGCAACTGGTGTGCCATGGGGAAAACGTTAAGCCGATAAAAAAGATCCTGGCGGAACGAGCGGCCTGAAGAATCGCAAGCATGTTCGGTACACAGTGGAGCGCTTCTGCTATCTCCGTTGTGAACGGCCATAAGATGCCACCCTCAGAGATAAGGTCGTTATAGGGATCAACTACCAGAAGGCCCGTCAGATCCTTTTCTGAACACTGGCGTACTCATCGTGAAGTCCTCCTTATATGAAGAAACGTTGGCCATGGAGAGGAAAATGTTACGGCATTAAGCCATAACACTGTGTTCATGGGTGTACAGCAACTCGCAACGCTTGCGGTCCATAAACGCTTCTTCGTCGGGGATCACGTTCTGCCTGTAGCCATCCGATTCGAAGAATGCTTTTGCCCCGGAGATGTCATCGAACCAAATCTCCGCGATACCGTCAAAGTTGGAGGCTGTTGTCCCTGGTAAAGCGTCGCTCGTTCTGTGCTCTTGAATGTAGCGCCGAACATATTGCTTCGACTCCGACTGGGCGGCGAAGAGGGGACCATGAACTTCACCCCAGTGTTGGATGAACTGCTCATATGTCAAATCGCTTCGACGGACCATGAGAATACTGAGTTTGATCATTGTTTCTTTCCTGTCGCGATGGGCGACTGTGTTATCGACTTGCCTAAATTCCTGAACGGTGGAGTGGCGGATGCATTCGTCCGCCTCCCCCCGCCGCGCCTCGGGCCGGGTCGTTACGGACCCGGGCGTTCCTGGGCGTCAGGCCGCTACGAGCAAGTCATCGATTGCGTGGACGAACGCTGCCAGATCAATCGGCGCGCGTGCGGTAACGATCTTGCCATCGGTGATCGCGGGTTCATCGATGAACGTCGCGCCGGCATTTTCCAGGTCCGGCTTGATGCTCCACCAGCCGGTGGCGCGCTTGCCGCGAGTCAGTCCGGCATCCGAAAGGAGCCATGGGCCGTGGCAGATCGCGGCGACGATCTGACCTGCCGCCGCCGCCTCCTGAACGAAGGCGATCGCCTTGGCATCGCCACGCAGCGTATCGGGATTCCAGACGCCGCCCGGAACGATCACAACGTCATAATCCTTGGCGGAGACGTCCTCCAGATGCCGATCGAACCTGATCCAGCCGCCGGTAGCGATAAATGTAATCGTCATGATGTGCGTTTCACGCACGGCGGGAATTTGGAGTCCGAGGAAGTACGGGTAGCTGGGCTTTTTGGGCGCGATCAAGTCAACCTGCGCACCGCGCGACCGGAAATAATGCAAGACGGTGTTCAGCTCGATCTCCTCGACACCGTCGGTTGCGACGACGGCGACCTTCCGGCCGGCATGGAGTTTGGGGTTGTCGGGCGGCAACAGCCAGATATCCCGGATCGCGCTGTTTTCCGGCGCGTCCAGCATTTGCGCATTGGACAGCTTGGGCACCGAAGCCGATGCCTCGACGTCGAGAAGTGCCCTCAATGGTGAAGTATTCTGGCTCATGATTCGCCACCTCCAGATTTCGGCGAGATCTTCCCCGCGAACGTCTGGGTCACGATCTTTCCGTTCAGCACGATGAAGGTGTCGGTGCCGAGCTCGAAGCGGTTGTCCGCCGTCTCGGCTTTCCACACGATGTAGGCCGTGTCGCCGTCGACCTCCTGCCGGAGCATCTCGAAGGACATCCCCGGCTTCGCGAACTCTTCGAATAGCCTCACGAAGAATCTCCGTATCGCCTCGGAGCCGTGCAACAGGCCATCTGGTGTGAAGAACCTCGATTTGGCGGTGTAGTCAGCCATGGTGCCGGCGATGTCGCCGAAGCTGTTCAGGTGGTGTGTGAGCACATCCTGGGTCGTCGGGACGCCGTTTTTCTGCTTCGGGTCCGTTCTCACGTATTTCTCGCTAGTTATCATGTCATTTCTCCTTAGGTGCCATTTGTTGGGACTGGTCCGGAATTCACCCGGACGGGCGCTTCGAGCGTGTTTCAAACCTCATTGAATACTGGTGAAGTTAACCTGAGCGCAGCCAGCAATTCGGTAGTCGTCAAGATCGCATGCGCATAAGTAGGGCCATCGATGTTCATTGCGGCATGCATCGCCTCGTGTGTGTAGGCAGATGTTGCATCGCGAACGAGCGTCACGTGGAATCCCAGTTCCATACCGACGCGCCCCGTAGCCTCGATGCACGTATTAGCCAGCATGCCGATAACGATAATTTTCTCGTAACCATGCCGCCTGAGCAGATGGTCCAAATCCGTATTTGGGAAACCACTTGAACCCCAATGCTCCTTGACGAGGATATCGCCCGGTTGGAGCTGGAAATCATCGTGAAAAGTGCCTCCCCACGTATCTTTCGCGAAGATTTGGCCGTCGTACCCGGCCTGTTGATAGGGGGTCGGGTATTTCCAACCTTTGTACTGGAGTGGCTCCCATCTGTGGTGGGGTACAAAGAAGATCCCTAGGCCAGCTTCTCGAGCGGCGCGCATGATTGCGCGTAGGTTCTCAAGTAACCCAACCTCTTCGGCGATGGGCTTGGCGCGGGACCACAGCTTTCCGCCCTCGCTGAGGAAGTCATTGTACGGGTCTACCAGCAATACAGCGGTTATCTTTGGATCGTAAGTCGGTGTCGTCATGGGCGTTTCCTTGAAAGTGGGATGAGGATACATTTGTGTGTTCCTCTCATTTGCATTCCATTTACGGTTGATGCAACTGGTGTGCCAACGCAATTCATTGAATCTGCGCAGCTTTACCCTGCAGGAAATTGCCGAGCTTTCAGAAATCCTGACGGTTCAGAAAAATTCAAGGGCATTAGTAAGCACTTCCGCGGAGGCGATTCGATAGGGAGGACGGTCGGAGGTATTGCGTTGAATGCGGGAGAACCGAAAACGAGGTTCTAGGCGGGTGCTTGCTTCGAAGGGTGCACTTTGAACCGAGTCTTGTCTATGCCGAGGCTCGCGATCTTTGACGCAAGGGTTTGGTGGGGAATTCCGAGCTTTGCGGCCGCGCCGTGCGGGCCTGAAACTCGACCCTGGCATTGTGTCAATGCGGACTCGATTGCTTTTCGTTCGCGCTCGGCGAACTCTTTCTTGTCGTCGGCGAGGACGCCGGCGCGAGAAACCTGTCGCCCGGACAGTTGGCTCGATTTTCGCGGCAGCCATGTCTCGTCGACTGAGAACGTTTCTCCATCGCACAGGATCACGGCACGCTCTATTACATTTTGTAGTTCGCGGATGTTCCCTGGCCAATCGTAGGCTTGAAACAGGCCCAGCGTCTTCTTCTTTATATGGCTGATCCTCTTTCCGGCTCTGTTGGCATATCGTTCGACCAGATACTCCACCAGCAGAGGAATGTCATCCTTCCTCTCGCGCAGGGATGGTGCACGTATGGGGAAAACGTTAAGCCGATAAAAAAGATCCTGGCGGAATGTACCCGCGCCTACAGCGGCTTCCAAGTCGCGGTTCGTTGCGGCAAGCACGCGCACGTCGATGGAAATCGGTTGGCTGCTCCCGACCCGCTCGAATTCTCGTTCCTGGAGCACTCGCAGTAGAGCAATCTGGACCTCGGGCGAGAGTTCGCCGATCTCGTCCAGGAAAATCGTTCCACCATCGGCGGATTCGAACCGACCAGCGCGTCTTTGGATCGCCCCGGTAAAGGCACCTTTCTCGTAACCAAACAGTTCTGAAGCAATTAACGAAGGTGGAATCGCCGCACAATTAACTCGGATAAATGCCCTCGCTGAGCGCTTGGACCGCTTGTGGATGGCACTGGCAATCAACTCCTTTCCCGTTCCGGTCTCACCAGAAATCAGCACCGTGGAATCGGTGGGGGCCACTTTGCTGATTTGCGAAAGTACCCCGCGGAGCGCCTCCGACGATCCAACGATTGATTCGTCCATCGAAAAACGATCGATTTCTTCGCGCAGAGTGATGTTTTCATTGCGCATTCTCTCTTCGGCCTGCTTGCGATCCTCGATATCGGTCCCCGTCGCGTACCAACGAATGACGTTTCCCGCTTCGTCTCGCAGCGGCTTGTAATGAATCAGTAGCCAACGATACTGACCATCCCTGCGGCGCACTCGTTGTTCGTACTCGAATGGAACCCCTCGCGAGAGCGCCGCATCGCGTTCGTCGCGCAATCTCTCGGAATCCTCCGGATGAAGGGCCGCACCAAAGCTTTCCGACCTCACTTCTTCTTTCGTCAGGCCGGTGTACTCCAGTAATGCCTGATTCGCGTACAGAAAGTTTCCGTCGGTCCCAATAGCGATGATGAGCTGAGGTATTGCATCGATGATTGTTCGAAGTTCAGCTTCGGACTTCTTGATCTGTTCGAATGCCGTCGTCATGGCCGACCGTGATCGTTCGCGCTCGATGGCGATTCCCGCAACCCGACTGGCGTAATCGATTAACTGAATGTCGTCCGTCCCCGGATCCCGCACTTCGCGGTAGTACATGCAAAAGGTACCCAGCACTTTGCCGTCCTGCGACATGATGGGGGTCGACCAAGCGGCTCGCAGCCCACTCTGCAGAACAACGCTTCTCAAGCTGGCAAAATTCGGGTGAGAAAGGATGTCGGAGACGAAGACTGGCTGCCGAAGGTAAGCGGCGGCGCCGCACGATCCGGCATTCGGACCAATGCGCACTCTATCAGTTGCTACCCGGTACGCTTCCGGCAGGTTAGCGGCGGCGCCATACTGCAGGTGCAACCCGTCTTCGTCCAGCAGGCGAATCGAGCACAACATTCCCTCACTGTGGGCTTCGATTAGGCTGGTGAGACTCGTCAGAACTTCGTTCAAGGATGCGCCGATGAGTATCATCTTCAGCGCATCCAGCACCGCCTCGCTGGGCAGGGTTTGCGCGGGGGATGGGGATCTTAATGCCTGTAGGTTGGGTAACGTTTTGGCGTCTGCCATAAACCAGCCGCCTACCAGCTAATGCCAGCAGTATCGTACAAACAGATGTCCAGCCCCTGCCCTTGAAGAAGGGAAAGCGCACGGTTCGACCCTCGCACAGCAGTGGCACGGACTTCGTCGTTCCCGACTTGTACGGTGCCAGTGCCATACACTGGCCTCTTCCGTGTGCAGGTCCCCATCACCTCAATCTGATGACAGAAGAGACCTTTCGGTGGCAGCACGTGGCAAGATACTTTTGACGACTAGCGCGACTAGGGCAGCTCAAAATTCTCCCGACCGGTCCCAAGTCGCACTAAATGCGACCGGAGGGCCAAACGTACAAGGCTTAAATTCACGTGCCATCCTGTCGCTGATTTTAGCGGATTACTAGGCCTCTCAGTGGTTCAGCCTAAGGGGTGAATTGCGATAACCCACGAAAAAAATCGGCCGGCGATGGTCGCCCTTTGTATGGATTGGGAAGTGGTCTGAGGCCGGCTTACCGCGATTAGTAATGGGAAGTCGGCTTGTAGGAAGTGATTGCGATTGCTCCCGGTTGACGAGCAGCTCTGAGGTTATCGGCTAGGAGGGACTCACGACGACGCGGGCCAGAAGTCGCGTTCGCGGACATCACTATTGATCTCCTCGAACCCCCGTTTCTGGCTAACCTCCGGTTTGCCGGCGATACGCCGAGAACATTCTTTCGCTTCCCACGACGTCGTTTCTTAGATGTTTCCGGGTTGCCGACAACGCACTCGTAGGCGCGCAACATGAATGGCGAACGGGCGCAAATCCTATCTGCTCCATTGTCTGAGCCCCATTAAAAGCGCGAACGGCATCATTGGATCTAAGTGACGGGTCAAAGCAAGCTGTAGAATTTTACGGTTTCGCCGACCCCACGGAATTGGCAGAGGGACGGCTTTCCTGAGCTGTTTCATTTCATCTGGCTCCTTCCACTCCCACGAGGCAGGATATCCTTGGTCCTCGATTTTTCTCTTCAGGGAGATGGGAGCACAGTCGAAGAGTAAGCAGTCATCGTCCCATTTCTCGATTCGCGTTAATAAAGGCAATAGTTCATTCCTCAGTTTGACAAGCGGCGCATATTCCCTGGCTTCCTGAGGGGTGCCCGGGATCGAGTGAGTTTCGGCCCACCACTCCCTGGCCGCGAAACTTTCTCGGAAGTTCTGCCAACGCCAGCCCGGTGGAACACTAACGAGGTGCAAGGGATCAAGAAGCGGGGGATCGTAGTATTCCTCATCGCTGTGCAGTGCGCCGACCAGTTTGAGAAATAAAACATCGCTGTCGACGATCTGGACAAATCGGATTGTCGTATGGCGGGCTATTGCCCGAACGAGAGCGTTATCGGGGTGCGCACCTCCTATGTAAAACCAGTAGATCATCTTCCCTTTTGTCAGATGTCGGTCGCGAAGGAGAGCCACGATCCCATCGTCGCAGTTCCCGGAGTACCCGGCTACGAGAAAGCCCTCTGCCGGTGCAGGAAGGGATTTGAACAAGTCCTTTACTTGAGGTGCGAGTTTTTTGATTTCTTCATCGATTATACCCAAGCCGTACATCGTGTGATGGCCGTGAGCCTTGATGATTACAGGCACGCGCGCCGCGGCCTTTATTGGTCGCCCCGCGAAGCTGAACGGATCATAAACAACGTGCGGCTCGACCCAAGATGTCAGGTTCGGCGAGTACCAATAACTGGCGAGCGCGAGGTCGTCGAAGTTTGTTGTGATGATCGGCCCGATAATCTGCGCAACGGCCAAGTGTGCCACCAAGAGATGTGTTAAATTAGGCTCTCGACCTGCGCGAGCAATACAACCAGCGATGAACTCACGTTCAGGATCGGCAAACTCGCTGTCCCAGGGCACTTCTTCCAGAACGGTGCGGAAGAACCAAGACAGCTCGCTCTCAGCGCCAGGCCGCGCTTTTAACTCGATGTCGGCCAGTTTGGCAATAAGTTTCAAGAGTTTGACCATCTCGCCCGCTAGTGGAACCCCTGCAGAGCGAGAGGCCCCGGCGCCTAGTACAAGGGCGTATGCAGTACCGTCCATTTCGTAGACGCGAGGAAGTTTGGAGAGAAAATCTTTTAGGAAGAAATCAAAGGTGCGCTTCTCTATTGCCATTCAGTCATGTCTCCCACATCGCTGACCAATGCACGGATGGGGCGTAGGGCCACTTCCACGGGTAGCGCGTTAATCGTCCAAGGAGGACTATGTCCGAGTGGCCCATGATCTCACTGGAATGGAAGCACGTGTAAACACAAAACGGTAACCCGAACGCACCTTGCATTCGGGAAATCGCTGAGACGGGCGTCCGTAGATTTCTCCACGAGATGCCATGGGTTATCGTCTCAAGTTCCACCGAAAGGGTGAAGGGCCACGGTAAGCTCCTCAGCGTGAGTTGCCAACCAAAGATAAGCACCGCTTAAGCTGACGCTATGGCACAAAACCGAACGGTGATGGCGATCACAGTTTGGGCACTGTCAGACTCTTTCCTTTCGCCACGTAATTGGTCGCAGACGATGCATCTCCGAGTGCGACGCGAATTATCGCTTTATTGAAGTATGCTGGAGCATAATTTGGATCTAGATCGATCGCCTGCTGCACGGCTTCTTCCGCTCCTTTAAGATCTCCGCCCTGGCGTTTCGCGAGAGCTAGGTTGTTATAGCCGAGAGCGTACTTTGGCCGCAGTTTCAGTGCAAAAGTGTAATCTGATATCGCGTCCTGCAGATTTCCTTTTAGATGATTGGCAACTCCACGATTGAAGTAGGTCCACACGAAATCGTTGTTGAGACCAGCGGCATCCGAAAAAGAATTCACTGCTTCATCGTACTTTCCTAGATACAACAGGCACGTCGCATAGTTATACAAAGCGAGAGAATCGGACGGTCTTGATGCGACTACCTTTCCATATGTTTTCAGAGCTTGATCGTAAGATTTCTCATAGAACAAGCGTGCTCCTTGATTAGCAATTGCAACGGCCTCAGGTGGAGCTTGCGGGTCCAAAGGAACTACCCCAACCGCCTTGGCGGTCTCAGACATCAGCAAGCTGAGCCGCCCTTCAGCAGCCTTTACATTCTTCTTGTCTGGAAAATACGGCGCCAGATATGCAGCAAAGTCGTTTGGATTATTGCTGAACTGAATTGAAGTCCAGGCCTTTGATTTACCCAGAGTCGCAAGGTTACGCGATTCAGCAGTTGTCGTGCGATTGAAGACGAAATCGCCAACCACTCCATCGTATATATATGGGAATTGAGCATGCTGCGATGCCTCGTCGACGGCCTCGCGGACTGCAGAGAAAAGTGGACACAGAGTCTCGTCATGCTTATCCAATTCAGTTATCAAATGCTTGGTAAAGAGGCTGACGTCTTCACTGTCGTTATCGCTCGCGGATTGCCCTTCATCTGCCGCGTAGGCGATAAGGGCTCCCCTACTTGTAAAGGGGGCGAGTCCTTCCAAGGGCCCTTTCGCGGGGACATTGCCCACGCTTCTGCATGCATCAAGAATGATGAGGCTTAGCTTCGCAGGCCGAAGCGCCATCCGAACAAGACCTAGCGAAATTCCCGTTCCATCCAGAGTGATCGCATTCGCGTTGGACGGCAAATTAACTGGCAAGAGATAGTTTGAGCCCGCCGTTGTCTGTATTCCGTGTCCGGAATAATAAAAAAGCGCAATGTCTCCTGGTCCGATCGTGTTCGTAAAGGAAGCCAATTCGGTCACGAACTGATCATGGTTCAAATCTTTGCGGACTGTCGTCTGAAATCCGAGGTCGGAAAGTTTTGCGGCAAGTTTATCGACATCGTTTTTCGGGTTCTTGAGAGTATTCACATGTTCGTAATTTGAGTTTCCGATTAGCAGAGCCACCCTTTGAGGCGGCGCTTCCGTGTCGTTTCCTAGCCGTGTGATTTGTCCGTTGGCTCCATAAGGAAAGAACAGCGCTATTGCAAAGAGACAAGCAATAAACGTTGCGATGCTCACTTTCATCAGCCCCTCCATTCCTTGAGTCGGAAGACGTCACGGTTTCTTTCCTGTTTTTGTGCTCTTCTTAGCCTTTGCGCCAGCGGCTGCGTCATTACTTGTGGAGTCCGAAGCGTTATCTTTACCTTTGTTATCTGCGCTCGAATCCGCGGGAGTGCTCATTTCCTCTCTTTTGTACTCATCTGCATCCGTAAAAAGAATTTCAGCGGCAACGGGGCAGACCTTGGAATCTTTTGGAAACTCTACAAATTTCGCGAGCGTATGCAAATATCCCGTAATCGAGACGGTAAGCTGAAACGTCTCGACTTCTCCGGTGTTCACGCCTCCCTTCCCACCTAGACCAAGGCCCCCAGTAATGACACTACTGATCGGCAGTGCGTTCAATATCGTTTCCAAGGTTTTGTTTTCCACTTGAGCGGATGCTTCTGACAGCGAACCGTCGTCCGCTACCTTGGCATCCAAATTCGCGCTCCCAGAAAGTGGAACCTTTGAATTCACATAATACTGGTCCGCATAGTCAACGTAGACCGATGGTGCCGCCGAGCGGCTTGCCAAAATGCGGTCGCCGGACGGGATTGAAGAAAAGTCGCGACTCAACGTGCTGGCATCTGATAGAGCAACCACCTTCGCCCACGCTTGTGCAATGGAGTCCGCATTTGCAACTGGGTTGTTCATGAGTTTTACGAGATCATTGACTTCCTTCCTCATGAAAGTGCTTCGTGAAAGCACGACAGCGCCCCGAGGGTGGCTTTGTAGTGCGCCGTCCTTGTCAGGGACTAAAGCGGCCAACGTCAATGAGTACGCTGGGTCGAACCACACTATCTCCTGGCGGCATCGAGCCTTTTTCGGATAGAAGGGAACGCCAGGAACTGAACCGCTCGTGGCCGTAGACCCAGCGGGGGCATGGCTCACTCGCATCGCAGCGCAACCTCCAAGAGTGAAAGCAAATAGTGCGATGCACGCCGCACTCCAAGCAGCCCGACCAGCCGACAAGGAAGCAGTTGAGTTCATGGAACCTCGCAGTCGTCAAGAAGGATCACAAGACTAAGAAACACGGGAAGTGTACATACTTTACTTGTTTCTAGCAATACGTCAACTTTACTATGTGCTTACAGATGCAAAGAAAACCTTGGCTCTGCAGAGGTTGCACTGGGAGTGCGATCGGGATCCTTAGAACCAATTATGGATCGTTTGCCGAATAGTCGCATTTTCGGACATGTGTGAGTGCAATCCCATTCTGAGAAAGTTGCCTGTCGCTCGCATTGGAGCCCGATTGCTCGTCATGCATAATACGGTTAGGAGATTAAAGGTAGATCCTCCGAATTTTGCCGAAGAAAAAAGATCCCGCCGCCGTCAAGCTTGGACGGAAGGGTGGGAAGCAGATCGCCAAACGAGGGCCTGAATACTTCAGGCAGTTGCAAGCTCGACGGAAGAAGCGCAAGGGCGGTCGGCCTCCCAAGTCCAAGAAACCACGCTGAAAACCTCGTAGTAAAACAACGAGCGCTCGTTGTATAATTGCACATGATCGAATCGTATCGAACGGCTCTGCCGGCGCGGAATGAATAACGAGAGCTTGCGGGAGATTTGCTTTGGGTCTAAAGTCGGTTAGATTCGTCACTTATGACGGCAGGAGGTGATACTAGCGTGATTATCGGAGATCAATTGCGTGCCATGCGGGAGGAGAAACAGCTCTCTCAAGGCGACATCGAGAAGAGGACGGGATTGCTTCGTTGTTATATCTCCCGCGTTGAAAACGGCCATACTGTCCCGGCCATCGAAACGCTGGAGAAAATGGCCAGGGCCTTGGAGGTTCCCATGTACCGGCTCTTCTACGATGGTGAGGAGCCGCCCAAACTGCCGAATCTTCCCAAGCGCAAGTCGTCTGACGACATCGCCTGGGGCAGTAGTGGTAAAGATGCGCGTTTTCTGAGTAAGCTTCGCCGTCTTTTGGGCAAAGCGGAAGAAGCAGATCGCAACCTTCTGCTGTATTTGGCCCAGAAGATGGCCCAGCCGAAGAATGGTCGAGCAAGAGTAAGCAACTAATCCTATGGAATGGGGTTTAATGGCGATAGCTCTGGGGTGAGTTCCAATAGGCACTGCCTCATGGCAATCAGGAAGGATTGATAGCCACACCGAAGTGGGGCTGCAAGGGGTGACAAGTTGGACTTGCGCTGCCCGAAGTGCAACGGCACCGATCTAAAGAAAGTCTCCCTGGCATACCAGGAAGGGCTTTTCCGCACTGACGCACGTACACGCCTGAGTGCTGCATTGGTTGGTGGTAACGGACCCGACCTCATAGTTGGCCGAGCGACCACCCATGCATCCCACCAATCTGCCCTTTCGAAGCAGCTGACCCCTCCGGCAAAGTGATCCTATCTGAAGGTCGGCTCTTGGTTCGTCCTGGCATTTCTCTGTGTGGGCTGGCTGGTCTTCTACATCAACACGGTATCTACGAACTCTTCAACTGTGTCGTCTACTCCACTGACGTTCTTCGTTTTGATTTCCGCCGCCAGCTTTGTTCTCCTCTTGTTCCTTGTCTGGAAGCACAATCACTCTACGTATCAGAGGCAATTTGCGGAGTGGGACCGCTCTTTCACCTGTCAGCATTGCGGCACGGTCAGTGACGGCTTACCTCTCGGATAAGCGCACGACCATGCCAACTACCACGATTCAGAAAGCTTCTCGACTACGTCTTTCCTCGCCAAGACTCGTGAACAAAGCTCCCATCGGTTTTTGTCGGGGTCTATGGTCTCTTTATAACGCACTTCAAATGTGTCGCGAGCCTTCTGCCGCAGATGAATGTATTTATCCATCATCTCGTCAAGTTGTTCGACGTTTTCGATCCATTCGTCTTCGATTGTGTCGGGAAGACCACCAAAAATATCGAACTTATCTTTTAATCGGCGCGAGAGGACCTGGTAGATCTTTTCGTCTTGGGTGTCATGGTAAACAAGATTCAGCATATCTACTGTCCGGCGTGCTTGCCCGAAGCGCTTGATTCGGCCGAGTCGTTGTTCGAGGCGAGATGGATTCCAGGGCAAATCAACGTTAATGAGTGTCCCTAGAGTTTGCAGGTTAAGACCCTCACAGGCTGCGTCTGTTGCTACGACGAGTCGAACGTTGTGCAGTTTCACAGCCTTCTTTATGTCTTCCCTCTCAACGGAGGCAAACTCATCGCCCTTGAAGATTCCACTCTTTCCGGTGCCAGCGTAAACAGCAACGGGTTCCGGATTGAGGGTCTTAGCCAACTCGGAGGCAACCCAGTAGACCGTGTCATAGTATTGGCTGAAAATAATGCATCCATGCTCCAGCCAAGTTTTACGCTCAGCGTGATGTTCGGTCAGAAAGTACGTGACAGCCGTCAACTTCGGATCGCGGGCTTCTGGGCGCGAGAGTTCGTCGATTATGGTGTGCAGGTATGCAACTTCTGTGGGCGTGAGCGTCTGAAGCATCTCGGGAAGTAGAGCCGGAGCGTCCTCATCCTCTTCCGGGACATCGCCCCGCAAGAGTTTCAGTGCTGTAGCCTTACCAGACGCAAAACTGGAGCATATCCTTTGTAGCAGAAGTGTCTTCATGAATCCTGCGGCTCTCGTCCGCTGCTTCAAGGAATCGGTGAATTTCTCCGCGGCTTCATAGGCCAGATTGAAAGGATGATTCGTGAGCAGCCCCAATCCCTGAAATCCGACTCCCGCATAGGCGCTATTTGACGCCAAAGGATCAGGGTGGACATCTACAGCCACTCTTTCCAGCAACCCTGCTTCTTCTAAAGTCACTCGCCGACGCAGGACGGTATGTCGAATGATCGGGTTGTGTTCCTTGTAGAATCCCCTCGTTAGCGTTTGCCCAATAGCTTCTCGTTCAAAAAAATCAAGGGAACCATAGCCCTTTTCGGTGAAGAAAGCGGACGGCGGAATCCCGAGATGAAGTCTTAAGGCTGCGAATGTGGGCTCCTCATCGCCTGGTGGAATGGGATTTTGCAACCATTCCCAGGCTTCGCGCTCGTTCTCTGGAATTTGATCTCCTTTTACAATCGGGAGTGCTTTCTCCCAGTCTGCCCAGTTGCTAAAAGTCTCGCGACCCAAAACGAAATCAGCTCCCGCGTTTAATATCCTCATCAGGTTCCATAGTTCGGATACTTCCGTTTGAATGGGAGTCGCGGTGCCTAAGATGAGATTCTTCGTTCGTGGACCTATGTGGAGCATAAAATCTAAGAGATTGTTCGGGTCTTCCTTCTTTTCACCCAGACCGCCCCGTTGTCTCGCCCTGTGAGCTTCGTCCAGGACAACTGTCCCAAACTTTCGTTCGATCAAATACCGTCGCTCGTCAGACTCATGGAATATCAATCCAGTCGAAACGATGGCGATTTGAAATGGGCAGCGAGTGATATCTTCTGGACCACGAGTTTTGATAGTGTGCCCGTTTTGGTCTAGCCATTCTTTCTTAGAAGATTGCCAGACGGCGCTGGGGATGCCGAGCTTGTCCTTTAGTTCCACTTGCCATTGAAGCGTGAGCGTGGATGGACAGAGGATCAGCACGGGACCGTCGTCTAACAGGGCCGATATCATCGCGCTCGTAGCCATCGAAAGTGTCTTACCTACTCCCACCTCGTCGGCCAACAGCAGCCTCGCCTTCCCATAGGTCTCGCGGTGCTTCAGAAAAATCGTGACAAACGCGCGTTGCCAAGATTCAAGCTGTTCTCCGCCCCGGTAGATCGGGCTCTCGACAAGGGCGGCTGCGGGTAGTTCATCTGGCGTGACGTCAGGAAAGTGAATCTCAACGCGATTCGCAACTCTTTCGATCTCTTGGATTATGGCATCGGGAAGAGGAAACGAATCTTTCCAAAGCGCGTTGAACTCGTCTTCCACCCAGTGCACTCCTTCGGCAGAAGTGTCTTCCCAAAGGATTTCGTAGTTTTGCGCAAACGCACTCTTGGTTTCGTTGATAGAGCCCAGAAAGCAAGTTTTGGAGCCGTTATCCAACTCAATGACGCCAGCCTTTCCATGGATGAAAACGCGGTCCTTAGGAACAACCCGAATCTCAACTCGCCCGCTGGTCAAAAGCTGGTGAAGCTTGCGGTATCTGTCCTTGTGGAGAAGAGCCTCCACCTCAGCAGGCGCTTCGTTCCACCTTTCCTTAAGCAAGCTTTCCCGCACATGTTTTGATACGGCCACGTCAGCGGCATCGAGTTCGCTGTTGCAGACAATCCGGACCTGCGGGATGTTGGCGATCTCCTCACCGACCAGCTCAAAAATCGAACTGCGGAAGTAGCCAGCGATTCGCTTGTAGGACTTGGCTCCTTTGAGCCTATCAGTAAGAAAAGCGTGGTCGAGCCTTTGCCGTCGGGAGGAGAAGCGGTTGATATTCGTCATTCGCGTCTCCTGCGATTAACCCAGCCTCTGATTCTTCACCAACTCACGGAGCACTCGCGCAGCAGCGGCTTCATCGGGGCGCAAGGTCTCTAGCTTCTTAGAGAGATAATCCGCTAGTTCGACCACTAAGTCCCGTTGATTTTGGTTGGAATAATAGTCGCGCACATTTAGTGTCAGATGGGCCAAAACCTCGTTGCCATCCACGTTTTTGACCAACTCCATCAAGGCGTATAGTGCTGCGCGAAGCACGGATTCATGCAGCTCCGAGCCTTCCGACATTTCAGATTTCCCTAACTCAACCGCGCCCTTCAGTCGCGCCTCGTTGGCCTTGCTGCTGGCCATAAGCACGCGAAAATCGCAAACCTTAAACGCCTTTGCAAAGTTCTGATAATTATCAAGGGTCTTCAGACCCTTAGCCTCGAGGTCTATGAGCTTCAGGTAGAAACGTTCGGCAGAAGTTAGTCCGTCCCAATGGGCCTTGACGATGCCCCACGGTACAAGGCATTGATTGGCAGTGTCGACAGCGAAGGCAATGAGTCCGTCAACAAACGTTGTTTCGCCTTTAATCCGGGGGCGGATGGCCTCTGCGGTCATATCGCGGCCGTCAATGATTGAATAGCGGGTTAGAACACGCAAACCAGCGGCGTAACCAGCCATTTGGATGTCGGCGTCCTCGAAGACATTTTCATCACGGTACAGACCCTTAGCTTCCTGGTTGAGGCCGGTCAACGCCTGCACTTGCCGTGCTACCTCCTCTTGAATTTCCCACGCGAGATCGTCACGGGTGGTTTTGTCCCTGCTGTTTCGTTTGCGAACAACGAGGAGTACGGTGCCTTTCACATAGCTTCCCTCGCGCAACGGGCTATCCGTCTCGGTAACGACGTACCAGGCGGCGGTGACCTGCAGGCCAGAAGCCCAGACGATGTTAGCCATGTCCGCCCAAATAGAACCTGATTGGTGAGTGAACATGATGACGTGGATACCGTTGTCCGGCATGCGTTCGGTCATCTGCTTATATGCTGCCACCATGTTTGTGCGGAACTGCTCGTCTTCGCCTTGAATGGCCAAGGATCGGCGGCTGTCCCAAACCCAGTCGGCGAACTCTGGCGGTGGATTCTTGCGCAACCATGAAATAAAGAAGTCCAAGATCTCCTCATATTTCACCGCGTCGCCGTACGGCGGGTCTGTAACAAAAACGTCGGCGCACGTGTTAAGGGCTGCTGCGGGTATGTTTTCGACGACGCATCGGTCTGCGTGTCGAAGCGGAAAGGAGGGAAACTTCTGTGTTAGCGCCGGCACCAGAAATTGGAAACCCCGAGTCCCGTAGTAGAAGAGTGTGTTTAGGGCCTGATTGACAAAAGCTCCTTTCGTTGCGGCAGCACCGCCCAGGCTGTTATCGAATCCACTCAACCTCGAGTTAAGATTGAGTACCTGCGTCAACGATGACTTCATTTGGGCATTGGTAAGGCTATTGACCAGCCCGCCGACCAGCAACTGCCGGGGATTAAAAACATGGTTCCAGTGTGTCCAGCCGCGCCCTCTAACCAAGTCCAGTCCTTGATATCGAGGTGGCCCGCCGACCTCGATCCGCATATCGGGGACATAGCCCTTTGCTTGCCATTCAGCTAGGTGTTCGCTGACAAAGTCCACAACTTTTTTTTCACGATTTAGGTCATCTTCTGTTACAGACCTGAACTCAAGGTCATAGCCCTTGCCCTTTCCTTTTGGGCGCATCCACTGCACGCAATACAGACG
>Ga0207086_1047_pt1 | contig 29620 bp, 25 predicted proteins | sample Alteio_BWMinHeat_54_FD_153540 | JGI IMG/M metagenome (GOLD analysis project Ga0207086, IMG submission 153540) | Enriched cells from forest soil in Barre Woods Harvard Forest LTER site, Petersham, Massachusetts, United States -... | ecosystem: Environmental > Terrestrial > Soil > Temperate forest >... | reverse complement strand
GAAATTCTTCTTGGCGTTGATGCGGGCGATTTTGCCCATTTCACGGCCGCGGTCGGCACGGGACAAGATTTCGATGGCGTAGCGCCCGGCTTCCTTCACATCGCCGGGTTCCACCAAAAATCCATCGACACCATGCTCGACGACTTCGGGGACGCCGCCGACGTTTGTGGCGATGACGGGGACTTCGCAGGCCATGGCTTCGAGGGCGGCCAGGCCGAAGGATTCGAGCTGAGAGGGAAGCAGAAAAAGATCGGCAGCGGCGAGCTTTTCGTAGACATTGTCCTGTTTGCCGAGGAAGAAAACGTCCTTTTGAAGTTTTTTCTTGCGGACGAGGTATTCGGCGGCGCCGCGGTCCGGGCCGTCGCCGATGAGGACGAGCTTTGCGGGCATTTTGGCACGGACAATGGCGAAAATTTCAACGACATCGGTGAGGCGCTTGACGGGGCGGAAATTCGAAAGGTGCATGAGGATGGGTTCTCCGTTGGGCGCCCACTGGGCCGCGAGACCTTTGTCGGCGGTGCGGTTGTAGAGATCGCAGTTCACGAAATTGGGAATGACTTCGATGGGGCGCTTGATATCGAATTCCTTGATGGTTTGATTGAGCAAATAGCGCGAGATGGCGGTGACGCCGTCGCTCTGCTCGATGGAAAAGCGCGTGATGGGGAGATAGCTGCGGTTGCTGCCGACCAGGGTAATGTCCGTGCCGTGGAGAGTGGTGACGAAAGGGAGCCGCCGCGGCGCGGCCATCGAGCGCGCGAGGAGAGCGCTGACGGAATGGGGAATGGCGTAGTGGACGTGGAGCAGGTCAAGCGATTCGGATTCGAAAACTTCGAGCATTTTTGTGGCGAGGGCCAGCGTGTACGGCGGATGGTCGAAGAGCGGGTAGGAAACCACTTCCACTTCGTGGAAATGGATCCGCGGATCGTTCGGATTCATGCGAATCGGCGGGGCGTAGCTGATGAAATGAATGTCATGGCCGCGGGCGGCAAGTTCCATGCCGAGCTCGGTGGCGACGACGCCCGAGCCGCCGTACGTGGGATAGCAAGTGATGCCGATGCGCATAGGAGTTTTCAGTCTTCAGTTTTCAGTAATGAAAATGCGTTGCTCGAACTCGTTCTTAGACTTGTGACCTGCACCCAGTAGCCTGAGACACTAACATAGAGATCGTTTCAAAGACCGCACTGCGATGGCAGCGGCTTGCAGGCGGGCCGAGCCAGATGCTAGAGTCGCGCCCACCGCGTGGGACATGACGCGCCGGCGCGACGCCCCTATTAGACGCGGGGACGGGGAAATCCGTGACACGACTTTCAGGCAAGGTGGCACTAATCACAGGCGGCGGTACGGGGATCGGTCGAGCGATCGCGCTGGCGTTTACGCGCGAAGGCGCGAGCGTGGCCGTGGCGGGACGACGGTTGGAAAAACTTCGAGAAGTGATCGGCGAAGTCCAGAAGCAGGGCGGCGCCGGATTGGCGGTGGAGTGCGACGTAACCAGCGCCCGGGACGTCGAACGCGCAGTGAAGGGAACCGTGGAGCGATTCGGGCGGCTGAATGTGCTGGTGAACAATGCGGGAACGCTGCATGTCTCGACGGTGGAGGGGATCAACGAAGAAGAGTGGGACCGAGTAATGACGGTCAATGTAAAGGGGCCGTTTCTGATGTCGCGGGCGGTGCTGCCGGAGTTTCGAAAATGCGGCGGGGGAGCTATCGTGAATATTGGCTCGGTGCTTGGACTCGTGGCGATGAAGGATCGCGCGGCGTACTGTGCCTCGAAGGGCGGAGTGACGATGCTGACGAAGGCAATGGCCATCGATCATGGGCATGAGAACATACGCGTAAATTGCATCTGCCCTTCGATCGTGGAAACGGAATTGGTGAAGGGACTATTCGACGCTAGCGAACAGGGGCAGGCGCTGCGGAAGGGACGGATGGCCTTAATCCCGCTGGGGCGCTTTGGGCAGCCTGCGGATGCGGCGGAGATGGCGGTATTCCTGGCTTCGGAGGAGTCGTCGTGGCTCACAGGGGCGGCGATTCCGCTGGATGGAGGGCTGACCGCGTACTGAATTTTAGGTTTTCAGTTTTCAGTATTAAGTCCTTAGTGAGAAGAGAAGTGAAGTGAAAAGAAGTGAAAAGAAGTGAGGAAAGGAAAGGAAAGGAGTGGAGCAAAGAAGAGCGTGGGCGAGGATTGAGAGAAAGGCCTGAGGAGACCCGGTGAAAAGCGGCGAAACGCGATGACCAAGAAAATGTCGAAGGAGCAGAAACGGATCACGGAAATGGTGCGGCAGCGGATGAAAGAAAGCCGCTCGACGGACCTTCTGGGATTCGACGTGGAAAGCGTGCACGCGGGACGGGCCATTTTCCGGCTGGACGTGAAACCAAACCATAAACAGATTCACGGTGTGGTCCACGGAGGAATTTTGGCGGCGCTCGCGGATACTACGGCGGCAATCGCGGCTTATACGGTAATACCCAGGGGGACGGAGATCGCAACCGTGGAGCTAAGCATCAATTACTTGGAGCCGGTGCCGGGCGGACGCATCAAGGCGGACGCGCGCGTGTTGCGCGCCGGAAGAAATTTTGTTGTGACCGAGTGCGAAATATTCAACGAGGACGGGTCGCTGGCCGCAAAGGCGCTGCTCACCTTCGGAGCGACTGCCGGGCATTCCCTTTACAGGTAGAAGGGTTTCGAGGGCTTACTCGTCGCCACCCTGAGCCGATTCTTCGCCGTCCTTGTGGACGTACTTGATCACGCGCTTGAAGATGAGCAGGTTGGGGCTGCCCTGGCGGGTGAGCTTGATGCAATCGCGGTCATACCATTCGACCGTGCCGCGAAGTACTTCACCGTCATCGAGAACGACAGCCATTGCCGTATGGGACTGCATCTGCTTGACCCAGTAGAAGTTCTCGGCGTGGGTCGTTTCTGGCGGTGCAGGCTTCTTATTCGGGATAGGACCGTTGTGCTGAGGGCGGGGTGTGCTCGGCTCCTTGACGTCCGGGAAGCCCGGACGAAACATACGGCGGTTCACCATGACTGCTCCTTCTAAACTACCGGGGTGGAATATCTATTTCCTATGATGCGTTTGGAAGCCTGTGGGTTACAGTCTAGCGATTTAATTTTGCGATGGCGAATATTTGACAGCGCTAATCAGGGGCGGGGCTCGAAAGCGCGCGAAAGTGCAGGCGCAAGAGACGCCGCCAGGGCGTCCAAGCCGAGTTGGCGGTTCAAATTGCGGCGCGCTCCCGCGTAAAGTTCGTCAAAACCGGCGATGGCGCGGAGAACCCACGCAGAATCCACGGATTTAGCGAGCGATTCCAATTCTTTTGCGAGCGGAGTGTTGCGCAAGACCGGCTCTTTCACTTTCGACGTAAGTTCAAGGAGATCGGTGAGCAAGCCATAGAAGACGCCGATCTGATCCTCGAAGGAGGAATCGCGATCCTTGGCCAAGGCCGAAGTGTCAGAGAATAGCTGGGCGAAACCCTGACCTTGCGCGGCGCGTTCGAGGATGCGCAGTGCGCTTCTGCGGCGCTGGGCGGCCGCGTCGACATCCATTTCCATCGCGAGGCCCGGACTGCCCTCGGCGAGTTGCGCGGCGAGTTTGATTTCCGCGGGTTTGCGATCGGTCTTTTCTTTCAGGATTTTTTCCACGGCGGCCTGCGACAGCGGCGCGAAATGGAATTGCAGGCAGCGCGAGACGATGGTAGGCAGAAGCGCATAAGGCGAAGGCGCGGTAAGGATCAGCGTCGCCGAGCCGGGAGGCTCCTCGAGAATTTTCAGGAAGACATTGGCGACATCCCAGCGCATGGTCTCCGCGCCATCGAGGATGAAGACACGGCGTCGGCCCATCGGCTGAAAGTAGGCGGCACGCTGGACGGCGCGCAACTGGCCGACGCGCAACATCGGGCGCGCGACTGGGCTCTTCAGACGGACCGGATCGGGCACGAGCGCCCACACGTCAGGGTGCGACTGCAGGATCAGTGGCATGCGCTCGACAGTCGGTGCGTCGGCACTCTCGCCGCGCTCGGCGAGTCCCTGTTCGAGCAGCGTTTGCGGATCGGCGAGTTGGGAGATGCGCTGACAAGTGGCGCACTCGCCGCAGAAATCGTCTGTGAGGCGCTCGCAATTCGCGGCCTGCGCAAACATGCGCGCGAGAGTGAATTTGCCAACTCCGCGCGGGCCCGTGAAAAGCAGCGCGTGCGGGACACGCCTCGTACGGAGGGCTCCGCGAAGGGCCGCAACGATGCGTTCATTGCCGAGAAACTCGGAAAGACCCATGCGTTATCGCTCCTTACCCGCGGAAGCTGATGAAAGCACTCCCGCGACAGCGGCAAGGACGTCCACCGCAATTTCCTCGGGTTCGCGCATGGCGTTGAGCTTGGCATCAAAACATTGAATGGTGGCCCAGGGCGCGCGCCGGGAGAGCGAGTCGTACATCTCAGCTGCGTCCTCCAGGTGCCGCAGGCTGGCCTCGAGCAAATCCTTGGGCGCGGAGGTGTAGCTGCGCGCAGATTTGCGTTCGACCAGGCGCTGCGCCTCTTGCGGTGGAACGCGAAGGTAGAGGATGAGGCTTTCGCGCGGAAGGCCGTAGATGCCGTACTCGAGATGCTCGATCCATTCCAGGAAATCGGAGCGCTTCGCCGGGGGGACGCGAGCGGTTTGGTGAGCGAGGTTGGAACCGATGTACCGGTCCACAAGAACAATTTGGCCGTTGTTCAGGGCGGCTTCGAGTTTAGGCTTGGCTTCAAAGCGGTCGCCGGCGTAGAGCAGGGTAGTGAAGTGGGGATCGACGCTTTCAAGCGGGCCTAGATCGCCATTCAGGAATTGGCCGACCATTTTGCCGAACCAGGAATCATATTGAGGAAAGCCGGTGGAATAGACGGAATGCCCGCGAGCCTTGAGGTTTAGCGTTAGGAGATCGACTTGGGTGCGCTTGCCACTGCCATCGATACCTTCGACGGCGATGAGTTTTCCGGGAGCGGTCATTTTCAGTGTGACCGCGGATCCATCAGCGGCCGAACGTCAGTCTAACCGCAGAGACTCTGCGCTGCAATGCCGCGCGTGCTAGGATTCAAATTCGAACATGACACAAACTTCCGTGCGGGAAAATTTGCTTCGAATTCAGGAAAGAATTGCCAAGGCTGCGGAGCGCGCGGGACGGCGGGCGGAGGACATCACGCTGATCGGCGTGTCGAAGACGCATCCGGCGAACGCAATCCGCGAAGCGTATGAAGCGGGGATTCGGCACTTTGGCGAAAATCGTGTCCAGGAGTGGGAAGGGAAGCGCGCCGGAACGGAAGGTTTGGCGGCGACGTGGCACCTGATCGGTCATTTGCAGAGCAATAAGACGGCGCGGGCGGCGAAACTTTTTCACAGCATAGACTCCGTCGATGATTTCGCGATTGCGCAGCGGCTGGACCGCGCGCGTGCTGAAGCAGGTATCACGGGCAAACTGCGGGTGCTGATTGAAGTACGGATCGCACCAGAGGAGACAAAGAGTGGGGTGGAAATAAATGAGCTTCCGAAATTGGTGGAAAGTTGTGGCGAGCTGCCTCGATTGGAGCTTGCGGGGCTGATGTGTATTCCGCCATTTCTGGAAAAGGCCGAACAAATCCGGCCGTATTTCAAGCGGTTGAGAGAGTTGCGCAACGAATTAGAAAAAAAACTCGGTCTCAGTTTGCCGGTTCTATCCATGGGAATGTCGCATGATTTTGAGGTGGCGATCGAAGAAGGCGCAACCGAAGTGCGCGTGGGCACAGCGCTGTTTGGGACTAGAGACATCAAGTAAGGATTCGTGAGGAACCGGATGCTGGATGCGCAAGAGCGAGAAGGCGCGGTGACTTTTCCGGTGCGGGTACAGCCGCGAGCGAGCAAGGACGAGATTGCCGGTGAAATGGGAGGCGCGTTAAAGGTGCGGCTGCAAGCGCCGGCTGTGGAGGACCGCGCGAACGAGGCGCTGGTGGAATTCCTGGCGCAACTTTTGAAAACACCCAGGTCGGCTGTTAGAATTCTGAGCGGCGAAAGAAGCCGCACGAAACGCATTGAAATCCGCGGCGTTACCCGGCAGCAGATTCTCGCGCTGTTGGTGCACGACGCTTGAAGCATTACAGTTGAGTCTTGTCAGCGCGATGGAGCTGATTCCCCGATGAGCGCAGATATTCAAGGAATTCAGGGCGATTTGCGGGCCGCCAAGATCGATGGCTGGCTCTTCTATGATTTTCGCGGACGCGATCCCATCGCACAGCATATTCTGAGTCTGCCGGAAGGGATGAGGACGCGAAGGTGGTTCTATTTCGTTCCGGCGAAGGGCACGCCAAAGAAGCTGGTGCACAAGATTGAAACGCAGTCGCTGGCGGCGTTGCCCGGGGAAACGCTGTATTACTCGGCGCAGGATGAATTGCGAAAGAACCTGAAAAAAATGTTTGGCCGCGCGAAGAACGTGGCCATGCAATATTCACCGAAAAACGCGATCCCCTATGTAGCGATGGTGGATGCGGGGACGATTGAACTCGTGCGCAGCTCGGGGCCGAAGGTGGTCAGTTCGGCGGACCTGGTGCAGAAATACGAAGCGTGCTGGAGCGCCGAGCAACTGGAAACGCATCTTTCGGCCGGGGTGGCCATCGACCGGATCGTGCGCGAAGCTTTTCAGCTTGCCGCAAAGAGCGTCCGCGAGAAAAAGGCGCTGACGGAATTCGATTTGAAGAACTGGATACTGAAGGAATTCGATGCCGCGGGAATTTGGACCGACGAAGGGCCTGATATCGCGGTCAATGCCCACGCCAGCGATCCTCACTATGGACCGACGGCAGAGTCCGCCTCGCCGATTCGTGAAGGCGACCTGCTTTTGATGGATGTTTGGGGGAAGAAGAAGATGCCCGGGAGCGTGTATTACGACATCACCTGGATCGGATATCTTGGTGCGAAAGTGCCAGAGAAATATGCGAAGGTGTTCGGCGTCGTGCGGGAGGCGCGCGATACGGCGACGAACTTGATTCGTAATCACATAGCGGCGGGGAAGCCGCTGCAAGGATGGCAGGTGGACAAAGCGGCGCGCCGTGTCATTGAAAAGGCGGGTTACGGAAAATATTTCTTTCACCGCACCGGACACAGCATTGGAGAAAGAGTGCACGGCAATGGCGTGAATATGGACGGGCTCGAAACACACGATGTGAGGCACCTGATTCCGAATACATGCAATTCGATTGAGCCGGGAATTTATCTGCCGGAATTCGGCGTGCGCAGCGAAGTGAATGTGTATATCGGTGATGGTGAGGCTCGCGTGACCGGGTCGGTTCAAAAAGAAATTCTGGCGTTACTGGCATAGCCGGGAATAGAAGGAACATGGATGGCAGACGAGACGGCAGCACCAGCGGCTCCGCCGCAGGACTCCAGGCGCGAGACATTGGCTTTCGTCATTGGCGTGGCGGGATGGCTCGTGCCGGGTTTGGGTCACGCCCTCATGAAAATGTGGGGCCGCGCGGCGGCGTGTTTTCTTACTGTGGGCACGCTTGTGATTCTTGGCGCAGGGATGCGGGGCAACGTTTTTAGTTCAAGCGGGAACGATGCTTTCGACTGGCTGGGTTATTTGGCGGATCTGGGCACCGGAACGCTCTATCTGGTGGCCAAGTCGCTCGAAACGAACGGCGCGGACGTCTCGCACGCGGGCGGCGATTACGGGACGCGTTTCCTCGCCACGGCGGGTGTGCTGAATCTGCTGGCAGCACTGCATGCGTACGAAGCGGCACGAGGACGCAAAGCATGAGCGCAAGCATAGGCTTCACGCTCAGTCATCTGCAATCCATGCTGCTCTTCGCACTGCTGATTTCGATTGCGTTTGGCTTCCTGAGCCGGCGACGGCCGATCGACCGGGTGAAATACATCGTGTGGTCGCTTTTTCTCTTTCTATTGATCGGCGTGGGAATCGGATGGGCGATGTATCCGTTCTCACGCTGAAGGAGCGCCAATTTCGCGGTTGAACGGACACTAATCTTCCGCGGATGTTAGTGCGAGTTCCTCAGGACAACTTTTCCTTTCGGAGATTTGGTTAACAACCCACCCCCCCCTATGTTTTTCATAAGTGTTCATTCTAAAGATAGTTAAAGTCCTTTGTTCTGATACACTTTTGCAAGTGTTCATTCTAAGGGGTTTACGTTGCACAAAAATGGTGCACTTATACAAGTGTTCATTCTAAATAACTTAATCTCCTTCAGAATCAACACTTATGAGAAACATACCGGGGGAGTCCACGTTTTGCACAAATGGAAGAGTAGCCTTGTGAGGGCGGATCAATTGGGGGTACCCCCTGTTTTTTGCAAAGTGTGTGGAATTCGATGATTCCAAAGGGCTTCCCAGAAACCGTTTGACAAAAGAGTGCACAAATCGTTGATTCTAAAGGGGCCAAAAAACGCATAAGTCACAAACGTATGCGCAAATTCATCAAGAGAAAAGAGTTAAGGTCAAATGCCGCGAAAGTTAGGTTTCAGAACTTCGTCGAGACAGGCAGAACGGCCCGCAAATTTACCTGGACGATATTATAGCACAGGGTAATCGGAAGTCAAGTGAAAAGCGGGTAGTGAATCAGTATTTGTCGAATGCGGGATTGTATTTGGGGCGCGGCTTGGTGTGGATATAAGAAGATACGTCGAACGCCTGCTGCGGCGTCAGCGACCCCGGACTCGTCGGCGGCATATTCTTGACCACAAAAGCGGCCATGTTTTCTATCCCGTTCATGCCAGCCCCATCGTTAAATGATTCCGGACCCCAGAGCGGAGGGAATGTGGAACCGATGCCATTCCCCTCGGAGCCGTGACACACGGCGCACTGTGCCGCGAATATCGCTTCTCCTCTCTGCGGACTACCGTTCAGCGGTGGAAGTTCCACCAGGCCGCGGCCGGAAGGCTGTGCGCCGCCATCATTCTGCCCGGATAGAGATTCGATGTAGGCGACCAGCGCCGTCATTTCTTTTCCGTCTTCCGGAAGCGGACGCCCATTTTCACTGCGGACAAAACATTCGTCGATGCGGTCTCTCAGGGAAATCATTCGTTTGACGCGCTGACTGAACTCTGGAAACAGCGGTGCGATTCCGGTCATGGGAGCGGCATACGGAGTGGTGCCGTCGTTTAGGTGGCAACTGTTGCAAGCCAGACGAGCTCCGACGTACAGCCTTGCCTCGTTCGGCGTGTCGTGGAAAATGCGCTTCCCGAGCGCAACCAAGTCTTGAGTAGATTGCCTGGCTGAAGCTGGTGACGAATCGGAATGCGGTAACTCGCCATTAGCGATCGCCGTGTCCCGCTGTGCGCGAATTAGGGAGGCGGCTACTGTCATCGCCAGAGTTAAAACTGCGAATCCCGCAACAGCGGGCGAGCGGCGAAATGTACTGAATGCTGCCAAAGTAGCTCTCTCAATCCCGCGCCTTACTAGCCTTATGCGGTGAACCAAAACCGCACGCTTTGCAAACGGCATTGCCGGGATCCCCTGCTCATTACTTCCTATAAGTGCTGATGCTAAAGAAGGTCAAAATGTTTTGTATTGCTAGATTTTTGGAAGTGTTGAATTTAAAGGATGTTAGCCGACAGCTTCGTCCTAGCCATCAACTCAGAAATGTGGCGATTTCTGACACCTTGGCAATTGCACCCGAGTAGCGTACCCGGAAGTTAACGGGGGACCGCTCAACTTCCGGATTGCCTTCTCATGGGAGGATTTAGCAAGAAGGTGCCGACAATGGTCGGTTAGAGGCTCTTGCTGGCGCTGAAGCGGAGGCGGACGTAGTCGGCGGTCCACTTGCCCTCGGCGTCGCAGAGTTCTGGTCGCAAGGCTTCTCGGACTTCAGCGATATAGGAGGGTCGTTCGGCGGGCGACAAGGTTGAAGTGAAACTCTCGGCGAAGGTTTCCAGCCAGCCGGTGACATCACCAGGGAGCGGAGTTGGGCGGGGTATCAGGGCGATATAGCTCACGACGAATCCGCCGCGCGTCAGTTGCTGTGAATAGTCTTCGACGGTGGGGAAATACCAAGGGCTTGCGGCTTCGCCGTTGATGCCGCGGCGATTGAGGGCTTTGACTAACGCCTTCCTGATCTTGGCCACGCAACCGTGGCCGCCGAATTCGGCGACGAAACGTCCGTGCGGCTTGAGTGCACGACGCACTCCGGCGATGACCTTGGCGTGATTGCTCATCCAGTGCAGCGCCGCGTTGCTGAACACGGCGTCGAATTCGCTATCGAAATCGAGAGCTTCCCCGTTCGTCACCCGGACGTCCAGGCCGAGTTTTCGTGCGGCGTCGATTTGCGGTTCGCTGGCATCGACACCGATGACATGGCATCCCATCGAGGCGAGCTTCGCGGTAAGCACGCCGTCGCCGCAGCCAAGGTCCAAGATGCGCTCGCCGGCGCGCGGCGCGAGCAGATCAACCACGGGCGCGCCAAGTTCGGCGACGAAGCGGGCGTTGCGAGCGTAGCGTTCAGGATCCCAGGTTTGCGGGTGTGCCATTTTGGAGTGCCTCGCCGTGCCGCCGCAGCTTATCAGCTTTTCTAGTTTTCGGCTTACCAGGGAAGTGATCGAAACTCGCAAGACGCGCTCGCCGAAGGCCGATCCCGGATCAATCACCAAAAGTCGCGTTGTGTTTAAGGACAATTTCCCGGGGTCGATCCGAGATTCTGAGCGAATGACGGGCTACTCGGAGGTTTTTGTGCCAGCTGGGCGCGCTCGCTCGGCACTTGGCTGGCAGTTCTGCGAAGGGGCGAGCAGAGAGCGGAAGAGAGCGTCTTTTCGCTCAGACGGTTGCGACACGATCGGGAGTTTTTGCGGCGCGGTAGATGGCTTCGATGAGGGCGATGCTGCGGCGGCCTTCGAGGCCGTCGCAGGCGGGGGCACGGTCGTGTTGGATGGCTTGGAGAAAATCTTCGAGGACGGCTTGGTGACCACGGAAATCGCTGACGACGGCGGAAGAGGCGCTTTGGTTTTCGTCGAGGGCGGCGGGTTCGGTGGCGGCGGCTGGGGTGTTCCGGAGATTAGCGGCGATGATGCGGTCGTGCTCGAGAATGACGGTGCCTTCCGAGCCGGAGATTTCGACGCGGCGCGGATAGCCGGGATAAGCGGCGGTGGTAGCGTGGAAAATGCCCAAGGCGCCGCTGGCGAATTCGAGGATGGCGACGGCGGTGTCTTCGGCTTCGATCTTGTGAAGCTGAGTGGCGGTGCGGGCTTGAACGCGAACGACATCACCGAGCAGCCAGAGGAGCAAATCGATAGTGTGAACGCCCTGATTGATCAAGGCGCCGCCGCCGTCGAGCGCCAGAGTGCCGCGCCAGCGCGAATTGGCATAATACTCTGGAGGGCGATACCACTTCACGCGGGCGTCGACGAATAAGAGCTTGCCGAGCAGGCCGTGATCGACCCAGGTTTTGAGTTGGCGAATGTGCGGCTTCATGCGGTCCTGAAAAATCACGCCGAGCTGGAGTTTGGATTGTTTTGCGGCTTCGATGAGGGCGTCGGCACGCGCGGTGCTGATTTCGATCGGTTTCTCAGTAAGGACGTGCAGGCCTTGACGGGCAGCGCCGATGCCTTGGGTGGAGTGAAGGCCGGAGGGACTGCCGATGATCACGAGATCCATGGGGCGATGTTTTAAGAAGGCGTCGAAGTCTTGATAGGGAGTGCCGCCGTGTTCGCGGCAGAGGCGGACGATTTTTTCGGAGTTGGTTCCGTGGATCGCGGAGACTTCGACTCCGGGGATGGCGCGGGCGGCGCGGGCGTGGGTTTCTGTGATGTTGCCGCCGCCGATGAGGCCGATGTGGAAAGTCATGAAGAGTTCTTAGTTGTTAGTTTTAAGTTTTAAGTAAGAAGGAAGAATGGTTGGATTTGTGATTTGTTTCCAAATGGTCCGATGCCCGGCAATGAGAATGCGCATGGGTAGCTGCGGCCTCCAATCATGACTTGCTGCTGGGCGTCCTCGAACGTGACGCGCTGGCCAGTCTGGATGGCGGCGATAGTCATGTAGCAGGTCAAATCTTTTCCGGCACAATATAAGGTGCGCGATAGCTACCGCGCAGGAGACGGTTGGCTTCCTCATCGCCAATGACCTCTTCCTGCGCGGCATCGAATCGCAGCGTGCGCCCCAGACGATACGAGGCATTGGCTAGATGCACCAGTGTGGTCGAGATGTGGGCTTCCTCAATCGGCGAATGAATATCCTGGGCGCGACGGCTGCGGATGCAATCGATGAAGTTTGCGTAATGGTCACCAGAACCCTTGCCGTGTGGCCCAGGTTCGGTCTCATCCGTCAGCCAAGTCTTGTATGTATCGTAACCATCGATGCCGAGATAGCCTTTTGATCCAAAGAAGATGTTGCCGACGGTGTTCGTCTTTGCATCTCTTGGCCCCAAGGGCTGGTTGTTAGCAGGCTTTTTGTGTGTTTCGGGGGTCAGTCCCGCGGCGGGCACACCACTGGTCCCGTAAGTGCCGCTGCCTATCTCCACTTCGTGATTGGTGATCCAGTGGCGGACTGCGACTTCCATCATCTTGCGCTTGCCCTCCGCCCCATCGAAACAGAAAGTGGCATTCAAGGTGTTTGGTGTCTCCTGATCGTCCTCAAACATGAAGTGTCCGCCCATGGCAGACACAGATACCGGGAAGCCGACACCCAAACCCCAGCGCGCAATGTCGATTTCGTGGATGGCCTGGTTGCCGATTTCGCCGTTCCCGGTGTCCCAGATCCAATGCCAGTTGTAGTGGAAGCGATTACGCGTGAACGGCTTCAGTGGAGCGGGGCCGGTCCACAGGTCATAATTAACGCCGGCCGGAACAGCTTCCACCGCAGCGTGCCCGATCGATGGCCGCCACTTGTAGCAAAGTGCGCGGGCCATGTACACGTCGCCGATGGTGCCGTCGCGCAATTGCTGAATGGCTTCCAGCATTCCCGGATTCGATCGCGACTGGCTGCCGTGCTGGCAAATTCGGTTGTACTTTTTTACGGCACGCACCAGTTGTCGTCCTTCAAACCAGTTATGCGAGCACGGCTTTTCTACATACACATCTTTGCCGGCCTGGCACGCCCAGATGGCCATTAGCGCGTGCCAATGATTGGGCGTGGCGATGGAGATGGCGTCAATATCTTTGTCCTCAAGCAGCTTACGAACATCGACGTAGGATTTTGGCTTTGGCAATCCCAGCTTCTCGATGTCCCCGAGGCGCTGGTTCAACACGCTTTCATCCACATCGCACAGAGCGGCAATCTCTGATCCTGGGACACGGGCAAACCCGTGAATGTGATCTTGGCCGCGACCTCGCACTCCGCAAATTGCCACCCTGACACGATCACCCGCGCCCATGACCCGGGCGTAACTCGATGCGGTGGCGCCCAACGCCGTGCCAGCGACGCCAGCGCCAGTGATTTTCAGAAAATCCCGCCGGGAAGCTTTTTGTGAAGACATATGACCTCCAAGAATGCTAATGAAAGAAAATGCGCGGGCCGATCAGACCCTTACACCAGTTCAGACTCGGCTGAGGGCGTTGGCCCGCGTTGTGATACGTATCTTTCCAAACGAGCCAATAGTAAGCCAAGACGGGAGTTTTCAGCGTTGAAAATTACTAAAGGGATTTGCAGTTTTTTTTGAGTTTGACACTTAGGGGAGTGGCTTCTATATTTTGTGGCGCTCTTACGAATTTTCATATTCCACAGGATGCATCTAAGATAGGAGCGTCAGCCGGCCGGATGCCAAAGCGGATCCGGACCCCTCTGGCTTGACCCTCATGAAAGGACGCGCAAGGACCTGGAACAATCTGCGCAGGCGTGCGTATGAAAGCCACATCGGTCAAACAATCGGATGCAAATAGCAAAGTTTTGCCCGCGGACCTGCTGTCGGGCGAGCAAATCCGGAGCGCAGTGGAAGAGGTACTGGAGTCGACTCCATTCATTGATATTCACACGCACCTGTTTTCTCCGGCGTTCGGCAAACTTGGACTCTGGGGAATCGATGAACTCCTAACTTACCATTATCTCGAGGCGGAGTTTTTCCGGTCGTCGAACACGACGCCCGACCAATATTGGAGGCTCTCGAAGCGAGAACAGGCCGACGCCATCTGGCGGGCGCTGTTTGTTGAAAACAGCCCTATTTCGGAAGCGACGCGCGGCATCATCGCGGTCCTCCATGCGTTTGACCTCCCCACGGACTCCTCGGCCCTTGAAGAGGCGCGAGTTTTTTTCAGAACGCAATCGATCGAAGAGCACATTCGAAGAGTCTTCCAAATCGCGGGTCTGAGCAGCGTGGTGATGACCAACGATCCGCTGGACCCCGAAGAGCAACTGGTATGGATGAACGGCGGTCAAAAGCATCCGCAATTTCACGCCGTGTTGCGCTTGGACCGGATTCTTTGGGGCTGGCCGCGGCACTGGCAGCAATTGGCAAGTCAGGGTTATGCAGTCGACGAGAAGGCATCCGGAAAGTCGATCGCGGAGGTTCGCCGGTTTCTGGCCGATTGGCACGAGCGCATGCGGCCGCTGTATATGGCGGTTTCGCTTGCCGACACGTTTTTCTATCCGGACGACAGCATTACAAGCAAAATTTTGGGTGAAGCAGTGCTGCCGTCTTGCCGCGAATTCGGGCTGCCGATGTCACTGATGATTGGGGTGCGACGACAGGTTAATCCAGCGCTCCGTCTTGCCGGCGACGCCGTTGGCAGGGCCGACCTTCGCGCCTTGGAAAATCTTTGCAATAGCTTTCCCGATAATCGGTTTTTAGTGAGCGTACTCAGCCGCGAGAATCAGCACGAACTCAGCGTGTATGCGCGGAAATTCAATAATCTGATGCCATTCGGGTGCTGGTGGTTCCTGAACAACCCGTCGATCGTGGAGGAAATCACGCGCGAGCGGATTGAAATGCTCGGCACCAGTTTCATTCCGCAACATTCCGATGCGCGCGTTCTCGAACAGGTCATCTACAAATGGCGGAACACGCGCCGAACTCTTGCGCCCATCCTGACGAATGCCTACAGACTGATTCAAGATGATGGCGGGGAAATAAGCCGCCGAGATATTCAGCGGGACGTGAACCGCCTTTTCCGGTCAAATTTCGAGAACTGGACAGGACTGCGAGCGGGATGAGAGTGGCGGCCACTCCCAAATTCCTGGCGACAAAGGATCCATATCAACGATGAAAATCACCGATGCGAAAGTGATAGTTTGCAGCCCGGGACGCAACTTCGTAACGCTAAAGATTACGACAGATGACGGGATTTACGGCCTCGGGGATGCCACGCTAAACGGCCGTGAGCTTGCGGTTGCGAGTTATCTTTCAGACCACGTCATTCCACTTTTGATCGGACGCGACGCTCGGCGAATCGAGGACATCTGGCAGTACCTCTATAAAGGCGCGTACTGGCGGCGCGGCCCGGTGACGATGAGCGCGATTGCCGCGGTCGATACCGCGCTCTGGGACATCAAGGGCAAGGCCTTGAATGCGCCGGTCTATCAATTGTTGGGAGGCGCTTCCCGGGAGTCGGTGCTAGTGTACGGCCACGCCAGCGGGCAAGATATCGAAGAAACAGTTAAAGCCGCCGCCGATTACGTCAAACTTGGATATAAAGCGATTCGCGCGCAGAGCGGCATACCTGGATTGCAAAGCACTTACGGCGTCGGCCGGGGCAAAATGTACTATGAGCCAGCGGAAAAAGACGCGCCGATCGAAAACGCCTGGAGTTCAGAGTTGTACCTCAACTTTGTACCGGGTTTATTTGAACGGCTGCGCAAAGAATTCGGGGGGGACCTTCATTTGCTGCATGACGCGCACCATCGGCTCACGCCGATCGAAGCGGCGCGCCTTGGAAAGAGCCTCGAGCCTTATCATCTGTTCTGGCTCGAAGATCCTGTTCCCGCGGAGCTGCAACAAAGCTTCCGGCTTATCCGTCAGCACACCACTACGCCACTGGCCGTCGGCGAAGTATTCAACTCCATTTATGATTGCCAGGAACTTATCCAGGAGCAACTGATCGATTACATTCGGACCACCGTTGTGCACGCTGGAGGAATCTCTCATCTGCGGAAAATCGCCAGCCTGGCGGAGTTGTATCAAGTCCGGACGGGATCGCACGGCGCAACCGATTTGAGTCCCGTGTGCATGGCTGCGGCGCTGCATTTCGACCTGAGTGTTCCTAATTTTGGCATCCAAGAGTATATGCGCCATACGGAGGAGACCGACCGCGTCTTCCCGCATTCCTATACTTTTACCGGCGGAATGATGTATCCGGGCGATGCCCCTGGCCTCGGCGTCGATCTTGATGAGGCATTAGCGTCCAAGTATCCCTATCGGCGGGCGTACTTGCCGATCAATCGCAAACTCGACGGGACTATGCACAGCTGGTAAGGCGATGGTTCAAGAGTGTATAAGACGGGGCGGCTACTGCAGATACTTGCAGTTCTGCTCCCAAGGTTGTTGAGTGTTGCTGAATTGGCACTTCAGTTTTTACGGTTTGACTCCCCGCAAGCGAATTCCTATAGTTCAGAATGAACGGCAATTATATGTGTGTCTCGATGCTAGAATCGCAGGCTCCGGTTTGGAAGCCGGCCGTGAGAACTAGCAGGTTTCGAATCGCCCAATGGACCCATCGCACCCCACTTCCACATCCGGCATTTTGGCGTCACAGCCGCAAACCGCGACGGCCGGTGAACAGACCTTGCCGAACGTTTCCTCTCGCCCTGGATATTTCCGCTGGGTGATCTGCACGCTTCTTCTCTTCGGCACTACCAAGAACTACATGGATCGCAACGTACTCGGGGTGCTGAATGTCACCTTGCAACACACCCTGGGCTGGAACGAAATTGACTACAGCAATCTCGTTGTTTTCTTCCAGCTTGCATATGCCGCGGGCATGCTGCTGATGGGCCGCGTCATCGACAGACTTGGCACGCGATTGGGTTACGCCCTGGCGATGGTCTTCTGGAGCCTCGCTTCGATGGGGACTGCACTGGGGAGTTCCTTCCGAAGCTTCGCGATTTCGCGGGTTGCTCTCGGATTTGGGGAAGCCGCTGTTTTTCCCGCCAGCATTAAGGCGGTGGCCGAGTGGTTTCCGAGGAAAGAGCGCGCCTTGTCCACGGGAATTTTTAATGCGGGTACGAGCTTTGGCGCCATGCTCACGCCGCTCGTGGTGCCGTGGATCAACGCGCGGTGGGGCTGGCGCGGAGCGTTCATTGGCATCGGCGCGCTTGGTTTCGTCTGGCTCCTGTTTTGGCTGATGCTTTATCGGAAACCAGAAGAGCACCCGCGTGTCAGCAACGCGGAACTCGACTACATTCGCAGCGATCCCTCAGAATCGGCGGTGAAAATAAAATGGGCTGCCTTGCTTCCACTTCGGCAGACCTGGGCGTTCGTTGTTGGGAAGTTCATGACCGATCCGGTGTGGTGGTTTTATCTTTTCTGGGTGCCCGGGTTCTTGCAGACCAAACACGGCCTGGCATTGACGCGGATTGGCGCTCCGATCGTGGTGATTTATTTAATCTCCGATGTCGGCAGCGTCGCGGCTGGCTGGTTGTCTTCCTGGATGATCAAGCAGGGCCGCAGCATAAGTCGTGCCCGCAAGACGGCCATGTTCATTTGCGCCGTCGGGGTTACACCTATCGTATTTGCTTACCGCGTTGAAAGCACTTGGTCGGCGGTATTTTTGATCGGCCTGGCCGCTGCGTGTCATCAGGGATTTTCCGCTAATCTCTATACATTGACCTCCGACATGTTTCCGGCCCGCGCGGTTGGCTCAGTTGTGGGAATCGGCGGAATGGCGGGCGCCATCGGGGGATTGTTCATCGCCACCATCGTGGGTCATGTGCTTCAGTGGACGGGGAGCTATAAGGTTCCGTTTCTAATTGCAGGTTCGGCTTACTTGCTCGCTCTCGGCATAATTCATTTGCTGGTTCCAAGGCTCGAACCAGCCACGATCCACGAAGAAGCGTAGTAGTGAAACTGGAATGGTCCGGCGCAATGAGTAAGAATGCGCAGATGACGGTTTTAGCGCTGGATACAAATTTGAGGTGAGTGCATGGGATTGACGATCAAGCCGAAGAAAGAATGCCACTGGGACCTGGTCAGTTTAGGCGAGGTCATGGTCCGGTTCGACCCGGGCGACCGGCGCATCGCCACGGCGCGATCTTTCGAAGTGTGCGAAGGGGGAGGCGAGTACAATGTCGCGCGGGGACTGAAGCGCTGTTTCGGAGTGGACACCGCGATCGTCACCGCATTCGCCGATGATCCCGTTGGCCGGCTGCTTCAGGACCTGATCTACCAGGGCGGCGTGGACCAGTCGCTGGTGCGCTGGGTCGAGCACGACGGCGTGGGCCGCGCGGCGCGTAACGGCCTCAATTTTACGGAGCGCGGCTTCGGCGCGCGCGCGGCGCTAGGGAGTTACGACCGCGGGCACACCGCGGTTTCGCAGCTGAAGCCCGGTGATGTCGATTGGGATCAGATCTTTGGAAAACAGGGTGCGCGCTGGTTTCATACCGGCGGCATCTTCTGCGCGCTTTCTCCGACGACTCCGGAAGTCACGCTGGAAGCCATGCAGGCGGCGAGGCGTCATGGCACGGTTGTTTCGTACGACCTGAATTATCGTGCCTCTCTCTGGAAGGCTCATGGCGGGAAAAAACAGGCGCAGGAGGTCAATCGGCGTATCGCGCCGCACGTCGACGTCATGCTCGGCAATGAGGAGGACTTTTCGGCCGCGCTGGGCTACGAGGTTCCGGGAATGGATGAGCATCATTCGACATTCGAAGTGGAAGGCTTCAAGCAGATGATTGCAAAGGTCGTGAAGGATTATCCGTTCAAGGTTGTTGCTACCACGCTCAGGAAAGCCAAGACCGCGACTTTGAATGATTGGGGCGCGATTTGTTATTGCGATGGCAAGTTCTACCAGGCAAGAAACCGCGAGAACCTTGAAATTTTCGACCGTGTTGGAGGAGGCGATTCGTTCGCTTCCGGTCTGATTTACGGGTTCCTGTCGGGACAAGAGCCGCAGTGGTCGGTGGAATGCGGCGCCGCGCACGGCGCCCTGGCCATGACGACGCCTGGAGACACCTCCATGGCAACTTTGAACGAAGTCATGCAAGTGATGAAAGGTGTCGGGGCGCGCATCGCGCGTTAAAGAAGCGGCGGAGGAGAAGTAATCGCAAATGGATAAACAAAAGGTTCGCGATCGAATCGCAGAAATAGGGATCGTACCAGTCGTCCGTGCGTCGTCTCATCACGAAGCTCGAATTGCTGCTGAAGCTGTCTGTGAGGGCGGCATTCCGATCGTCGAAATCACCATGACCGTGCCCGGCGCTGTCGACGTCATCCGCGAGCTCACCAAGGGCGGAGCTTCCGAACTGCTGGTTGGAGCGGGAACTGTCCTCAACGCTGAAGCGGCGCGCCGCTGTCTCGATGCCGGTGCACAATTTCTGGTCAGTCCGGGGCTCAACCTTCAGACCGTTGAGCTTGCGGTGCGGGAAGGGAAGCTGATGATGGCCGGGGCACTGACACCCACGGAAGTCATAACCGCTTGGGAAGCCGGGTCGGATTTCGTCAAGGTTTTCCCCTGCGGCCAGGTGGGGGGCGCGAAATACATCAAGGCGCTGAAAGGCCCGCTTCCGCAAATTCCTCTTGTTCCGACGGGCGGCGTCAACCTGAATACAGCGGCTGAATTCATCGAAGCGGGCGCTGTTGCGTTGGGCATCGGCGGCGAATTGGTGCAAGCCGAGGCTCTGAAGGCAAACAAGCCGGAAGTTATCGTTGAAAATGCCCGGAAATTCCTCACGATTGTAAGACAAGTACGAGCTCAAATGGCGACATCGAGTATTGCTGCCAGGAGCCGCGCGTAACTTTCGACCTCGATACTGCCGTCGTTACTTAGCGGCAGGCCGGCTTATTGATTGACACCGCTGGCCATGATGCCGCCGTCAACTACGAGCAGGTGACCGGTCACAAAGCTGGCGGCATCAGATGCGAGAAACACTGCGGCGCCCGCCAACTCATCGAGCTGGCCGAACCGCTTCATTGGCGTACGAAGCAAGAATTCCCGCCCGCGCTCCGTTCCGTCGAGCAGAGCGGCATTCAAGTCGGTGCGCAATACTCCCGGAACGAGCGCGTTAACACAAACTCCCGATCTGGCCCATTCGATCGCCAGCGTTTTCGTGAGGGAAGCAACGCCGGCTTTGCTGGCGCCATACGCGGCAACTTCATGGAGCCCAACAAACGAGGAAAGCGAGCCGATATTGATGATGCGGCCATAGTGCTTCTCGATCATGTGCCGGCCAAACACGCGGCAAGCGCGCAAAGTTCCCTTCAAATTTGTTTCGAAGATGGCATCCCACTCGGATTCCGGAAAGTCCAGCGTAGGCATTCGTTTCGTGCGACCGGCGCAATTCACGAGGATCTGGACGCTGCTGAACTCATTGCATACTGACTGTAAGAGTCGCTCGAGGCTGGCGTTGTCGGTGACATCGCAAGTCTGCACGAACGATCGCCGCCCGAGCGCCACGACCTCGTCGGCCGCGTTTCGCACCTGCTCCGCGCGACGTCCCGTGGGCACAACGTCCGCACCCGCTTGCGCCAGTCCACGAGCGAGCGCCAGCCCGATACCGCTGGTTCCACCGATCACCACTGCTGTTTTGTTTTTGAGATCGAGAAGAGGATGACCCATGAAGTACTCCTCAGATTTGGCCGCTGCTGAGATTTTCGAGCGAATGCACCGAGGCAACTTCATCGGTCAGAATTACGAGTCCGGAGACGAAGCATTGAAGCCCAGTAAGAATCCATCTCGCCCTTAGATTCAATTCTCCTCCGATGCGGGAAACACGCCGCGACTTATTGGATTCGATTGTAATGTGAGACGCACGTTCCGAGCGTTGAGTAATGCCAATGAAATCGTTTACAAGTCTTGATTGTATACTCGGCGGGCGCCCAGAGGACTTTCGAAAAAACGTCCGCTACGCGTTAGGCAAATAGCCGCTTGCCCGGATTAGATGTACCGCTTCGTGGCGATCATCGGCGTCAACCTGTTTCAAGATGCGGCGCATATGATTCTTCACTGTAAACTCAGACAAATTCAAGTTTGCCGCAATCTCTTTATTGCTCATACCCCTTGCGACGAGATCCATCAATTCGAGTTGCCGGTAGGTCAGCAAACGTTTTGCACTACCTTGCTCGCTGGAAACCTTTGCCCTCTGCCGGTATTCGCGCGACAGATATTGAATGAGAGTCATGCACAGTTTTGGCGGGCAGGCGGCCTCTCCCTGCGCCACCCCCCGGACCGCGGAGATTATTTCCGCTGCTGAGGCATCCTTCAGCACATAACCACTGACTCCGAGAAAAACGAACTTCAGGAAGTCATCAGGGTCATCGTCCATTCCAAAAAGGACGACCTTGATCTGAGGAAGATGCTCGAAGAGTTCGCTGACCAAGCTAGTGTTGCGGTCGGAAGTCACACAGTCCGTAAGAACTATTTCACAACGAGAAGCGGCGATCTCTTCCCACGCTGACCCGGTGCCCCGACTTACCCCAACGACACCGATGCCTGCGCGCTTCTGGAGCAGACGCGCCAGCGTTTCGCGAAGAAGACGGTTTTCCGCTATGAGGAATACGTTTATGCCAGATGGAGAGGATCCGTTGCCGTTCTCTACCATAGTGCAGGGGCCCCACCCCCCCAGATTCCAACCGTTTACCGTGCTAGGAGTTAAACGCTGGGTCCCACTCGCAGAGTGAAGGTCGAGTGGCGTGGGCATTCTAAGAGCCGATTAAGTGTCTTGTCAACCAATAAGTTATCCGATGGATTGAAGAAATGCTATAAACGAATATTTTAGATGCACATCCCAGAACGGGTCGCTCGAGTAGTGTCTCTTCTGATGACACCCCGTCTTGCCTATAATCTCATTCTAGCAGAATTAGAAATTGCACGGGTAGAGGCCGAGCGTTTCTCCAGAGAGCGGGAAGCGAATTGGTGCTTCGTTAGTTCTTCGGACCAGGTGCTAGACTCCTCTGCATTAGTCCCTCTGAATCTCGGCTTAGCTCCATCACGGGGTTCTGATTGAACCTTTTTGTGTCGATCTGTGCGTGCGCGAACGAAATCGCCGCTTGGCAAGATACGACGATCTGAACGATGCGCGGCGGCTGTCGCAAGATCCGTCTTTCCGGTTAATCGGCTCCGAGAAGATCGGGGATCGCGGGGCAGCGTTGTCTTCGGGCCTGCATTGGCTCGAGACCGAGGTCCCGTCTCCCCAAGATTCAGCACCGCTCCAGTTCAACTGATGCCAGGAGGACACGGATCTTACAAGGTGAAATGGGAGGAATTCCTGGATCTGTTATTGTCCGCAACGGTGAGGTCAATTATGCTTTGAGAGAGGCTATGCTTTGAGAGAGGCGGTAAGTATGGCCAAGCCCGCATCAATCACCGTGCCCACCGAGCCGATTGACAGTACCCCAAGACCGATTCAGAGGGTGGTCGCACGGGGAATTCGTTGTCTCTACGCTAAGGGGTCGAATTGCGGCAAGATGGCAGGCTCTGTTTTCATGATGTTGCTTACTCTGTTTCTGCACGGTTGTGCTCGGCCATCTGTTCATGAACCGGTTACATTGACTCTTCTGGATGAGTGGTCGAACAAGACATTCAGCGAGGCGCGCCAGCAGGAGTTGCAGCAATTCACTCGGGAAACGGAAATCCGAGTCAGCCTCCTTCCATCTCCGGAGTCCGCGCGACAAAGGCTGGCTTTGTGGAAAGAGTTAGTCGGGACAGGCGCCTCAGGTCCTGACGTTTACGGCATTGATGTGATTTGGCCCGGGATTCTGAACGAATATTTCATAGATCTCAAGCCATATTTCGCCAACGAAGTCTCCCTCCAATTTCCGGCCATGACCGCCGGCTACACCGTGGATAACAAGCTGGTGGCCATAGCGTATCGTGCCGACATCGGACTTCTGTATTATCGCACCGACCTTCTGCGACAGTATGGATATCGTGAGCCACCCAGGACATGGGATGAGCTGGAGATTATGGCGGCGCGAATTCAGGCTGGCGAACGAGCCAAAGGTAAGAAACAATTTTGGGGCTTTGTGTGGCAAGGGGCGGCTGACGAAGTGTTGACCTGCGACGCGCTAGAGTGGCAGGCAGCCGAAGGCGGCGGGCGGATCATCGAGGAGGACAAGACGATAAGCGTGAATAATCCGCAGGCGATCAGGGCGTGGCAAAGGGCCGCGCACTGGGTTGGTTCCATCTCACCTCCAGGTGTAGTCGGATATAGAGAGTGGGATTCGCTAAACGTTTGGGTCGCAGGCGACGCGGCATTCATGCGCAATTGGCCGTCAGCCTACGTCGACAGCCAGGCGGCAGGGTCGCCAATCCGAAACAAGTTCGATACAGCGCTGCTGCCCGGTGGTAAGGCAGGCCGAGTGGGTACCTTGGGAGGATGGGGCTTGGCAGTTTCTCGATTCTCGGCTCATCCCCGCGAAGCCTTGGAGCTGGTCCGCTATCTCACCCGTAGAGACGTGCAGGTGAAGCGGTCCCGCGTGCTTTCGCAGCCACCCATTCTACCGGAACTCTACAATTTGCCTGAGGTAATTGAACCAAATCCCCGTTTTGACCTTTTGAGTCAAGCGTTCCGGACGGGCATAGTTTTGCGTCCTTCGAACGTTACCGGCAAAAAGTACCAGGAGGTGACCGACGCTTACATCCGGGAAGTGCACTCCGTGCTGACCGGCGAGAAGAGTGCGCCGGAAGCGGCCGCAGCCCTGGAGAATGAGTTGGTTCGCATCACCGGTTTCAAGAAGGAGCCGCCCCATGGAGGATCAGCGCACCCCTGAATAGAAGCTCTGAACCGGTCCAAAAACCTCTCCCCGATCAGCTTCAGCTTCCTGCGCAAAGGTGAGAGACGTGGCGTGAGTTCGAGGCCAGCGATAGCTCGATAGGAAGAACCGATGGGGATTCACACCGCAACACAATTGAACCGTTGGGTCAAAACCGCTGAAGCGAAAACTCTTCATGCCGGTCGGCTCAACATCGGCCCCCGTTTGATCCTCGGTTTCGTGTTCATCATCCTGTCCATGTTAGCCGCGGATGCCGTTGTCCTCTGGCAATTCCACTTGGTCCGTACTCAGGCAGAGCGGCTGAACGATATCGACCAGAAGCTAGTTGCGGTTTTACGCGTGCACAGTAGTCTGTTAGCGTTTCATGATCGGCTGGATGCGCTCGCCGACTCCGAAGACGCCGGTGGATTGGTGACAGAAGCTGGACCCCTTCGTACCACGGTCCTAGAGGACATCCGTCGCGCAACGAGCGCCCTCAGTCTCCTACCTCTGGACCTCCAGCAGGATCCCACCATTCTGCCTACTCTTCACGTCGTTCAGAGCGCGCTGCCATCGCAGCTTGAGGCCGTCACCACCCTGGCCGCCTCCGGCGACTGGCGGGCTGTGCACTTGCGCCTGGAGAACCAAGTACGCCCACTAGAATCCCTGACCTCGGGGCTGGTCGAGAAAGTCGACCACGAGGCCGGCGAACAGCAGGCGCAAACCGCGCTGAACATTAGGCGGGTGCAGCAGCGAGTTTTCCTGATTGTGCCGCTGACTGTCGTCTTCACGTTGCTAATTGCCGGTACCCTGGGCCTGGCTATTACGCGCAGCATCACCCAGCCACTGGCGCGATTGGTGGAAGGCTCCAAGGCATTGGCGCGCGGCGAGTTTCAGCATCAAGTGTCTGTCACCGGGAAAGATGAACTCGCTCACCTCGGGCAGGTGTTCAACGATACCGCCCGGCGCCTGCGCGATCTCTACGCTACGCTTCAGAGCAGCGAAGACCGCCTCCGCCTTGTCATCGACACAATTCCGGCCCACGTCTGGAGCACACGGCCTGACGGCTCCGTTGATTTCATCAATCGACGTTGGCTGGAATCTACGGGCCTGGCCATGGAGGACGCGCTGGGCTGGGATTGGGGCTCCGTAGTTCATCCCGATGACCTCCCGAGGTACGTCGACGAGTGGCACGCAGCCCTCGCCGCTGGGGAACCGATGGAGAGTGAAGCACGGCTGCGACGGGCGGACGGCAAATATCGCTGGTGGCTGATCCGCAACGTGCCGCTGCACGATGAGCTGGGCAACATCGTGAAGTGGTATGGAACCGCTATCGACATCGAGGACCGCAAGCGGGCTGAAGAAGCGCTACGACAAAGTGAGGAGCAATGGCGGGATGTCTTTGAAAATAACCCGACCATGTACTTTATGGTGGATGCGGCCGGCAAGGTTCTGGCAGTTAACCCCTTTGGCGCTGAACAGCTCGGCTATAAGGTTGATGAGTTAGTTGGTCAGCCGGTGCTCGGCGTTTTTTATGAGTCTGATCGCGAAGCGGCGCAAAGAAATGTTGCCCTCTGCTTGGAACAAATCGGCCGGGCCAAAAGCTGGGAAGCTCGCAACGTTCGTAAGGACGGCACGGTGATCCGGGTTCGCGAAACGGCTAAAGCAGTGCCGCGAGTGAACGGCCCGATTGTCTTGATCGCCTGCGAGGATATTACCGAGCACAAGCGCGCCGAAGAAGCGCTGCGCCAGGCGCAGGCGGATCTCGAACAAGTCAACCGGGTGACTACCATGGGAGAGCTGACTGCTTCCCTGGCGCATGAAGTGAATCAACCGATTGCCGCCGCCGTTACCAATGCCAATACCTGCTTGCGCTGGCTCGCCGCCGACACCCCAAATCTCAAAGAGGCGCGCGCAGCGGCCATGCGAATCGTGAAAGACGGAAAGCGTGCGGGGGAAATCATCAGCCGGATCCGCCTGCTCTTCAAGAAGGGTACTCCGCAACGGGAGTTGGTCGATTTAAACGAAGTCATTCGAGAGATGATCGTCCTGCTGCGCAGCGAGGCCATGCGATACTCCATATCAGTGCGGACGGAGCTGGAGGCAGATCTTCCTCAGGCTATGGGAGATCCAGTGCAATTACAGCAAGTGCTGATGAACCTCATGATCAATGGGATTGAGGCGATGAAGGACGTGGACGGGGCGCGCGAGCTCGCTATCAAGTCGCAGCTATCGGAAAACGAGCAACTGCTGGTCTCGGTCAGCGATACCGGAGTGGGGCTGCCCCCGCAGCAGGCGGACCAGATTTTCAATGCGTTCTTTACTACCAAGCCCCAAGGCACCGGCATGGGACTTCGCATCAGCCGCTCCATCGTCGAATCTCATAGTGGCCGCTTGTGGGCTGCCGACAACTCTCCGCGCGGCGCAAGTTTTTACCTTACGCTACCTGCCAAACCCGAGGCACGTGAATGACGCCCGCAGGCGCTCCCGCGGTGTTCGTCATTGTTGACGATGCACCTGTGGTATTCCTGGCGGCGGGGTCTAGCCGTTACGTGACGGGGCAGACCTTGCTGGTTGATGGTGGATTCTCCACCGGCGCAACCCACGCCCTGGCTTCGTCGGCTCCCTACAAGCCAGCGGAATCGAGTTAAGAGCTCATATCATGGCAAACGCCTCCTTTCCGTCACCTGGAATTCAGCTGGATTTCTGCCGTTGGTTCCTCAAGGTCTTGTGCGGCGGACTTTTGGGACTCTCGTTGCTACCGCCGGCCTGGGCAGAGCCACCTCGTCAAGCTAGGGACACTCTTCAGATCTATTTCGTCGATGTTGAGGGCGGCCAGGCCACGCTGTTTGTCGCCCCGGGCGGGCAGTCGCTGCTTATCGACACGGGCTGGTCGGGCAATGACGGCCGCGATGCAGACCGTATCGTGGCCGCGGCCAGAAAGGCGGCGATTGAGCGGATCGATTTTGTTCTCCTGACGCATTTCCATCAGGACCACGCCGGCGGGATAACGCAGCTCGCCGCCAAGATTCCAATTGGAACGGTCATCGATCACGGAGAGAACCGCGAGCATGCGGACGCCGCGACGGAACAAACCTGGCAGGACTATCAAAAATTCTTGGCGAAGGACAATGTCAAACGGCTGATCGTCAAACCGGGAGATGTTTTGCCACTTCCGAGCATTAGGGCCGAAGTCATCAGCTCTGACGGCGCGTTGATCGAAAAACCTTTACCGGGTGCTGGAGGAACGAACGCAAGCTGTAAGGACTCCGATCGTCATCCTGCCGACCAGACGGAGAATCTGCGCTCACTCGGTATGATAATCACATTTGGCAAACTGCGAATTCTGGATCTCGGCGACCTGACCTGGGACAAAGAAATGGAATTGATGTGCCCGATAAAACGGCTCGGCACAGTCGATATCTACATCGTTTCTCACCATGGCTGGAAGCAGAGCAACAGCCCAGCGCTGCTGAATGGTATAGCCCCGCGCGTGGCCATCATGGACAACGGCGCCGCGAAGGGTGGGTCCCCTTCCTCATGGGACATCATCAAAAAGTCTCCTCGCCTCGCAGATTTTTGGCAGCTTCACTTTTCGAACGAAGGCGGCGCGGCGCACAATTCCGCTGAGCCGTTCATTGCCAACCTTCCTGGGCCCGATGCCGGCAACTATCTCAAGCTGACTGCGTCGAGGAATGGAAGCTTTGAGATCTTCAACTCGAGGACCCAAAGAAGCAAGCATTACGAGGCTTCGCGCTGAGCCTATTAGTTTCAGGCGGGATTGGGGATCGGTTCTATCCACCCAAGTAGGAATATAGAGCCCGCGATCCCAAGAAGCAAAAGGGGCCGTAGCGGCCACGAACGCTCCAGTCCTCTCCACTTGTTACGAATTCAGTCTCCGACAAACGCAAATCTTACTATCGGAATCCCGAAACACCCTCGCCTTTGCTCACACGATCTTGTGCGAGTTGGTACAACCTGACCGCTTATCCCCGTTTCCTTTTCATCGACCAGATAACGTGAAGGTCATTACGGATTTCTTGACAATCAGGGTGCAGCCGTATATGAACGGGACGTTTTAGGGCCTCCATGTCTGAAGACCTGACTCGCACCGTGTTGTTGAGTCACAGGGGGTATTCGAGATGAAAGGAAAACCATTTCGGGTGGTGGTAGTGTGTTTGTTTACGACTCTTGCCTTGAGCCATCGCAGCATGGCGCAACAGCCGGCGGACAGCAAATCTGCCGTCAATCCGCTCGTTCGCGTCTTGCAAGCAAAAGGCATTTTGACCGCAGAGGAGGTAGCGCAAATCAGCCAGGCGTCATCTGCCAGCGACGCCGACCAGCGGCTGGCCAAGCTACTCCTTATGAAGGGCGTAATCTCCCAGGCCGATTATGACCAGACCGTCTCTGCGCCGGGCATGATGAATGCTTCCAGTTCAGGGGTAACTAGTCCCACTGCAATCGCGGCTGTTTACCGCGTGCCCGTCAACAACGCGGCGAGTCTATCTTCGCTTTCAAACGCAGCACCGCCGGCGAATCCGCGTTCCGATCAAAAGGCTTCCGCCGCCCCGACCTTCATCCCGGCCATTACGCCAATCCGCTTCCTTCCGGTAGGCCCACTACCTCGAGAAGCGGGCACGCCCGCATTCAAAATTGGAACGATTCGCTTCACCCCTTATGGCTTCATCAAAGCCACGGTCATCCACGACAGCTCTTCACCTAACGGCGATGATTTCCCGCTGCCGGGATTTCTCGCGCCCGACACCGGTCCTCACGGCGCACCCGAGTTTCACCTGAGAGCTCGCGCTACGCGGATTGGCACCAACCTCGAATGGCTCGACCCTTCCCCGAACTTCACCATTACAGGAAGAATCGAGGGCGACTTTGAAGGAAACTTCAGCCGCGTTGACAATAGGAATATCGGCACCATACGCTCCAGCATGTTCAGCATCCGCTTGGCCTACGGGCGGATCGACTACAGGTTCAGCGACAGGAACAGCGTCAACCTTCTTGCCGGCCAGGATTGGACGCCCTTTACCTCTTCTACGCTTCCGTACACCCTCGAAACCACTGGCACGTTAATCGGTTTCGGCGTTCTTTGGGAACGCGCGCCCCAGATGCGCGTAGGTTGGACCCACGACTTCGGCAATGGCGTTAAGCTGATGCCCGAATTCGCCGTGGTCTACCCAGCTTTCGGTAACGTGCCCGCAAATGTGCAAACCGCGACTGGCATTCTTACTGTAACCGGTGTCGCCAACCAGCTTGGCTATGGCGAACGCCAGGGCGCCGATTCGGGCCGCCCTGAAGTGCAAGCACGAATCGTCGCGCAGTTCCAACTTGATCATGCTGAGGGCGTAGCTCCCGCTCAGATTATTTTCAGCGGCGAGCAAGGGCGCCGTACGGCGATTGTCCTCAAATCCTCGGTGCCTGCGGCAGCGGCATTTCAAGCGGCCTTCCCGAACGGCGCAGCGGTCAGCAGCAACAGTGCCGCGTGGACTGGTGAATTCCAGCTCCCCACCCGTTTTGCTACAGTAATCGGAAAGTACTACAGCGGGAGCGACCTGCGATTTTACTTCGGCGGTCAGCTCTTCTCGAACTTCAACGACACCTTTGGACTTACCGGAACCACTACCGTACCCTCGGTCGACGGGGCATCCAACGTCGTTTTCGGCACGGATGCCAACGGTAATGCGGTCGTCGCTCCTCAGCGTCCAGTGCGCACTCAGGGCGGTTTCGTCGGCCTCGGTATCCCACTCTCTCGCCTATTTAACGCCAACCCCTCCGGCCGCAATAGCGGCTGGTCGCTCTATTTCTGGCATGGCCAAGACTTCGCCAAGGCCCGCGATGTT
>Ga0207086_1046_pt1 | contig 29801 bp, 23 predicted proteins | sample Alteio_BWMinHeat_54_FD_153540 | JGI IMG/M metagenome (GOLD analysis project Ga0207086, IMG submission 153540) | Enriched cells from forest soil in Barre Woods Harvard Forest LTER site, Petersham, Massachusetts, United States -... | ecosystem: Environmental > Terrestrial > Soil > Temperate forest >... | reverse complement strand
AATCATCTCCTCAATTCCTCCCTCTTCAGCGGTGCGTAAAATAGTAGGAGTAAAAATATTGCTCAATGCTGTGGTTGCAGTATTCGCAACACGTGATGCAACATTGGGCACGCAATAATGAATTACATCATACTTTCTAAAAACAGGTTTGGCGTGTGAAGTGATCTCTGAAGTAGCCACACAACCTCCTTGATCGATGCTCAAATCAATAATCAATGAATCGGGCTTCATATTCTTCACCATCTCTTCACTTACGACATGACGTGTACGGCCTTTCTCTGTACGCAATGCTCCAATCACTACATCCGCAGTCTTTAACGTCTCACTCAACGTTACCGTATCAATAGTAGAAGTATAAAACTGATGACCAAGCGTGTGCTTGATCCTTCTTAATTTATAAAGATGATTGTCGAATACTTGGATCTCAGCACCTAAGCTAAGTGCTGCACGAGCTGCATACTCTGCTACAGTGCCGGCACCGATGATGACAACTTTTGTTGGCGGAACTCCGGTGATCCCGCCCAAAATAATTCCTTTTCCATTTTTTACCGTACTCAAGTATTCCGATGCAATGAGCATAACCGTGCTTCCGGCGATTTCACTCATCGCGCGGATGATTGGCATGCCACCCACTTTGTCTTCAATAAACTCATAGGCCAATGAAGTAACCTTTTTCCTGAGCAAAGCTTGCACGCGCTCTTCACTGAGATAGCCCATTTGCAAAGCTGAGATTAAAGTTTGCCCCGGCTTGAAATATTCCAGTTCTTCCATCGTGGGCGGTTCTATCTTCAAGATGAAGTCGGCCTTATAAACCTCTTGCGGTGAATAAACAATTTTTGCTCCTGCCTCGCTGTAGGCACGATCAGTGAATTTACTTCCAGCACCTGCATTACTTTCTACCCACACTTCATGGCCGTTGTTCACGAGCAGCGCTACTGCATCTGGTGTAAGGCTAATCCTGTTTTCTTGTAAGGCAATTTCTTTTGGCAAGCCGATAAAGAAGGAATGCTTTCCTTGTTTTACTTTCACTAATTGTTCTTGCGGTGATAAGCTGGTTTTTGCCAGCGCCTCAAAACCAGTTTTCTTTTTATCAGGCATGTTTTCGGTAACGGATTAAACGGGTCTGTTCGTCAATAATTTCTAATTGTATTTCAAAGTGAGTGGATGGCAACAGCGATGAGATTTTTTCGGGCCACTCGATCAGACATAAGTTTCCAGAGTCAAAATATTCATCTGTCCCAATATCAAAAGCTTCGGACTCATTTTTGATTCGGTAAAAATCGAAATGATAGATCGGCTTGCCATGCTTATCGTGATACTCATTGACTATCGAAAAAGTTGGGCTCGCTGTGGTCTCATGCACGCCCAGTGTTGCGACTAAGGCCTTAACCAATGTTGTCTTGCCAGCTCCCATCTCTCCATGCAAAGCCCAAACTGAAAGGCCATTGCCGGCTTTTATCAGTTTTTGGGCCACCTCACTAATTTCACGCTGCAAAAACTCGATCTCTTGATCGGCTGAGACTACTTCAGACATTCTTCGAAGATAGTGAAATTATAGGGATAATCATCTCTTCCAGACTCACGCCACCATGCTGAAAAGTGTCTTTATAAAAGTTTACGTAATAATTGTAGTTATTGGGATAAGCAAAAAACTGATCTTCAATTGCAAAAACGTAAGAAGTGGAAACATTTTGTTTGGGAAGGAAAAAACGTTCAGGTTTTGGCGCCTCCATCACTTTATCTCCTTCATAACCCAGGTTTTTCCCTTGCTTATAGCGCAGATTCGAATTCACATTTTTATCTCCGATAATTTTAAATGGCCGCTTCACGCGAATAGTGCCGTGGTCAGTAGTGATAATCACCTTCATTTTTTTCTCTGATATCTTTTTCAAAATCTCGAGCAATGGTGAATGAATAAACCACGATTTGGTAATGGATCGGTAAGCCGATTCGTCTGGCGCAAGCTCGCGGATCATGGCCATATCCGTGCGAGCGTGCGAAAGCATGTCCACAAAATTGTAGACGATCACATTCAATGCGTTGCCATAAAGATTGTTGATAGAGTCTGCAAGATCGCGGCCTTCTTCGAGCTGCTTGATTTTGTTGTAAGAAAATTTAATGTTTAGATTATTCCTTTTCAGTTGTCGAGCCAAAAATTCATCTTCGAAATTATTTTTTCCTTCATCGTCTTCTTCCCCCACCCAAAGGTCAGGATGAGCTTTCACCATATCTGATGGCAACATACCCGAAAAAATCGCGTTTCGGGCATAAGCAGTGGTGGTTGGTAAAATAGAATAGTAAGTTTCTTCTCTGTCGATATTGAACAATTCTGAAACAATCGGTTCGATCGTTTTCCATTGATCATACCGAAGATTGTCGATGATGATGACGAACGTGGATTGTGTTGCAGAGAGTTCAGGAAACACTACCTTCTTCATCAGCTGATGCGAAAGCAGTGGCCGATCCACATTTGGGTTATTGAGCCAGCTCTCATAATTTTTCCTAATGAATCGACAAAAGTTCGTGTTGGCATCAACCTTCTGACTGTCGAGAATGTCAGCCATATCGCGGTTGTCAACTTGCTCCAATTGCAGCTCCCAATACACCAGTTTTTTATAGATATCGGCCCACTGCTCATGATTCATATTATCGAGCAAAGCCATACTTATTTTTCCAAACTCCTGTTGATAATTGAGATTAGTCTTTTCGATAACTAGTCGTTTGTTATCCAGGATTTTCTTCACAGCAAGCAAAATCTGGCTTGGGTTGATCGGCTTGATCAGATAATCTTCAATCTTGGCACCAATGGCTTCCTCCATAATTTTTTCTTCTTCATTTTTGGTGATCATCACCACAGGAAGATTGGGCTTATTGTTTTTGATCAAGCTGAGGGCCTCGAGACCACTCATACCTGGCATGTGTTCATCCAAAAAGACTACGTCAAAATGTTTTGCTTCGGAGAGCTCAACCGCCTCCGATCCATTATTGACAGGAGTGATATCGTAACCACGTTGTTGAAGAAATAAGATGTGAGGTTTGAGCAGATCAATCTCATCATCAGCCCAGAGAATAGTGTACCTTTGCATATATTAAAAAATCTAATTTACGATTTTAAAATCTCTTTGCGTCCCTCTGCGTCTCTGCGGTTAAAAAAAACGCAAAGCTCGCAAAGAAATACAGCGCTGAGGCCCCAAAGTGATTTAGACAAAATTCCTACTGCTTGAACAAAAACAAAATCATCAACGATCCTGTCTATGGATTTGTTTCCATTCCTAGTCCGCTGATCTTCGATCTAATCGTTCATCCTTACTTTCAGCGTCTACGTTTTATACGGCAGTTAGGGGTCAGTGATTTTGTTTATCCAGGAGCGGTACATACACGATTTCATCACGCGATTGGAGCGATGCATTTGATGGGGCGGGCATTGGAAAGCCTTCGGAAGAAAAATATTGAAATCAGTAAAGAAGAATTCGAGGCTGCTCAAATTGCCATCTTGCTACACGATATCGGTCACGGGCCGCTTTCTCATTCGCTGGAAGAAACTTTGCTGCCGGGCATTCATCATGAAAGCCTTTCCTATTTATTTATGAGGGCGCTGAACAAAGAGTTCCGTGGAACACTTGATCTCGCCTTAAAAATTTTTCGTAATAGTTACTCGCGCAAATTTTTTCACCAGCTGGTAAGTAGTCAATTGGATATTGACCGACTGGATTATCTAAAACGCGACAGCTTTTTTACCGGAGTGATGGAGGGTACGATCGGCATTGATCGCATTATTGCCATGCTTCATGTACATGATGATCACTTGGTGGTAGAAGAGAAAGGCATCTTCAGCATTGAAAGTTTCTTACAGGCACGCAGGCTTATGTATTGGCAAGTGTATCTTCATAAAACGGCTGTAAGTGCGGAACGCATGATGGTGAACATTGTGAGGAGAGCTCAGTACCTGGCGCAAGCCGGAGAAAAGATCAATGGCAGTGAGGCCATACTTTGGTTTTTGAAAAACAAATTTTCGCTTAGTGAATTCACGCACCAACATGAAGCATTGGAAACATTTGGTCAACTGGATGACAACGACGTCTGGGGATCAATCAAACTTTGGCGAAATCATCAAGATGCAATTCTTTCAGGATTGTGTAATCGGCTCTTGCAGCGAGATCTGTTTCAAATTCAATTGACAACCACGCCTGTCAAAAAATCGAAAATCGAAAAAGTTAGATTGGAAATACACAAATCATTTGGCGTGCTACGCAACGATGCCAACTACCTTTTTTCTCATGGCACGGTGAGCAACGAAGCCTACATTTCTGGTGGGCAATCCATCAGCATCTTGATGAAAAACGGAAAAGTTTTAGACATGGAAGAAGCGAGCGACCTCCCTACAATTCAAGCCATGAGTAAAATCGTGAAAAAAAACTATTTGTGTTGGCCTAAAAACCTACCTTTGTCGAACACTAGCCGATAGGCTTTAAAAATCATCGAAATTGACTTCCTCGGCACTGAATGTCAGCCAATTAAGATATTTTTAGTATCTTTCACGAAACCATCAATTGAAGCCCATAGACAATACTAATTAATTATGGAGTTTACGATCAATCAAATCGCAGGCATGCTGAAAGGAGAAGTGCAGGGCGATGGTAACTTGAAGATCAACATGCTTGGAAAAATACAGGATGCAAAGCAAGGTCAGATTGCTTTTCTAGCCAATCCAAAGTACGAACAATTCATCTATACCACACTTGCCAGTGCCGTCATTGTAAAAAAAGATTTTCAAGCGAAAAAGGAAATACTCACCACTCTCATTTTGGTGGACGACCCATACACGAGTTTTACACTACTTCTGGAAGAATATCATAAGGCTATCAATTTTCAAAAGATTGGTGTTGAAGAACCCAGCTTCATCAGTAAAAATGTAACGGTTGGAAAAAATATTTATCGAGGAGCCTTTTCATACATCGGCCACAATGTTGCCATTGGTGACAATGTAAAAATTTATCCTCATGTCTTCATTGGCGACAATGTAATCATAGGCAATAACACCATCTTACATGCCAACGTGAAATTGTATGCTGACACAAAAGTTGGAAACAACTGTGTCATTCACTCCGGTACTGTAATTGGCAGCGATGGGTTTGGTTTTGCACCACAAGACGATGGCTCATATAAGACTATTCCTCAACTGGGCAATGTAATCATCGAAGACAATGTGGCGATAGGGGCCAATACAGTTATTGACTGCGCTACGCTTTATGGTGACTCGACAATCATCAGACAAGGTGTGAAGCTTGATAACCTTATACAGGTTGCTCATAATGTGGAGATAGGAAAGAACACAGTGATCGCTGCCCAGACTGGCATCTCAGGATCTTCTAAGGTAGGCGAGAACAATATGATTGGTGGTCAGGTAGGTATTGCAGGGCACTTAGTGATTGCCAATAACACTGGCATTGGTGCGCAGGCTGGCATAGGCAAATCCATTAAAGAAGAAGGCTCAAGGATCATCGGCAGCCCCGCCTTTGATGTGAAAGAATATTTCAAGGCCTATGCTGTCTTCAAACGACTCCCAGATCTTAACGAGCGTCTTCGTGAATTAGAAAGGAAGATGCATCAACTCAATGGCTCGCTCGAAAGCGAGATCGAGAAGATGGAAGATGAGGAGTAAATCTTAATATCTTCTCTTCGAATACGAACGCCTCGGTGCCGAGCCAAATAACATTCCAAAAACACCACGCACTAACTCTTTTCCTACCTGTTTGGTGATGGGTGATGAAAGCACTTCTTCAAAAGTGCTTTTTTCAACTTTTGTGGAGCGTGAAGTTTTTGGAGCTTGGGTTTGAGCAGCTTCCTGTTCTTTTTTCACTGCTTGAACCCGCTCATTCAAAATTTCAAATGCACTTCGCGGATCAATGGCCTCCTGGTATTTTTTATAAAATTCAGATCCATCCAACTGCGCTTTATATTCTTCGGGTGTGAGCGGCCCCATCCGCGAGGTAGGCGGAGCCAAATGAGTTACTACTGTTTCGGTAGGGATACCTTTTTCATTCAACACTGTGATGAACGCTTGCCCAATGCCAAGTTGGGTGAATTGTTTCTCCAAATCATAAAACTCCGATTTAGGAAAAGTGTTGATCGTTTCCCTCAAGTCTTTCACATCGTTGGGAGTAAATGCTCGAATCACGTGATGAACGCGATTACCTAACTGTGACAATACCGACGGAGGAACATCAGAAGTAAGCTGTGAGCAGAAGAACACTCCAACACCTTTGGATCGGATCAACCGAATGACCTGCTCGATCTGATCCATGAAAGCTTTGGGAGCATCTTTGAAAAGTAAATGCGCTTCGTCTAAAAAGAAAATCAATTTAGGCTTGTCCAAATCACCAGCTTCCGGAAGTGTTTGATAAATCTCTGCGAGCATCGAAAGCATGAAGGTTGAAAAAATAGCAGGCTGGTTTTGCACGTCCGAAACGTTGAGTAAACTGATCACTCCGCGTCCATCCACTTTTTCAAGCAAGTCTTCAATATCAAAAGATTTTTCTCCAAAAATCTTATTTACTCCTTGTTGTTCAATCGCAACAATCTTTCGCAAGATGGTTGATGCTGTAGCTCCTGAAATTTTTCCGTAGCTCTCCTTGATCTCTTTAGCGCCTTCGCCTTCCGAGAGATAATTGAGTACTTTCTTCAAGTCATTAAGATCAACGATTGGTAGTTGCTTATCATCGGCATATTTGAACAAAATCATGAGCACGCTGCTTTGCACATCGTTTAGTTCAAGGACCTTGCTCAGCAACACGGGTCCAAATTCAGTAACGGTTGCCCTCATTTGTGCACCGAGCTTTCCGCTCAATGAATAAACTTCTACCGGAAAACCAGAGGGTGTAAATTTTATATTCAGTGCCTTTGCGCGCTCATTCAGCTGATCACTTGCCTTGCCTTCTTGTGCCATGCCGGTAATATCACCTTTCATATCGGGCATGAACACTGGAACGCCAGCGACCGAAAGTTGCTCAGCCATTAGCTGAAGCGTTCTTGTTTTTCCGGATCCTGTAGCGCCCGTTACCAGTCCATGGCGGTTCATCATGCGTAATGACAAGTTCACTTTCGCATCAGCCAGAATTTCATTTTCATAAACTCCGGCTCCGAGATAGATAGAAGGTCCGCTGAAGCTATACGATGTATTGACTGCCGCTACAAATTTTTCCTTTGACATTTTTTTGTAAATTGATTGAGCCAAAGTTAAAATTTTACGCTGATTAGTTCAGCGACATTTTCAATAGCTCATTTACAAAATTTAAAATTTAAAGCCATGCAAGAATTTATGTTACTCGTTCGCAATGAAGGTGAGCGGCTCGCAGCTTTGACTCCCGAGAAGCGCCTGGAGTTTGTAAAAAAATGTGAAGTGTATATTGGTGATCTGAAGAAAAAAGGGAAACTGATTGCAGCTCAGCCTCTGATCCGCGAAGGAAAAATTATTTCAGGTACACCCTCCTCGTGGAAGGAAGACGCGGTCAATGAGAAAAAAGAAATTCAGGTGGGCTACTACCACATCCTTGCCGACAACATCGATGATGCCATCGCGATAGCAAAAGGCAATCCTGAATTTGAATACACTCCAACTGCTAAAGTAGAAGTGCGGCCGATCAAGGCACAAGAAGAGAAAACAGGGTTTGTTTATCCCAAGAGTAATTAACAGCAAGTTTAATACTTCTCCACAGTGTCTCCCGTTCAGAGACGCTGCGTTTGAAACCTACACAGCTCAAAGCTTAATAATTTTTCCGGTGACGTTTATCTTACCTTGATCGTCAATCTGATAAAAATATAATCCAGATGCCAAATCACTTATATCAATTGACTCGATTACCAACTCCAGCGTCTTATTGATAAGTGCTCTACCAAAACAATCCAAAATACGAACTTGTAATCCACCTCCTTCTGAAAGTATATTCAGATAGTTTTCACTTGTTACCGGGTTGGGGTACAAGATTGCTTTTCCTTTTTCCTCGATGGGCACTTCACTGACATCCGACAATAAATTTGTCCCATTTTTAAAAATGAGCTCCGCCTGGTATGTCATTATGCCCGGAATGAGGTCAGTGTCATAGAAAGAGAATTGAAGTAACTCACTTGGCTGATACGTTTCGTAAACAGTTCTTGTTCCTCCTGCAGTTTTATAAATGATTAGGTGATCAACACTATGCCATGAGCTCAATGAAATCGTCACCTTCACTTGCGTGGCACTGAATCTTTCGGCTGCGAATAAATTGAAGTAACAGAAGGCCCCCTGCTGTTTGTAATCAATGATTTCACTTTTCAATCCGTTGACTCCATTCCAAGTTGGTGAAACAGTGAAATATTCATCGGAAGTTTTAGGCAACACCATCAAGGTGTCTGTTGTACTTGAAAATTTTTCAAGGAATTGATTCCCCATTTTGTACAGATCATAGCCAGTGGCTCCATTGATTTTGTTCCACGCAAGGCCAATACTATCAGCGCAATTAAAAGCTGTTGTGATTTGCACTAATGGCGACAGTTGAAATTCATCAGAGATAAATTCGCGGCTTCCAATTTTCATTTTCAAGCGGCCATGAGCGAGGGTGTCTGGACTAGTCCAATAAAAATAAATTTTAGGGTTAAGTTCAGATTGAATCAATTCCCAGTTCCCTTGATTGAGTTGAAGATAAAGGTCGCCCGTCTGGTTTGATAAGGATTGCCACACCAGCAGCGTTTTCTTCTTCGCTTCAACGATATCTGATGCTACTGGAAAGTCCCATTGAAAAATTGTTGTGTCTCTGAGCCAATAAGCAACAGATACACGTTGTGTTGATCCACTGAGATTGCCAGATTTTAAATTCAATTGATATGTTCCCGGAGTAGGGTCAGTAAGTGAGATGTATTCTACGTTATTAAGATGATCGGTTTTCCTTTTTGCAGGAGCCGTGAGCGAATCAGTATTGGGGTAACTACTCAGAACCCAAGGCAAGGTTTTGGTAGTGCCATCATCCATCCAACTGTCAATATCATTTACCAAAACAGTATTGCTATTGACAACCGATGGCGGGTCGTTCCAAGCAACTGCAATTTTGATTTCTTTAGTAGCAGCGGGCACAACGATCGGAAAGGTTAGGTGATCATTATTGTTGATGGTAACGGTAGTCAGTTGCTTTGACTCAATGATCTCCAAGGCATTAAGAGCATTTACGCTTCCATATCCGTAAAAATAATCAATGCCTGTTGTGCCAAGATCATCGGCCGAGGCAATAAGAATTGCCTTGATCATGGATGCTTCTGGAGTTGCATTATTTACGGATTCATATCGTTCATGTAAAAGCGCACTTATCCCAGAAACAAGAGCAGCAGCTTCAGAAGTGCCCCCTTGTCCGTAGGCAGTAAGTTCTGGTTTTATCCTCCCATCATACGTGGGGCCACGCGAATTGAGTGCGTTGATTTTTAATGTTGAGTCAACAGCGTTGACCACCAAGACATTTTTTGCTTGTTTGAAATTTCCCGAAAGATTGGCGAAGTCCATATTTAGATAGGTGCCAGTAGTCGGTGACGATGTGCCTAAATTACCCGCTGAAAATATGTGAAGTAGAGTAGGATTTTGATACACTTGCTGATCATAAGCGAAAGCTTCATTGCCATAATAATTTTCGATACCTACTCCGTAACTGTGGTTTTGCAGATGAATATTATTGGAAGTAAAAATGCTGTTGTTGTCAGGAAAAAGATTTGTGTAATCCGAAGAGGTGAAGTGAGCTTTCGAGGCCGCACCAAATGCCTGGTACGATGAATTGCCTGCTCCAGCAATTAATGTTGCCATCGTAGTGGCGTGCTCTGAAGTGGATGAAGGTGAAACAGATGTAGTAAAACTCCGATTGAGTAAATCGATATTATCAGGATCGAAACTCAATTCTTTAATTGAAATGTTTTGGTTAGCTCCATTCAATGAAGGAAAAAAATTGCGGAGACTTGTTATACGATTGAACGATGGGTTTACAAAATCAAGAACGGCTTCTTCAACAACCTGACGGTGACTGTCAACAAACAAAATGTTCGAATCAGTTTTCATCTGAGAAAGAACATCATCCTGCTTAATAGAAATCACAAAACAAATTGAACTGCGGTGTCTTCGATGGATCAGAATTTTGCCAGAATACTTGTCCTTGAAAAGACTTGAATCTTTAACGCTAACGGAAAGAAATGACTGAGCTAATGGTTTGAATTCTTCATTTTGGAGGTGAGGAGATAATCTGCCCTGTCCAAAAACTACGGTGTGAACCATCAATGCTATAATAATTTGGCTCTTTATGGACATGCGTTAGTTTTTGTCAACCAATTTTCTCTCTGAGAACTAGAAATTTAAAAAAGAATTGATGTTTTACGTCCAGGCGGGGAAAATAAAAGCATTTCTTATTAAAAATATTTTTACTTTAGATACAGTAACTTAAAACCTAAACCTAAACCATTAACGCCAATGAAAAAAATTACAACATTTCTGTCTATGCTGTTGGTTGGAGCTTTTTATTCATGTCAAAATAGCGAGAATGCAAGCTCGCTTTCGGTGCCCAGTGAAGTTCGGAGTCAGTTGATCAGTCTCGGCTTTGACGTGGTCAACCATGTTCCTATTCAATTTAATGATGGTTACTTAGTTGAAGGGGATATTTACCTTACCTCTTCAGATCTCGCTACCATGCAACCGAAAAAAAGAATACCGGTTGCCGAGCAATATTCAACCAATCAATTAGTAACGGGCTTGCCCAGGACAGTTACTGTTTATATGCCTACTAGTTCATTCAGTGCAACTTATGTTTCAGCATTAGACGTAGCGATCAGCCGTTACAATGCCCAAAACCTGCAAATTCACTTCACTCGGGTTACAACAAGTTCCGCGAATATGGTTTTCAAAAGGTTGACAAAGTCACAGGAAAGTCAGGGTATATTAGGATCATCCGGTTTTCCTACTTCTTCTGGAGCTCCTTATGGCACTATTCTAATGAGTGGCGTTCTTGTGTCTACTTATAATCTGACAGTGAATGGAATTGCAACGATCTTGGCTCATGAAATGGGTCATTGCATTGGTTTCCGTCATACAGATTATTATAACAGGGCTATCAGTTGTGGTGGCGCAACTTCCAATGAAGGTGCAAGCAACGTTGGTGCTAACCTTATCCCTGGCACACCTTCAACTGCAACCTTAGCAGCTAAGTCATGGATGTTAGCTTGCACCGATGGTGGTGACAGACCTTTTAACACCGCTGACAAAACTGCTCTAAATTATCTTTATTAAAAGATAAATGGTCTTACAAAATAAAAACCCCGACAAGTCGGGGTTTTTTTATTAAAAGTAATTTGCTGTTATTAACCCTTATAAGTAATCCTGTAAATAACATTCGCCTGATCATCGCTCACAAGTAATGAACCATCAGACAACTGCAATACATCTACGGGGCGGCCCCACACTTTTTGTGTAGCATCATCCATCCACCCGGAAGCAAATACGCTGTGACCTGAAACTTTACTGTTGGCGTCCACTTTCACGAGCGTAAGATTGTATCCAATTTTTTTGCTTCGGTTCCATGAGCCGTGTTCAGCTACGATGATTTGTCCACTGTATTCTGATGGAAACATTTTGCCGGTGTAAAATTTCAGACCGAGAGGAGCCACGTGCGGTCCTAACTTGTCTGCTGGTTGAACAAAATCACTGCACGGACGCTTATCACCAAACTCAGGATCTTTGATCGAACCCTCGTGACAATATGGATATCCAAAATGAAGTCCTTCTTTCGTTGCAATGTTCAATTCACAAGAAGGAATGTCATCACCCAACATATCACGTCCGTTGTCGGTGAACCACATTTGTTTTGTTGTCGGGTGCCAGGTAAAGCCAACTGAGTTTCTAACACCGTTAGCAAATACTTCACGACCGGTGCCATCCGGATTCATCCGCGTTATGCTGGCGTAAACCGGATCTTTCGATTCGCAGATGTTGCAAGGAGCGCCAACCGGCACATAAAGTTTTCCATCCGGACCAAAGGCAATGTACTTCCATCCATGATGCGCATCGGTAGGGTATTTGTCATAAATTATTTGCGAAGTACCAGGGTTATCAAGTTTGCTTTCAATTCCAGTAAACTTGTGGATACGACTCACTTCTGCCACATACAAATTTCCGTCCTTGAAGGCAACGCCATTCGGCATGTTCAATCCTTTTGCTATGATCCATTTTTTATCGGCTTTGCCGTCACCATCCGTATCTTTAATCGCATAGACCTTATCTTCATCTTTATTACCAACGAAAAGTGTTCCACCTGGTGTGATGGCCATAGACCTGGCGTTTTCTACTTCTGCAAAAACACTGATCGAAAATCCTTTGGGCAATTTTATTTTATCCAAAGGCAGGGCAGCACTCACTTCGGTAATGGCCGGCGAAGAATTATCAGACGTATTATTATTTGTTTCGCGTGTTGATTGTGAACAGCAAAAAGCAACGCCCGCAATAATTGCAATACGAATAAATCTAAATCTCATAAAATTTGTTTTTCTGTAAAGGTAATTCACAGAAGCATCTGACGGCAAAAATTATTTATAAACCATTGATAATAGGTGTCTGACGGCTTTTCGCTTCGGCTATCAGCTGTCTGACGCCTTCTTCATCGAAAAAGAAAATCAAATCTCTACTTTTTCAATCGCTCTCACCGGAACGTGAAAACCTCCGCGCAACTCTACATAATTGCCTTCTAATTCAATAAAATTAGAAACAACTTCCGCCCTTCTGCCATTCGCCAAGCGAACAATAACTCCAATCTCATCGTGATCTTGATATGTTTCCGCCGTAGCCGCTTTCAAATCATGCTTACGAGCGCTTCTCTCCTCTTCGGTACTTAGAACATCCATCAAAGAAAAATGCTGCATACTCAGTTCTTCTGCCGACATGCGAATAAGTTTTTTAAAATCTTTCTCCCAGTTTTTGATTTGATCTCGAAACCATTCTCTGGCTGATTCTGTCCACTTGTAATTTTTATAAATGTAATCGAGCGTGGCTCGTTCTGCGGCTGTAAACGCATTGTTATTGACCACCAAGGCAAGAAGTACTTCTGCATCGTTTTTTGAAATCCGTCCATCGCCAGCACCCGCTACGGCTACGTCGGCAGTTTCAATCAAACGACGATTTAATTTCTTACTATCTACTTGTTTATTGTTATTCATAACAAATCTCGGTTTTTCAACTTCCGGCTCCGCATGCAATTTGCAAAAGGGTAAAACAAAAAACACTGAAATGAATCAGGTCATTTCCTGCACTAAGTCATATTTGGCCGGGATTATTCTATTGGGAGCCGAGTTTTGGCTAATGCAATAGCAAAGATGAAAGATAAATTTCAGTTTTCAGGAAAGAGAAATCAAATCTCTACTTTTTCAATAGCCCTCAATGGAATGTCAAAGCCACCTCTCAATTCAACATAGTTTCCCTCCTGCTCGATAAAATTGGAAAATACTTCTGCCCGTTGACCATTAGCCAGTCGAACAATGATACCAATATCATCGTGATCCTGATAGGTTTCCATCACAGCTGTTTTTAAAGCTTTTTTGCGTGCAATTTTCTCTTCTTCCGAGCTCAATGCATCCTCCGCAGCAAAATGTTGTTTGCTAATTTCCTCAGGCGTCATGCGCAGAAGCTTCCCGAATTCCTTCTCGAAGTTTACTATTTGTTCACGAAACCATTCCCAAGCCGGTTCAGTCCAATGGTAATTTTTGTGAATGTAATCCACGGTTTCCTGTTCTACCCCTGTGTATACATTGTCATCAATCACCATAGCAAGCATCTTCTCAGCATCAGCTCTTGAAATCCTTCCATCGCCAGCGCCTGCAACAGCTACATCTGCAATTTCAAGTAAGTGACCATCCAATTTTTTACCACCAACTTGCTTGTAGTAATTCATAACAAAATCACGGTTTTATTGTCCGGCTCCGTATGCAATTTACAAAACTGAAAAATAAAAAACTCGAAATGGGTCAGTCAACAGCATGCGCTGAGTCGTATAATATTTACCTTTGTCGCGATTTTAAATTATGATCTCAGTTTCCAACATCTCTTATTTTATTGGCGGACGAGCCCTTTATGAAAATGCGTCCATGTTTATCCGCCCTAACGACAAAATTGGCCTCATCGGGCTGAACGGTAGAGGGAAATCCACTTTGCTGAAAATCCTCAATGGCGAGCTCACGGTTAACGAAGGCTCTATCAGTAAATCAAAAGATTGCACTATTGGTTTTTTAAACCAAGACCTTCTCTCCTATCAAACCGATGATGCAATTCTCACCGTAGCGATGGAGGCTTTTAAAGAAGCTGTTGAAACCCAACGCCAGATTGAAAAAATACTTCATAAACTTGAAACTGATTACAGCGATGATTTAGTTGACAAGCTTACTCATCTCCAAGAAAAATTTGAACACCTCGATGGTTACTCCATGCAAGCCAAAGCGGAAGAAATTTTGGAAGGAATTGGTTTCTCAACAAAAGATCTGCACCGACCACTTCGTGAGTTCTCAGGGGGCTGGCGCATGCGCGTGATGTTGGCGAAACTCTTGTTGGAAAAACCTTCATGCTTAATGTTGGATGAACCCACCAACCACCTGGATCTTCCGTCCATCGAGTGGGTAGAAAATTATCTACGTAATTATGAAGGTGCCGTTGTAATCGTTTCGCATGATCGCACTTTTTTAGATAATGTCATTAACAAAACCGTTGATGTCACCAACCAACAGCTGGTAACTTACGAAGGGAATTATTCCTTTTACTTGCAGGAAAAAGAAATGCGCGAAGAAATTCAACAGGGCGCCTACGAAAATCAGCAAGCAAAAATCAGGCAGACAGAACGGTTCATTGAGCGCTTCCGTGCCAAAGCCACAAAGTCGAAACAAGTACAGTCTAGAGTGAAGGCACTGGATCGGATGGAAAAGATCGAAGAAGTGGTGAGTGATGTGGCGGAGGTAAATTTCCGTTTTACATTTAAACAGACCTCGGGCCGGCATGTGGTTGTGCTCAAGGATATTTCAAAGTCATACGGCTCGCTTGATATTTTAAAACATTCCAATGCTACCATTGAGCGCGGAGATAAAATCGCATTAATTGGTGCCAACGGAAAAGGCAAGTCTACTTTACTTCGAATTCTTGCCAACACTGAACCCGTGGAAGGTGAGCGAACTATCGGCTACAATGTTATTTATGGTTTTTTCGCCCAACATCAACTTGAGTCACTTCATGTTGATAATGAAGTGTTGGAAGAATTGAAACAAGCGGGAAGCGGAAAGACCGAACAAGAGCTTCGCAACGTGCTCGGTTGCTTTTTGTTTTCAGATGATGACGTGTTTAAGAAAATCAAAGTTCTTTCAGGAGGAGAAAAGTCACGCGTAGCATTGGCGAAAACCTTAATCTCAGAAGCAAACTTTTTATTGCTCGATGAGCCAACTAACCACTTGGATTTTATTTCTGAAAACATTTTGATCCAAGCCTTGCAGCAATACCAAGGAAGTTTTGTTACAGTAAGTCACAATCGCCATTTTGTAAGTCAGATCGCCAACAAAATCTGGTACATCGAAAATCATCAGTTAAAAGAATATCCAGGAACGTATGAAGAATATGAATACTGGCGAAAGAAAAATGACGCTGATAAAACACCGGTGGTTCACGCTGCTAAAAAAGAAACTCCTAAAAAAGAACCTAAGCCAGTAGCGGTTGAAAATCAAAGCAAACTCCACGCACTGAATAAGGACTTGACAAAAGTAGAAGCGATCATACAAAAATTAGCCAATGAGAAAGAGGCGATCGAAGCAGAACTTTCAAAGCAAGAAGTGTACTCCAATCCGGAAAGACTAATGGAAGCTCAACAGAAGTTTGAAAAAGTTGACACGCAGTTGGAAGAAGAAAATAAAAAGTGGGAATCGATTGCTTTGGAGATCGAAGAGATTGAAGGAAAGTAATTATTTCCAACCCACTGACATCATCAATTGGACCCGATTCATGTCCTGCGTTATTTCATTCACTGATAATTGCGTAAAATCACACGTTGGACAATTAGGATTATAATAACCAGGTTTCTTGTAGGTTATCCTTTGAAACTTATAGCCAGCAATTATCGACAACTTCAAATCGTAATAACTAATTCGATAGCCAATTTGCGGATTGATCATCCTTCCACCTTCCACACTTGTAAATGGGTCGGAAGAATAGTTTGAATAAAAACCATCACGCACAAACCAGGAATGCGCCCAACCGTAATTCATTTGCACGAACAAAGCGTTCTTAGTTTTGTAACCGATCAAATCCCAGCTTGCCATTCCATATAAAGGAAGGGTTTGCCAATTTTGATACGAATCAAATCCTATCCCTATGCCTGTGCGGAGCTTCTTGCCGATCGTAACACCTTGAACTGTTGTGACGCTAAAAGTAAATTCTTTTCCCTTGTCACAATCATTACAACCAACAAGTGCTCCTGTTTGAATATTAAAAATATACTCAATCGACCTTGATAATTTTTCCTTTTCTTTCAGTTTAGATTTTGGCTTAGCGACAGGAGTATAATAAACAGAATCCGAATCGTATTGCTGCGAAAAGACAGTCGATACGCTTATTGTAAGAATAAGCAATGGTAATAAAAATACGAGTCGAGTGATCATTGCCTTGAAATATTGATTTTACTCAGGAGCTTGATATTCGTCAATTTTGAGTAATCATACTGGTATAGGCCATCCGCACCAATAACGATGGCAATATTTTCGAACGGTATTACATCAGTTGCATTGATGCCTGGATAATGAGCAAGTTGTCGTGCGGCGATACTATCAGGATTTGCCGCATCAAAAATTTTCAAGCCATCACTCCCATCGCAGATGAACAGAATATTTTTATCAATGCCAAGACCATGTGGGTTAGCCATTGAATACTTCGTGTACAACTGAGGGCTCTTCAAATTCGTGATATCAATTAATTGAAGTTCATTAGTGTTCATGTGGCAGATGTCGCCATTGTAAAGTGTAACATAGGCATACTTGTCGCTTACAACCACAGGGTCGCAACTGTAGATATGTTCGTATGTGCTTAGCAAGGCCGGTTGATCCGGCGAAGTAAGATCAAAAATGGACATGCCTGCTCGCGAGCCTACAAAAAGATTTTGTCCATTGGGAAATAAAGTCTCCGGCCATGTTAAAAGTGTTTGGTCAGTTTTTCGTTGAGGTCGCGTCGGGTTAGTAATATCAACGACTGCCATGATTGATCCATCGATCGCATAAAGAAAATTTTTAGAAATGGTAAAGCGTGACATTGATCCGCTAACACCAGTTGATGGATTAGTGATCATAGCCGTGGTAGAAACGTTACTAGCAAAACTTTGAGGAACAGCAATTCCGGCATCATAAAGAACTCCACCCCAATTTTGCAATTGGCTGGGGGAGCAATCATTTTCTTGAATAGAAACTGTTCCGGTTTTTTCCCAGGTAGTAACAATGCCCTTAACAGGATCCGAATAAAATCCCATAGAATTATAGTTCTTGAAAAATCCTTCCACCCGATTTACTTCCTTGATGTTGGCGATATCAGAAATATCAAACATGACCAAATCCACATAACTGTCGGCATACAATATGTTTCCAAGAATGGCGAGATCATAGTTGCCAGGAATATTTAAGAAGCCAAGAGGTTTGGGAGAAGTAGGGTTCGAATTATCAAAAAGATGAATACCTTTTCCTGTCTCGTTAACAAATAAATTTCCGTCCTTCAAATAAATTTTCCCGGGAGCAGATAAAGTAGTTGCAGTTCTCAAACCAGTTGCTGCCTTGATTTCTGCTGAAGTAGAATAGACCGGCTTAAAATAAATGTAAGTAGATTTTACTGTGCATTTGTCGGAGCAACAAAACACACTGCATAAAACCAAAACTATTATTACCGCTAAAGCAATTTGTTTAATAAGGCTGTTGAGTGTCTTCATAATCTGCTTGTCTTAGTTCAAGAAGATAGACACTCGATTGATTGAGAAAGTTGGAAGTGATATACTTGATTCTAAGAATTAGATTAGAATCCGTCTGGTCTATTTAAAAATATATCTAAACCTGAACCCAACATCCCAAACAAACGGATTGCCTGAAGAATTGTAAGGTGATTTTAAAACTGGGTTGAATGAATAATGAAATCCGGGCACTACAGAGATGCGGTAGCGATTGCTGACTTTATAACTTACTTCGCTACTCAGCAGCCCAGAAAAATTTACTGAGCGATAAGGTGAATCTTGCCCAGCAGTTTGCGAATAGCTTTGCCGTTGTCCGCTTGGGTCACTCAGCGTATTGCGAAGAAAAAATTCAGTCGATACTCCTGTATTTAATTGCAGTCCCATTTTTCTATCGATAAACAAATAGCCCGCTTGCACGGGCACTGAAACAAATTCATTCGCGCTGTTGATTGCGTAAGGATTTGTTGTTGAATTGCTTGATGATGAACTTTTCGTAGCAAACAAACTGGCCACTTGATCAAGTGAGTTCGGTGAGCTGATATTGGATGTTGAATTAATTGATTGATTCAAATATTGAATTCCAGACTGCAAGACAACTCGTCTTGCAACACGTACACCAGCCAACATCCCAAACGAATACGAAGAGCCTACAACTGGTGAAGAACTGGACCCCGAGTTCGACTGACTTGCTGAATAATTAGAATAAGAGCTGGTGTTTGGATTATAACTTCCAGCTGCAGCGGTTACTGAAGCCCATACTTGTTCATGCACAGTTTTCTTTTCGTTGTGTACCATGAAGACTCCCGGTATTGCCGGAAGTATGCGTATAATTTCAACCATTTTTGGTCCTTCCTTAATTTTAGGAATTGGTAAAAGTTCAAGCTCACCAAGGTCAACGAAAGCTATCTCGGCACTTTTCTCCCTTAGACTTGAGTTGAATTTTTTATTGTCAGCAGATTCATTACCGGAGGCGATATGCTGATTTAAATTTTGGCGTGTTGATTTTTCATTTAAGCTCCTGTCACTCTTCGTTATTGCTGAATTCTTCAAATTCAGTTTGGCACTATTCGAATTCAAGATAGAGGTTGATTTTGCTGAAGCTATTTCCTTGTTTGACTCTATTCGTTTATTCACCAGACTTAACTTGTCTTTATCAGTCAATGTAGAATTTGCTGGATGATTTTTCTCATCAAGAATATCTCTTTCACTTAAAGAAGGCAGTGACTTTTCAAAAATCTTATTTTGAGCAACTTGACTGTTATCTTCTCTCCAGCGATAAACCCCAAATGAGCCAATCAACAAAGCAAACAAAACGGAGGCTGCGGCTATGCGTTGATAAAGCACGATTCTTTTTTTCATCGTTTCACCTTCCGCTGCAGTTAAGTCACGATTGATATTTGCCCATACCGAATCGGTAGGAGACAATTCGGTGCCTTCAAAAACTTCCTTCCAACTTTGTTCAAACTTTCCCATACTTCACTTTCACTGTTTCTAATTTTGCTCGCAACAAACTTTTTGCGCGATTATACTGAGACTTCGAAGTGCCTTCGCTTATTCCGAGCATCTCAGCAATCTCCTTGTGTCCAAAACCTTCAATCGCAAATAAATTAAACACCACCCTGCAGCCATCGGGAAGTTCTTGCACTATGGCAATCAATTCTGATAAATGAAAATCCGCCAGGCTTATTTTTTCGTCCTCACGCAAGCCAGCGTCTTCCACATCCAACATGGGCAAGAGATAAAGCTTTTGTCGTTGGTGATTTAAAGCGGTGTTGATCATAATTCGAGTCATCCATGTATCGAGTTTAGACTCATACCGAAATGTTTTCAGGCTGCTAAAAATCTTCATGAACCCTTCCTGTAAAATATCTTCCGCTTCGGGCATACTTTTAGAATAGCGCGAGCAGACGGCCATTAGCCTGCGGCAGTGGCGTTCGTACAGTGTCCTCTGTGCAGTTCGTTCGCCTTTGGCGCACCCGCTTATCAGCTCTTTTTCGCCGAGCATGCTCTTTATCTTGCTGTTTGACACGTTCACAAAACGAAAGGTTGGAATGCCAATTGCTTTAAATTATTTCTTTTAGCTTTGAATATCAATGTTTTTGATCAATGACAAAAATCCTTAAATCCCTCTGTGCGGTTGCAATGGTTCTGGCGATTTCAAATAAACTCTTCGCTCAAAAAGAACTTTCCTTCTCCGACAAAGTTTATGAGCAACAAATAAAGACTGTTCAACTTTACCCTAACATAGGCGGCACACAGGATTTTCTTCAACCTTCCACTACTTCAATTCAACAACAAAATTTATTGCTTGAATTTGATGACTTACAAGATCAGCGAAGTAATTATTATGCAAAACTTATCCATTGCAATTATGACTGGACAAAGTCACAACTGATGGACCTTGATTTTATGGATAACTACAATGAGTATCCTTTCACCGACTACCAGCTTTCCAGCAATACTCATGTGCGATACATACATTACCGGTTTCAAGTGCCGGCCGTGAAGCTTCCCGGCAACTATCTTTTGATCGTTTATCGGGACGACATAAGCAGTCTTATTCTCACGAGAAGAATGATGATTTATGACAACCAAATTGGTTTGACAAAGGATGATCAGTTTCTCGGCTCAGGCACACTTAATCGCGAGATGCAACAATTCAATTTTATTCTTGACTATGGCGATATTCAAATTCTAAATCCAATGGAAACGGTGCATGTGAACATGCGCCAAAATCAGCGATGGGATAATGCAAAATTCAATCTTCAACCGAGCTTCTTGCGCGACGACCAAAGTGAACTCGAATATAAATCGCTAGATGATCGTCGTCAGTTTAGCGGAGGCAACGAATTTCGCTTTGCCGATTTTCGATCGCTCACTTATCCCGGCCAGAATACCGCCCGAATAAATAAATCGGCCAGACCTTATGAGCTTTATTTAGCCATTGATGCACCTCGCGGTGACGGCGCTTATGCACAATATAAAGACCTTGACGGGAATTATATTATTGACAATACCGACTACGGTGAACCCGCTATCACCGGAAATTATTTATACGTGAATTTTACATTAAAATCAGAAACACCCTATGAAGGAGACGTTTATCTGATTGGAAAGTTTAACGATTACCAACGTACTGATGAAAACAAAATGCGCTACAATACCTCAACTCAAGCCTATGAATCGCGACAATTCGTAAAGCAGGGCTGGTATGATTATCAGTATTTGGTTGACTCAAAAAATAATTCGCCCCTAATTATTGAAGGATCTCATTACGAAACAGAAAATGTTTACGAGATCGCAATCTACAACAGGCCGTTCAAACCAAATGCAGATTTATTGATTGGATATTATCTGATTCCCGTAAACCCGAGATAAAAGTAAGCTGTGGACAGTAAGCAGCAGACAAAAATTCAATCATCCAAAGAGATAATTCTCTTAATAACACAAAAAAAATTGCCTACTGAGAATTGCTTATTGCCTCTTGAATTTACGCGTACATCTCCATGCTCTCTTCTTTGGCGATGGAGTTTGCATTAGCAATGTCGAGCATACCAAAACCTTTGTGAGAAAAATGACCAAGGCCATTTTCATATACAAATTGCTGAACTGGCTGCGGAGCGTAAAGTGTAAACGGAAAAGTATATCCGCGTACTTCGTATTTCACATCGGCATCGTAGAGAGGATAAATGCGCGCAAACTTCTTGTGTGTGGTTTGTATTTTATTGAGGTAGTCGTGATCGGCAACCAACTGGAATTTGTAGAAATCAGCTAATTTATCAGAAGGAAACTTGCCACTGGCATCCATTCTAGTCATCGTATTGTCATAAAGCAAGTCAGAGAATTCATCACTCTCAGGTGAGATGAATCGCTTATTTTGTTCATCATTGAACGATGCTGGCAACAACACTATCGGAGATATGCACAAAAATTTTATCGATTCACCCACCGTCATCGCTTCTTCATTTTCGTGCGATTCTGGCACAAGTTGAAGATTTCCAATTAGCAATTCCTTTTGGCCAAACAGAACTGATAAAAAATATTCAATGAAATCTTTGCTGGGAGATGAGAATACCAACGTGACCCTAGATGAATAAAAATGAAGTCCTTTGCGGCTGATTTTGATCTGTCCTTTTAGGCCTGAGAAATTGTATTGATTGAAAGTAAAGAATTCACTTTTTCCACCAAGCATAATCAAGCCTTTGATGGCTTGGGCCAGCAAAAATTGATGATGGAACGGCACATATGCCCCTCGATTTTTCAGGGAAAAAACAATCCTGATCCTCACTGCCTTTTATTTTGGGGTAAAAAAATACTTGCGAATCAAACCCCGCTTTTAAAAATTTTAATTCAGCGGAAGGCTAAAGTACTAAAAATCAAGTGAATTGAATGGGCGAGCGTAAGGATTATTTCATTTTTTAAAGGCTAAACGTTAAAGCGAAAGTGCATTACGTCACCGTCTTCCACTACATATTCCTTGCCTTCCACAGCCAATTTCCCAGCTTCCCTGCAGCCCACTTCCGTTTTATATTTCTGATAATCAGGTATTTTGATGACTTCTGCCCTGATAAACCCTTTTTCAAAGTCGGTGTGGATAACCCCAGCTGCCTGAGGGGCCCTCCATCCACGGTGAATAGTCCAGGCTCGAACCTCCTTTTCACCCGCCGTGAAGTAGGTTATAAAATTAAGTAGATGATAGGCGGCATGAACCAGCCGGTTGAGGCCAGATTCGGTTAACCCATATTCTTCGAGAAAAACCTGCCGGTCGGCCTCATTATCGAGTTCAGCTATTTGAGCTTCAATAGCAGCGCAAACCATCACAACTTCAGCTCCTTCATCTTTTACTAAGTTTTTAAGAGCATCCACGTGCTTATTTCCTGTGTGAATAGATTTTTCATCAACGTTAGCCACATAGATAACTGGCTTATCCGTTAGCAATTGAATGTCTTCGATCGCTTTGCGATCTTCTGCATCAGTAACGACGGCTCGGGCATTTTTTCCAGCGAGCAAGGCCTCTTTAAAAAGAGTTAATGTGGCGAATTCTTTCTTTGCTTTAGCATCACCACTCTTGGCAGTTCGTTCTACCTTACTTATTTTCTTCTCGACCGAGTCCAAATCCTTTAACTGAAGTTCGGTGTCAATGATTTCCTTGTCAGAAATTGGGTCAACTTTGCCACCTACGTGAATGATGTTGTCGTTTTCAAAACAACGAACCACGTGAGCGATGGCATCTACTTCTCGAATGTTGGCCAGAAATTGGTTTCCAAGCCCTTCACCTTTGCTCGCACCCTTTACCAAACCAGCAATGTCAACAAATTCAAAAGTTGTTGGCAGTACTCGTTGAGGATTTACAAGACCTTCCAATATTTTTAGCCTTGGGTCGGGCACTGAAATCACACCCACATTAGGTTCAATCGTACAAAAAGGAAAATTCGCTGCCTCCGCCTTATTGTTAGAGATCGCATTGAAAAGGGTTGATTTTCCAACATTAGGAAGGCCAACGATACCACACTTTAGTCCCATGAATTAATTTTTGAGGCGCAAAGATAATTGGTTTGATCAACTAACCCACCTTCGCTAAGGTTTTGGTCGACAACCCAGCTACGCTAATGCTTCGTCGGACAAAAAAGAAAAATCCTGCCTTTCAGCAGGATTAATCTAGGTTAGGTATAGGTAAAAATAAAAATCGTTAGTCCCAGCGTAATTCGTTGTCGGTTGAAGGCTTGCTTGTCTCAACCACTTCTTTTTCATGATGATTGTGCTCAAAAGAAGAAAAATCAACACCTGGCATAAGCTCATTTTTTACATGGTTGACAGTATTGTTGAGAGCATCCATAAACTTATTAAAATCCTCTTTGTAAAGGAATATTTTGTGCTTTTCATACGTAAAGCCTTCATTGTCCTTGTTGAACCGTTTTTTGCTCTCCGTAATCGTCACATAAAAGTCATTTGCCCGGGTAGATTTCACATCAAAAAAATAAGTGCGCTTCCCTGCCTTCACTTTCTCAGAGTAAATTTCGTCCCTGCCATTGTTTTTGTTCTCTTCCACAGCTCTATAGGTTTGTTGGATGTGTTTTTTAGGTCTTTCGAAGGTACTATTTAATTTTTTTTTTACAAACGGTAGTCAATAAAAGGGTTCACGTTAGCTTTACTTTTCTAAAAAAGAGGCTATTTTATCACTTTTACTACCATGACTCCAATAAACTTTGAGGAAGTGAGGCGAGCCGGAGGGCTAGAACTGCTGGCCAGGCAAATGGTGGAGGGGTTCATCACCGGTTTGCATAAGTCGCCCTATCACGGTTTCTCAGTTGAATTTGCCGAACATCGGCTCTATAATGAAGGCCAGAGTACCCGGCACATCGATTGGAAGGTCTTTGCCCGAACAGACAGACTTTACACAAAGCAATATGAAGAAGAAACCAACCTTCGTTGCCTCATCGCTCTAGATTGCTCCCCTTCCATGTACTACCCAAAGCCGAATAATAATAAAATCAGGTTCAGCATTTATTCATCTGCCGCTTTGGCTCACTTGCTTAGTCATCAGCGGGATGCAGTTGGCCTCGCTTTGTTTTCGGATCAGGTGGAGGAATTGACTACCATCAAATCTACTCCAGCTCATCTTGATAAACTTTTTAAGCTGTTGGATCAAAAGCTGAACAATCAGCCGCCTCCAAAAACTACCCGCATTGCAGATGTGCTTCATACGCTCGCTGAAAAAATTAATAAACGATCGCTGGTTATTATTTTTAGCGACATGTTTGAAGGCGAAGATCAGGATGAGATATTTAAGGCCTTACAACACTTAAAGCATAACAAACACGAAGTGCTCTTGTTTCACGTCACCGACCACGAGACAGAGCTTGCTTTTAATTTTGAAGAGCGACCTTATGAATTTATTGATTTGGAAAGTGGTGAGAAATTGAAGCTAAACCCTTCCGAAATAAAAGACAAGTTCACTCAGCAACTAAACTTGATTCACTCCGAATTGAAGATGAAATGCAATCAGCTAAAAATTGATTTTATTTCTGCAAATGCTCAACGTGATTACTTTGAAGTGCTACAAGCTTATTTGATCAAGCGAGCGAAGATGAGATAAAAATGGATTTGCAATTTGATGAGGGACGATTTCAAATCACAAATCAATCGTAATTCGTAATTCGCTACGCCTGCAACTCCTCATTATGCAAGTAGGCCTTTCTCGCCATTAACACTTCCTTCGATTCTACGTGATCCGGATCAGGTACACAACAGTCTACGGGGCAAACCGCAGCACATTGCGGCTCTTCATGAAAGCCAGTACACTCAGTGCACTTTCCAGAAACGATATAATAAAATTCATTGGAAACAGGTTGCTGAAGAGCTTTGGCATCGGATAGAGACCCGTCCTCCCCTTTGACTTCAGTTAATTTCGTCCCCCCCGCCCACGTCCATTCACGGCCACCTTCGTAAATGGCCGTATTAGGGCATTCAGGTTCACACGCCCCACAATTAATACATTCCTCTGTGATCTTGATGGCCATGGCCTATGTTTTGAATAATTTCGCAGCAAAAATACGGCACAGGAGTTTATCCACAAAAAACAAAAATCAGGGTCAAAGGTTCAAAATGATGACTTTACAACGTAGAATAGAAGCGTTTGCACAACTTGGAAATAAGATCACTAGGCTATCAGCAGATGAATTGAATGTTTTGACTGGCAACGTCAGAAACGAAAACCCATGGTTTACCCCAGAAAGCACCTTGATGGCTCTTCAAGGCATATCCAAATTTTTAACCAAAGAAATATTACAAAATTGGACCGGCAAATACTTGCTATCTAATTCTTCGGGGAAGAAAATTGGTGTTGCTATGGCAGGAAACATTCCTCTTGTTGGTTTCCATGATTTGCTATGTGTGCTTTTGGCTGGGCACCAACTTGTAGCTAAACTCAGTTCACAAGATTCTGTATTGATACGTTTTGTGAGAGAAAGCCTGATCGAAATTAATCCTTCTTTCTCCGAGCTAATTTTCTTTGAAGAGCGATTAAAAAATCTAGATGGTATGATCGCGACGGGAAGTGACAATACTTCCCGCTATTTCGAATATTATTTTCGTAACACTCCTCACATCATCCGAAAGAACAGAACCTCGTGCGCTGTTATTTTGGGTGAGGAGACTGCAGAAGAATTTGCTGAATTAGGGAAAGATATTTTCAGTTACTTCGGCTTAGGTTGCAGAAACGTTTCGAAAATTTATGTTCCTGAAAATTTTGATTTTGTTTCGATGATCAAAAGTTGGGAGTCTTTCCAGCCGATCATTAATCATAATAAATATGTGAACAATTACGATTATCAAAAATCAATATTATTGGTTAATCAAATGCATCATTACGATAGCGGCTTTTTACTTCTAACTGAAAGTCAAAGTCTCGTTTCCCCAATCTCTGTTATTTATTACGAGCATTATATAGACCAAGACGATCTGAACTCAAAACTCAAATCCCATCAGGAAAAAATCCAATGCATTGTTTCCGCGAAAGGTTGGTACAAAAAAAGCATCCCGTTTGGGGATGCTCAGTTTCCTACAGTGGATGACTATGCTGATGGAATCGACACATTGTCGTTCCTGACTTCGCTCTAATAAGATGGATGCAAAATTTCTACCCAACCGGTATAAGTTTTTCCACCTGCAACAAGGCTATAATAATATATCCCGTCTACTTCAGCGCCGCCGTTCCAATCATTCTGATAGTTTGATGATTGATAAACTTGCTTGCCCCATCGATTGTTGATTACCAATTTGGAATTGTCGGGTAAATTGAGAATTTGGAAAGTATCGTTCTTTCCATCATTATTAGGAGTAAACACGTTTGGTATGATAATTTTCTTATCAAAATCAATGATGAGGTCATACATTTTCGTGCAGCCTAAGGAATCGCGAATGGAAAGTTGGTAATCTCCTGCGTACAAATATTGAGCGTTGAATTCAAACTTCTGTGTCTCCTTGTTCTTGGAAACTCTAACCCATGTAGAATCGAATGCATGATTATTTATCTGTCCTGGAAGATTAGGTTCAACTAGATGCAACATCAATTGATACGGTTCCTCCTTACTCTCCTGTATCCCAATTAACATGGATCCTGTTGCAATGTTTGGTAATGAGAACTGCTTGACTACATAAAGCGTATCGAGAGAAGCCACTGGTCCATTAATCGAGAATGATTTGTAAGAAGATGAGATAGGTGATGCACAACCTGAGATTGCGGACTGATCCTGGAACAATCTTATCTGATAGCTTCCTTTATCTAAATCAATGAAATTAACAGTGTCAGGAGGCAATGCTTGTAATGGAGTAATTGTACCGGATTGAATAATATTTCCTTGTAAAACTATTTCATAATTGAAGTCAACTTTATTCGATCCTGTGATGGCAGCGACCTTCACAATTCCTTTTGTTTCAAAACATATAAAGTCTTCAGGAATAACATTGAAGTCAACTGCAACAGGTCCACCTGAAATTGTAATTTGGGGAGACTTCGAAGGACAAAGTGCCCCGAGCGGTTTCGCTACGACATAGTACGATCCTTGAGAAAGATTATTGAATGTAACCAAAGCACCTCCCGCTGAAATTACAGTGTCTCTTTGAAATATAGCTGGGTCATTTGCTGTCCTAATGCCCACATCAAAAGTTCCTGAAGAATTTATTGTAGCAAAAACGCTTCCGTTGCTTCCGTTTCCGAAGCAATCTGGATCATTGAATGTAGTTGAAAAAACTACCAAGCCCGGGAAATTGATTGTAGGCTTAAAGTATTTGTTACAACCATTTGCATCAATAACTGTGAACTTATGTTGTCCACCGGCTAATCCGGTGAACGTATTGTTAGCGGGAAGCGAAGCATAATCAACGCTATCCATTCGATAAGTGTAGGGAGCAGTTCCGCCAGAAATTGCACCAACTTGAATTGTGCCATCGTTGTTGCTGCAAGAAGCATCAGTAGAAGTGAAGGTGGTTGTGATATCAGTTACAGCATTATTAATCGTCACTGATACTTGAGCCGGACAAAGATCAGATGCATCATCGCGAACCAAGATTGTATACGGAGTCGCTGCTGGCATTAAGTTGGTAATCGTTACCGGCGACGTAAATGATGTCCATGTTGCACCAGCATCCAATGAATATTCAAATGGCGAAGCTCCTCCCGATGCGACTGTAACCGTTGCTTGGCCAACAGGTTGATTAAAACATTTGGCATCTACAAAACCTGCGGCGCTAGCTTGTACAGTTGTTTGAATCTGTAAGCTGTACGGCAATGTGCAAGATGTTGAATTATCCTGCACTTTATAAAAGTAATTAAGCGATGGTGATAAATTACTAAATGTGATAGAAGTAGAAGGTGCAACTGTCACAGCTTGAGTAAATGCAGGAACTCTAACGCTGTCGTACAGCGTGACCACATAGTTAGGACTTGGGGTGCCACCTGTTATCGTTAATGAAATTTTTCCGTTGTTTTGATTAGAACAAGTAGGTCTAACTTCAGTAACATTGATATTAAACAAGCCGCAATTCACATTTCCTCCGCCACCTCCACCTGGCCCGCCTGTACATAGTGGATCGTTCAAGCTGCGAACAGTGATTGTAGCGTCACTACTAATCGCTGGGCATGAGCCCGCGGGATCATCTGTGGTAAGTCTTAGCACGTAGTCTCCAGCCACCGTTGCTTTGAATGTTACGCTTGCAGGGGTTGCCGTTGGAGTTGTCAGACTCAATACACCATCTCCGCCCGCAGGGCTACTTACAATACTCCAAGTGCCGGTTGTTGCCAAACCTCCAATGCTAGAACCAGAAAGAGGTATTGTTCCTCCAGAACAAATTAATTGCGCTGATCCCGCATTAACAACTGCTCCAGGATTGACAACAATATCAACAGTTTGGGTCAACCCAATGCAACCTAAACTACTTTTTGGGATAATTGAATACTGAACCAAGATTGCGGTGCCAGATCCATTAAACAATTGATCGTTTATATGTATTGTCCCAGCGGGGCCTTCAGCTACATTTACTTTGGAGGTTGCAGAGCCTGGTCCATCTGGGTCTGGCCAGCTAAATGTAACTCCTGCCGGTTGGTTGGGTGGATTAAGCAAAATCTCATATCCGGTAAGCTCGCCACTGCAAATGGTTTTTGTTTGTAAAGTTTGCAAGACCGGGGACGGGTTCACCTTAATATCGATGTTTTGCAGGCTGCCTGCACACAAACCGACAGACGGAGTAACTTGGTAAGAAACTGTTGTCTGTGCAGATGTTGCATTAGTCAAAATATCATTAATATGGGTTGTTCCAGCAACACCCATTGGCACGTTCACTCCTGCTGTTGCAGGTCCAGATCCATCTGGGTCAGGCCAGTTGAAAACTGTATTTGCTGGCTGATTGACCGGATTGAGTAAAATCTCGTAGGCAACAGATTGATTTCCACAAATCGTTTTTGTTTGAGGCGTAACCAATACAGGAATTGCTGTTACGGTAATTGTTACATCATCACTCACTGCCGCACAAGCACCAGGGGGGTCATTTGTAGTAAGAGTTAGTTTATAATCTCCTGCAACTGTTGCTGTGAATGTTACTGAAGCTGGATTACCGACTTGAGCTCCCGTACTTAATAAACCATCTCCACCGACAGGTTGATTAGTAATACTCCAAGCTCCAGTCGTGGCCGCCCCTCCCACGCTTGATCCAATCAAGGTGTAAATTGCTCCAGTACAGATCGACTGATCTGATCCTGCATTTACTGTTGTTGTCTGGTTCACTACAATATCAACATTCTGCGAC
>Ga0207086_1045_pt1 | contig 29916 bp, 24 predicted proteins | sample Alteio_BWMinHeat_54_FD_153540 | JGI IMG/M metagenome (GOLD analysis project Ga0207086, IMG submission 153540) | Enriched cells from forest soil in Barre Woods Harvard Forest LTER site, Petersham, Massachusetts, United States -... | ecosystem: Environmental > Terrestrial > Soil > Temperate forest >... | reverse complement strand
GTTTCTTATTCTATTTGTAATATTTATTTTAATTAAATATTACGGGATGATCCTTTATAAGGTAAAGGGGAAATCTTTTTATTTAATAATTGACTCATTAAGAAATTATTCAAAAACAGAAATAAGAAACACTTTTGACAGAAGGTCGCAGTATTTTGTTTTCAGTAACAAAGTAAATTTAATTTTTTACCCCTTATTTCTTTTAATTATTGTCTTTTGGGGATTCATTAATCTTATTTAATCCCTTAATTGTAAAAAGGCTTCAATGCTTTTGGCCATAGTTTACGTCTTACTATTATTAAACCATTTTTTTATTGTGTTCTCTACCTTACTTGATTAGGAATTAGCTATTATTTATTATAATTTTATTAAAATATCTGTATTTATGAAAACATTCCTTCCCCTTATAACTTTAATCTTCAGTTCATTTATCCTTTATGCTCAAAGTGATAACCGGGATAATATTTATAAAATCAGGGAACAAGTAATATCGAAAGAAACTGCCAATAATTCTAAAAGTAATAATGAAGATAGTGACGATGAGCTTGCAAGGTTCAACAGGTGGTTTTATATGGCGGAGGTACGTTCTTATCCTAGTGGCAACCTGGTGCATGGTGACGCATTATTGCAAGCTTATAAAGAAGAACATCATGCAAATAAACAAGCTTATAAACTGACTGGAAATCCTGGCCCATGGCAATCTTTAGGCCCAAAAACAGTTCCAAACAATCATAATGGGATAGGAAGAATTAACTGCATTACTATTCTCCCATCTGATACTAATAGCATCTATGTTGGCGCAGCTTGTGGTGGTGTCTGGATAAGCCATAACAGCGGAACAACATGGACATCAAACAGCGATAATTTTCCCTCGCTGAGTGTTACAGATATTGCAGTTAACCCCCGCCACACAGATACTATTTATGCAGCTACAGGCGATCAATATGGTTTTGAAAGAGACAGTATTTATAATTTCTTCTGGGGAGGATTATATTCAGCAGGCGTAGTTATGAGTTCCGATGGAGGCAACACATGGACAACTACCGGTTTAAGCTACCAGCAAACAAACAGGAATATTATACAAAAACTGATCATACACCCCAATCATCCTAACATACTTATGGCAGGCAGCAGGGAAGGTATTTTCAGAACAACAGACGCCGGAGCAACCTGGCAAAATGTTTACCCGAACCATGTATACAATATGGCATTCAGACCTGGGCGTCCCGATACTGTTTATGCTGTTACAAATACAGCCTTGATCGTATCATATAATGCGGGGGCCACCTGGCAAATACTTAACGCAGGAATTTCAATGGCTTATAACCAGTTTGGCTATTACCAGGATAGGGTCTCTATTGCTGTTTCTGCTGCCTCACCTAATAGTATATGGATATTGGATAATTCAAACAACCTGAAATATTCACATGACGGAGGCCATACTTTTTATAGTTCTTTAGGTTTTCCCAGTGCCTATTTTTATGGCTACTATGACCGGGTACTAGCAGTATCGCCAAGCGATTCAAATACTATCCTGGCTTTCGGCATGAGCATGTCTCAGTCGACTGACGGCGGCAATACATGGCATCAACTTGATATGACAGGCAATGTACATGCTGATAACCATACTGCAACATTTAATCCATTGCATTCAAATACATTTTACAGTGGTAATGACGGCGGAATTTTTGTAACAAGAGATAATGGAAGTACATGGAACAATATAACCGATGGGCTTGTGATCTCTCAAATCTATCGCAGCAGTTCATCCCGGCAAAATCCTAATATTATTTTATGCGGTTTACAGGATAATGGCACCTTAAGATATAACGGCTCTAACTGGACGCATGTAATTTATGCGGATGGAATGGATTGCGCCATTTACCCAAAGAATGATCATTATCAAATAGGTTCTTACCAGGACGGAAGTTTTTTATCGTCTACAGACCAGGGAAATACGTTTATTAGTTTATCTATTACAGGTTACGGACCCTGGACCTCACCGATAGTATTTAACCCCAATAGCCCGGATACGATATATTTTGGCCTTGAGGGTATTTATGCTACTTACGACCAGGGATCTACTTTTGTAAATTTAACGCCAACAAATACTTTTAGCATACCGGGAATTTTTACACCAGGGGCAACAAGCATTGCTATTTCATCATCAAATACCAAAGTACTTTATGCTGCAAACGAAGCAAATATTATATTAACAACAGATGGAGGCATAACCTGGAATGACGTAACTGGTAACCTGCCTTCTGATTCGGTAGCAATTACTCATATTGCAGTAGATTTTAAAAATCCGATGCGGGTATTTGTAACTACTTCAGGTTATATAGCCGGACAAAAAGTATTTGTAAGCAATACAGGAGGTACAAACTGGACGAATATTAGTAAGAACCTGCCCAATATACCTGCAAATTGCATAGCTGTTGATAGCAGTACAAAAGGAGCTTTATTTGTAGGTACCGATATGGGAATATATTATTCAGATTCTTCTCTCAACGGATGGATAAAATATAGTTCAGGACTTCCCAATGTGATAGTGGATGATATTGACGTTAACTATACCAATTATAAAATCCGGGCAGCTACTTACGGCCGGGGTTTATGGGAATGCGACCTGCCAAGAGGCTTATTATCAGTTGAGCAAATTAATCCCTCTCCATCGGATGTAAGTATATACCCCAATCCTACAAATAAGAACTGGTCTATCATTTTTTCAAACGATAGGCCATCCAATTACATAATAAGGGTAACCAACCTGACAGGTCAGATCGTTTTCAAGGAGCAAAATCCTGAATATATTAATGCGTCTTTATTTCCACCAGGGCTGTATTTTGTAGATATCTATTTTGCTGATACCCATAGTTATTTAAAAGCAATTAAAAATTAGGTAGACAAACAATTGTTTAAGCCAACAATCAGCCTGATATAAAGACTATTCTTATTTTCTAATTTTTGTAAATCAATCTATTGTTTATGCAAAGTATTTGTTATTCTATGACAAAGCTATTGTTAATGCTGCCCGCCAATATAGTATATACTGTTTATGTTCCTGATCTTTAACCCCACAAAGTATTGAGAACCAAAAAGAAACCAATATGAAGTACAATCCAGATGTCTATAGCTCAAAGAATCCGTACGTATACCCTTCAAAAAATGTAGAAAAGAATTCTAACAAAACAATAGGGGTTTTATTCACCATAGTTATGTTTATTCCTTTATTTGCTCTTTCATTAATAAACACAGTGGGCTTGCCAAGCAGACTTCCTGATCTGAATGATTTCTCATTTTATGAAAAGAGAGCTTTGAAAAACAACCTGGTAGAAACAGCCTCAGAAGGCTTAACTGAGTACACCAAAGAGAAAAATAATATAAAAGGAAACCAGAACGATCATTTGTCAGCTAATGATTACAATAAATTACAGGAAATAAAACAAAAATATGTCCTGATGGCGAAACGGTCATTGGAAAAATCAGGGCTGACGAAGAATGAAATTGAAGAATTCATAGCTAAGAACATCAAGTCTCCAGGTTCTTACGTAAATAATTAAATCCTGCAGAGGAAAAAATATCCCGGTATTTATCATTCCCATATTGTTTCATAACTTTATTGGATCAATAAATTCCTGAAATGAAATTCCGACTCATTATTCTGTTTTTTTGTTTTCTAAGCTTTTGTAGCAAAGCCCAAACAAATATTATATCTACCGATTCCGTCGCTGAACAAATAATGCTGGGGAATTATAATCCCGCTACCTACGCTGCAAGCACTGTATTAAATCAGCCAGATACGATAAGCAGGGGGATAAATACAAGGGTTTCGCCCGATTCCTTACATGCATACCTTGAAAAACTGAGAACTTTTCATAATCGTAATACTGGCTCTGATACGGTTGCTTCAAACAATGGCATTGGTGCCGCCCGCAGATGGGTATTTTCTAAATTTCAGCAGTTCAGTGCACAAAATCAAAACAGGCTAATCCCTTCGTACCTGCAGTTCGATTATAACATATGCAGCATAGGTCAACATAGAAACATACTTGCCGTGCTACCGGGCTTGGATACCTCAGACAAATCTATCATCATTATAGAAGGACATTTAGACAGCCGCTGTGAAGACGTGTGCGATACTGCCTGCCTGGCGCAGGGCATGGAAGACAATGGCAGCGGAACTGCGCTTGTGCTGGAACTTGCAAGGGTAATGAGTAGATTCAGTTATAATCACACTATATTATTTATGATTACAACTGGCGAAGAGCAGGGATTATATGGCGCACAGGCTTTTGCGATGTATGCACAACAAAAAGGGATAAGAATAAAAGGCGTATTGAATAACGATGTGATAGGCGGTATTTTCTGTGGGCACACATCCTCTGCACCAAGTTGTCCCGGCTTTGGCGATATTGATAGTACAAATGTGCGTTTGTTTTCCTTTGGCAGTTTTAATTCTTTTCATAAAGGCCTGGCAAGATTTGTAAAACTGGAGTATAAAAAAATGGTACTCCCTTATGCTACAGTACCTATGACCGTCAATATCATTACCCAGGAAGATCGGACAGGCCGTGGCGGCGATCACCAACCTTTCCGGCAGTTGAATTATCCCGCTATCCGTTTTACTGCCGCTAACGAGAACGGCAATGCAAATGTAACTGATACAGCTTACCATGACCGACAGCATACCACACGCGATACACTGGGGGTAGATACGCACAATAATGGTATCATTGACAGCTTTTTTATTGACTTTGATTACCTGGCAAGAAATGCAGTGATAAACGGCAATGCCGCAGGAATGATGGGCATTGGCCCTAAAACTCCGGATTTTACTTTAACAACAAATGGACAGGATAACCTGGTAATAAATATTACTCAGCAACAATACCTTATTTACAGGATAGGGGTACGCACTACAACTAATGACTGGGATTCTGTTTATACTTTCACGGGTTCCCTGAATTATACTATAAACAATTTGCCTCCTGCTGCCTATATAAGTGTTGCTTCTGCAGACAGCAATGGGATTGAAAGCCTTTTTTCGGAAGAGAAGATGACTAATGTCGGCGTGAAAGCGATGAATGTCTTGTCAGGTTCTGTGGAATTGCTGCAAAACGCACCTAACCCTGCCGATGAAGCCACTACAATAAGTGTACTCGTAAACAATATGCCGAATTATACTGACGCTTCAATATCCGTACGCGACATAACGGGCAGAGAAGTGAAACGCATACCTTTAAAACTAAAACCCGGCATGAATGAAGTTGAATATGAGCATGGATATCACATGAGTGGTACTTTTATTTATACACTTATTATTGATGGCAAACCTATACAATCCAAAAGGATGGTGTTTACAAATTAGGTAAGAATTCTTAGTTTTGCTGCCCATTATCTCCCGATAAGTATTTATGGGGAAAGATAATTTTACCGCAAAGCTCGCAAAGGATCGCAAAGTTTTGCAAAGCTAAGTGGAGATTATACAGAACGGGATGTAGCGCAGCCCGGTAGCGCGCTTCGTTCGGGACGAAGAGGCCGCTGGTTCGAATCCAGTCATCCCGACTAAAAGCCCAATTGTATGTTGGGCTTTTTTCATAAGCAGGTCTCTTTATTCTTCATCCATGTTCTCATTCGTTTCCCATTATTTCCCATTTTTTCACATGGAAAAATAAAATGTGAGTACCGGGTAATTGACTGTTAGCTATTTAGGTATAGCTGTCCACATGGATTGCTCATTTCCCACAAAAAATATTTTCCGCTTTGGATTTGGATTCTTTGGATTTACGAATTAATGGATTCAATATAATGTACAAACATTTTTATCCATTCTTTATCCATTTTTATCCCATCAAAAATTCGTTTGTGGATTGGGCTTTATTGATAATCATTTAGTTAGTACTGGTTGTCCACAAGGTTTTATCCATTTGCTGAAAAAAAAGGATAATCTCAATGGTTCTCACTCAAAAATCTAATGGTTGGAGAAAAATAGTCTAATACCATTTAGATAATAAAATCCGGCATGCTAATTTTAAACGCAAAGTCCGCTAAGGACAGCAAAGAAAGACGCAAAGACTCTAGCCGTTTGCACTTTAAATGCCAATTTTTAATGTTTAATTGGTATAACTGAAAATTGAGGGGGGCTTATTATTAATTTTTGATAGGGTCATAAATACAAATGGATTTTATGAGTTCCATTTTCATGTTAAAGATACGATTTTACAGAGGCAGTTTCCAAATTTATTTTGTTAATTCCGGGGCATTGTGAATAAGTTTTTTGACGCGGTAAATCATCGCTAATTCAGCTATTACTGCACTACTATTTTATCCTTAGCTATTATCAACCCATTCTCTATAAGTCTGTAGAAATACATTCCTAAAGCAAGGCTGTTCCTGTGTAATAAAAACTCAGTACCATTTATGTTTTTATAGGTTGCTATTTCTTTACCACAAATATCTGTTAGTATTATCTCTGCATAGTGCAGTTCTTTACCAAAATTTATAGTTGTAGTTATGCTAAAAGGATTGGGTGAGGCTTTTGTTTGGAGGGGTTGAATGGATAGTTCCTGAACATCACTAATAGAGTCGGGTGTGTATTCCCATAGTTCTACATTGGGATTTTCACCCCCAAAACAAATATATCCTTTACCGTTGATTGTAAAATAAGCTGTTTCATCTCTACGGGTTGAAGGTAATGAGGCTTTTTGAGTCCAAATATCTGTTACAGGATTATATTGCCAGAAATCATTACAGAGTTTACTGGCACCCGTATCTGCTTTATCACCAGTTCCAAAATAACCCATACCATTTAAAGTAAAGGCTGCTGCATCACAACGGGGAGTATCTGGAAAATTTGATTTGGCAGCCCATGAATTAGCTACCGGGTCGTATTGCCATAAAGTATCTATAGGAACTTTATTTGCAGAATATAGGCCTGTTACATAAGCTTTGTTTGAAATGACAAAAGCTACTCCATCTTCGTAACCTGTTGATGGAATTGGAGCAGTACTACTCCAAGAGTTGGTTGTAGGGTTAAAGGAATAAAAATCATTCAATAGCACCTCACTTGAAACATAATGATATCCAATTCCAAGATATCCTAAGTTGTTAATGACAAAAGCTGTAGGATATGCTCTTGCAATTCCAGGAAAATCACTCTTCTGATTCCATATATTTAGAATAGGATCATATTCATATAGAGTATTTGTAGCTCCTAATAGATAGCTATCTATTCCTGAACAAACATAACCCTTGTTACCTATCGCAAAGCACCCTGCGTAGGCCTTGTTATGGGCCGGAAGATTTGTCTTCTGTGTCCATGAATTCGTTACAGGGTCATACGCCCACAGGTCATTGTATGTAACCGTATTGTCAAAGTTATATCCGCCACCAACATATGCTAAATTCCCAATCGTAAAACTATATGCCCCAAGTCTTGCACCTCCAGGAAAATCGGCTTTTCTTGTCCAATAATCTGCTTTGCATAAGGATGGCGTAAGAAGAAGAATTAGTATAAGTAGATTTTTCATAAGACAGGATATTTTTATAAGTAAACATACGCATTATTCACTTATTACTATGGTCAGTCTCCACTAATACCTACTATTCTCCGACCGTCCGAGTGCAAACACTTCCATAAATCCGTCAATAATTCAGCACTGTATTTTGATATAAATTACAAAAGCAAGAAACCATGGCCTCTTGCTTTGTAACTATAATAAAAGAGATAATTTTATTTCTTAGCGATTTTTGCGGAGAATTCTTTACCTGCTTTAAACTTTGGAACTTTACGTGCTTTGATCTTGATGGTTGCACCGGTTTGAGGATTACGGCCATTCCGTGCTGCGCGGTTAGATACAGAGAAAGTACCAAACCCAACAAGTGTAACTTTATCACCTTTTTTTAGCGTACTTGTAATGGCAGCCGTAAAAGAATCCAATGATTCTTTTGCCTGTGTTTTAGTCATCCCGGCATCTTTTGCCATCTTTTCAATTAATTCTGCTTTGTTCATTTGGTTGTGTATTTAATTTGTGAATAATTGATTTTACTGCAAGACAAATATACTCTTCATAATTACAAAATCAAATATTCATAGTACAGGAAGCTATAAATTCTTTTAGTTTAGGGCCTTGTAGCCTATTGCAGCACTATTTTATCCTTAGCTACTACAAGCCCACTCTATCAGCCTGTATAAATACATACCCGAAGAAAGGCTGTTTCTGTGCAATAAAGTCTGTATTATATCATTGGGTTGCAAGGCTATTTAATTGTAAATATAGGGAGTACCCTTTTCTGCCATTTCCTTAATACTCTTAATACCATTTTTCATAACCTTTCTCCAATAAATCTTTACAAAAAGCCAGTTAATTGGCTGAGTGAAAATATTTGTCGAATGCCAGGTATACTTCCACTCCACATTTATTGTGCCATTTTTATTATCAGAACAAACCCATTCTCCAATTGCTTTATTAGAAAAGAAACCGCCAAAATCTTTTACCCCCCACTTCCAATACCTGTTTTCATCTCTTTCAAATATCTCATCAATTCCCCGCTCCTTGCTTTTAATAAATAAAGCTCCATTATAAATAGGAACCCTGCTGCCGCCTGCAATACCCCAACTGTCATCTTTAGAAAAACCAAGTACAATAGGATAATTGTAATAACCAATAAGTATTTTAGTGGCATCCCCTAATATAGGTGTCTTAAATGCCCGTTCCAAAGGGCAATGGAAAGTATCTATGACGGTATTAGTTGCAAGATACTTTTTCATAGTGTTATTATTTTGGTGCAATACAAAGCTACTCAATAAAAACGTCATTAACCCTCTTTACTCATCAAAATTGTTTATAGAAAATGACCTGGTAATAAAAATGGCATTTAGTGTGCAAACAGCAGGAGTCTTTGCGTCTTTCTTTGCGGTCCTTTGCGAACTTTGCGTTTAAAAATATCATGCTGGATTTTATTATCTAATTCCATTCAGAAATCAAAAAAATATATTAAGAAACCATTAGCCTTTGCGTCTCTGCGGTAAAACTAATATTACACCCCAAGCTTCTTCATACATTTCTCCATATCTATACCCTTTTTTAAAACACCTGCAAACAAGTCTCCTTTTTGCTCCAGGCGCTTAAGCGTGTTCTTAATATTGAAATTTTCCGGCCTTAAACCTTTTTTCACTTCTTTCCACTCAAGAGGAGTAGATACAGGAACTCCTGGCTTGGGCCTTAAGCTATACACACAAGCCAAAGTAGAGCCTATTTTATTCTGTAAATAATCAATATAAATTTTGTCCTTACCCCTTTTGCCCAATGAGCGCTCCAAAGTTGTGAACTCAGGTATTTGCTGTTGCACCGTGCTGGCTATTAGCTCGGCAAACATCCGCGCCTGCTCATAACTATATTTTGCCCCCAAAGGCACATAAACATGCATACCAGTAGCGCCAGAGGTTTTGCAATAAGATGCTGCGCCAGCTTTGTCAAATATTTCTTTCACCACCAGAGCCGTTTCTATCACCTGGTCATAAGTATTTTTTTCAGAAGGGTCAATATCAATGATCAGGTAGTCCGGGTTATCCGGGTGTTCAACTGTCGAGTTCCAGGGATTCAATTCTATGCAGCCCAGGTTGGCAAGGTATAGCAGGGAAGACTTATCATTGCAAACTAAATAATTCACCTTCTTATTCGCGGTATCAGACCATGATGGATATTTGGCTACCCAATCCGGCGCTTGCTCTCCGGCATCTTTCTGAAAAAATCCTTTCTCCTTTATGCCGTTGGGTGTTCTGTACAAAGATTCAGGGCGGCCCTTCAGGTGTTTGATGATGTATTTATACACGCTTTCATAATAAACAATTACATCGCCCTTTGTGTAACCCTCTTTAGGCCAGAAAACTTTATCAAGATTGGTAAATGTGTTTTTGCTACTTTTAATTGCATTTTTTGTTTCCATATTGCTAATATTTTCATTCCGCTTTTACCGGGAATTCCTTATGCACTTCCTTAGCCGACTTATCTTCCCTCAAACCCAGAAACACAGGATGCCTTCTCATTCCTTCCGATGTCACCTCTGTGAATTTCACATTACACACCAGTTTTGGCTTTACCCATGTCACCGCCGCATTCACTTTTATTCCTTCTTCAAACGGTGATGTTTTTACTGCAAGGCTTTGCAATTGAGCATGTAGCTCTTTCAGTGATCGCTCATTAAAACCCGTACCCGTATGCCCTATATATCTTAGTTTGCCTTTTTCATAAACGCCTAATATCAATGCTCCAAAATACTTCCTGCTGCCGCCGGGGCTTGTATAACCTGCTATCACCACTTCCTGCATCTGCACATGCTTTATCTTCAGCCAATCCGGGCTTCTAACCCCCTCCCGATATACACTATTCTTTCTTTTTGCAATAATCCCCTCCAGGCCTTTCTTCTTAATTAAACTAAAAAATTTCTTCCCCTGCTCATCCACATCATCACAATACTTTACTATCTCATTTTCCGGCAAATTTTTCTTTAGTATTTCCTTCCTCTCCGTCAATGGCATTTTTTCCAGCGACTTACCATTTAGCAAAAGACAATCAAACACATAATACATAAGAGGCCCATTCACCTGTCCATACTGTTGTAACAACTGAAAGGAGGGCACTCCTTTTTTATCTAAAGCAACAATTTCCCCATCCAGTACTATCCGTTTATTGATCCTTTTCAGTTCTTCAAAAATTACCTGGTATTTATTTTCAAATGATAATCCATTTCTCGAATAAAATTTCACCTCTTTTTTATTTATGTCCGCTATAGCCCTGTAGCCGTCCCACTTTATCTCAAATATCCAATCTTTGCCATCAAATGCCTCTTCAACAGGCTTGGCCAGCATAGGTTTTATATAATTATGAATTTTTTTTTCTTTCGAAAGGGAATTGATTTCTTTCAGGTAATTGGGGGTCTTACTTATTTTTTTTTTGCTCCTTGCCTCGGTGTAGGCAAGAGAGCTTTTTTTAGCGAAATCCTCGCTATTATATTCTTCATCCGTCGCGTATTTGTCCCTGTGCTTTATCAGCAGCCAGCTTTTATCGTCCGTTTTTAGCTTCACAAGTGCAAAATCCCCTTTCAGCTTTTTACCTTTTATTCTGAACTTGATACTACCACCTTTCAGCTCTTTACCAAATGCCGAAGCAGAAATAATATTGCCTTCCTCATCTATAGGTTCATAAGTCCCTTTATCCCAAATATCGACATGTCCAGCCCCGTAATTACCTGCAGGTATATCTCCCTCAAAAGCGGCATATTCTACCGGGTGGTCTTCTACCATCATTGCCAATCTTTTGTCCTGCGGGTTCATGGAAGGCCCCTTAGGCACAGCCCAGCTCTTCAATACACTATTTAGTTCCAGCCTGAAATCGTAGTGAAGATGGGATGCATGATGGCGCTGTACCACAAAAATAAGTTCCTTGCCTCCTGTTTTTTTGCCCGATTCAGGTTCAGGAGTATTTTTAAAACTTCTCTTTTTTTTGTAAGTGGTGAGGCTCATATCAGGAAGCTTTTCTCTTTTTTTCTTCCAGGCTTGCTTTCAACTGAGACATAAGATCCTTGTTTTTATTATGAATGATCTTGAATCGGGGTTGTTGTATTTTAGTTCCTTTCGCCTTAGCCTTTATCAGTTTCATCAACTCCTCATCATAGGTGTCTTTATACTTATTAAAGGTAAACTTTTTTGCAGTGAGTTGATTGATAAGGGATATAGCCATTTTTAATTCTGCTGGTTTTGTTGCCCCATGCCCTGGTATATTTAATTCCGAATGGTCTCTTATCTCTTCTGCAAAACGCATTTTTAGTAAAAGCAGCATATTATCATATGGCCTCAGCACACAAATACTTTCTTTACTGCGCATCACATAATTGCCTATGGCGATCTTACCACTCTGTTTCAATGCTTCCCTCAATAAAGCATACGATTTTTCTCCACCTTTACCGGCTTCAAGGTAATAAGGAGTATCGTAGTAAATAGTGTCTATCTCTTCCTGTTTTACAAATTCCTCTATCTCGATAATTTTAGTTTTCTCTGGGCTGGCCTTCTCAAAATCTTCTTCTGTAAGCACAACATACTCATCATTGAGTTTGTACCCTTTCACTACATCGCTCCATGGCACTATTTTGCCCGTATGAGAATTGATTCTGGCATAATTGATCCGCGCATGATCTTTTTTATCCAGCATATCCAGGTCTAATGCGCTGTCTTCTATTGCGCTAAACATTTTAACTGGTATGTTTACTAAACCAAAACCAATCGAACCTGACCAGATCGCCCTCATAACATAATGTTTTCTGCATTATTAAGTGAAAAAAACATGCCAGAAGAGCTTTATAAGGCTTTTATATATTGATTTACTTCAACCCCCAGTTCCATAATATACTGCCGTGAGTATAAGACACTATCCTACCCTCCTCAGTTTGCACTTTCAAGGTTCCATCATTATTCACCCCTAATATGATGGCATCCCATTCGTTTTTGCTATCCGTAAAACTTTGAATTTCTCCCCTGCGGTATAAATGCTCATTATATTCTTCCATTATTCTATTGGCAGAGCTGGATGCATTTGTATACTCCAATATTTTTTCGCGTAGGAGTTTTAACAATTCTGAAATTTCAAACCCCTTACCAGAACCTATTTTTAAGGAAGTAGCAAAAGGTAATTCCATTGAAAATTCTTCTTGTTTTATATTCAAACCCAGGCCAATTATACTATACACCCATTTATTACCTCTTAAAACATTCTCAATCAATACGCCTCCTGCCTTTTTGTCATTAACTATAATATCATTGGGCCACTTAATACGTATATCCCAATTTTTATATAACTCGTGCAAAACATCAGCAATTGCATTGGCAGCGCTGGCGTTAAAAATAAATTGTTCGTTTAAAGGCCTGTTTGGGCATATAATAATGCTCATTAAAAGGCTTTGTCCCGGTGTGTCTACCCAATTTCTGCCCCTTTGGCCTTTACCTGTTTTTTGGCTATTAGCCACAATTGTCAGCCCGGGCTGTGCCATATCAGCATCAATCATACTCATGGCATAATTATTGGTGCTATCTATAATATCAAGTTCTATTATAGGGGCTTCTAATAAAGTCTTAATGTTTAGTGACAAAAGATTTCATAATTTTGATTAATTGTAAAGATATTACCAAACTAAAAAATACATAGGCCTTAATTTGGAGAAAATAATCACGGCATTACAGGGACGAAAAAAATCAGTTACCCGCCTGACGAGAAATAGCAAGCTGTTTAAAACTATCCTGAACGCAATAACAGAAAAAAAGGGAGAAAATATAGTATCGCTTGATCTGCGAAAAATTGATGAGGCGGTTTCTGATTTTTTTATTTTATGTGAAGCAGGCTCCCATATACAAATAAAAGCCATAACAGATAATATCGAAGAAAAAATAAGGATGGAATGTAATGAAAGGCCTTACCATATTGAAAATGGCCACTACTGGACCCTTCTAGACTATGTAAATATTGTAGTTCATATTTTCCAGCATGAGCAGCGCAAGTTCTACAATCTTGAAAGTTTATGGGCAGATGCAGAACGAATGGAGCATAAATAATAATTGGATTTTTTCAAGAATATACTTTTAAAATAAAAAATGGAAGATAATAATAAACAAAAGCCTCCTATGAGGCCGGGAAATGAAAATCCTAATCCCAAAAAAGGCCCTCGCTTTAATATATATTGGATATACGGCATTATTCTGCTCGCGATATTCATAATACAATTCTGGGGAGGTAATTTCGGCACTAATATAAAGGACACTAACTTTCAGGACTTTTATACTAATTACCTGATGCAGGGAAAAGTTGATTACGTAGATGTAATTAACAACGAAGAGGTAAGGGTATTTTTAAAACCCGGAGTTGCAGAACCCAATGCTAAAACACCACCTCTGGCCTCTAACAATGAGAAAAATAATACTCCTGCCTTCAAGTTCAATATAGGATCAGTTGAGCAATTTGAAAAAAATATGCAGGAAGCGCAACAAAATATTCCGCTTAATCAGCATGTGCGAATCAACTATAAGAAAGAGGGCGATCTTTTACATTCTTTGCTCAACTCACTGTTCTTACCTTTAATTATCCTGGTAGCCATGTGGTTCCTCATTTTCCGCAAAATGGGTGCCGGTGGTTCCGGTGGGGGTGCCGGTGGTATATTCAATATCGGCAAATCAAAGGCACAGCTATTTGAAAAAGGTACCCGTGTTAATATCACTTTCAATGATGTTGCGGGTCTGGATGAAGCCAAAGTGGAGGTAATGGAAATTGTTGATTTCCTTAAAAATCCCAAAAAATATACAGCCCTCGGTGGTAAGATTCCTAAAGGCGCTTTATTAGTAGGCCCTCCCGGCACAGGTAAGACCCTCCTTGCCAAAGCTGTAGCAGGCGAGGCGCAGGTTCCTTTTTTCTCCATGTCAGGTTCAGACTTTGTTGAGCTTTTCGTAGGTGTAGGCGCCAGTCGTGTACGCGACCTCTTTAAACAGGCTAGAGAGAAAGCACCATGCATTGTATTTATTGACGAAATAGACGCCATTGGCCGTGCCCGTGGAAAGAATGTAGTAATGAGTAATGATGAGCGCGAAAACACACTCAACCAGTTACTTGTTGAAATGGATGGCTTCAGCGGAGACAGCGGCATTATTGTGCTCGCTGCTACCAATCGCCCTGATGTCCTCGACACAGCTTTACTTCGTCCCGGCCGTTTCGACCGCCAGATCTCTATTGATATTCCTGATGTAAAAGGCAGGGAAAAAATATTTGAAGTGCACCTCAAACCAATTAAAAAATCTGCTGACCTCGATATTCATAAATTAGCGGCTCAAACCCCCGGCTTTGCAGGTGCCGATATTGCCAATATCTGCAACGAAGCTGCCCTTATCGCTGCCCGAAAAGGCAAAGCAGAAGTGGATATGAGCGACTTTAATGACGCCATAGATCGTGTAATAGGTGGACTGGAAAAAAAGAACAAGATCATTTCTCCCGAGGAAAAAAAGGTTATTGCCTATCACGAAGCAGGGCATGCAGTATGTGGATGGTTCCTCGAACATGCTTATCCTTTAGTAAAAGTATCCATAGTTCCCCGTGGGGTTGCTGCTTTAGGCTATGCCCAATACCTGCCCAAAGAACAATACCTCTATACATTGGACCAGATGCGCGACCAGATAGTAGCTCTTTTCGGGGGCAGGGCTGCCGAAGAACTCATCTTCGGACAAGTATCAACCGGCGCTCAGAACGATCTGGAGCGTATTACCAAAATGGCTTTTTCCATGATCAGCATTTATGGCATGAACGCCAAAATAGGTAATGTCTCTTATCACGATGGCCAACAGGAGTATAACATGACCAAACCTTACTCCGAAGAAACGGCCAAAATGATAGACCAGGAATTACGCATACTCATAGCTGCTGAATATGAGCGCACAAAAGAGCTGCTCCTGAAACATATGGACCAGCTTAAAGCGCTTGCCTCCGAGCTTTTAAATAAAGAGGTACTCTTCAGAGACGATTTGGAAAGACTTATAGGTAAACGTCCTTTCGAGGAAATGTCGCCCAATGAAGGCATTCCCCCGGTAAGTGATATTACAGTTGAACCTGCCACTTTTCAATCTTAATAAAAAAACGTCCCAAACTCCGGGACGTTTTTTATTTTTGTTCCACCAAGCATAAAATGCAGACATTCAAAACATCCAAATCAAGAGAAAATATCCTTAGCAATATACGCAAGGGACTAAATGAATTGCCCCTACCCATACCCTACCCTGAAGCCGAAAATGCGAAAGCGGACATATATGCAAAAACTGATCTTACTGTCGAAGAAACCTTTGCTGACGCATTTATTAAACTGGGCGGCAAATTTGTCTTCTGTGATAACGAACAAGTACTTTTAGATAATATTTACACCCTTTACGAAAGCCGTGGTTGGCAACTCTTGCTCTGTTCAGATAAAAGACTACAACATGTTTTCGAGACCAATAAACTCAATATCGCACAACTCGTTGATCCAGCCATCGAAAATGCTGACGCCTGTATCACCGATTGCGAAGCCCTTATTGCCCGCACAGGTTCTGTTATCATTAGCAGCAAGCAATATATGGGCCGCACAGCGTCTGTCTTTTATCCCGTGCACATCATTGTAGCCTATGCCAACCAGGTAGTGCCCGACATAGAAGACGGCCTGGAACTAATGAAAAAACGTTATGCAGACGATCTCCCCTCTATGATCAATTTCAACACTGGCCCCAGCCGCACCGCAGATATCGAAAAAACACTCGTGGTCGGCGTTCATGGCCCAGGAGAAGTATTTTGTTTCTATATAAATACATAGAATTTTTTGCAGGCTTTACCAGCGTGTACTGATACTCAGCAAGCTACCTGCTATGCCCAAGGCTTCAACCTGGGCTTATGAGATGAAAACTTTAGCTGGGAGATTTGTTTAACTTTATACAAAACAGCACCAGCTATCATATAGGTTTTTATCGCCAAAGGAATAGCGAAATACTCTAAAAACTTTTTCATGGGTTTTTTCTTTTTATCCTGCATCAAAATTCTAATACTTAAAAGACACATGAAAATTTTATGCCTGCATTAACTACCGTTTTATACATTATTAACTAAAATCATAAAAACTGTTAACGAATGATTTATAAGCAAAGGATATTTCCTGCTTTTCAATTAAGTTTGTGCCATGCAAAAAGCATGGATGAGATTTTTATATTTAGTATGCGGTTTGGTAATCTTTGTCTCTTGTAAAAACAAAAGCACTGAGAACAAGGATAATATAGTATTTAATGACCCTGCCCTCAAGTCAATTACCGATAGAATTAATAATAAGCCTGAAAATGCAGCTCTTTATTTTGAACGCGCCAATATTTTGCATCAAATGGGGAAAGACTCCCTCGCATTGAATGATTATAAAAAAGCTGCAAGCTTCGATTCTACTAAAGCGGAATATTTTAGCACAATCGGAGACCTTTTATTTGAACATAAGGATATTAACGGTTCTGTACAATGGCTCCAAAAAGCAATAAAATTAAATCCTGAAGATCCTAAAGCTCATCTTAAGATTGCCAAAATGTTCTTGTATATAGCGCAATATGACAATGCTTTTGCGGAGATCAATGTGGTAATGAAGCATGATCCCTATAATCCTGAAGCCTATTTCCTTAAGGGTATGATATATAAAGAGAGGAAGGACACTTCAAAGGCCATCTCCTCTTTTCTTACTGCAATACAGGTTTACCCGGAATACAAACCTGCTATCATACAACTAGGGCAGCTATATACCCTGCAGAAAAACGATATAGCGCTGAAATACTATGACAACGCTTTTAAACTGGATACTACCGACGTTTTCCCATTGTTCGCTAAAGGTGTATATTACCAGAATATAAAAGATTATGCGAAGGCCAAAGAGGAATATACGAACTGTATTATTCATGACCACCAGTATGCCGATGCCTACTTTAATATGGGCTGGATATTGATACAGGAAGACTCGCTGGAAAAAGCACAGCGCCAATACGATCTCGTAACAAAAATTGACCCTGTGAATGCAGGGGCTTATTATAACAGGGGGCTTTGCAGCGAATTAATGAATAAAAAACAGGATGCTATAAGTGACTATAAGCAAGCACTGGTTTTTAACAGCAAATACCAGGAAGCGATTGATGGATTAAAAAGATTGGGAGCAAAGTAAGTTAATTGGTTAAAGGCTTAAGAAATAATATAAATAGAAAATAAATAATAAAAATATGCCCATAATAGCGCCTTCCATGCTTTCGGCTGATTTCCTGAACCTGGAAAAGGATATAGACATGGTGAACAATAGCTTAGCAGACTGGTTTCACCTGGATGTGATGGATGGACGTTTTGTGCCAAATATTACTTTCGGTATGCCCATAATAGCCGCCATGAAGAAGAAAGCTAAGAAGCCTTTTGATGTGCACCTGATGATAGTGGAACCCGAAAAATATTTCGAGGACTTTGCGAAAGCCGGTGCTGATATTCTGAGTGTTCATTACGAGGTTTCTCCACACTTGCATCGCAACCTGCAGATAATAAAAAGCCTGGGCATGAAGGCTGGAGTGGCTATCAATCCTTCTACACCTGTTCGTTTGCTTGAAGACGTGTTACCAAATATTGACCTTGTCTGTGTGATGAGTGTAAACCCGGGCTTTGGAGGACAGAAATTTATCGACCAAACTACCCATAAGATACGTACCCTGAAACAAATGATAAAAGACCAGGGTGCTTCCACATTAATAGAAGTGGACGGCGGTGTAACATTAGACAATGCCCATGTACTAATTAAGGATGGTGCAGACGTGCTGGTAGCGGGTAATACAGTATTTTCTTCTGCAGACCCCACGGATACGATAAACAGATTGAAGTCTTTTCAAAAATAAATCCGGGTTTTTCCCGTTGTTGCAGTATGTTTCAAAAACCGTTTTGTTTAATAATATTGCTTTTTATATCATGCATCTCTTATGCTCAGCACGCTACTATTAGCGGGCTTGTTAAGGATGAGAAAGGCAATGCTATTGACCAAGCAACGATTGCTGCAGAAGGAACAGGCATTGGTACACATACTAATGCAAAGGGCTATTATACTCTTGAAATACCCTCAGGCAAAAAGCTGGTAATCGTATATAGTTTTGTTGGCTACGAAATAAAACGTAAAACCATGCTGCTAAATGTAGGACAAAATCTTGTGCTTGATATTATATTGACAGCAGAATCACAAGCCCTAAACGGTGTTGAAGTTAAAGCCAACCGCAATAAGAATGATCCTTTTGGCATCCAGTTAAATACTTCAAAACTCAAAGAAATAGTTACACCAATAGATCCAATAAGTGCTATGATAAAAACCTATGTGGGCTCTCATAACGAACTTACTTCTCAATACAGCGTAAGAGGTGGTAATTACGATGAAAACCTTGTTTACGTAAATGATTTTGAAGTGTACAGGCCCTTTCTTGTTCGTTCAGGCCAGCAGGAGGGACTGAGTTTTATCAATTCGGATCTTGTCTCCAATGTCAACTTTTCTGTAGGTGGTTTCCAGGCACAATATGGAGATAAGATGTCCAGTGTATTGGATGTTACTTATAAAAACCCAACAAAATTTGCAGGCTCGGTCATGCTCAGCCTGCTGGGTGCCAGCTTGCACCTGGAAGGAGCATCGAAAAATCAAAAACTCACTTATTTATTCGGGGTAAGACAAAAAAGTAATCAATATATTTTACAGGCGCAACCGGAGAAGGGTGTTTATAATCCATCCTTTACAGATGTCCAGGGCTTGCTCAATTACAGGTTCAATCAGAAATGGGAAACAGAAGTGCTGATAAATTATGCGCGTAACAGGTTTACATTTTTACCTGAATCTCAAACTGCCACTTTCGGGGTATTGAACCAGGCTTACGAAGTGTATATAGATTACCACGGCTCTGAAATAGACCAGTTCGACTCGCGCTTTGGGGGCTTATCTACTACTTACCGCCCCAGTGAAAAATTAAAACTTAAATTCCTTGTATCAGGCTTCCAGACCAACGAACAGGAAACTTTTGATATTAAAGGAGAATACTTATTTGGAGAATTACAAACAGACCTGAGTAAAAAAACTTTCGGTCAAATAATACAGGCATTGGGTACCGGCATCATACACGACTATGCCCGCAACTACCTGGATGTTAATGTTGGAAACGCTGGCATCCGGGGCTCCTATGATGCCAAAAACCATTTTATACAATGGGGCGCCGATGCTAATATAACCAGCATTAACGATCAACTGCACGAATGGGAAAGAAGGGACTCGGCAGGCTTTACCCAACCTTATAGCTCTACCACATTGACAATACCCAACTATTTTAACTCAACGGCTACTTTTAATTATACCCGTTTTGATGGTTTCCTACAAGATAATTTCCGTTTCAGTGATTCTTTAAAACTTACAGGTTCAGCAGGTGTACGTTTCAACTACAGTTCTTTGAACAACGAGCTGATCATCAGTCCCAGGTTCCAGTTGGCATATAAACCAAATTGGGAAAAGGATTTTGTTTTTAAGTTTGCAACGGGCTTATATGCACAGCCGCCTTTTTACAGGGAGATGCGCGACCTGGAAGGCAATGTGAACAAAGACTTGAAAGCGCAAAAATCCTATCATATAGTTTTGGGTACCGATTATAACTACAAACTCTATGAAAGGCCTTTTAAGATTACGGCAGAAGTATATTACAAGAACCTATGGGATATTGACCCCTATATTTACGATAATGTACGTATAAGGTATCTTGGTAAAAATGAGGCAGTAGGTTATATCTATGGTGGTGAGGTCCGTCTATACGGAGATATTGTAAAAGATGCCACCTCATGGATCAGTATAGGATTGATGAAAGCAGAACAAAAATTAACAGATAGCAATAGCAATAAAGGTTATTTTCCCTTACCATCTGACCAGCGTTTTATGCTGGGTATGTACTTTGAAGATTACTTGCCACACAATAAGAACTTTAAAATGCACCTGAACGCCTTATATGCTTCGGGACTTCCCGTTAACCCACCCATGCTGCCCATATATCAAAACAGCATACGCATACCCGACTATAAACGTGTTGATATAGGATTTTCAGCTTTGTTGCTTGATGGTACCCGCAAAGAGCATCCCGCACATAGCTATTTCAACAATATCCATAGTGTATGGGCAAGCCTTGAAATATTTAACCTGCTGGATATACAAAATACCTTATCTTATATGTATATACAGGACCAGACAACCAATAGAATATTTTCTGTACCCAATCGCCTCACTTCCCGATTGCTGAATGTGAAACTGGTATTTATGTTTTAAATAAAGATTGTTTCTATCCTTTAAAACTCTTTGCCATAAAGTGTTTCAGACTTAAATTGGTTTTTTATGGAAAAATCTTTTGTGAAAAATAGGATATTCCTATCTTTGCGTCCCGTTCTGAAAAGGGATGGGTATTTTTTTAGTTCTTTTTCTTAATTTTTTTTTGATTCCGTAGCTCAGTTGGTAGAGCAATACACTTTTAATGTATGGGTCTTGGGTTCGAGTCCCAACGGGATCACAATTTTTATAACTCATTGTAAATCAATAATTTACAATGAGTTTTTTTGATTTATAAAATGCCTATTTAGACAAAAAAATCTGTTTGAATCGACAAAAGATCGACGAGAAAAATACAATTAATTCACATGGTGCAGTCTGGGACTTTTACGAAGGGGTATGGGACATGCTCGATGATCTCTTTGGGATGCAATGGCATGAAACAGAAGCCCTATTAAGGTGACTTCCCTATGCTTACTGGTGTACATTCAGCTGGTCTAATAGTACACTGGCAAAATGACGAATTAGGAAATTGCCAAGAAATTAGGCGTGAGCAACCAGGCTGTATATAAATGGTACTTGGGACAAAGTCTGCAAAGTACCAAAAATCTTTTTGCCCTTTCCAAATTAGTAAGAAAAGACACCGCCACACTTTTAAAAGAGTTCGCAAAAAACAGCAAAAAAAGACATTGATTTTAATATCCCCATTTGGGTAAATACCGATGCCAACCGAAAAATATTTTTCGCTTAACTCAAGATGCGATTTCCCCTTTATAGCGTATTTGGATATAAGCAGTGCATTTGAAAAATGCACGGATATGCAGAACAGACATTTCCGCAAGCAGGGTCAAGCGAGGGAGCGAATACCTGGAGAGATTGACTGAACCGTGCGCAGTGGCAATGTCTGGAGTGAGCTTTCGCCGGAAGGCAGACATGTCACGCATGACAAGAAAGCGAACACCGCTAATCGCAGCCAAATACTAGGTACTTCGTAAGTTCAAGAAAAAGAAATAAATATTGATGTAACAAGAGTAAGAGGACAACTAAGATTTGCACTTTTGCTATTCTTATGGCAATATTTTTTATTCAAATTACCTAATCTTTATAGGGATATAGAACAATGCGGTAAATATTAACGCTCAACTACCAACTAATAGCCGTAAATTGACCGTCTTAATAAGAAAATAATTATTTTCAATAAAAATAAAATTATTACGAATGAGTAAATTTTATTTAACACTTATTGGTCTGCTATATTTAGCAGGAAATAACGCAAATGCACAGGATACTGTATCAATAAATTCATCTACTCATTACCAGATCATAGAGGGTTGGGGGCATGGAGGCGGAATACTCGGTTTCCTTGACGGGGCAGAATACATGCTGGATTCGTCGGTCGCCAACCCTGCCAATTATGAGAAACTGGATTATATAACAGATGACTTAGGGCTGACAGGCAGCCGTACATGGGAGGTGGGCCCGCGTACAGATGGAACAGGAATAGATAGCGGCGGAGATTGTGATGCGCTAAACTGGTCGAAATTCCAATCGAACACTTTGAGCTGGCAGGATGCCCAGTATCTTGTTTATTTTAAAAACCGTGTAATTGCTGAAGGGTATACGCCTTCATTCTATTCAAGCCCTGGATACCCCACCCATGCAACAGACCTGAAACCATGGATTATGTACCACCCCGGTGAACGCGCGCTACAATTGTGGGCTAATGCATTGTACCTGAAAAATACATACGGGCTCACTATTAATTATGCTGTTATTTATAATGAACCTTCCTCACCCATCACGTCGGCTATCTTAGCTGACGATATTAAGGCATTAGGGCCCAGGTTCACATCGCATGGTTTATCAACCATGAGCCAGTTTGCTGAGGCAGTAGCCCCACAAAACGATTGGAATTTCATTACCCCTGTAGATAGCGATGCAGCCCTTTGGCCATACGTCGGAAGGCTTTCTTATCATAATTATGGAACTGCCGATCCTTACCGTACTTATATAAGGGATTTCGGGCTTTTCAAGGGAATACGTAGAGCACAGACGGAAATGGGAAACCCAACATTTGACGACCTGTATAGTGATCTGACCTTAGGGGGTGTTTCTTACTGGGAAGTTGCTTATGCTGGGCCCAATACGCTTGTTCCAAGTAACGGGCTTACTTCATTTACCCCCTCCAGTACCTATTTCAGGTTAAGGGAATTGATGCATTATGTAAGACCTGGGGCTATACGAATAGATGCTATACCAAATGATAATATGCTTTCTGTGCTGTCATTTCTACAAGGGAGCGCCATAACAACAATAATAGAAAATAAGAACGCCGGAACAAAAACGGTACACCTAAGCGGGCTTCCTGCAGGCACCTATGGGCTGTCGAGAGCTGTATCCAGCGGCACTTCATTCACCGAATTAGGTGTGCAAACTGTAGGTGCAGGAGGCACATTGGACATAAGTGTTAATGGTGGATCTGCCGTAACTACTTTGTATCCGAAAACAATTGCAAACATGCCCCCCACTATTATGACATGGGGGACAAACCCGGGTTACCTGGTGTCACCGGCTGCAACGACAACATTATCTGTAACAGCAAGCGATCCGGAATTAGCCACGCTTACTTATCAATGGACGCTTATTAGCAACCCTGCAGGAGCTACACCTCTTATTGCTTCTCCCAGCGCTGCCAGCACATCAGTTTCTGGCCTGAGTGTAGCAGGTACTTATGTTTTCAATGTAAGTGTAAGTGACGGTACAAACACTGTTTCTAAAAAAGTGTACATATGCGCTTACAGCTCTACCCCACAACCTGTGCTGGGCAGTGCAGGATTCAGGATCAATACTCCCTATGGACTTGTATTTGACAATCCCGGAGATACTACCCATGCCATTATAGAACTGCCCACTTCTTCCGTTACATTACAGGTCGGCATTTCAGACCTGGCAAACAGCAACTTTAGCGGCGCCGGCACCTGGAGCCTTGTAAGCCAGCCCATAGCCGCGAACGCAATTGTTGGCGCGACAACTTATATTTTTGTAAGCATCAGAGCCAATGTTACCGGGATGACAGTGCCTGGAGATTATATATTTGACGTTAGCGTCAACAACCCTGGGCATCCCAACCTTACTGCACGTATTATTTGCACTGTGAAACCGGCGAGTGCGGCGCCCGTTATCAGCTCCATCACACCTTTTGCTGATACTATCACCCTGCCTGTCAGTTCAGACCTGATAACTGCCATTACATACGATGCTAATAGTGACACGCTCAGGCATTGGTGGGAAATAAAAGCTGTACCTGCCGGTGCATACCCCGTATTTGACCACCAGGGCAGGCGTATAGCTACCGCTTCTAACTTAATTATACCCGGAACTTATACATTCACATTGCGTGCTTTCAATGATCTGTATATGACGACAAAAGATGTTACCATAGTTGTTAAGCCCGACCCAAATGCGGGCGTACAAAATACACGATCAGGAAACGAACATCTTGTAATTTATCCCAATCCTAATGATGGCAGTTTTATTTTAAGCGCCTCACTGCATGGCAAAGCCAGCATAGAAGTGGTGAATAATACAGGGCAGCTCATTTATAAAGATATGGTTGAGTCAAATGGCGAAATGAACAAAAAGATCGTTCTTGATAAAAATATACCCGTGGGCCTGTATTTATTGCGGGTGATATCAAATGAAACAAGCAATACGAAGCAGTTTACTATTGCAAGATAAATAGGACATCGCTACGAAAATGTGGACAGTGGTCGAAGCGAGGTCTGCTTCGACCACTGTGGATATGTTGAATTGAATGAAAACAATAAAATAATCCGCTCCAGGTCCCATTACGGTATAGACTAATTTTTTCATTATTCCTTTATCACGAATCAAATTTTGACCCATCGCACTCGATTCCGGGCGGAAATAACTGTGTTTTTCTTTTGATCATTTCTTTGGCAATCAAAGCGCTGTTGCCACCTTGTTCTTCCAACTTTGAAATGATATTCAGGTAGCTTTTTTCGTCCCTGTTCTGGCTTAGTTTGAATACATTATCGATCTTCTCCGCCCGCATCTCAAAGCCAACAATGGCAGGCATCATTTTACTTAAAAATGAGTCGGGTAGGTTATCGTAGATCGTCTGTGAGTTCGTGTTGCCTTTTTCAAATTTCAGGGTTAGTTCTCTCATGAACCGGGCCAGTTCATCATTAGTCATAAAGTTCAATTGCCCTGTCATGTGAACACTCATATAGTTCCAGGTAGAACCGATCTGCGGATTGTTGTACCACGAAGCACTCACATAGGTATTAGACCCTGTGAACACAATCAGGGCATTGGGATTTTCTATAAAAGCCTTATGATGGTCTGTGTTGCGCATGAAGTGCCCTTTCAAAAATAGCTCACCATCTCTTTCTTCCACTAATACAGGTATCTGCGTAGCCACCTGTGCACCGGACAGAAAACTTCCCGTCAAAAAAGCAAAAGGATGCTCTTCCAAAAAGCTCATTAATACTTCCTTATCTTTTTCTTTGAAGTAGGAGAAATGATACATGATAGCATTTGTTTCGCTAAAATTATTTAGAAATTAATTAAAAAAGACGGGCTCGACCTCAATTTATGCACTATATTTGTAACGATACGTAAACCTGAATGCAGGTGCGTACAGATTGAGCTAGTTCTTTGTTTTGAATCGACAAAAAATCGACAAGAAAAAATAGGCATTCATTTTCAAACACTTACAACGATATTCAAATCCCAACGGGATCACTTCTAAAATAAAAACCCTGCAGTAGCAGGGTTTTTATTTTAAAGCACTTTGCAAACTTACCCTATCATAGCGTCTTCATTAATAAACTCCATTACCTTGTTTACCATATTTTTAGAACCTATAAAAATAGGGGTGCGCTGATGCAATTCTGTAGGCTCTATATCTAATATATTTCCATTACCATATATTGCTTTACCCCCTGCCGCTTCCATTAAAAACGCCATAGGGTTACATTCATATTGTAAACGAAGTTTCCCTTTTGGAGAGCTGGTGTCTGCAGGATACATGAAAATACCCCCCTTGATAAGGGTACGGTGCATATCTGCCACCATCGACCCTATATAGCGATGAGAATATGGACGCCCTTCAGCCTTATTTATTTCCATGCAATAGTTAAGGTATGCTCTCAGGTTGTCTTCATACTTACTGCTATTGCCCTGGTTGACGGAATATATCTTCCCGTTTTCAGGACATTTTATATGGGGATGCGAAAGACAGAATTCCCCGATGGAAGGTTCTAATGTAAAACCATTCACACTCAGCCGGGTAGCATATATCAACATGGTACTGGAACCATATATCACATAACCGGCTGCCATAAGGCGATTACCTGGCTGCAGAAAATCTTCCTTAGTTACAGGCTTTCCTTGCTCACTTATACGGCGATAAATAGCGAAAATAGTACCTATAGAAGCGTTTACATCAATATTGGATGAGCCGTCCAAAGGGTCAAACAATACCACATATTTTGAATTAAGTGAGTAGGTATCGCTATAGCAAACATGGTCATCATTTTCTTCAGAAGCGATGCCTGCACAATCTGTACTGTTCTTCAATACACTTATCAAGGTTTCATTGGCATAAACATCCAGTTTCATCTGCTCTTCCCCCTGTATATTAGTTGCGCCGTGTTTCCCGAGAATATCGACAAGGCCGGCTTTACGCACTTGTTTATTGATCATTTTACCTGCAAGCCCTATATCGCGGAGTAAACCTGACAATTCTCCTGTAGCTTGTGGAAATTTTCTTGTTTCCTGGATGGTGAACTCATCCATTGTTATTAACTTGCGTTGCCCTTCCATTAATTATAAATTTTAAGTCTACATCCCATTAAAACTTAATGCAAATGTAATAAAGATGCATGGAATTTGCTTTCTTATCTTTGTTGTTTACTATATGTATGGGTGTGATGCAGTATGTGAACATTATACTTTATCAAAAATGAAAAATATTTTTACAGCAGCATGTTACAATACTATAAGAATATAAATCGCCAGACATTAGAAATTGAGCAAGCGGAAGGTGCCAATTGGATCAATGTAACTCCCCCCTTCCAGGAAAGGGAAATTGTCAATCTTTCCCAGGCATTAAATATTCCCCGCGACTTTCTGACAGATACGTTGGATATTGAAGAGCGCGCGCGTTATGAAATGGAGGATGACGTAAAGCTGATCGTAATTAAAACGCCCGTAGAAAATAAATCGCTGAATGAGAGCGATGCCGATTACGTTACCATACCCATATCAATAATCATCACCGACAAGAAACAAATCGTTACGGTAAATTCATTTGATAACGCAGCCATTCACCGTTTTCTTACAACCTTTCAAAAACGCCATCCTGAACGTCCTAATATGATGGTGCTGAAAATATTTGAAAAGGTGATAATGGATTTTATTGACGTGCTGAAAAAAATAAACCAGCGGCGCAATATGCTGGAACAGAAATTGTATGATGCCAATCGTAATGAAGAACTCCTTTACCTGATGCGGGTACAAAAAAGTCTTGTAATTTTTGTAACTGCTTTACGCTCCAATGAATTACTGTTAATGAAAATGGAACGTACTAATTTTCTGAACTGCGATGAGGAAGAAAGAGAATTTTTACAGGACCTTATTGTAGAGTTCTCGCAAGCCCTCGAAATGGCAACCAATTATACCAATATCCTCAGCAGTACTATGGATGCTTTCGCCAGCATCATCAATAATAACATGAATATTGTTGTAAAAAGGCTTACTGCAATCACTATTATTTTATCAATGCCTGCTCTTGTGACTTCATTTTTTGGTATGAATGTTCGTTTTCCTACGGAAAATACCGTAACAGGATTTTATGTTGCAAGTGCTTTATCTGTAATCATTTCTGTTGTCACGAGCATTTACCTGTATAAGAGAAAATGGTTCTAATAACAAAAAGTATTTCCCGGAGGAGCTAATAATTTTTATTTTTAAGATCTTATGGCCGTGCTAAAGTTTATGTGCTTACTCATTGTTTTATCTGCTTTAACAGGCTGTGCATCCCTGTATGATACATCGAAATATGAGTTTAATGATGGTATCTATTACACCAAAATTCTCTCTAAAAAGAAGAACAGAGTATATGTTTATAAGGTTAATGAAGATACAATAGCCGTATATCCTGTATTAGAGTTCCCGGACTCCACCTCTATCCAGTTAAAGAAAAAAACTACTTATACCAGCCTTCAGAAAAAATTTAAGGATGGCAAAACAACTCATACTTTTTACAAACCTTCTTTGGATATAGATGTTATGACTATCCCTCTTTTGTACAGGCCTGCAGCAAGCATCATTCCTAATCAACTGACTGCTAATTTCAATGGAGCTATCTATGTTGGATATAGAACTGATGCCTATACATTAGAATATACACGTACCCCATTTAACACTTATGAACAAGAGGTAAAACACTATGGTTTCAGTGCTGGTTTGTTTGCGGGTTTAGGCAGTGCGCTCATCAATGATTATTTTTTAAGAAATATTTCCACCGGCCTGGAATACCAGGGAGTGACCTTAACTTACGGGTTGGGCGCGAATATGGCACTCGAAAATATAAACTTCGGTATTTCAGTAGGTTTAGGACATTTATTGGATAAATACCATGAGTATTGGATCTATGAGCAAAAACCATTTATCGGATTTACTTTGGGCCTTAATATTAACTAATGGAAAAGCGTTTCAATATCAGGGTATATGGCATATGGCTGGATGAAGGTAAAATTTTGGTAAATGAAGAGGTCATTAAAGGCCGCACTATTATAAAATTCCCTGGTGGAGGCCTGGATTGGGGTGAAGGCACAATAGATTGCCTGAAACGGGAATGGAAAGAAGAACTGGGCATTGACATAGAAGTAATAAAACATTTTTACACTACTGATTTTTTTCAACAATCCGCTTTCGATGATTCGCAGGTGGTAAGTATTTATTACCTGGTTGCGGCAGCAATACCTGAAACAATTATCAATCATATACCGGATGAAAGAACTTATTGGATGGACCTTAAGGACATCTCGCGCGATACTTTTACCTTGGCCATTGATAAAAAAGTGGGGGGAATGTTAGAGAATTTATTTAACAGCAATACATCATAAATAAGATTTTTACCTATAAGTATATAGAATATAGTTAAGCCCTCATAGGCTTATGGGAAACAATAAGATGCTATTTTTGCTTTTTATACTTTACATCTTATATGAAGATATTAATGCAATACCTGGGTAGGTATAAATCATTAATTGCCCTCACACTGGTTTTGGCGGCGATCAATACTACCTTTTCATTATTCGACCCTATTCTGTTAGGCCGCATTATTAAGGTAGGAACCGATTTTGTCAGCAACCAGATCAAAGGTGTTCCTAACCCCATAGGAAAATATACAAATGCCGTTCTGTACATCCTGCTCCTGTCAATGGGTACTGCTATGGTGAGCAGGATCGCTAAAAATTTCCAGGATTATTTTGCTAACGTCATTATTCAGAAATTCGGCGCAAAGATTTTCACAGATGGACTTCAACACGCAATGAGGTTGCCTTTCCAGGATTTTGAAGACCAACGTAGTGGTGAGACTTTGAGTATTCTTACTAAAGTACGTGCCGATACAGAAAAGTTTTTTAACCTTGTAATAAATGCTTTATTTCCTATCGTTTTTGGCATCGGCTTTGTATTTATTTATGCTGCCCTTTTTATCCATTGGACTGTACCTATAGCATATCTCGCCGGGATCACTATTTTGACTTACGTTACTAATTTATTAAGTAAGAAAATAAAGTCCATACAAAAAGATATTGTAAAACGTACTACCTCTTTAGCAGGCGCTACTACAGAAAGCCTGCGCAATATTGAAGTGGTAAAAAGCTTAGGACTAACACAGCAGGAAGTGATACGCCTGAATCAGAACACAATAAAAATACTGGGGCTGGAGCTGACCAAAGTAAAACGCATACGCAGTATCAGTTTTCTACA
>Ga0207086_1044_pt1 | contig 29925 bp, 23 predicted proteins | sample Alteio_BWMinHeat_54_FD_153540 | JGI IMG/M metagenome (GOLD analysis project Ga0207086, IMG submission 153540) | Enriched cells from forest soil in Barre Woods Harvard Forest LTER site, Petersham, Massachusetts, United States -... | ecosystem: Environmental > Terrestrial > Soil > Temperate forest >... | reverse complement strand
GTTTTCTTTTACAAGACCTTCCAACAAAATTGGGATGAGCAAGGAGAATGTTTTACCACTTCCTGTTGGCGCATTTACTAAGCCGCTAAGTCCATGATCGTAACTTTCCCACGCCTCCAACTGAAAGGCAAAAGGAGTCCATCCTTTGGAAGCAAACCAAGCAAGGCCTTTTTTCGTGTCTAAGACGGACATTTTTTCACTTCTGAGAATTCAAAGCAAACATTTTTTATCGTCAGCTTGTTTATATTTCGAAAAGAATTTAATGAACCAACTTAATTAAGCGTTCCATGGAGGAAGTGATTTTAGTCGATCAAGATGACAATGCCATCGGCACGATGGAAAAAATGGAAGCGCACCGCAGGGGTTTATTGCACAGGGCCTTTTCAGTGGTCATTTTTAATTCAAAGGGAGAAATCCTTCTCCAAAAAAGAGCAAAGTCAAAATACCACAGTGGCGGCTTATGGACAAATGCCTGCTGTAGTCATCCGTTACCGGACGAGTCAATGGAGCGCGCCACCCGAAGAAAATTAAAGCAAGAGATGGGCATTGATTTGAAAACGGAATACGCCTACAAATTTATTTATAACGCTAATCTCGACAGCGGATTGATTGAGCATGAATATGATCATGTATTCACAGGAGTATTTGACGGCGAGCCCATCATCAATACACACGAAGTGGAAGATTGGAAATTTATTTCGCCAGAGCAACTCCTTAAAGATGTAGGTATGAATCCACAGAATTACACCTACTGGTTCAAATTGATTTTAAATCACCCAGTTCGATTAGGGAAGAATTAAAAGGAAACATGGTATTGTATTACCCATTGTGCTAATCTTGAATTCTGAACCAGTGCCCCGCTGCTATTGGGTGCGAAATAAGGTCTGTTCTGATAATTAAGTGTGATCTTAGAATTGTTTCCGTAGATCAACCAATTCACACCTATATCAAAAACGTACATAGCATCGTTGAGTCGATCATAACGAGAATACTGCAGATCAACATAAGGCTGCAACGTTCCTTGATCACCAAGCAATTTATTTCTGAATTTATACGCAGTTTGAATATAGCCCGCATTTCCAGTTCCTAGATAGGGAAATGCATTGCCATAGTTTGCTCTTTCAAATGAAGTGGCTGTTTTAGAGGAACCGTTAGCTGGATTATCGGGGCCTGTTACTTTAATGAAGTTCGTTCCGTAATTATAATTAGAATAACACGAATACAAACTTAAGGCAGTTCCCTTCTCTTTATTGAGAGGTGCGTCGTAAAATACATCAAGCGCAAATAATTCCAGGTTTTGGCTAACTGTATCTTTTACTACTGCATCGCCATAATGGAACATAGCGTTTCTCTGAGAATAAAATCCTGCACCAATATTAAAGACTCTTTTTTTCCCTAAGTAGCTCCCAACGGTGCCAGGTCCAAAATTACTTTCCTGATCAAAAAACTGGTACATAAAATATCCTTGATACACCAACTCAGGTGGCAACGTTGAAAATGCAGAGTTGATGTTGATTGATTCCGTTCCTGACCCGGAAGTAGTTTGTATCACAAAAGGTTTTCCAACGGAAACTCTGTAATCCAACTTTCCTAATTTACCTTTGGCATATACTCCAAGCCTTCTCACGAATTGGTCATAGGTATCATTTGTGACCTCCTGATAGTTAGGCGGATCTAAAACTAGAATACTTGCCACCGATGTATTAGAAAAACGCGAGGGTCCATTCCATCCATTAAGACCAGCTCCTATAGAAAATTTCTTTTTTATCACCGCATAATCAGCGGTAACATCATGAAAGAAACTTCCTGCCTTACGCGCCGACAAGTAGTTCAAATTATTTTGTCCAAACTGCACGTAAAAATTTACACGGTCAGTCAGGGCACCACTTAGCACAAACCTGATCCTTCTAATGCTCATGTCGGTGGTATAGTTTTGAGACGCACCATTTACAGTAGTATAAGGGTTGTTCTCATTATATCGTATCCAAAATTGCCCTACCATGTTCAAGGTGATGAAGCGTGAGCTGTCATTTTTATCAATATAATAACGCAATCCATTTTTCAGTTTCTCCGGAAACTGAGCAAAGGTCTGTGAGGTAACTAACAAAAGACTGGAGATTAGAATAACAAATTTCTGATGATTTGTCTTTGGGCAATGAACCATGTTAGGCTATTAAACTTAATATTGCTGTAATATTAAATTAATATTTCCTTAATGTTAAATTAATGTAAACAAAACCCCATTAAGGGCGTCCAAGAAAGTTGTTAGCAAAGATTTTAGGAGTTTCGGTTAGTTAGCTACAGCGGCTCTCTTAATTTCTAAAGAGATATCACCACTTTTTTGATCCGAGGCATCGAATGACATCACGCATAGGAAGCCTTTGTCCTCCTCTGACTGAATCGTTACCGTGCCGCCCATGGATTCTACTTGAAGTTTGATCATGTAAAGACCGAGGCCTTTGCCCTCGCGGTGCATGTGAAATCGCTTATAAGGTTTAAAAAGATTTTCTCCTGCTTCATTTTGATTAAACCCTATTCCGTTGTCTTTATATTCTAAGATAACTTGGTTGTTCACTTTTCTCGTTGATATGTGAATCACTAAGATAACGTTGTCCTTTTTGAACTTTGCGCTGTTGCTCAATAAATTGTAAAACACCGAAATCAGATAAGGTTCAATTCCGTAAATGGTGGGCTCATCAAACTGAGTGGTCAAGGAATATTTAATTTGCGCAAACTCATTCAGCGTTACTCTGGCTTTGAGCAGACAATCTTCAAATTTGACCTGAGCAAAATTTCCATTTACGCCCCTCTTAATTTCAAGAATCGATGACAGGTCGCGCATGGTGGCATCGAAATCCTTTGAGGTGGTTTTAATCATTTCAATCAATTGTTGGTTGAGTGGATCAGCAAGATCTTTCGCATTGAAAAGTTGAGTAAGACCCAACAACCTGGCCACTGGTGCACGCAAGTTATGGGAAGTCATAAATGCAAATTGCTCCAATTGAAGGTTTTGTCTTGATAGTTCTGCCGTTCGGTGGTCAACTACATTTTCAAGATTTTCATTGGAAACCAAAAGTTGCTCTTTTTGCGTTTCGATTAACTTATTTTGTTCAACAAGTTTCTGGTTGATTTCTTTCAATTTATCCGCTTGCCGCTGAATACTAATATTTTTTCCGTTGATCATAATGCTCAAACGTTTTACCCTGAAATAGTAACGAGCGTACACGATCACCAAAGCAGCAAGTAGTCCAATTCCTATACTCGTAGCGGCAATGAAAAAATACTGCTGGTTTAGTTTATATTGTTGCAGATTAATTTTGTTTTCAGCAAGCTCTTTATCCTTAGTCAATACTTTAATATTGCGATCTCTTCTTTCGATCTCATCAATCTTTTGAAGGTTGATAAACCGTCTCGATAAATCGCTGCGGTGCAATGAATCCTTAAGCTTGTAAGCCAGCATCGAATAGCGATAAGCTTCTTTGTAATTATTCTTTGCCGCAAATAAATCACGATGCTCCTCATAGACGTGAATGAGAATCTCATTGGTATTGCTTTCTTTCGCAAAGCTCTCTGCATGGTCAATGAACTTAGCGGCTTCTGTGTAGTTGTGATCACGCAGATTAGCAATGCTTAGACCTAAGAGACACCAAGCTTTCGCAAAATCATATTTCGATTGTTCTGCTAGTACAAGGCTCCTGTTAAAAAGGGCTATACCCTCGGCATAGTTCTCTCTATTAACTTCAACAAATCCAATATTCATTAAAATTTCGCTGATTTTTGAGTTATCCTTTAGACTCATGCGAATTGCCAGTACCTGATCAAGAATAGTTTTAGCATTCGTATAGTCTTTCATTTGGGTGAATGTGACCCCTTTCAACGTTAATGCATCTGCAATGAGCTTAGTTAACGAATTCTTCTGCGCCAGTGATAAGGCTTGATCTGCAAATATCCTCGACTGTTTTAGTTCGCCAAGTTGAAAGTTTACCCAGCCCAGTTGCAACTGAATATCGATGATCTCAACGATGTAGTTTTTTAATTCAGCAACACGCAAAGCCTCATAGAGGCTTTTCATTGCAATTTCATATTCGCCTCTTTCGTAAAATACTTTTCCTAAATCCGTTTGAAGTGTAACAAAACTTTGCAATGCGTTTCGGAAGTAATAAGCACTTGCAGAATCAAGAAGCGGGGTAGCTTCTTCAAATTTCTTTTCCTTTAACAAAAGGAGCGCCTTTTGATGACGCCAGTCATTCAGGTTTCTTAAATCTCCTGGTCTTGATTTGATTATTTTTTCGACTCTCTCAAAAAGAATAGCCGCCTCGTTAAAATCATCCTCTCTCAAATAAACTGTGATCAATCCAATTAGTGCATTAGCAATCAGATCATCTTCATGCAGCAATTCCCGAATCTTAAGGCATCGTATTAAATACTTTTTTTGTTGTTCATAATCGGACTTCACACCATACAATGCGGCTAGATTTTTGTAAAGCTTTGAAAGCGTCCGAGGGCTTGCACTGTCTTTAAGGATAAAATGTGCTTTATTATAAAACAGAAGAGAAGAATCGATAAGCGCCTGATTCAGATAACTGTTGCCTAACTGAATTAGCGTGTACCCTTGATTTTGAACATCTTTTACCTTAGTAGCCAATCTCAATCCTTCACGTAGACTGGTACGCCCGTCAGAGAATTCGCCGGCCAAATATTCAAAAATACCTTTATAAGTATAAGCTACACCCTCCCCTCGTTCATAGTTAAGCTCCTTACAAAGAGCTATTGTCTGGTCATTAAGTTGCTTGGCCTTGACATTATCCTTAGAAATGAATTCGAAAGTTAAGCAATTGAGCAGGTCGGCTTTCTCTTTGCCTTCAACCTTGCTAAGCTGTTGGGTAAGACTGTCAATCAATCGGGATTGCCCGTAAATTGAATGGATAGTAACAGCAAGAACGAAAAAAAAAGCACCCCACTTCATCGTCTAATAAAAATAATAAATTGTTAACTAATCTGAAACACGGTAATTTTTGCAAGCAACATCACCCTATAACAGATGTAACCTTACTCCTATCCCCAAAAAATAGTTCAGGGGAACATCAATTTGATGATCGAATTGATAACGAAAGTAGGAATACAAGGTAGTACGCTTAGCCATCTCATAATCAAAGCCAGCTTGGGTGAATGGGCTTACTAGTAGATAAGGATTGAAGACGTCATACGAGCCGACTACGAGATCAAGGTTGCCTTTGTCTTGTATTAAATATCTCAGGCCTGCTTTATAGGTTGGATAATTATTTCCCTTACCCTCATCAACGTTTGGCAAGCCATCTCGCGCATTGTTTTGCGTGGAAGAATAAACATAACCAAACGCAGCAAGGGCCACGCACGATTTTGACAGTGGTAATTTGCTCTCTGCGATGAACAGGTAATTGCTTCGTCTGTAATCAGGATTTGTATAGTCAACAACATTGTCTGACATGCGGGCGATGAAATTAACTTTCTTCCAAAATGATCGAGTCTGTAATTCAATCTTGTAATGATAGTAAGCGCCAAATTGGTTGGTGGTTTCTCCATGGCGAATACCAAGCTCAAGCTTTAGCCAACTATTCAATCTGAAGTTAGGAACAATATTTTGATCGATACGCCAATTTCCATTCGCATCAGAGATGATTCGCGTGTATATCAACAAAGAAATTTTATCCTCACTGACTGAATCGGGTTGTTGAGCGTTAAGTGTAAAGCTCAATCCAAGCAAAAAAAGAAAAATAATCTTCATAGATAAAAGGCAAAGCTAGTTTACAATGACAAGTCTAAGAAAGCCGCTCATCAAATTCGCTTCGCCAACCTATCCAATAATACCCTATTGAAAATAAAAAAGCGACCGACAATGTCGAGCGCTTGTACAATTTTGTTTTCAAAAAAACTAAGCCGTAGCCAACTCTACTGCATGTTCTTTCTTCCGTTGTGTCTTCTTTTTCAGTTTACTGATTTTCTTAAGTTCTTTCTTCATTTGCCTGCCTACCAGTGCAGCCAATTTTTTAGAACTTTTGGCAATCAGCCTTTCGGATTTTTTTCCGGCTTTGGAAATGCCTAAAGTCTGAATGGTTTGATGTAAGGCATCAGCCAAATGCATCCTGATTTCCTTCTTGCCTTTAACAACTAGTTTTTCCATAAAATGATTGATTATCTACTAAAGCTATAGTGTTAAGTTTTTATTATCAACTTTTTCAAAAAACTTAACATTGGAAGATTGTCAATCGACGAAACAACTTGATTCATAGCATTTTGTGAATCAACATTCTATTAACATTCCAATGTGAATAAAATAAAAAAGGCAACTTACGGTTGCCTCTTTCAAAATTTACTACCTGGCCTTACTCATATCTCAGTGAATTAACCGGATTTGCAGTTGCTGCCTTCAGGGATTGATAACTAACAGTAAGCCACGCAATAAGAATTGCTGCAACTCCAGCTCCGATGAAAATCATCGGATTAATGTCAATACGGAAAGCAAAACCGCCTAGCCACTGATGTGAAACCCACCAAGCTATTGACGCAGCCGGAATAAAGGCAATCACCACGAGCACGATAAATTCTTTTGATAGCACTAGTGAAAGAGAAGCTACTGATGCTCCCATCACTTTTCGAATTCCAATCTCCTTTGTTCTTTGCTCAGCTGTGAACGCAGCCAATGCAAAAAGACCTAAGCTCGCGATGAAAATGGCAAGGCCCGAAAACACACCGAATATTTGTCCCATCCGTTGTTCTGATCGAAACAATTTGTCAAAATCCTCATCCATAAAAGCGTATTCGATTGGCTCGTTATTAGAGTATTGCTTCCAAAGCTTGGTTGTATTTTCCACCACCGCCTGTGCATTGCCTTCATATCGGATTAACATATTGTTCGAATTCTTGCGAAGAAAAACGCAAAGTGGCCGCACTTTATCTTTGAAAGTTTCAAAATTAAAATCCTTAACGATTCCTACCACTCTAAAGCGATGAAAGACAGAATCATTATTATATAAAACTTCTTCACCTTCGGCTTTTTCAAACCCAAATTCTTTGGCTGCTGCTTCATTGATCACTACGGCCGTGGAATCGGAAGGAAAATCCTTCGAAAAATACCTTCCATCTCTCATTTCAAATTTTAATACGTCCTGATGATCAAAATCAGCGAAATAGACACCAGCAATATGATCTTGTTCTGATCTTCCGGAGCGAACAATAGTTGTATTGTTCACACCCGGGAAAGTATTATTGGTAAAACTAATTTTTAAAACTCCTTTTTGCTGAGCCAGTGCATTTCTGAAGGCTTCTTTGTTCGTACCCAAGCGGCGCATATTATGAAGAACCATCACATTCTTTTTATCAATTCCCATTTTTTGTTCTTGCATGAATTGAATCTGATCGTAAACAATCGAGGTGAAAATGATAAGAAAAATTGAAATGAAAAATTGAAACACAACTAGCGTACTGCGAATGCCTTTGCTTTTAAAGCCCGCTCTAATTTTTCCTTTTAATACTTCAACCGCGCTAAAGGATGTGAGGTAGAAAGCCGGGTAACTTCCTGCAGCCAAGCCCACAAAGAAAAGCAAGCTAACAATACCACCAACAAACCTTGGATTAAACAAATCACCTATTGCCAACTCTTTTCCTGAAAGCATGTTGAACATTGGCAATAATAAGTAGCAGAGTAGTACCGCTAAAAGTATTGAGAGTAAACTATACAACATCGATTCTGCTAAAAATTGACCTATCATCTGGCCCCGAAGCGATCCTAATGTTTTTCTCAAGCCAACTTCTTTGGCACGTCCAGCAGATTGAGCTGTAGACAAGTTCATGAAATTGATGCAAGCAATCACGATGATAAATATTCCAATGCCTCCAAAGAAATAGATGTACATCATATTCCCTCCTGGCTCCAGGTCACCTTGCGATGTAGATTTTAAATGAATGTCTGTAATCTTTGTTGTATAATAACCATACGTACCACCCGCCTCACGAAATTGTTTAAGGCTAGTGCCCATGAATTTCTCTATCTCAGGGCCAATATATTTTACAACCAGGTTCTCGAATTTATTTTCAACGGCAGTCACACTTGTGTTTTGCTTGACCATAAAATACGTGAACATTCCATTGTTCAACCATACATTTTGTTTGAGATCGTCATCCGATGCAGCGGAAACCAGCGCATTAAAAATGAAGTGAGAGTTAGTGGGGCAATCTGCGGCGACGCCAGTTACTTTATAGGTCTTCTTGTCATTGCCGATAATCAGTTGTTTTTCTAATGGGCTCTCATTTCCAAAATATTTTTTAGCAATTTTTTCGGAAAGCACAACTGTGTTAGGATCCTTTAAAGCTGTTGTCGAATTTCCTGAAATCAGTTTGAAGGAAAAAAATTGAAAGAAATTACTGTCAGCTGCAAATACTTTGTCTTCATCAAATGCGATATCACCATTTCGTAGTGTTGGTTTTCCCCAACTGTTTAATCGGGTCGCTGATTCCACTTCAGGAATATCGGCAACTAACGCTGCTGCCATGGGCGGGCAAGTATTCGTAACTCGCACATCCTGACCGCCAATCTTGCCGTGCAACCCAACTTGATATATTCGATCGGCATTGGTATGGAAACGATCGTAACTGAACTCATTAATTATATATAGTGTAATGAACAAGCATGCCGTAATTCCTATCGTCATCCCAAGAATATTGATGGCTGCAAAAAATTTGTGCTTACGAATGTTGCGAAGAGCAATGGTGAAATAATTTTTTAACATGATGGATTACTGTTTGGTGTAGTTTCAATATCGATGACGAATAAATTTTCTCTTGTTACTTTAAATCGTAAATGTGTCCACCGTCATTCATCGCGCAAAGTTTTTGTGGGATTAAGCGAAGCTGTACTGAATGTTTTGTATCCCACGGCACCGACAGCAATTGCTATCATAGCAAGAATAGAAAGCGTCAAGCTTGCGTAATTCAACTTCAGGTAATAAGTCCAAATGGCATGCATCAAAAAATCGGAGAAGAGGTACCCAAGCGCACCACCAATAACAGTGGCGATACCCAGGTTAATAACAAATTCAAAGTTGATCACGCCAGCAATGTTACCAATCGATGCCCCCAACACTTTCCTAACTCCAATTTCTTTCATCTTCTTTTCAATATTCAATGAAACCAAAGTGAACAAACCGATTCCCGTCATGAGTGCAGCGAAGAATCCTAAGAAACCAAACATCACCGTCACATTTTCGTTGATTTCATTGGTTTCACTAAGTTGCTCATCAACCATGCGACCTGAGTAAAGCGTATTCGGGAAAACTTCCTTCCATTTCTTTTCCATAAACTGATTTACGCTCTTCATTTTTGCGGGCTGAGTTTTTACTACCAACTGCTGATATTTAACAGGAGCGACATAGCGGATCATTAACGGGCCAATAGGTTGCCAAAGAGCACGAGCAAAAACATTCTTTGCAACACCTATCACATACAACTGCACAGTGTCCATCCACACCAATCGTTTTCCGACAGGATTATCTTTCCAACCAAATTGCTTAACCAACTCTTCGGTGACAATAACCGATTCCCTACGGTCGGTTTCTGAATCCTTAATGAATTTTCTTCCTGAAAGCAGAGTCATGTCCATGGCTTCAAAATAATTGTCGCCCACTTCCATAATATCTACTTCTCTTTCAAGGCTTCCGTATTTGATAGGATCGTTGTAAAAGTTAAAAGGAACATGATGACGTGTGCCGGCAATCACCTGAATGTCTTGATTGGAGGCAAGAGCATCGCGATAAGTATTGAATGCGCCTTCGTTGTTTACCCAGGCAGAAATAACTCCGTGTGTTGCAAAACCCAAATCGTAATCACGCTGATAGTTTCCATTTTTATAAAAGGCAACACCCATAATAATGGACACGAGTGAAATCACAAATTGGCCGCCCAATAAGATTCGAGTGAACCAATTGGTACCACCAAATTTTGCTTTGCCTTTCAAAATACTTACAGGCTCAAAAGACGTGATGTAAAACGACGGATAAGAACCAGCGATGATTGCCGTGATAAATAATAGTGCCGCTAAGAATAGAAGAAAGCCGGCATTATCAGAATAACTCAAATTCAATTCCAGCCAGGGCCATAGCGAATCATAAGTCGGCACGAGCCACTCGGCCATAAGTAAACCTGCGACTAGTCCAAGAAAACAGAGTATCAGATTCTCTGCAAGGAATTGTATGACCAACTGCACACGCATGCCGCCCATTACCTTGCGAATGCCTATCTCTTTCAATCTCCTGCTCGAAATTGCAATGGAAGTATTTGTAAAATTAAAGCAGGCTAAAAGCAAGAGCATGGCCGCCATTATCGCAGGCACCGTAACGGCTTCGTCTGGAATGCTGCCTCCCAAATAGTCGCTGTCCAGTCGAGGCTGAGAGCGGTTGCTTCTCATCATTCCAGCAAAATTTTGAAGGAAGTATTCCCCTATTTTAAAATCTTCGCGGGCTTTATTTTGAGGCTCTACATACTGTTGTAGCTGCTTCGTGATGCCAGCTACCTTAGATGGATCATCAATCTTTAACCAAAGCACGTGCGACCATCTTTTCCAAGTTGTTTCAGTAAGATCTTTATCGAGATTGATATCCCAGAAATTATCAAAGAGCGTGATAACGTCAAATCCAAAGCTGGAATTCAAAGGAAGTTTTTTAAAGACACCTCCTATTATAAATTCTTTCGGTCTACGGACTCCATCACTACCTAAAACAATTTGAGTGAGTGGTTTACCAACCACATCTTCTTTATTAAAATATTTCTTGGCTACCTTATCACTAATAAAAACCTTCCCTTTATCATGGAAACTTTCGAATGATCCGTATTTCAATTCAAACGTGAAAAGATCAAAGAAAGCAGAGTCTGCAAATACCATCTGGTCTCCGAATACTTCATCCCCAATGCGCATATCGCAATAGGAAGTCATGTACCGAACAGTTTTGCTAACATCTTTAAAATTCTGCTTGATGTAACCGGCAAGAGCCATCGGTGCTATTCCGTAGCGATCTCTTTTTCCCTGGAATTCCCGCCAGAACTGAACGCGATAGATTTTATCTGCATTCACATGACCCTTATCCCAATCGTCACTGTATTGCCAATTTAGATAGGCTGTGACGCAACATGCAATGGCAATGCCCATCCCAAATACATTGATTAAAATAAAAAGCTTGTTCTTCATTAAAGAACGAAACGTAATGAGCAAATAATTTTTGATCATGTGAGGTTGGGTTTGTGGTTAGACGCTTATTGATGTGAAAGGGTTGCTTTGACTAAGCCAACAAGTGTGCCAGTCAAAAATATCTTGCAGAAATCAGCGCAGAGCAAAATGTTAGTCAGTTACTGTACGATGATGTACACTACGTGTCCGGTTTGATGTGATGATGGGACAACTAAAAAATAAAGTCCCCAACCCACGGGGACTTCATCCTTTAACCTAAACCTAAACTATGAAGAACGTATCAGAACGATATAGTTTCTGAAACCTTTATGCTGATCCTGATCAAATATGGAATTGTTCCTTGATGTTTTCGGTAACGATTTTTCCATCAAACAAGTTGACGATACGATGAGCGTAGTTGGCATCGTATGGTGAGTGAGTCACCATCAATATTGTTGTGCCTTCTTCATTTAACTGCGAAAGAAGCTTCATCACTTCTTCACCGTTGGCTGAATCCAAGTTACCTGTCGGTTCATCGGCAAGGATTACTTTTGGTTTTGCGACAATGGCACGAGAGATAGCAACACGTTGTTGCTGACCACCTGAAAGTTGCTGAGGGAAATGGTTTCTACGATGCATGATATTCATACGCTCCAATACTTCTTCTACTCTTTTCTTGCGCTCATCAGAAGGCACTTTCATATAAAGCAAAGGCAATTCTACGTTTTCAAATACAGTCAACTCATCAATCAAGTTGAAGCTCTGAAACACAAAACCAATGGAGCCCTTTCGCAACTGCGCACGTTGACGCTCAGAATATTTTGATACTTCATGATCACCAAAAAAATACTCGCCACCCGATGGGTTGTCGAGAAGGCCGAGGATATTAAGCAAAGTTGACTTACCACATCCTGATGGACCCATAATGGCAACAAACTCGCCATCTTTGATTTCCATGTTAATGCTGTTGAGGGCGGTTGTCTCCACTTCTTCGGTGGTATAGACTTTTTCGAGGTTTTTTAATTTGATCATATCGTATGTTCGGTTAGTGGTAAGATGTGTTAGGCTTGAGTTTAGTTCTATGGGTACTTAATATTTTTTATTTGGTTACAGTAAACATGGGTGTAAGACGCTTTGATTTTTAAAAAAGTTGCACCACGGTTATTAATTCAAAATCAATACTTCATTATTTCCAAAATTCTCGTAGGATGAAGTGACTACTTTGTCTCCAGGCTTGAGGCCTTCCAGTACTTCAAAATACTCTGAGCCCATCTTGCGACCTAACTTCACCTCACGCTTTACAGCACGGTTTGAACTTTCTTCAACAATGAAAACCCAATTGCCACCGGTATCTTTATAAAATCCACCCATAGGCAAGAGTAGTTCTTGAGATGGTTGACCAAGTTCGATTCTCAAACGTAACGATTGCCCTCTTCGTATTCCTTGAGGAGTCTCCCCATTAAATTCCATGTCTACTTCAAAGCGGCCGTTTACAATGTTGGGATAGATGTACTTGATTTCGAGATTATAAGTCTTCCCTGCGAAATCAGTACTTGCGGGAAGCCCAACAGAAATTTTTGGCAGATACAATTCGTCAATTGGTACGCGCACTTTATAACTTCCTACAACATCCACTTGACCCAATCGCTGCGCTGCACTGACTGCCTGACCCATTTCCCAGTGAGCCGACATTGTCAACTGACCATCGATGGGAGCTTTGATGTTGAGGTTATTCAAAATAGTTCTTACTGATTCCAGATTCTGTTTCATTCGTTCTTCCGAAATATCAATATCGCGTAAGGAGAGAATATGGCTCATTGAATCTCTTTTATAAGCTTCGTAAGTAATCTTCCTTCGTTCAACATTGTACAAATAGTTGGCTTGTGTTTGTTCAAAATCTTGTCTGGCAATAAGCTTCTTCTCGAGAAGAACTTTCTGACGGAGGTATTGAGGTTTATAAATCGCAATTTGATTGTCAATCAACGATAATGTTTGTCGCTGGTTCAAGTCGCTATTTAAAATACCAAGTCGAGTATCACGAGAGCGGTTGATACTTTGCACCAATTCAGATTCTTGTTGTAATACGGCGATCTCTCTGTTAAGATTCGATATCTCAATAATAGGATCTCCTTTTTTTACAATCGCTCCGCTTTCGCGGATTACACGCTTAATGTTTCCGCCTTCAATTGCATCGAGGTAAACTGTGCGAGCAGGTTCAACTGTACCTGTCTGTGGAATGTATTCCTTGAACTCTCCCATCCTCACTTCAGAGATGGTAATTTTGTCCCGCTCTGTTTTTAAGGTAGAGCGTCTATCAGCAAAAATAAACTGGTAGGCGATGAAAAACACCAATGCCGCTGAACCAACGTAGGTCGCTACTTTCTTTACGGTAAATCTTTTCTTTACTAATTTCTTGTCCATTGACTCAGCCATTCTTATTTAGATTTTCAATTCCGTTAAGCCAACTAATGTGCCAACGTGATAACTGGCTTTTCAGTACCAATTTTAGGTATTGAGATGTTAATTCAAGTTCAAATGTGAACGAACCTGTCCGCATACGGACAAAAAAAATCATAGATTTGACAGAAAAGCAGCAAACAACCTTAAATCCGCAACATTCGCTTTACGGTATCAATATTGCGAATCGGATGAAGAAATTCAATCATTCATGCCTATGAGCGAGAACAAGAACGGAAAAATTTTAATTGTTGACGATAACGAAGATTTGTTGAAAGCAGCAAAGATGTACCTCAAGCGTCATTTCGCGCAGGTAGACATTGAGAAAAATCCGGAGAGTATTCCTACGCTTATGGCCAATGAAGATTACGACGTGATTTTGCTCGACATGAACTTCACCAAGGATGTGAGCAGCGGCAGCGAAGGCTATTATTGGTTACAAAAAATATTAGATATCGATCCTTCCTCAGTAGTAGTATTGATCACTGCTTATGGAGATGTGCAAATGGCCGTGAAAGCCATCAAGGCAGGTGCTACTGATTTTGTTTTGAAGCCATGGGAAAATGAAAAATTATTGGCTACTCTTTTTTCTTCTATGCGCTTACGCGAATCGCGAGATCAAATTGAAACATTGAAAATCAAAAACCAGGAGATCAATCAGGCGCTCAACGAAAAATTTAGAGACATCATCGGGCAGAGCCAGGCAATGCAAAAGATTTTTCAAACGGTGGAACGAGTAGCTCAAACCGATGCTAACGTATTAATTCTCGGTGAAAATGGAACAGGAAAAGAAATGATTGCCCGAGCTATCCATAGAAACTCCATCCGTAAAAATGAATCCTTTGCTGCAGTTGATTTAGGCTCCGTGACCGAAACACTTTTTGAGACCGAACTTTTCGGTCATAAAAAAGGAGCATTCACTGATGCAAAAGAAGACCGCGTGGGTAGATTTGAATTAGCCAACAACGGAACTCTTTTTTTGGATGAAATCGGAAATCTTTCCATGCCTTTGCAAGCCAAGCTGCTCACGGTTTTACAAAATAGAAAAGTGAGTCGTGTGGGTGCAAACAAAGAAGTGCCTATTAACATCCGTTTGATTTGTGCCACCAATATGCCGCTTTATGAAATGGTAAAGGAAAATAAATTCCGCCAGGATTTGCTTTATCGCATCAACACCATCGAAATTGAAATACCTCCGTTGCGCGAGCGCCCAGAAGATATTCCATTACTCGCACATTTTTTCTTGAAAAGCTATGCTACTAAATACGGAAAGACAATTGCGAAAATTAGCGATGCAGCCATTGCTAGGATGAACAAGCATTCATGGCCTGGTAATATTCGTGAGTTGCAACACGCGATTGAACGTGCGGTGATCATGAGTGCCTCCACCGTTTTACAACCTGAAGATTTTAATTTGAATGCCGCGAATGTTAAAGACAGTGAAGCTGGCCTAAACCTAGAAGCGTTTAATCTGGAGGAAGTTGAAAAATTATTAATACGAAAGGTGTTGAAAAAATACAACGGCAACATTACCCAAGCTGCAACCGAACTGGGTCTTACCCGTTCTTCACTTTATAGAAGATTGGAGAAACATGGACTTTAGAACGTCGATAGTCCATAGTCGATGGACGATCATCTATTTGCTATTAACTATAGACTCCTGACTATCGACCAACTAATGAAAGACTTCCGCATCCGAATTATTTTTAGAGTCATCCTTTTAGGCTCAACTATCGCCTTGTTCATCTTCATGCTCAACCGACCGAACATGGTTTTTGCAGCCGGATTCATGTTGATGGTAATATTTTTTCAATTATGGGAGCTCTATCGCTTTACATCACAGACCAATCGTAAACTCACGCGGTTTTTGGAGTCTGTTCGCTATTCTGATTTTATTTCTGGATTTGCGGCCGACAATAAACTCGGCAAAAGTTTCAAAGAACTCAACGAAGCTTTTAATGAAGTACTGGAAGCATTTCGTAAAGCGAGATCGGAGAAAGAAGAAAACTGGCAATACTTAAATACTGTGGTGCAGCAAGTGCGCACTGGAATTATTTCATTTGACCATGAAGGGAATGTCCAACTGATGAACGCCAATGCCAAACGGTTTGTAAACGTGGCCAATTTGAAAAACATCGCTGAGCTGAAAGAAAAAAATGAAAAACTATACAATGCGTTAAATGAGGTTGAACCTGGAAAAAGCGTTTTGTATAAGACGAACGAATTTTTACTGACGATCCAGTCCACCGAAATGCGCATCCGCGGAAATGTGCTGAAGCTGATGACATTGCAAAACATTCAGACAGAACTTCAAAAACAAGAACTCGAAGCCTGGCAAAACCTCACGCGCGTATTGCGTCATGAGATCATGAACTCCATCACACCAATTTCATCACTTACTTCTACTCTTCGTGAAATTTTAGATCACGAAATGGTCAAGAAAGAAAATGATTATGAATTACGAACTGATGCTGCCGATGATTTGCGCGAGGGTCTTGCCACTATTGAAAATCGAAGCAAAGGATTGATCAAATTTATTGATGCATACCGTGAATACACTTCATTACCACAACCGAAAATAAAAACTGTGTTGCTAAAAGAACTGATTGAAAAAACAGCACAGTTTATGCGACAAGAATTGAAGAAAACAAATATCAACTTTTCTAGCTCCTGCAGCTCGGATTATCTTACCATTCAAGCCGATGCAGAAATGATCGAACAGGTGTTGATCAACCTAGTGAAAAATGCGATGGAGTCACTTTTGCAAAACCCTAGCGGCAAAATTGAGCTTAATGGAAAATACGAAGATCAGTCGATCATCATTGAAGTAATTGACAATGGCCCAGGAATCATTCCCGAAGCCATCAATCGGATATTTGTTCCCTTCTTTACCACCAAAAAAACTGGCTCAGGTATTGGGCTGGCACTTTCAAGGCAGATCATGCAAATGCATAATGGCTCGCTGACGGTTGAATCAGAACCGGACGTGAAAACCATTTTTACGCTCAGATTCTAAGGAATATTAAAAAAATCAAAGAATTTTCATCCAGTACTTGGCCATACATAGTACTTTTGCCGTATAAGTACTAAATGGACTTAAAAGACGGACTATGAATCTTGAAAACACGCAAATTCAGATGAGAAAGGGCATTTTGGAGTTTTGCATCTTGCATATCATCGCGCGTGGGGAAACCTATGCTTCGGATATGCTTGACGAATTAACTTTGGCCAAAATGATTGTTGTAGAAGGAACACTCTATCCTTTATTAACGCGATTGAAAAACGCCGGCCTCCTTGAATATAAGTGGGTGGAATCCAAGTCAGGACCACCACGCAAATATTACAAGCTTACCGCTAGCGGAGAAAAATTTTTGCAAGGCCTGACTGAAACATGGGAAGACCTTGTGCACTCCACTGAGATGATCAAAAGTAAATCCACCTCAAAAGTTTAATCCTCACCTCTTACCGATATGAAAAAAACACTAAGCATAAACGTTAGCGGAATCATCTTCCACATCGAAGAAGACGGCTATGAAACGTTGCGTAAATATTTGGACTCTATCAACCGCTATTTCAGTTCCTTTGAAGACAGCAGCGAGATCATCGCTGACATTGAAAATCGGATTGCCGAAATTTTCCTTTCGAAACTCAACGAGGGCAAACAAGTGATCACTGCCGAAGATGTATCACAATTGATCGTGATCATGGGTAATGTTAATGACTTCAAGGCGGCTGAAGAAAATGACTTTGTTGGAGAACAGCCGAAGAAAGAATCACAAACTAAATCGGCACAACCTTCAGCACCAAAAAAACTGGTTCGCAATCAGTCCAATAAAATTTTGGGTGGTGTGTGTTCTGGTCTCGCCTACTATTTTGAGATTGATCCTGTGTGGCCTCGATTGATTTTCGCGCTGCTTACGCTCGGTTATGGTGGAGGTATAATAGTGTATATCATTCTATGGATTGCTCTCCCCGTTGAAGCACTCGAAGAAGAAACCGGAGTGAAAAAGATGTACCGAAATCCAGAGAGCAAAGTGCTGGGCGGCGTGGCTGGAGGGATCGCAGCCTTCTTTGGCTCTGACGTTGTATTGATCCGCGTCCTTTTTGGTATCCTTACTTTCTTTGGCGGCTTTGGAATCATTCTCTATATCATATTATGGGTTTCAATCCCTGAAGCAAAAACCATTACTGAAAAAATGGAAATGCAGGGGGAGCCGGTTACTCTCTCCAACATTGAATCAAGCGTAAAGAAAAGCTTGAATGAAAAAGATGCTGAAGAGAGTACACTTGCCAAAATTATTCTGTTTCCGTTCCGCATATTGGCTGCCGTATTAACCTTTATAGCAAAAATTCTTGGGCCGGTTTTCAAGGTGTTTGTGGATGTATTGCGCATAATGATAGGCGTTGTCATTCTGTTGCTTGGAATTGCTCTTGTACTCTCGGTGTTGCTTGCTTTTGGATTACTATTCGGAATTATTTCGTCATCATCACTTCCTGCATGGCACATCGAGGGAATAAGCTTTCCAGTCGAGGCATTTAAAGCCACATTTTCTACATGGACAATTTTTGCCGCATTCCTTGCGGCCTTCGTTCCTGCACTTTTTATTCAGTTACTGGGAAGCTCAATCATTGCTAAACGAATCGTGTTCAGACCATATGTAGGATGGACATTGTTTGTACTCTTCTTTGTGAGTGTCATCACGCTTAGTATCTCTCTTCCTCGAATTATTTTTTCCTTCAAAGAAGACGGTGATTATAAAGTTGAAAAGACATTTGATATGAATGGAAAAACGATGGTGTTTAAAGTGAATGAAACCGGCCTGGACGATTACCGTGTAACTGATTTAACAATAAAAGGATATGACGGCAAGCAACTAAAATTAGTCGAGCGTTTCATAGCACAGGGCCCTAATCACAAGAAGGCAATTGAAAATGCACAAATGGTTACTTATAACGTGCAGCAAGCCGACAGCGTGATCACCTTCGACTCTAACATTACTTTCAATAAAGATGCACAGTTCAGGGCACAACGTCTTGAGATGGATCTTTACATTCCCTACAATACAGAGTTTGTCATCAGTGAAGAATTGTGGCGATTGATTGACAACAACTATCACGATTATGAAGGTTACCGCGATTCCAATTTCGATAAAAAATGGAAAATGACTGATCATGGATTCGAATGTATCGATTGTTCGCAGCCAACCGAAAGCAAGACGCTGCAACTAAATGATCAATTCGGGTTTAAAGATTTCAACGAATTGAACATTACAGGAATTTTCAACTTGATCATTCGTCAAGGCGATGTTTACTCAGTGGAAATGCAGGGGGCCGAAAGCGAGAAAAAAAGATTCCATGTTGAAAAGTCGGGTGAGCAATTGGAAATTGATTACCGGTCGCGCAACAAAACTTTCTGGTTAAATAACATAGATGATGAGCCTGTGAAAATAGTTATTTCAATGCCCCACCTAACCAAATTAAAAGTAAAGGGTGCAGGCAAAGTGCGTATTGATGGTTTCAATGAAGAGTCCTTGGATATTGCACTACTTGGTGCAATGACATGTGATGCAAATTTTAAAGCGCGCAACTTGCAACTTGATCTATCGGGTCCAATGGTTTTTGAATTGGATGGCGATGGCGATTTGCTGGAGGCTGATGTAAATAAGGTTGCTCAACTTAAAGCAAGTGGCTATGAAGTTCGCCACGCCATTGTAAATGCACGAGAGATGGGCCGCGCACGTGTAAATGCTCGTGAGACTGTAGAAATTGAAACTGATTTTACAGGCTCAGTAAAATACCTGGGACATCCGGAGGTGATTAAGAAGGATTAAATTCCGACTCGATTTGAGCAACGTGAATTAGGTAATTACATCGATCATCAATGGACTTTATGATTGATTAAAATACGATTAAGAAGTATTTTTCAGTGCATTAAATCAAAATTAAGCTAGCTTCGAGTTTAATTTTGATTTAATGAACCAGTCCGTTGGTAAAAAAAAGATTTCAATTGTTATTCCGGTTTATAATGAGGAATCAAATATTGAAAAACTCTTTAACGAAGTACATTCTGTCCTCTCCCATTTGCCATACAATTTCGAAATCATTTTCGTTGATGACGGTAGTGCAGATGGCTCTTTATTAAAAGTAAGAGAGCTGACTCAAAAACACGATTTTATTTTTTTTATTGAGTTGTCAAGAAATTTTGGACATCAAAACGCGCTCAAGGCTGGTCTGGATTTTAGCCAAGGTGACTGTGCCATAACCATGGATGGTGATTTGCAACATCCTCCTTCCTTAATTCCTGATCTGATTCAAATGTGGGAACAAGGAAGTGACATCGTATTTACCAGAAGAATGGAGGACAAAAAACTTTCATGGTTTAAAAGAAAAACTTCTTCATTATTCTATTCTATGATCAATAAACTTTCTGATCTAAAACTGGAAAACGGAACTGCCGACTTTCGATTAATGGATCGCAAAGTGTTAAACGCATTTGCCAAGCTAAGAGAAAACGAATTGTTCTTGCGAGGCTTAGTCAAGTGGTCAGGATTTCGCCAGGTAGCAGTTGATTATATCCCACAAGAACGCCATTCGGGAAAAACGAAATACAGTTTATTCAAAATGATTTCTCTTGCCTTTAATGCCGTTACAGCCTTCAGCATCAAACCATTAAAGTTAATTGCCTATATCGGCTTGTCGCTATTTCTCCTTTCACTCTGCTTTATACCCTACGTTCTGATCAGTTATTTTATGAATAAAACTATCTCCGGATGGACATCTTTGATGATGGTGGTCATTTTTTTTGGAAGTCTCCAGCTTTTGATTTTAGGGATTATAGGTCTATACTTTAGTAAGATGGTTATTCAATCCAAACAAAGACCACTTTATTTTGTGCGAGACACTAACTACCCAAGTCAAATCCATCTTAACTAAGCGATGACGGAGAACTCCAAAAAAGTAATGCTCTCATTTGATATCGAAGAATTTGATATGCCCGAAGAATATGGTAGATCAATTTCGTTCGAAGAGAAAATCGATGTTTCGACGAAGGGCACAAAAATAATTTTAGACTTACTAAAGAACCACGACATACAAGCAACCTTTTTTAGTACGGTTGAATTTGCAAAAAATGCAAAAGCATTGATCGACCGAATTAATAATGAAGGCCATGAGCTTGCGTCTCACGGTTGTTTCCATTCCTTGTTTAACGATGATCACCTCGCTCAATCTAAAATTGAACTAGAGAAAATTTCTGGTCAAAAAATTAATGGATTCCGAATGCCCAGGATGATGAATGTAAACAACAAGGCCGCAAGTCAAGCTGGTTATCAATACAATTCTTCTCTTAATCCAGTTTATTTACCCGGCCGATATAATAATTTCTTCAAACCTCGAACAGCGTTCATTGCCGATTCAATTATTCAGTTTCCAGCATCTGCGGTTCCATTCGTAAGATTCCCTTTATTCTGGATCTCATTTCATAATCTGCCAATGTCACTTTATAAGGCAGCGTGCTCGTATACCCTGAGCCATGATCATTACCTCAACATCTACTTCCATCCTTGGGAATTTGTTGATCTCGCCAAAGACGAATACAATTTACCCAAGTTTGTTTCGAAAAATTCAGGAAAAGAAATGGAGGAGCGATTTAATTCATTACTGAATTGGTTTAAAGAAAGAAAAGCTTCATTCTGTACGATTACAAATTACCTCAATTCGAGAGATCGAAACGAGATTCCCGTTTACGAATGATATGGGAAAATTTATTTTGATTTCATTCCTATTAGTTGCCGAGATTTCTGCTGCACAATCTAAAATCAAATTTGCGGTAGTAGTCTCCGCTAATATGGAGTGGAGAGCAACAAAATTGGTGTTTCCAAATGAAAAGTTTATTTCATCACCCTGGGGAGAATATTTCTTTAAGGAATTCGAAAAGGAGAAAGTATTGGTCTTTCATGAAGGGTGGGGAAAAGTAGCGGCAGCCGGAGCCACTCAATATGTGATTGATCAGTTTAATCCTGAAATATTAATCAACCTTGGCACGTGCGGTGGATTTGAAGGTGAAGTACAACGAAATGAAATTATCTTGGCCGATCGCACCATTATTTATGATATTGTTGAAGCTATGGGCGATTCAAAAGAAGCCATTGCCGATTACGCAACTGAAATTGATTTGAGTTGGCTTGGAAAAAATTATCCTGTGGAAGTAAGAAAAACCTTACTGGTCTCCGCAGACAAAGATCTTAAACCTAATGAGATTGATTTTCTCAAAAAAGAATTCCATGCAGTGGCTGGCGACTGGGAATCAGGAGCAATTGCTTACACTGCGCAGAGAAATCATAAAAAAATCCTGATCCTTCGTGCGGTGAGCGATTTGGTAGGAACCCAAACAGGCGAAGCTTACGGAAACATTAACCAGTTCGTTCAACAGTCGGAAGTAATCATGAAAAGGTTGTTTGATGATCTCCCTTTGTGGATCAGTCAAATTTCAAGTCAATCCAAATAATCTCTAAGGCATCAAGACACCTTAGAGGTGTCAGACGCCTTTAAAAAAAGTGGAAGAGAACACCGCTTTGTTGATTTTTTCATCGCCCAAAAAAATCTCAACCCTCGTGCAACCCATCACGTTACATTTGCATCTCCCCTATGTAAAAGGCTAAATGGGGTTTCAAATTTACCGCGCAAAAGAAACAGAACTGATCGAAGGCTGCCAGCGTCATAACCGTGAGGCTCAGCAGGCACTTTACCGGACTTATTCTGGTAAAATGTATTCTCTTTGCTGTCGCTATGTAAAAGACCGCATGGAGGCCGAGGATGTGCTGGTTACCGCGTTCACAAAAATCTTTGAGAGGATTAACCAATACAAAGGTGAAGGAAGTTTTGAGGGGTGGATCAGGCGTGTAGTGGTGAATGAGTCACTCACCTATCTACGCAAAAATAAAAACATGTACCTGGAGATGGACATCGAAGCTGCGTCCTACGAACCGGACTATCACAAACTGAACAATCAACTAGAGGCTGATGATTTGATGAAGATGATTGAAGAATTACCCGTGGGATATCGCACCGTATTTAACATGTATGCCATCGATGGCTTTTCACATCAAGAGATTGCTGACCAATTGGGCATCAGCGAAAATACATCTAAGTCACAGTTGAGCCGGGCACGGGCGCTACTACAAAAAAAACTTATGGAAATCGAAAAGGAATTGATTCAAAAAACGAATTGATATGGAAAATAAGATTGATCAGTTTTTCAAAGACAAGCTGGAGGGTCATAATCTTGCTCCATCGGAAGAAGCATGGGCCAAAGTTGAAGCCAATCTTTCAAAAAAAAATAACGTAGTTATTTGGAGAATTGCCGCTGCTATTTTGGTAGCGGGTGCCCTTATCTCTGTTATTATGTGGTCACAACGTGATAATAATAACCATGAGAAAATACTTGCGACAAAGAAATCAAATAAAGATTCAGTCAAAGAAAAGTCTGCTCCGCAAATTTCTTCTATAGAAAAGAAAAAGGAAGCCAAGCCGAAAAATAAAAAATCATCCAACACATTACCTGCGTCTCCACAAATCGGAAATAAAGCTGATCAAAAAGAAAGCATTGAAATTAAGACGCGATCAGTGACCACGACGGAAGGAGAGACACTAACAACGACAAAAATAGTCGGAAAAAATAATTCCTCCGTCGCTACTGCTTTCGTTAAAACTTCGGCAGTCGAAAAAACTTCGGATGACAAAGAAAAAATAAATACGAAAGCAACTCAGCCTACAGCAATTGCATCTACTAAACAGAAGCCAATCAAATTGGAATTCACGCTCGATGACATTTCTTCTGACCAACCTGTGGCCACAGCGAGTGAAGAAAAAAGCACCGGGTTGAAAAAAGTTTGGGATTTGGCTCGTGAAGTTAAGAATGGTGATGGACCAGTTCATGAAATAAAAAATGAGCTCTTCGCCCTCAACTTCAAGAAGAATAAAAATCAGTAGGCAAACAAAAGACTAAAATGAAAAAGATTGTAATTTTTTTAATAACACAAATCCTTATTACTTCTGCATTTGCTCAAGATGCGACAGACACCGTAGTAATTAAAGTAGGTGACGGTAGTAAAGTGATCTTCGCCATTAAAGACAAAAAAGACCTGGAGACGATGAAAAAATACAACTTCCAAAAGTTGATGGATGACATGATTTACAAACTCGAAGTACGTGACTCAAGTCGGCTAAACAAACTCTCTTCAGAATTTTTGAAAAAAGACTCGTTAAAAGAAGTTGCCACTGCAAATGAAGTAACGACGCCTGCTCCCTCCAGTGAACCGCCTGTTATTGAAAAGCATAAATACCATGGTAGCAGAACGCGGAATTCACTCAACTTAGATATTGGTATTAATAATTATGTGAGCAACGGGCAATCGCCAAGCTCAAGCAACAGTTTATACACAGTGCATCCCTGGGGTTCGTGGTACGTTGGGCTTAACTCTATCTACCGCACCCGAATGACGAGTAAGTTTTTCTTAGAGTGGGGCGGGGGTGTGAGTTGGTACAATTTCAAATTTGAAAATGAACAGGTCGTGGTAAGCAAGGACGACAATGGAGTTTACTTTAATCTGGATCAACGCAACTTAAATTTCACAAAAAGTAAACTAACGGCAGCCTTCGTTAATCTTTCGCTCGTGCCTGTTTATGATTTTGGCGGAAACCGCAGAAAACCCAGCTTCTTTGATGGGCATGGTGCATCCGGTTTTAGAATAGGGTTAGGCCCATATGCAGGCTACCTCATTGACAGTTACACAAAACAAGTGCACACTGAGGATGGCGATAAAAAGAAAGAAAAACATCACGACAATTATTACCTCACCAACTTACGCTATGGTCTAAGACTTCAACTTGGATTTGATGACGTGGATTTTTTCTTCAACTATGACATCAACAACTTATTTGCTGATAACAAGGGTCCACAGTTGAATGCTTTCAGCTTTGGAGTAAGTTTCTAAATAGAAGTTAGAGATCGGAGGTTAGAAATTAGAGGTTGGAGATTGGAGATTTGAATGGTTCAAGTTTCCTACTTCGAGCCTCTAACTTCTAACATCCAATTTCAATTTTCAAAATTCGAACGCATCACCTTTCGTAATGACCATAGCTCGTTCATCACCTTTCAACTTCAACTGCCTGCTTACTGTCCTAGGAGTTGGCCATTGAAAGAGAAACCAAACGATCATCCCTCCAAAGTAAATTGTGAACCATTCGTGCCCCGTAAACAATAATCCAGCCGCTAAAAAAAAAGAAACGCCCGTGATGGTTTTCATTCTCGTTCTCACGATTAAATAGTAATGGTCTAGCTTCTTGCCCAGTCCAACCATTTGAGAATGATGCCTTAATCTCTTGTAGACCTCCAAATGAACAATCGTTAGCGTTATCAGGATCAAGACTAAGTAGGTAAATCTCAAAAAATCTACGAGCGATTCTTCTCGTATATACGGTGAAATCCAACCAGAAAGAGTCAAATAGTAGACGATAAGGAACACGCCGATTGATATTAGCAATTGGAGCAAACAAGCATTATACAGCCTGTAAAAATATTCTTTGAGCGAACTGAAATTCATTGTGCCCGATATATAGCTTCAAAGCTAATTATAAAATATCTTTGCCATAATAGTTACTCATGATAGGAACAAACGAACATCTTTCACGCAAGGAACAAGTAATACGAAGCGCAGCCGAGTTATTTCGCGAGAAGGGATACGCAGCGGCCAGCATGCGCGATCTCGCTCAGAAATTAGGAATCGAGGCAGCAAGCTTATACTCTCACATCAAATCAAAAGAAGAGATTTTACAGAATCTCTGCTTTGATATGGCTAGCGAATTTCGCAAGTCCCTTGAAATTGTTGAGAAGCAAAAAACTTCAGCTAGCGAAAAATTGAAAAACGGGATCATAGGCCACATTCAGGTGATGGCCAAAGACCTAACTGCTTCTGCAGTTTTCATGAATGAGCATCGCCATTTAAGTCAACCCTTTCTCCGCGATTTTCTTTTGATGCGTATCAATTATATCAACCGCTTCAAAACGATCATCGAAGAAGGTGTAGCGAAAGGCGAATTCAAAAGCAACATCGATAAGAAGCTTGCCGTAATGACGTTGTTCTCTTCTCTCAACTGGATGCCACTTTGGTATGACCCCAGCAGCAATATCGACCCGCAAATGTTAGGGCAACAGCTGGCCGATATGCTGGTGAATGGGTTGAAGAAAAGCTAAGAAGTCTTTCCAAGCTTCAGCTTCATTCCAAATAGAAACCTCATCGCGTTAAATGGTCGTATCAGGGCGAGATAAAATCCAACACAACTTATTAATGTAAGAAAACTGATCGTCCAATACTTGACAGCGATTCCCCACGGCAATTGGACTATGTAGTAACCGATCGCAATGATCACGGTTTGATGCAGAATATAAAACGGATACAATCCTTCATTAGCTATTGATAACCACTTATGCGGTTTGTTCAAATAATGCTGTCCGTAAGCGATGATTGTAATCACCGTAAACCAGCTTACAAAAATTGCCGTCACATCAAAAATGGTTTCTATTGTATCGATGGTCCACGGTAAGGTGATTAATTCTCTAAAATGGAAGTAGCAAGAGTAAAAGGGAATGAGTATAAAAATTAATGCTATGAGTAAATACTTTCTATTTTGACCGATGGCATTCCATAAGTTAGCGTTCGAATAGCAAAGAATACCAAAAACAAAAAATGAAAAATAGAAAGTGAAATAAGCCCAGTCTTTGACTAAGTCATGTGTCTCTTCAGGAAAGAACGGGCGCAAAATAATTTGTGAAATCAACATCAGGATCGAGGGAATGAATAATAATCCCGCTGGGCTAGATAGTAAAGCAAAGACTTTCTTCTTGAATTTTTCAGAACGCTCCGAACGCAAGTAGGTAAGTAAAGGCAAAGCCAGCAGCGAATAAATCAGCAAGTACAATATAAACCATAGGTGGTGCCAGCTAAAACTTCCTTTCGGGTAAGGAACAAAATTGAAAACGGTTTTATAGAAATCCCAATAGCCGTTATATTCTTTGATGTGTTCATAATAGATCTGTGGAGGAACGATTATGAACATTCCAAACACCAATGGAATAAATAATCTTCTGAAACGCTCGCGTCTGAATTGCGCAGGAGTTCGTTTGCCCAATGCCATGAAAGTGCCGGCCCCGGAAATGAAAAGCAATAGCGGCATCCGGAAAAAATGTGACCAAATCATCCAATATTGAAAAGAAGTGGTGGTCTCGTTGTTTTTCACATGCCAACCCCAGGTATTAAACCACATGCCAGTGTGGAAGAAAAGTAAAATGATGATGGCGATGAGGCGGAGCCAGTCGAGATCGTGGCGCCTTTGGTCGTTGATAGTAATGGTTTGTTGATTCATTGTATTTCTGCTTTTGAACAAAGGAACGTGGCTTCGACGCGAAAGTAAGGCTGTTTTTATAGTCTGGGAGGGCGATTTTATAAAGTCGAACACCAAAGTTCTCATTAGAACTTTTCTCAAGAATTTTCATCTCAACCTTAACCAATCTTAGCTTAAGTGCGATGTCTCATTACTGGTACACTTCTGATTTTAGTCTCGGAGGGTTCAGTCAAAAAATTACTTTTCCACAAGAACAAATACAAAGAAGTCTTTTATCAGGTCGGTGAAACAATCACTTTTAAAAACAAAGATCAAAGGGAATAGGAAATTGGTTGTTGTTCATTAGTCACGTATGTAATTTTTTTAACAAAATACTGAATGAAGATCTAGAATTGCACCCCTATCTTTATGAATTATACTTTTAACCATGCTGAAACACTATTGGAATACCGCAGTCCGGAACTTGACCCGCAACAAACTTTTCACATTTCTTAATGTTATTGGGCTTTCACTAGGTATTGCTATTTTTCTTTCGCTTACTGGTTATATTAATTATCAATTCAGTTTTGATAAGTTCTATAAAGATGGAGACCGGATTTACCGAATAAATTACTTCGAAGATCAACACGGCCAGTCCATATTGCAAAGTGCCCGCACCCATGATCGCACAGCCTTGCTTGTCCATGAATATGCGCCACAGATTGAGGCAGTGACGAGGCTTTACAACGAGAAGGCTTATGTCTTTACAGAAACCACTCGAATCGTTGATCAAGACGTGTTATTTGTTGACAGTTCGTTTTTAAAAGTCTTCCCCATAAAGCTCATCAGTGGTTCTGATAAATCGCTCATCCCTCCAAAGGCCGTCATGATCTCTCAGTCGCAGGCGAAAGTATATTTTGGCAATGAAGACCCGCTTGGGAAAACCATTTATATGAATGAGCGATTGCCATTTATTATTACCGGTGTCTTTGAAGACATTCCTGCCAACGCATCAATCAATTTTGATTTTCTATTATCCTGGTCCACTCAGTCTTTCTATGGATGGGTTTCCAAGGACGGAGATTTCAAAACTCCGTGGACATTTACGTTTGTTAAACTCCGAGAAAATGTATCCGACATTCAATCGGTGAACAAAGCATTGACAGCTATAGCCAACGAGCATATCACCACGCTTAAAAATATCGACCACACTGCACACTATGAACTACAATCGTATCAAGATCTCCATACCTCACCGCCACTTTCCGGAGAAGTAAAACCATCAACCAATAAAATTTTATTGTATACGCTTGCATCGCTTGCCGTTTTTATCTTGATCGCTGCATGGATTAACTACATTAATCTTTCCTTAGCACGATCGCTGGAGCGTGCCGATGAAATTGGTGTACGAAAAGTATTCGGCGCCTCACGAATGATAATCAGCGGACAATTTTTGCTGGAAGCATTCATTCTGTCGTTCGTTACTTTTTTTGTAGGAAGTGGGTTGTATATGATTTTTACAGGACCTCTCTCCTATTTACTGTTTTCCAATATCACCTTTTTGCCGAACGATGGCCTCCTGTGGATAAAATATTTTGTTGGCTTTATTGTAGGAACAACACTTATTTCGTTTTACCCGGCACAGTTTATTTCAAAATTCAAGCCAGTGCTAATACTTAAAAATAAATTAGGAAGTGGAAAAGGGAAAATAAATCTTCTCCACCAAGGGTTAATGGTTTTTCAATTGTTTCTGGCTGTTACTATTGTTGGTATAACTTTGATTGCCGACAAGCAAGTTAACTTCATGCGCAAATTTGATTCTGGGTTCAATACACAGCAGACGATCACACTGCGTGCACCAGCATCAACGAATTCAGATTCATTACGTCAGGTAAGATACCAGCAATTCCGAACCGAGGTAATTCAAAATTCTGCATTTCAATCAGGTACCTCTTCACAGAATATTCCTGGGCAGGAAATCCGCTTCCATGATGAAGCAGTTCATGCTGTCGGATCCGCAAACATAAAGAAGCAATCGTACCGGGTCATGTGGATTGATGAAGGATACTTGCCAACATTTGATCTGACATTAATCAGCGGTCGAAATTTCCGTGAAAAAGAAGCTCGCTCAACTTGCCTCATCAACGAAACTGCGGCTAAAGCATTGGGGTATACAAATCCAACTGACGTTTTAAACACGAAATTAATTACGAGTGATCAAAAGCAGTTTACCGTTGTGGGCTTAATTAAAGATTATCATCATGAATCCGTGCGCAAGCCGGTTGATCCTATACTTTTTCTGTACCGTCATCCAATTGAGTACGGCTATTATTCTTTTAAAGTCCTCTCACGACAAGGTCAATTTCTTGAAGACTTACAAAAAATATGGCACAAGCATTACCCAAATGATACATTCACTTATTATTTCATGGATCGCTTCTTTGAAGATCAATATCAATCGGATAAATTATTCTCGAAATTATTGAATCTGTTTAGTGTTCTTTCGATCGTTATTGCAAGCCTCGGGCTATTTGGGATCGCTTCGCTTTCTATTGTAAAACGAACAAAGGAAATTGCTGTTCGCAAAGTTTTAGGAGCTTCGGTCTCAACTATCCTTATTTTGATATCCAAGAGCTACGTCAAATTGATTATTATTTGTTGCGCCTTTGCTTTTCCAATAGCCTATTATCTCACTGATCAGTGGCTTAAAGGGTTCACGTATAAAATAGAAATCAGTTGGTGGATGATTATCGTGCCGGGAATTATTGTGCTGGCAACGACCTTGGTTACAATAGCAGGCTTATCCATTCGTGCTGCCATTGCCAACCCCGCGGATAGCTTAAAGGACCAGTAGTGCAACTATAAAAGACGCCACTCGCTCGGCGTTTTGCCCG
>Ga0207086_1038_pt1 | contig 32683 bp, 28 predicted proteins | sample Alteio_BWMinHeat_54_FD_153540 | JGI IMG/M metagenome (GOLD analysis project Ga0207086, IMG submission 153540) | Enriched cells from forest soil in Barre Woods Harvard Forest LTER site, Petersham, Massachusetts, United States -... | ecosystem: Environmental > Terrestrial > Soil > Temperate forest >... | reverse complement strand
AAGCATCTTCCAAGGGATCACGTTTCAAATCAGGCAATGGATACTCTTTGGGTTCAGTATCGAATAGATCGGCCGTGGCGTCCAATTTATTTCCCACTTTGCGGCTTACATTTCCCACAGTGCGATTGAAGAATAAAAGAGACTCCCACAAAAGTTTTTGTTTTGTTTTTCCAGTAAAGAGAAAAGCACCTATTCGAATTAAAATTCTCAATTGTTCTAATCCGATGCCGGGTGTGCGTCTCAAAAAATTATCGAGACTTTTATAAGGACCATTCCTGGTTCGCTCGGCTTCAATGTGTTGACCTATTTTTGTTTCCAGACTTTTCAAATGAACGAATCCGATGTAAATGCAATCACTATGAATAGTAGTGAGGTAATTGCTGTTATTTACACACGGAGCTTCAATCTGCGCACCATTCATTCGTGCTTCATGAAAATAAAATTCAGTGCGATAGAAACCGCCAAAATTATTGATCACGCCCACCATGAATTCCAGTGGATAGTAAGCTTTCAAAAATAAACTTTGATAGCTCTCCACAGCATAACTGGCGGAGTGGCCTTTAGCAAATGAGTAGCCGGCAAAGCTTTCGATTTCAAACCACACACGGTCAGTCACTTTTTGATCGTATCCAATTTTATTACAGTTCTCGAAGAATTTATTTTTCACTCGCTGAAATTCTTCTCGTGAGCGATACTTGCCGCTCATGCCTCTGCGCAATACATCTGCTTCGGTGAGGCTAAGTCCTGCAAAATAATGAGCCACTCTAATTACATCTTCCTGATAAACCATTACACCGTAGGTGTCGTGCATGATCTCGTCCATCTTTGGGTGAATGGACTCATAGGGAATTCCATTTCTATGTTTATGAAACCGTTCGATATACGCCTTCATCATTCCAGAACTCGCCACACCTGGACGGATGATTGAACTGGCAGCAACCAGTGTGAGATAATCATCACAACGAAGTTTGCCGAGTAACATTCGTGTAGCGGGCGACTCCACATAAAAGCAACCCATCGCTTTGCTGTTGCGCATGAGGTCTTTGATTCTTTCATCGTGTTTAAATTTTTTGAATTGGTAGACATCCACATCAACTCCTTTGTTTCGCTTGATGTGCTTTACTGTTTCTTTGATGTGACCTAACCCACGCTGACTGAGAATATCAAATTTGTAAATGCCAAAGTCTTCGGCTGCGTGCATTTCAAACTGCGAGACGGGTAAACTCTTCGGTGGAAACTCAGTAGCGGTGTAAGCGTAGATTGGTTTTTCTGTGATTAGTACTCCTCCGGCGTGAATGGAAATATTAGCAGGCAATTCTTTTTTTACAATGTAATCGGCATAGGCCATCACTTTCTGTGCAATGTGGTCGCGTTTCATTTTACTGTCATGTCGGCCTTCAACTAAGTTGTCAATTTCTTCTTTTGGCAAACCAAAAACTTTTCCCAGTTCACGAATGATCGATTTAGCTTGATACGTGACATGAGTTCCTAACAAACAAACATGATCAGGGTTATGCGTTTTAAACAGATAGTCATAAATCGCATCGCGATTGTCCCACGAAAAATCAATGTCAAAATCAGGAGGAGAGACGCGTTCTTCATTTAAGAAGCGTTCGAAGTACAAATCCAATTCAATCGGATCAACGTTGGTGATGCCTAAACAATATGCTACCGTGCTGTTGGCTCCACTACCCCGGCCCACAAAATCAAAACCCTGACTTTTTGCATGGTTGATGAGATCGTAGGTGATCAGGTAGTAGGAAGTGAATTCTTTTTTGGCAATGATGGTCAGTTCTTTTTCAATCCGATCACTCCAGATTTTTTTTCCCGGATCGAGTTCAGCATAAATTCGCTGGTAACCTTCTAGCGTTTTTTCTCGAAGGATTTTCATGTCTTCTTCTACACTTCCAAGGAAAGATTTTTTATTCTTGTCAACACCTAGCTCACATTGAATGGAACATTGATCTAAAAGCTTCTTTGCGTTGACAAATAATTCAGGGAACCCTTCAAATTGTTTTTGCAACTCATACTCGGTTAACATGAACTCTTCTTTGTGTGCTTGCTGATGCTCCGGAAGCTTGCTAAGCAATGTATTGTTCGCGATACTGCGCAATAAACGATGTGTGTTATGATCGCGGTAAACGACTTTTATTTTTTTGGTTTTTTTGTCTTCTACTTTTTCAGGAGGAAGAAACGTGACAGGATGAAGCGCTACAAATTTGTGAACGTAATCTTTTCTTGAAGAATTAGCAGCGAAAGTAGCGAGTTCATTGCTCCGCACTCCAATATATTCGTATGCAAGAAGTTGTTCAGGTTCGATTTTTCCAAACGGATAAATAATGAAAACATTCTCAATTTCAGGAGCGCGGATTGGTAATCTCTTTTCTTCGCGATTGTGAAAAGAAAGAAACCGATTAAGCTTTTCAAATCCATCATTATTTTTTGCGATGATAATGTAAAGTAATTCGTTCTCCTCTGACCGGAATTCAATGCCCACAGCGATCTCGAGATGGTAAGGAATCTTTCCAAACTTGGTCAGCCCGTTGGCGCGTGGTTTATTTTCGTCGCAGATGCGCAGCATCTCCAAGTAAGAGGCTACGTTGTTGATTTCAGTGAGTGCCAGTTTGTGAATGCCGCAGCGCTTGGCTTCTTCAAAAAGTTTTTTGATCGGGAGCGTGCCGTATTTGAAACTGAAACCGGTGTGGCAGTTGAGGTACATTTTGCATTATTTATGCCAGTGGAAGATTTATATGCGACTGCCATTTTCTTCCCATCCATTTTAAGACGGTTACACAATCGCAAGTAAAAGAGTTGCTATAAGACAAATCTTTAAGAGCCTTCCATGCTAAATCAAAATCCCAGGAATTTAGATTCCGAGCAATAGTGATATGGGGATAAATAGAACCTCCAGCCAATTTCTCATAGAGTTCACAGATATCCAGTTTATTAACTGGTTCTAAAAAGATAGTGCCATTGTTTTTAAAGAAGCCGAAGTTTTTGATTCGAATATTGAAAGATTTAACGGTCGAAATCCTGTCGCTGATGGTGTATAATAAACTTTCGTTGTGAGGATCCTCGTATTGCAAAAGAGACAAATGTGCCGTTGAGTGAACGCCATCGTAAGAATGACCAATGCAATTCCAAACTTGTCTTTTGAGAAAGAAAACATCACTGATTATATCCTGTGGTGGAGATAGTAACAGAAAAAATAAGTTTGATAAGGATTCCATAATTTACTTGTTGATTAAATCCTTTTTGATTTTCCCACTGAACGCATTCATTTCCATGCGCACACGACTGCTCACACCCATCGTGGTGGCGCGCACTAATTTTTCTACGCCATGTTTGTGTTTGATAAAATCCATCGCCTCGTAGAGATTGATATCTTCTTCGGTGTCATCAAACAAACTGATCTGGTGATTACCGTGAACCAAGTTGCTGAGACGCACACCCACCAGTCGAATCAACATTCTGCGGTTGTAGAGTTTGTCGAACAGTTGCAATATGGTTTGCAAGAGAATGTGGTCGGAAGAAGTGTAGGGAATATGAATTTGTTTTGTTTCCGTATCAAAGTTGGAGTAACGGATTTTGACGGTGACACAAGAAGTAAGTTTTTTCTGTTCGCGCAATTGAAACGCGACTTTCTCCACCATGGCAATGAGTATAGATTTCAACCGCTTCACATCGATGGTATCGGCATCAAAAGTAGATTCGGTTGAAATGGATTTTTGTTCGCTGTAAGGAACCACGAGAGAGTGATCAATACCATTGGCTTTGTTCCAAAGAGAAATACCATTTTTACCAAAGGCACTAATCAAAAACTTCAAAGGCATCTCGCGCAGTGTGGCGATGGTGCGCACACCCATATCGTGCAGGAAGGAAGCAGTTTGTGCTCCGATGCCAGGGATTTTTTCTACTGCGAGCGGAGCAAGAAAATTTTTTTCAGTTCCGGCTGAAATTAATTTTTGAGCATTGGGTTTGTACTCCCCCGTAGCAATCTTCGATACTGTTTTGTTTACTGACATTGCCATCGAAATCGGAAGGCCGCTTTCTTTGATAATTTTTTTTCGCAACTCCAGTGCCCACTTGAAAGCGCCAAAGAATTTATCCATGCCGCTCGCATCAATATAAAATTCATCGATCGATGCTTTCTCAAACATCGGTGCAGCATCGGCAATGATTTCGGTGACGATGTGCGACTGTTGACTGTAGGCTTCCATATCACCGGAGATCACTTTGGCATCTGGACAAAGTTGTAAAGCGAGCCCCATAGGCATCGCCGAGTGCACGCCGAAATGCCGCGCTTCGTAACTACATGCCGCCACCACACCTCTGCCACCCTGACCGCCTACAATGAGCGGCTTGCCTTTGAGCTTGGGCTCAATTTTGCATTGCACGGCCACGAAAAATGCATCTAAATCGAGATGAAGGATGGATTGGTCCATTCTTCAAAATAACTAATTAAATTAGGTTAATGCTAAAATTATTAGTAATAATTCTAATAAAAAAAGCTCTGTGAATCAGAGCTTTAGAAGAAAATTAAGTACCCGGGACGGGAGTTGAACCCGTACAACCTTTAAGGGTCACAGGATTTTAAGTCCTGCGTGTCTACCAATTCCACCACCCGGGCCAGACTCAAAAAATAAAAGCACCGAATAACTGGTGCTTTATTCTTGAGCGGGAAACGAGACTCGAACTCGCGACCCCGACCTTGGCAAGGTCGTGCTCTACCAACTGAGCTACTCCCGCTTTTATCCTTCTTGGCCTTCGCGAAGGAGGTTTTCCCAAAGCTTTCGCTAAAGGGAGTGCAAATTTAATGCACCATCCTTAATTTCCAAATTACGCCTTGTCCGTAAAGTGCCTTATCGTCTTTTCTTCAGAAAACTTTGCCTTATTGAAGTCAGAGGAGGTGCCTTTGGGTATCGATAGTGATTTGAAGTCATTTCCTTTGATGGCCTTCGCTTGATACAAGATTTGCCCTACATGATGCGGATAGTGTGCGAGTTGTCGCTGAATGGCATCTAAAACGGTTTGGCCTTCATTGCGGATGTAAATGATCTTGCTTAAATCTTCGGGCCTCAAACTCTCAATTGCATTCAAGAGACATGCCCATCCTTTTTCCCAGGCCTCTAGCATTGTTTTTTTGTCGGGATACGATTCTTCGAATTCTGCTTCGCGGTTGCGCCAAGATTTTTCTCCATCGCTGGTTAGAAAATCTGTCCAACGTGAAAGCATGTTGCCACTGAGGTGATGCACAATCAACGCAATGCTGTTGCTGGCTTCGTTGGGCTTAATTGAAATTTCTTCGTCTGAGAGTTGTGCGATCGCACCTTCGCCTAACTTTTTGTAGTAGCGAAATAATTTGACAGCTCCTTCTAAAAATAGCTGGTCATTAGACTTCGACATCTTAGCTCACCATTTTTTAACTTTCATTTGAAGCAATGGGAGGCCGTTGCATGTCATATTGCTTCTTCAACTCTTGCGCATGCTTCTTGTCTTTCGAGAATTTGATGTGATCAGGAACACCTTTCAATTCCCAAATCAATCCAACGGCTTGAAAGCTGCGCAAGATGTAATACGTGATGTCAATCTCCCACCAGAAAAATCCTTGGCGCGATGCTACTTCATAGTAATGATGATTGTTGTGCCAGCCTTCTCCCAAGGTGAGCAATGCAAGCCAGATGCTGTTCTTGGATTCATCACCGGTTTGGTAACGTTGCTTGCCAAACTTATGCATGATCGAATTGATGGAGAACGTGCCGTGATAGGTGATCACCGTACTTAAAAAGAATCCGATGAACAATGCAGAAAATCCTACTGTAGAGAACATGGCGGTAATGCTTCCACCATCAACAACTCCACCAAGAGCCATTATCACTAAAGCAAGAATGACGGGCGGCACTAAATGATATTTATTCAACCAAACTAGTTCCGGATATTTCGCGTAGTCGCCAATGGTTTTGTAATCCGTTTCTTTAAAGTCGGGGCCTACGATCCAACCCACGTGTGAATACCAAAAGCCATAAATCTTCATCGAGTGAGGATCGGCAGGTGTGTCGCTGTAGCGATGATGATGACGATGATGAGCAGCCCACCACAAAGCTCCTTTCTGCGCAGAGGTTTGCGCCATGAAAGCTATCACAAACTGAAACCAACGTGAAGTTTTATACGACTTGTGCGCGAAGTAGCGATGATAACCACCGGTGATCCAGAACATGCGGACGAAATAAAAGAATGCGCACATGATCCAATCAAAGAGCGTGGCCCCCGTAAATATTGCTAGCAGTGGAGTCAAATGAATTAATAGAAAAGCTATCTCTTGCTTGAGGATTGGCTTTCTTCTTGGTTCCGGTACGAGTGTGGTTGAATTCATCGAATTAAAACTTCTTTAATCTATAACGGTTTTTAAAACCTTATTTCAAGATCGAAAGTTTACAGAAAGATGGAAAAGAATTAGAATTTCTTCTGAAGAACTTTCGAGATGTCATTCTTAAGCTCCTGCACGAAACCGGAAGCATTTCCGAAATCACAGGCATGACGAAAACTGTTGATCAACGCGGATGCATCGGGCATTTCAAAATGTATTTTGGCCGTCTCTTCGCTTAACTTTTTTTGCGCACGACAAAATAACTGGCGACAATGTTCTTTCTTTTTGTTGAGTGTTTGCTGAAGCTGTTCGTAATCAAAATCAAAAACTTCTTTCAACAGATACACAGCACGTTCAAGCGGTCCAAGTTTGGTTTGCAATACTTTGAAGGCAGCCGAGAGATTAATATCCAAATCCAACTTTGCCAGATTCGTTTCTTTGAATTTGTCCAACAGTTCGGGCAGATGTATCGAATCTAGGTATTCTTCTTTCTTTTTCTTGAGTGCGTTGAGATGGTTGAGGCAGTTGTTGGTAACGGCCTTGATCAAATATGCCTTGGTGTTTTCGATTTTCTTTTGATCGATACTTAGCCATCGCACAAAAGTCTCTTGCACAATGTCTTCCGCATCTTCCTTGCACCGCACCAAATTGTATGCGATGGTGTGCAACAGTGGCTGATAGAGCGTTATCGTTTGAGCTTGCGTCATGTTTGTCTTGCAAAGGTACGGCAAAATCGTCAGACGACAACGTAAAATCTGATTTGTTCGTGCAACTAATGGTCGTCAGCCGGATAACGAAGTCCTGCTTTTTCGCGAACACGGTCAACGGTTTCCATCAGCAGCAGCGTATCGGCAAATTTTATTATCGGGCTCTCGGTAAAACCTTTTAGTAAACAGTCGGTGACATGTTGCGTCTCGTATTCATAGCCATTGCCCGATGCTTTTTCGAACGGAATTTTCTGACATGAATCAACAATGTCTGGATAATACTCAAGGTTTGTCGTGGGGCCATGAAATCGATGTGTTAATCGAATTCTTCCATGATCTCCGGCAATGTCTGCACCGGCAGAAAGATTGGATGTGAGTGAGGAAAAAAGTTGAGCAAGAGCTCCATTGCGATAATAAAATTGCATCGCACACTGATTATCGACTCCTTGGTCGGTTGGAATTATTACCGCATCAATTTCATCGGGTCTTCCTAAAATATCCAACGCATGGAAAATCGGATACACACCAATATCGAGCAGAGAGCCGCCTCCAAGTTTAGGATCGAAGAGTCGCGGAGCAACTGGAGGAGTGGGAATAAATCCGAAGTTGGCAATCACACTTTGAACCTTTCCAATTTTTCCGTCTGCAATCATCTTCTTCACGAGTTGATAATGCGGAAGAAACTTTGTCCAGAAGGCTTCCATCAAAAAAACTTTATTCTTCTGTGCGAAATCAATCATCTCTTTTGCCTGACGGAAATTCATGGCGAAAGCTTTTTCGCAGAGCACCGCTTTTTTGTGACTTAAACAGAGAAGCGTGTGTTCGTGATGAAACGCGTGAGGTGTCGCAATATAGATTGCATCAACTTCCGTATTTTCCACTAAAGCCTGATAACTGTTGTGCTTGTATTTTACGGGAAAATCTTTGGCAAAATCATCTGCCGTAGATTGTTCTCTCGCTCCAATAGCAACGAGTTCTGCATTCTTAACGAACTTGGTATCGGATGCAAACTTGCGTGCAATTTTGCCGCAACCTAAAATGCCCCAACGAATGGATTTCATGCGTTAACAAATTGAAATTATTTCCCGAAGAAAAGCAATTTCAATTTATGATAATCACATTTTTTGATGTGAAGGCGCTTTTAACTCATCTCGGCAAGATCCGCAGGCCGCCGTTTGGTTTTGATTCGCTCCTCGATAACTCCTTCCATTACTTTTAATAAAAGTACAATACAGAGTTTGATGAGGATGCTGAACCCCAAGCCACTTCCGAACTTGGTAATGATAGGTTCGATTAAAAATTCCTCCAGCACAAACAGAATGATCGCAATAATGTAAATAATGGTGTAGGCATTTTTACTGGCTCGTGCTGAAATTAATGCATCGATGGTTCTCTCTAATAAGGAGTTGCGGTCCTTCAGCTCACGGTTTGCCTTGTGTAATTTCTTTTCCAATCGCCCGCTGATCCAGGTAAGGAAACGCGTTTGTTCCAATAATTTTTTATACTCATTGGTTAGTTCCCCTAGCGCCCCTTTCATTTTTTCGGGATGATTCTCATCACTCAAAAAAACTTTGTGTCGGTAATAGACGCCTACTTCCTTACTAAACATTTTTTCGTCTTGTGCAATCTTGGTCATAAGAATAGGTGGATGGTTTTAGATAAATGGAGTTAAACAAATATATTCGGAATTATCTAGCCAGGAGAGGTGGTGTAAGTTTATTGAGGAGAGTTCAAATTTATGTCAGGAAAAACCTGGAGATCACTACGATTTCTTCAAAATGGTCAGGACCTCATTAAGTTTTAATAAGGCTTCCACAGGGCTGATGGTGTTAATATCTATGTTGCTAAGCATCTCCTGCACTTCCTTCATTTTAGGATCTGCCTCAAATAAGGAAATTTGCGCGCTGGCTTTGGGTAACGCATCAAACTTGCCACCAGACCTCTTATTAGGTTCGTTGTGATTTTTTTCCTTTTCGAGGAAATGTAATATCTCGTTCGCCCGCAGCACAATTTTGTTGGGCATCCCTGCCAATTGTGCAACATGAATTCCAAAACTGTGCTCGCTTCCACCTTCTTTCAACTTTCGCATGAAAATAATTTTATCGCCGATTTCTTTTACAGAGACATTGAAGTTTTTCACACGGGGCAAATCTTCAGCGAGTTGATTCAGCTCATGATAATGCGTGGCGAAAAGTGTTTTGGCTTTATAATCTTTTTGATTGTGCAAATATTCTACAATGCTCCAGGCAATTGATACACCATCGTATGTGCTCGTGCCTCTTCCAATCTCATCCATCAACACCAAACTGCGATCACTTAAGTTGTTGAGTATGCTCGCAGTCTCGGTCATCTCCACCATGAAAGTAGATTCCCCTCTCGACAAATTATCGGAAGCACCTACACGAGTAAAAATTTTATCAACGATTCCAATGAGAGCATGCTCAGCAGGAACGTAACAACCGATCTGTGCCATGAGGGTAATCAAAGCAGTTTGACGAAGAAGCGCAGACTTACCCGCCATGTTTGGTCCGGTGATGATTAGTATTTGTTGTGTTTCATTGTCAAGAAGAATATCGTTGGGCACATAACTTTCGCCAACGGGCAATTGTTTTTCAATGACCGGGTGGCGCCCCGCTTTGATAGCAAGTCGAGTAGAGTCGCTAATCTCTGGCCTGGAATATTTGTTGGCCTTCGATACAAACGCAAAGGATAGCAAGCAGTCCAATTCGGCAATAATGCGTGCATTATGTTGAATTTGAGAAATGAATTCAGCCGTATGTCGAACAAGCTCTTGAAAAAGTCGTAGTTCGATTACCGAAAGTTTCTCTTCTGCGTGAAGGATTTTTTCTTCGTACACCTTGAGTTCTTCGGTGATGAAGCGCTCGGCATTGACCAACGTTTGTTTGCGAATCCAGTCGTTGGGCACCTTGTCTTTATTGGCATTGCTCACCTCCAGGTAGTAGCCGAAGACTTTGTTGTAAGAAATTTTTAATGAATTGATTCCTGTTCTCTCAACTTCGCGTTTTTGAATTTGTAAAAGATAATCTTTCCCAGAAAACGCAATCGTGCGCAATTCATCCAACTCTGCATTTACTTTTTCTTTGATAATCCCACCTTGGTGCAACAACATGGGCGCATCTTCTTTCAACTCGCGATCAATTTTTTCAGACAAGAATTCGCAAGGATCGATTTGGTTTCCAAACTTTATTAATTCCGGTGACCCGGAATTTAAAAGTATTTGCTTGACAGGTGCAATTGCATGAAGAGCTCTTTTTAACTGAAGTAACTCGCGAGGATTAACACGCCCAACAGCTACTTTTGAAATCAACCGTTCAAGGTCTGCGATTTGCCGAAACTGCTCTGCAATTTTTTCGGATGTGTCGTCATGATCAAAAAAATGATGGACTGCTTGCAGTCGCTCTTCGATACGCGCACGTTCCTTTAATGGCAACACCATCCATTTGCGCAAGTTGCGTGAACCCATCGGGGTGATGGTTTGATCGAGAACTTGAATCAGCGGTACTCCTCCTTCATTGTGCGAATGGACAATTTCCAGATTGCGGATCGTGAACTTATCCAACCACACATATTGGTCTTCATCCAGACGAGCAATGGACGCAATGTGGTGTGTGTCGTTATGTTCAGTGGCTTCGAGATAATGAAGGATAGCTCCTGAGGCCACGATGGCTTCATTCATTCCATCAATACCAAATCCTTTCAGCGTGGAGGTATTGAATTGCTTCAGCAATTTCTCCTGCGCGAAATCAAAAGAATAAATCCAGTCATCAAGAGCGAAAGTGGCATACTCTTCGGCGAAGAGGCCATCCAGTTTCTCGCGTTGACCTTTTGTGAAAATAATTTCGGCAGGCGTAAAATTTTGGATGAGCTTTAAAACATAACTCTCATTTCCTTGTGCCGCATAAAACTCTCCCGTGCTGATGTCAAGAAATGAAATGCCCCAAACGCTTTTGACAATGTGCACTGAAGCCAAAAAATTATTTTGCTTTTTCTCAAGAACATTATCATTGAAAGAAACTCCAGGAGTAACTAATTCGGTTACACCTCGCTTCACAATTCCCTTTACAAACCGCGGATCTTCCAGTTGATCACAGATCGCCACACGATTACCTGCCCGCACTAGCTTAGGTAAGTAGGTGTCGAGCGCATGATGAGGGAAACCTGCCAAAGCAGTTTCAGAAACGGAACCGTTGCCGCGTTTGGTAAGAACAATATCTAATATTTTACTTGCCTTGATGGCGTCTTCGCCAAAGGTTTCGTAAAAATCACCAACTCGAAAAAGCAATAAGGCTCCGGGATACTTCGCCTTGATGGCGTTGTACTGTTTCATCAACGGTGTTTCTACGAAAGAACTTGACATTCGACAAATATAATGGCCTTGATGGAATGTGCCGACCTCTTCCTCCAGACTAGTTTCATTTTTTCAATTAGTAGTTCATCCCTTAACGCTTTAATCCTTGAATCTACTTTCAGCTATCAATCGCGCGGGAATCGATCTGCGTATCAAAGGGATTAATTCTACAGTCAGTTGAGCGGAATCTCGCGATCGATAAATTTTTGAATCTTATTATCTTTGAAGGATGATTTTTCTTTTTCACATCGGTTTTCTTGAAGTAAGCTGGGTTGATTTGATCGATATAGGCCTCGTGGCCGTTTTGCTTTATCAGGTTTATAAACTTATTAGAGGGAGTATTGCCGTAAACATCTTTCTAGGAATCCTCTCGCTCTACCTTGTGTACTTGATCGTGCGTGCTGCGCAGATGGAGTTACTTGCCAAAATTCTTGGTCAGTTTATGGGTGTAGGTGTGTTGGCCATGATTATTTTATTTCAGCCGGAGATCAGAAAATTTTTGCTGGTGATTGGTCGCAGTGCGGAAATCAACCGCGATAATTTTTTTAAATCGATCAACAGTTTGCGCCATGGCTTTCATGAAGACTTTGAGGTGCATCAGTTAATGGAAGCGGTGAAATCGCTAAAGGCTACGCGCACTGGAGCCTTGATTGTTTTTTCGAGAGATTCAGAATTAAAATTTTACTGTGAGACAGGAGATTATCTGGATGCCGATGTCAACAAGCGATTGATTCTTTCCATTTTTCAGAAAACGAGCCCACTTCATGATGGAGCGATTATCATTTACAAAGGCCGGATTATGGCAGCACGATGCGTTCTTCCGGTGAGTGAAAACGATCACCTTCCACCTCATTTTGGTTTGCGCCATCGCTCTGCCATTGGTATGAGCGAAACAACCGATACATTGGTGATGGCAGTTTCCGAAGAATCAGGTAGGTTGATTTTGACACGCAATGGAAAATTTCTGCGCGGTCTTAAATTAAGACAAGTCGAGCAAAAAATTTTAGAATATCTTCACAACACCGAGCCATAGAATTGGGATGAAATTCCTGTAGAACCGGAATCTCAGGAACCTGAAGAGGTAAAGGCCTAATCAAAATGAAAATTATTCCTTTTCTGTTACTGATTTCTTTTTTTGCGAATGCTCAAGAAGAAATTGAAACTGTCATTCAACGGGGGCATGAACTTGCCGTGGTTTCTGTGGCGGCAAGCTTGGATAGTAATTATGTTGTGACCGGCAGTCGCGACAAATCGGCAAAACTTTGGGAGTTGAGCACCGGCCGCGAAGTGCGAAGTTTTTTAGGTCATGATTTTTCTGTCACTGCTGTTGATATCAGTCGCGATGGAAAATACTTGCTCACGGGCAGCAATGATGAAACTGCACGCTTATGGGAAATGGAAACGGGTAAGGAAATTTTTTCTGTCAATCCGGTAAAAGAAAGAATTACCCATGTAGCTATCAGCCCAGACATGAAATTTTTTGTGACCGCCGCGCTACGTTACAATGCCCATGTCTATGATTTCAATTCGAAAAAGAAATTAATAGAGATCGAAGTAAGTCCTGAATCTAATCGCAATGGTGTTGATGTCGCGATCAGTCCGGATAGTAAGTGGGTTGCCTTCGGTGAAGATAATCGGTTGATGAGTATTTACAGCTCGGCAGATTGGCAGAAGAAATACACTTTCGAATATGGCACTGGTTGGTGTGGAGGATGTGCAACGTTTGTAACGTTTTCACCTGACAGTAAAAATGTGTTCATGGTTTCTCATCATGGGTCAGCAAAGAAATATGATTTAACAACAGGGAAACTTGTAACTCAATACGTAGATGAAATGAATGATCCGTCTTCAGTTGCGGTGAGCCCTGATGGAAAGAGAGTAGTTGTAGCCACTAAAAAAGAAATTTTTGTGTGGGATGCTGAGTCAGGTAAGGAGCTGTATAAATTCAATCCGGGTGTTGAACAAGAGATCAATCAAACTATTTTTTCCAGAGGCGGCAAGCAACTAATTATTTCGTGCGATAATAACACGGCATTTCTTTGGGATTTGGAAAAGCAGAAAACATCGCAGACTCTTACGGGCTTTTTGAACCTTCGTGATAAAGGAGGAATTAATTATGACCCCAACTTCATTTGGGATATGCAGATTGCAAAATACGTTCGCTTCAAAAATAATTTACTTATCACACCAGATGGAAAGACGTTGATTAAAGGAAAATTTGGTTCGAAAGTGAAACAGTGGGACATCGCTTCAGGAAAAGGAACGATGGAGTTTACAGGTCATGAGAAAGCAGTTCTTTGTTATGAACTTTCAAAAGATGGAAAAAGACTTGTAACTGGAGGAGGTGATGGCAAAATTATTTATTGGGATGTAGCGAAGGGAGACACCATCAAAACTATCCAGGCACATCGTGAACCGATTCTCGACATTCATTTCAATTCAGATGAAACAAAAATTGCTGCCTCCAGTTGGGATGCGCGATTGATTACATGGGACCTTAACACGGGCAAGTCGATTAATTTTTTTGATTTTGAAAATAACTCTGCTTTCAACCTGCAATGGAGTCAAAATGATTTATATGTTTTTGCAGGCCAGGGTAAAGATTTAAAAATGTATGAACTGGACTCGAAAGTTGCTGTTCGGGATTTTGTTGGGCACAGCGATGTGATTTCATCGTTGAGAACAAGCGCTGATGGACAGAAAATACTTTCCGCCAGTTGGGATGGGTCTATTCGGCTGTGGAATATTGGCACTGGGTTGATGGAGAAAAAATTTATGGGCCATCGTGGAGCAGCGCACATCGCGATTTTTGGTAACGATGGAAAAACAATTTTCTCAGCAGGTGCTGACCGACAAATTCGAGTTTGGGACATTGCGACTGCGAAAGTCATTCGCACTTTCGATGGACACAAGTCGGAAGTAACTTCATTGCTATTCAGTCCCGACAATAAAATGTTAATCAGCCACAGCGTAGATGGAGCCACCAAGTTTTGGGATTTGAATTCAGGCAAGGAGTTTTTTGAACACATTCATTTTGGAGAGAATGAATGGATGGTAAAAAACCCGGAAGGTTATTTTAACGGAACGCAGGAAGCGCGCCAGTTCATTCACTTTGTCAGTGGTATGAAAACCTATGGTGTAGATCAATTCTTCGAGGAATTTTACCGCCCCGAATTACTACCAAAGATTTTTCAAAACCGTGGAGGAGATGGATCACAAGGAGTAAATCAAAAACTGAAAGGCTCGCCACCACCAATAGTGAAAGTGGCATTGGTTGATATGCCCGATCCTACCAAAGCAGAAGTGTTTGTAAAAGTTACCGATACTGGAATGGGCGTTGAAAATTTTAAATTATTTCACAACGGGAAGCGAATTGTAGCAAGTGATTTTAAGTTACCATCGAGTAAGGGCCAATCAACTACTTACCGGAATGTGGTGAACTTGATTGGTGGCACTAACACATTTACTGCTTCAGCCAGCAATAAAGACAAGGTGGAATCAGATCCGACATCTGCAGAAATTTTTTCTGAAAGTTCGGAGAAGAGTTCAATTTGTTATATCGTAGCAGTTGGCATCAATCAATACAAGAATCCGAAAATGATTCTCAACTATGCAAAACCAGATGCCGAATCGTTTGGCAAAACGATGGTTGATGAAGGTAAACTATTTAAGAGTATTGAATTGCATTCTTTGTTTGATGAGGATGCCTCACAAGCGAATATTTTAAAAAAACTGGACGAGCTAGCAGCAAAAATTCATCCGGAAGATGTTTTCATTTTTTATTATGCCGGCCATGGCAGTATGGTGGACGACCGGTTTTTCTTTATCCCCAGCGAAAGCTCGCGCTTGTATGACTTGAATTCGTTGACGAAGGAAGCCATTGAAGCCAATGTGCTGCAAGATAAATTCAGAAGCATCAAAGCACTGAAACAGTTGATTGTGATGGATGCTTGCCAAAGTGGTGCATCGGTGGAGTTACTGGCATCGCGTGGAGCAGCTGAAGAGAAAGCGATCGCCCAACTCTCGCGCAGCGCAGGCATTCACGTGATGGCGTCTGCAGGAAGCGAACAATTTGCCGCCGAATTTACTGAGCTGGGCCACGGTATCTTTACTTATTTACTTATCAAAGCATTGCAAGGCGATGCCGATGGTGCGCCAAAAGATGGCAAGGTGACGATCTACGAATTGAAATCTTACCTGGATGATCAGGTGCCCGAACTCACTCGTAAACTGAAAGGCAAGCCGCAGTATCCGTATACTTTTTCTCGAGGTCAGGATTTTCCCGTAGTGATCGATCAGCACTAATTCGAGAAAAATATTGCATATGTCGTCTTTTATACTTTAATTTTACGTAAACGTTCTCAACACTTTTTAAACTTGCAGGATGAAAGAAGCCAGTTTGGTTAAATTTTATTTTGCTAGGTATTTTTTCCTTGCATTTGGATTATTGCAAGGCCTAGCAGCTACTATGCTATTGCTACAGTTTCAAGACACACCTAAAAACAGATTTGCCGCTTTCGTGTTCTTCACGTTGGCGATGATCTTGTTTTCAATTCACTTTCTGGTGTTTTCAAAGGTGAAAAGGGTTGCCATGAGCAAAAAAAAGATCTCAGTTATTTATGGTCAGCGCACCAAGCAATACGACTGGGATGAAGTGAAGGAGTTAAAACTCATCCACTTCCTTAACATTTGCTCTCTTAAACTCAAGGGCAAAAAGAGAATTTACTTTTTGCCTGCATACGACAGTGAGGCACTCTTTGGCTTGTTTACAGCCGAACCTGAGTTCTTCGCTAAGAAAGTGAAAGCATAAGCTCTGATTATTGGTGGAACACACTTGATTTGACGATCAAGCCATTTTGTATTTCCAGCATCTCGCCCACATAGAGATCGTCTTCTCCATTGACGTGCCGGATATATTCCATGAACACGCGATTATCGTGAGGCGTAAGTCGTACGATGGTGTAGCGTAATGAGGGTAGTCGGCTGAATGAGTCTTGCCACCACGATTGCAAAGCTTTCTGGCCCTTGATTAACCCATTCGTTTCTGGATGACGCATTTTTAACTTCGGACTAAAGTGCTCTGCGTTGCCATCATAGAGCAAAAGCAAACTTTTCAAGTCTTTGTCATTAAAAGCCGTAAACCACCGTTGGGCTATTTCATTTAATTCAGAAGCGCTCATCGCGACTAATCGAGGACATGGAGTGTAACCCAATAACGATAGGCGACCAGCGCTTTATCGAGTTTGGATAATCGGTTGATATCGCGTTTGCTGTACTTTGGAAGTATCAGCTTATTTATTTTAGCCAGAATTTTGAAGATTATTTTCATGTGTTAATAATTGTTTTTTTACGGACACATGGAATGCCTATGCCAATAATATCCAATTCGTTCAATTGCTAATGGGCATTTCATATTATTTCAATACACCTAGTTCTTTTCCAACTTCAGTGAATGCCTTGATGGCCTTATCCAAGTGATGGCGTTCATGTCCTGCAGAAATTTGAACGCGAATGCGCGCTTTGCCTTTGGCCACCACCGGAAAGAAAAATCCAATTACATAAATTCCTTTTTCTAAAAGTCGCTCGGCAAACTGCTGAGCTAATGGAGCTTCATATAACATGATTGGCACGATCGGATGTTCACCTGGTTTAATATCAAACCCGGCCTTCGTCATTTCGGTCCGGAAATATTTTGTGTTTTGTTCCAGCTTATCGCGAAGGGCTGTAGTTTCAGAAAGCATATTAAACACTTCGATCGAAGCGCCAACGATGGAGGGAGCCAAAGTATTTGAAAACAGATAAGGCCTTGAACGTTGACGAAGTAAATCAATAATTTCTTTTTTCCCGGACGTAAATCCACCAGATGCTCCACCGAGCGCTTTTCCTAATGTTCCAGTGATAATATCTACTCGGTCCATCACGTCACGATATTCAGGTACTCCGCGGCCCGTTCTGCCAAGGAAGCCTGTGGAGTGACACTCGTCCGTCATCACTAAAGCTTCATATTGATCAGCGAGATCACAAATTTTATCGAGTTGAGCAATGGTACCATCCATGGAGAAAGCGCCATCCGTTACTATAATAATCTGATTGGCTCCGGCGTTTTTTGCATCTTCTAATTGTTGTTTCAAATCAGTCATGTCGTTGTGCCTGTAGCGAAAGCGCATGGCCTTGCATAAGCGCACACCGTCAATGATGGAGGCATGGTTTAATTCGTCTGAGATAATCGCATCCTTTTCTCCGAGCAATGGTTCAAACACACCTCCATTTGCATCAAAAGCGGCAGCATATAAAATGGTGTCTTCCATGTGAAGAAATTCTGAAATTTTTTTCTCCAACTCTTTATGAATGTCTTGTGTGCCGCAGATGAAACGCACAGACGACATACCGAACCCATGGGTGTCGATTGCTTTCTTAGCGGCGGCGGTCACTCGAGGATGCGATGACAATCCCAAATAATTGTTGGCGCAGAAGTTTATCACTTCTTTGCCATCGGTTGTTTTAATATCAGCCCCTTGTGGGGTAGTAATGATTCTTTCTTTTTTAAAGAGTCCAGCTTCGCGAATTAATTCAAGCTCTTTTTCTAAAATGGGTTGGAGTTTTTTGTACATAGTTGCTTCAACTTTGGTTTGCAAAACTACAAATCACAAATCATAATTGTACAACTTAAATTTTAATAACTTCACGCCGCATTCGTTTGAACAATGAAAAAAACAAAGATTTTATTGATTGGTGCCGGAGGCCAACTTGGTGCAGAATTGACTCAAGGACTGTGGAAAATTTATGGGAAGGAAAATGTGATTGCTTCCGATATAAAAGATGCGCAAGGAGTTTTGAAAGAGGGTCCATATGAAAAGTTTGATGTAATGCAGCGCGACAAACTTTTCGATCTGTTAAAGAAAAATGAAATTACACAGGTTTACCATCTAGCTGCCTTGCTCTCGGCAACTGGAGAAAAAGATCCGCGTTGGGCGTGGAAACTGAACATGGAGAGTTTACTTTTTGTGTTGGAAACAGCTAATGAATTAAAACTGCACAAGGTGTATTGGCCAAGTTCTATCGCTGCCTTCGGGCCAACAACACCTAAACAAAATACGCCGCAAGATACCATCATGGATCCCTCCACGGTTTATGGAATTACAAAATTAGCTGGCGAACTCTGGTGCGAATATTATTTCAGAAGATACGGTGTTGACGTGCGAAGTCTCCGTTATCCGGGATTGATCGGGTGGAAGACGCCTCCGGGAGGAGGCACGACCGACTATGCCGTGGACATTTATTTTAAAGCACTGAAAGAAAAAAAATACGAATGTTTTTTATCGGCTGATACGTATTTGCCAATGATGTACATGGATGATGCCGTAAAAGCTACCATTGACTTGATGGAAGCCCCTGCTGAGAAAGTGAAAGTGCGTACTAGTTACAACATTGGTTCGATGAGTTTCTGTCCTGCACAGATCGCGGCAACCATCAAAAAACATATTCCAGAATTTACAATTACCTATCAATCCGATTTTAGGCAAGCCATAGCCGACTCCTGGCCAAAATCAATTGATGACTCTGCTGCCCGTCAGGATTGGGGATGGCAGCATCAGTTTGGATTGGAAGAGATGACGAATGATATTCTGAAAAATTTGGAGAAGACTATCCATTAGAAAATAGATGTTGCGCGATTGAATGAAGCACTGCATTCTGATATTAGCTCATCAATACCCTGCTCACTTGTTGATTTGATCAACGCCTTTGATGAGGATTTCTATTTTTACATCCACGTCGATAAAAAAAGTACGTTCTCTCCTTCCGATATCATAGCATTGAAGAAAATTCCAGGAGTACAATTTGTTTCTCAAGAGTTAAGGATTTTATGGGGAGGAATTAATCACCTGAAGGCTATTCTTCTTCTCGCAAGCGAGATACTGAAACAAAAAGAACTCAAGTATTTTCATGTCATTAGTGGCCAGGATTATTTGACTAAGCCGGTTCATATCATCAAGAAAATCTTTAAAGATAATCCTGGGGATTACATGGATTATTTTGAGCTGCCAACCTGGACGGATCCGATTTAAAAACGCTTGTTGATTCGGATAAGATTTTTGCTCGGAAGTTTGACTTTCCGGTTTCTGAAAAATTGAAACAACGACTCATAATTTTTTTGAAGCAACCCAAGAGTTGATACTCAGTTATCCGAAAACCTCACAGAGAGATTCGTTGATATTCCGATGCGGAAACCGTTGCTTATATAGTTTCCATTTTGGAATGAAGTAGCAAACTCAAGTCGAAAAAATCGTAGAATTCCATTCAATCCATAACCCAATTCGGTATAGTTGTTTGAATACGGTGTGGCTAAATAATTCACAAAGAAATTTTCTGATGCTCCTAACATCCTGACTTTGGGTATGCGTGTGAGTAAAAATTTTCTAAAATGATAATGCACATTGGCTGAAAAATATTTGTCGCGCGTGCTATAGGTGTAATAGTCAAGAATACGGAAGCTCCCCACAGGATCGGTTGTCATGAACGGAGTTTGGTTGCCCATAAAATGTTTGTAGTCCATGAAGTACATGGCTTTGGTATTTAAAAACATTCCTCCTTTCAAATTCATATCCAATAACCCACGAACGCCTAACCGGATTCCTTGCCGAACACCAACTTCTATTAAGTCATAGTCAACATCGCTACCCAATGCCTGGTTAAAACCTTTTTTGTAATCTAAAGTAAATATGGGTGTGGATCGGTCTGCTCGATATTTATTTCCGTTGCGAATGCGATATTTTTGCCATGGCCTTGCTTCAAACCCGACAGAACCAGTGAAGGCAGTGTTGTCAGCAAAATGTGTGTCAGCAAGTTCAGCGTTTACGGGTGCATTAGGCGTGAAGCGATCTTTACTTTTATCATTAAACGAATAGTCGTTGTTGTTATAAAGTTCGTGTCTTCGAGCTAAAGACCATTGTGTGCGGATCGTATACTTATCATTGATGCGTTGCCTATAATTAAGATCGATGAATTCGCGTTCGTATATCTTCATCCAGTTTTGACCTTGGAATAAAGTGGTGAACGTATTGATGAAATTATGAATCGGTTCCTCGGGATTGAGTTGCTGAATGTAACGACCACCACTAAGTGTCACTCGGCTAGTGCGCGTTCGATAATCGACTCTTAGAAAGCCGCTAAGTTTTTCTCGCGCAAATGCATAACGAAATACCGGACTTATCTCTAGACGTCTTGTATCAGGTCTCTTTTCTTTATTTATAGTATCGCGTTTCACCCAACGCTTGAAGTAGCTCAAACGATAAATTGCATTCACGCCTTCCACGGTATTATATCCACCCCATGGTGCGTGAATCTGAAAGTTGGAAGACTTTCCTAACTTATAACTATTACCCGTTAAAATGTCGGGCGGACTAAAGCCCTTGTGTTTTTTCTTTGACTTCAACGTATCCCCCTCATCGCGCTTGCGTTGCACCTCACTAATGCTGTCGGTTTTTTTATAGCCGCGCACTTCTTCTTTATCTAGTGGTGCTGGCCGAATATCTGCCCAAAAGGTAGAGTCTTTTTTATAGGCCATGGTGTCGACTTTGAAGTGGTTTTCGGAAATCACGTCAGGTTCCTTTTGCTGTTGACGTTCGGCCTTCTCATATTCTTTGGCCAGTTGCCTCAGTTCTTTGTTAGTAATCTCTTTTCCATTCTCCAATCGTTGTTTCAATTGCTGATTTTTTTGAGAGAATTGTTTGGTCACTTTTTTTGCTTCTTCTTTTTCCAATTTCTCGTCGATCACTTGCATCTCCACTGGCAGGGCAGGATTGAGTTTGATTTTATAATCTTTTACCGTTGCATTGTACGAGCCGACAAATTCAAAGCCAAAAATTTTTCCACTTACAATGGCTTGCATCGATATCGGCATCCAGGCTTTGTTTTCAATAGGATTGTAGATTTCCTTTACCTTAAAGTTGATCCCAAGGTTTGAAGCCTTCAATTCAAGACTGTGGATGCTCCACCAGTTTTCTACAATGAAAATTTCTCCATCAAAAACGTTATCACCTTTCGATCGGGGAATAACTTTTATTTTACTGATCTCGTAATCACCATCTTTAAATGTGCCGAGGTATTCAAATTTATAATACGAAAATGCTTTTGGCGAAAGCGGGGAAACCGTTTCGCCTATTTCGGGTTCATAGAAGCTTCCGAAAAAATAATTGTTAGGAGATGTGTTCTGACTCTTGCCTTGAGTGTACACGGCAATTACTTTCTCTTCAAATTTATTGGGTCTAGTATATTTTATCTCGCTTACTGATTCTGTAATAAAAAGCCGGTCTTTGGTGATGCCTTCTTTCTCAAGCATTTTTTTTGCAAGCCAAGGATAATCCAATAATTTCCCTTTGCCTTTGATATAAACTTTGGCAGTGTAACTGTCCAATTGCTGAACGTGGTATTTCGCTTTCGCGATGGCTTTGCGCATGATGGTGTAGGCCGGATCTTCTTGATTAGCGCTTACCGTTACCGTGCGAAGCATGATGGTTTGTGGCTTTAGTGTGATGTTGATTTCGATGAAGGTGCTATCAATATCAACGATGCGTGTTACTGATTCGTATCCAATAAATTTAAAGACAACATCGTAATGACCTTTTTGAAGTGCTATTTCAAAATAACCGTTTAGATCTGTCGCTGCACCTGAACCGATCTGTGGAATATAAATGGAAGCAAACGGCAAAGGGCTTCCATCGTTGTCTTTAACCGTGCCTTTGATCCCTCCGCTGATGGAGGGGAAACAAATTGAGATGTAAAAGAGGGAGAGTAAAAGTTGTTTCATCAGAGTTAGTGCATAGACGATAATTCCTTTTAAATAGTTGTATCATGATCTACTTGTAGAATCCTTTTGATCGAATCATCTGTTCGACAACTTCTGGAACTAGGTAACGAATGGATTTATTGTTGGCAACACACTGACGAATGTAGGTGGCCGATATGTCGAACAAGGGAGCTTCTACCATTTTCACATGAACATGACTCTTTAGAGAGGAATTTGTTACACGTGGACGGGCGGGCCCGGATGACTCGGTTGGACGGGGATAAACATAGAGACTGAATTGATTCAATATCTCTTCGTGATTTTTCCATTTGGTGAAATTCTCCAGGTTGTCTTCGCCAAGAATTAAACTGAATTCTTTTCCGGGATGTTTTTCGCGCAAATGAGCGAGTGTGTGAATTGTGTAGCTTGGTTTTGGTAATTGAAATTCCACATCGCTCACCTCGAACTTATAATTATCAGCAATAGCTGCTTTGACCATATCGTAACGGTCAAATTCATGAAGCAAACCTTTGCTTGGCTTTAGCGGATTTTGAGGGGTTACTACAAACCAGACTTTGTTAAGGTCTGTATTTTCGGCCATGATGTTGGCGATGGCCAAGTGACCAATATGGATAGGATTAAACGATCCGAAAAATAGACCGATTTTCACTTCAAATTTTATTTTTGAAACTATCGTAGAGTTTCTGAGCTTTTTTCAGTGAGTCTTCTAAATTCTCATTCAATAAAACAACATCAAACTTATCCTGAAATGACATTTCAAAATTGGCTTTGAATAACCTTCGTGAAAGACTTTCTTCACTCTCCGTTCCTCGATCCTTTAATCTCACTTTTAATATTTCCATCGAAGGGACCTTCACAAAGATGGCAAGTGCTTTTTCACCAAAATATTTCTTCAAGTTGATTCCGCCTTTCACGTCAACATCGAATATTACGTTTTTGCCTTCGCTCCAAACCTTTTCAATTTCTGATTTCAGAGTGCCATAAAAATTTCCGGCATACACTTCTTCCCATTCTACAAATTCATCGGCATCGATCTTGTGTTTGAATTCTTCGGGTGTGAGAAAGTAATAATCTTTTCCATTCTCTTCTTTGCGGCCACGTTTGTCGCGCGTGGCAGCGGAGATGGAAAAGCCTAAGTCGGGATTGTTCTTAAGAAGATGGTGGACGATCGTAGTTTTACCTGAGCCAGAAGGAGCCGAAAAAATAATGGCTTTGCCACCTTTCGCTGAAGCTTCGGCCGGTGAACCAGGCATTAGGCAGCAGAGGATTTGATTTTTGATTTGATCTGTGCAACGAGATCGTCAGGGCAATTGCCACCACAACATTTTGTTTGGAGCAATTCCTTGATTGCCATATCGAGGTTGTATTCCTTGTAGCAGGGCATACAATGGTCCATGTGATCCTTGAAATAAACTTTCTGCTCCGGTGTTGCTTCACCGTCCAGTATCGACTGGAGCATTTCCAGGCACGTGGGCTTCTTGCCATCGGCTTGGATAAATGGATTAGAAGAAGTTGCCATAACTATGCGTTGTTATAACCCATGGATTGAGCGTATGATTTCAATTTTTCCTTGAGAAGATTACGTGCGCGATGCAGCCTGCTGCGAACAGTACCAATCGGTATATCTAAAATCTTCGCCATCTCTTCATATTTAAAACCCTCCAGGTCACACAAAATAATCACGGTACGAAAATCAACATCCAGCGAGTTGAGCGCGTTGCTGATCTCATCTCCGATCATGTCTTTCAAAGACTCTACTCTTAAATCGGGCGTGATCTGCCTGTCAACTTCATCGGAGTTGTAATAAGTTTCAATCTCCTGATAATCTACCTTAGAAGGCTCTTTGCTCTTCTTTCGGTAGTCGTTGATAAAACTGTTTTTCAGGATGCGGAACAGCCAGGCTTTGGCATTAGTTCCTTTCTGGAATGATTCTATAAAACGAAAAGCCTTCAAATAGGTGTCTTGAACAAGGTCTTTGGCGTCGTCACGATCCAATGTAAGACGATAGCCGAAATTATACATCGAGTGGATGTGGGGCATGAATTCGTGATCGAAGATGTCCTGCTTCTCTTTCTCAGAATAATGCTGGCGGGGTGCGTCTTCCAATTCCATGAAGGGGCAAAAATAAGATTATAATTTGAAATTGAGGCTTGAAAATTTATGGAAAGAACATTAAAAGGACATCACAAGTAAAACTACGTGACTTGAGCTTACTTAAAATAAGCTTCGTCTTCATACGTTGGATCAGAAAATTTTAAGGCTCAAGTCGAGACTTTTTACAGAATGTGTAAGCGCACCCATCGAAATATAGTCGACACCACATTCTGCGACCGACCTTAAGTTCACTTCAGTGATTCCACCGCTGGCTTCCGTTTTACATTTTCCGTTAATCAATTTTACTGATTCTCTCATCTCTTCAATACTCATGTTATCAAGCATAATGACATCAATGGCATTGGTGTTTAATGCTTCTCGAACTTCTTTTAAGTTTCGAGTCTCCACTTCGATCAATAGCTTCTTGTTTTTCTTCTTTAAGTAATCGGCCGCATTTGCCACCGCTAGACTAATGCCACCAGCTACATCAATATGATTATCCTTTAGCATAATCATATCATACAAGGCGAAGCGATGATTTTTCCCTCCTCCAATCGCAACCGCCCATTTTTCCATCAGTCTAAAATTAGGAGTCGTCTTCCGGGTATCCATCAATTTTGCTGAGGTACCTTCAATTAGCTTCGATAGATGATTTGTTTTCGTAGCAATGCCACTCATGCGCTGCATGCAATTAAGCACGAGACGTTCTGCAGAGAGAATTGCCTTTGCGTTTCCGCTTACTTCAAAAACAACATCACCGCTTGAGATTGAGTCGCCATCTTTTTTAAAAATGGTTAGTTGAAGCGAACCGTCTACTTCATGAAAAATTTTTTCAGCTAACTCAACTCCAGCGAGCATACCATTATCTTTTACAAGAAGTTTTGCTTGTGATTTTTTATCGGATGGAATGGTTGCCAGGGTTGAATGATCTCCTTCTCCAATATCTTCAGCCAAAGCAGACTGAATAAATTGAGTGATGGCTGCTTCTGTCAGGTAAGCCGGGTGCGTCATTCCTTGGTGAAGCTCATCTCATGGATAAGAAAAGCTTTGTCGACCTCGCGCACACGCATAAGCACGTTGTAGTTGTCTGCGCCACTTTGGTATTTACCAATGGCAAATTGCAAGCCACCCTTTGATGACCCCGTGTGAACGATGTTAAAATCGTTTGGAGTATGTTTTTTAAAAAAATCGCGAAGCACAAATTCTGCTTGAGCTTTGCTGTAGGTACTTACCTCACCCTCTAAATTAAGGTCAATAGATGTGTTCAAATATTTGGCCAACTCATTAGCATCACCTGCTTTTACAGCGTCTTTCATAGGCGAAAAAATAGCCTGAGCACTGGTTTGAAGGCAGATCATGAACAATAAAGCGACCAAAAGGACTTTTCTATTCATTAGACAATTCATGGCCAAAATTATGCCATAGTTAGCAGACAGAAAAATTGGTTTAACCATTTTCATTTTGTCGGTCAATTATTATAAATGGCGAGGCTTGTTGATGCATTTTTATTGCCTTACGGGATAGGACAATTCCAATAACTAAGGAAGCGATCGCCCCAGCCCACAATCCCGGGATATAAGAAATGAACCAGAAATAATCGTAAGCTCCATGAAAAAGTGTAGCAGTTGCTAAGCCATACCACACGTAATGAGCTTTTCCTTTTTCACATTTTGCAATACCCATGAAATAGCCCATGAGCACGGCAAATGTTGCATGAGCAGGAACAGCGGTGAACATGCGCATTATGCCCGTGGCGATTCCATTCTCACTGTTCATCACATAAAGAATATTCTCTAGTCCTGCAAAGCCAAGACTTACGCTTACGGCATAGACAATGCCATCAAAAGGTTCGTTGAAATTTTTGTTTGGATAAAGCACCCATCGCACAAAAATGAACTTGCTGAATTCTTCAATAAATGCCACCAATAAAAAAGCATGTATAGCCTGTTCGCTCACACTTTTTTCGTTCATCGGAATTATCAAGTTAACCGGCCAACTGATAATCAGCGTTATGATCGTACTCACAACGCCCATAAAAAAACTCATCACGACTAACCCAACAGGCTCGCGCTCATATTTGTCTTTGAAGTAGATGTAAAGACCAATGGCTGCACCGGGAGCGAGTGCGAGCGCGAGTAAAACAGGTGAATTCATTAAGGGATTGTAAAAAATTAATTGTCAATCACGGCTTCAATGGATTCCATCTTTGCACGGTTGTAAGAACCATCGGTAGCAAAAATGATTTTTCCATCGGGGTCAAGTACATAGAAATAAGGAATGTCCCTTCTTTCGAAATCAAGTTCGTCTTTGTATTTTCTTAATTCGCCCTTATAAAATAAAATGTAGGGCAGAATCTGAGGATCAACATTTTTAATCGCTTTTCGCTTAGCAGTACCCGCTGCTGCTGCATTTACACCTGTAAACATGGGCACGAAATAAACATTTACATCATAGTTAAAACCTTGAATCATGCCGGTTTGCTTTTGTATAAAAGTTGAAAAGACAGGATTAAACCACGTGTTTAATTCATCTTCCGATTTCTTCGAGTAAGCAAGTCCAAGAAGAGTGTATTTACCCTTAGTATCTTGAGGTAAGTTTACTTTTTTATCATCTACAGTCTCTGCGGTCATACTGGGAAAGTCCTTACCAATGACTTGAGCGAGGCAAGTACAGGTTGAAAGCAGGAAAAAAGTGCCGGGAACCAATGCCTGTTTAATCATGCACCGAATATAATAAAATCTAAGGTCAAATTTTTGGATTCTTAAAGCCATTCTTCAAGGGATAGGTTTAAATAATGATTAGTTGGATTGCCGTCTTCGCAACCAAACTTTTTGATAAACCGTTTACTGAATCGATGGAAAAACTAACTGAACTGAAAAAGGATCGTATCGAGATCATCGATATCCTGCGCGGCTTCGCGCTACTCGGTATTATCATTGTCCATTTTACAGAACAGTATTATGCCGGTCAGCCCCCTGATTCAGCAAAAAATTTTGGTGCCCATAATATTGGCGACAACATTGTTCAAGGATTTTCAGGAATTTTTGTTCAAGGAAAATTTTTCATGATTTTTTCCTTCTTGTTTGGATTGAGCTTTTTCATTCAAATGGATAAAAATAGTGGATCTCCAACTTTTTTAGTTCGCTTTGCTTGGAGGTTGATTGTGCTATTCGCAATCGGGTTTGTTCATCATCTTCACTACCGTGGAGATATTCTCACCATCTATGCTGTTCTTGGTTTTGCCCTGCTGTTGTGTTACAAACTTCCTGACAGAACGCTCCTTATTATCGCACTCTTACTTGTATTTAATGTTCCATCGCTTGGCGTAAGACTTTACCAAGCCATCTTTCATGGTGACGCCAACCCCTTTCCCAGCAGTGATCAAAAAGATCTCGAACTTTATTTTAATACCCTAAAATCAGGATCATATTTTGACATCCTGAAGGCCAACCTTCACGAATTTGACTCTAAGTCTGACTTTCAAATTTTTTCCGGACGACTTTATATCACGCTTGGACTTTTTATGTTGGGACTTTATACGGGAAGAAAGAATTTCTTTGGAAAATGGGAAGAACAAATTCCTTGGATAAAAAAACTTTGTAAGACTTCGCTGTATACGCTTCTTGGTTGCGTTATTTTCACTGTAGCATTTTTTGGAGGAACGCAGGTGGCAGGGATAAAATTAAATGCGGCAACTGGGTGGGCCGTTGGCGGCTTTGCATATGACGTGCTTAACACCTGCCTGGCCGTTATTTACCTGATGGGAATTTTACTTCTCTACAGAAAAGAAAAATGGAAACCCAGACTGATGCAATTTTATGCCGCAGGCAGAATGGGGCTAACTACTTATCTGATGCAGACTCTTTTTGGATTTTTTATTTATTTTTCTGTCGGCTTGGGGCTACTCGGAGTAATGGGAGCACTGCCCTGCATGGTCATTGGTCTTGCCGTTTTCACCTTTCAAATTTTCTTTAGCAAGTGGTGGCTAAAGAATTTTCGTTTCGGTCCGGTAGAATGGTTATGGCGTAGCCTTACTTATTTTAAGATACAGCCGATGATGAAGCAGAAGCTTGAATTAGTGAACAATTGATCATTCTATGCGCTCAATAATCTTTCCGGTCTTTTTATTTTTCAAGATTAATTTCTTGGCACCATAGTGTGTTACTTCTTCTTTTACTAAGTAATGATCAGCATCATATAATTGCAGGTGGCTGTCTTTACTCACACCGGTCTTTCCTCGCCAGATGTCAAGCTTCACTGGTTCCCACAGTTTACTTTTCGCTGATTTATATGCAGCATCCAAGATTGCATTCACCACATAGCCGTCATAAAATGTTTCTTTAGGTTGAGTTCCTTTTTCAATCGCGTTAAACATGTCCATGAACATGTGATTGTATCCAAGTTCATTGAGTTCATCGCCTACCGGAAATAACCAACCTGTATTGCTCTCCGCTTTCTCAGCAACATAATCAGCTCCCTTACCCGTGGTGAACATTTCAAATCCTGTACGCAAAAAATTATTTATCCAAATCGTTCCTTCACTGCCCATTACTTCATCGCGCAGATCAAGACCTCCTCGAAAAGTCCAGCTCACTTCAAATTGTCCGATGGCGCTATTTTCATATTTCACCAAACCGATCGCATGATCTTCGGCATCGATTGGTTTTACTTGTGTGTCAGCCCAGCACATGACTTCAATTGGCTTAATGTCTTTGCCGATATAACTTCTACCGATTTCCACACAGTGGCAACCCAAGTCTAAAATACATCCACCGCCTGCCTGCTCGATATCCCAAAACCAATCGCTATGCGGACCCGGATGAGTCTCTCTCGACTTTGCCCAAAGAATTCTTCCAAGTGCACCACTCTTTACACTTTCATGTGCTTTTATGAATTTTGGTGTGTACACAAGATCTTCAAGATAACCGTTAAAAATTCCTGCCTTCTCAACGGCTTCCAACATGCGTTTCGCCTCGGCAGCATTTCTGCCGAGCGGTTTTGTTGTCATCACGGCTTTCTTGTGTTTGCAACATAGCATCACTGCTTCTTCGTGGAGATTATTCGGCAATGAAATACAAACCACCTGCACCTCTGGTCTTGCAATGGCTTCTTCCATATTCGTAGTAGCAAATGGTACTTTGTAATCGGTAGCAAATTTTTTTGTGCTCTCTTCCTTTCTGGAATAGATGCTTACAATTTTGTCTTTACTCCGATAACCTTGCATTGAATCAGCATAAAAGCGGCCGATGAAGCCGGAGCCAAGCATAGCGATATTCATAGCAGTTAATTTGTTTTCTTGAATTTATAAATCAAAGTGAATTGCAGAGCGCGGTTAGTATATTTAGAATTTAAAGTAAGATTTAGTGGATCCGGATAAATTGCATTGTCATTAAGCCAAATGTTTTTCAATCCAATGATATAGTTTACTGAAAGAGAAAAGTTTTTATACAAATCATGCTCACCACCAATGCTAATGCCGTAATCATTTTTGTGGTAGGTCTTAGTTATATCTTCACTGTTAATTTTCGTACCTCCTAAAGTAAAACTAACGTAAGCGCCAGAATTAAATGAAAGATGTTTAGTTACATTGTAGTGAAAGGTTAAGGGGAAAGTGAGATAATTTATATCCACATCGGTTCCTACATCTTTGGCTTTATACCCTAATCCCATGTATTGAGCGTTTATACGGATGCCGTAAGTTTCAGAGAGCCCAAAGTGATAGAAAAAACCAAATGTGGGTTCAACCTTGTTAAACCGAAAATTAACTCCATTCATAAACGTAGCTCCATTTGATGTTGATGTGTATTTGTAAACAGTTCGTTGGTTAGCCACATTAATTCCAGCATTAACCCCGAAAAAAGATTTTTGTGCAAAGACATAGGGGCCATGGACCACGAACAGAAACAGTAGCAATTTTTTCATCGCAGCCAAATTTAATTTTTTTTATACTCACTTCAACCGTTTTCACTATCGACTGTTAGTTTGTTTTGGAAATTATTTTGAAAATTCCGGTCGGCATTCTCGCATCCTACTTTTCTCTCTCGTAAATTTATAGACTCAAAAAATCTGTCGTTAAAAATTTTAAGTGAATTGAAAGAAATTAGCAGCACGGGATTGTACAATCCTTCATTCGAAAAAGACTCTTGTGGCGTAGGCTTTGTTGCGAACATCAAGGGAAGAAAATCACATCAGATTGTATCTGATGCACTTACCATGCTCGAACGCATGGCACACCGCGGTGCTTGTGGTTGTGAACCCAACACCGGAGATGGTGCAGGCATCCTCATTCAAGTACCTCACGAATTTTTTATAAGTGAGTGCAGCAAGTTAGGATTTAAACTCCCGGCTTTCGGGCAGTATGGAGTGGGTCTTGTGTTTTTCCCACGCGATCCTAAGGTGCGCGAAGAATGCAGAACGGTTTTGAATCGCCAGATCAAGAAAATGAAGATGTCGTTGTTGGGCTATCGGAAAGTTCCTACTCAACATAGTGACCTTGGCGAAACAGCTTTGGCATCGGAGCCGGTAATGGAGCAGGTGTTCATTAAGCGCATCGATAGCGGCACAGATCCTGAAGATTTTGAACGTAAACTTTTCATCCTTAGAAAATATTCAACACACATCATCACCGAAAGTGTGAAAGGTGTTGACAATCAATTTTATTTTTCATCACTTTCTTATAAAACCATTGCCTACAAAGGCATGCTTACGTCAGGTCAAGTCAGGTTCTACTTTGCTGATCTGGAACATGAAGAAGTGGTGTCTGCCTTGGCAGTAATTCACTCTCGTTTTTCTACCAACACATTTCCCTCATGGCGATTGGCGCAGCCGTTCCGATTCATTGCGCACAATGGCGAGATCAACACGGTTCAGGGAAATATCAATTGGCTGAAATCCAAGGAGGCTTTTTTTGCATCTCCTTATTTTACGCCTGAAGAAATCAATATGATTCTTCCGATCTGCAATCCTAAGCAATCGGATTCTTCCAACCTCGACAATACGATCGAATTATTGGTACATGCTGGTCGTTCGCTCCCTCATGTAATGATGATGCTCATTCCTGAAGCTTGGGATGGTAATGAAAACATGAGCCAGGAGAAGAAAGATTTTTATGAGTACCACGCTAATCTCATGGAGCCTTGGGATGGACCGGCTTCCATAACTTTCACGGATGGAAAAATTGTTGGAGCGACATTAGATCGCAATGGACTTCGTCCGTCTCGCTTTGTAGTGACTGATGACGATACGGTGATCATGGCGAGTGAAGTAGGTGTGCTGGATGTTGATCAATCCAAAGTTGTTACCAAAGGTCGCCTGCAGCCGGGCAAAATGTTCGTGGTGGATTTGGAACAAGGAAGGATTATCAGCGATGATGAGCTGAAAAAGAATATTTGCACACTCAAGCCCTACGGAAAGTGGGTAAAGGACAACAAAGTGAAGTTGAGCGACCTGCCCGAGCCGGGCGGAAGTTTTCACAAATATGATCCGGTAACTTTTTTAAAGAGACAGATTTCATTTGGTTATACCACTGAAGACCTGCGGGTGATCCTTGCCCAAATGTGCGAGACGGGCAAAGAAGCACTTGGTTCAATGGGCAGCGATATTCCGCTTGCTGTGCTATCAAAACAAGCTCAGCATTTATCAAGCTACTTTAAACAACTTTTTGCCCAAGTTACTAATCCTCCGATAGACTCTATTCGCGAGCGATTGGTGATGTCATTGTCAACACACGTGGGGGGTTCGCTCAATCTATTGGAAGAATCACCCGAGCATTGCATCACTCTTGAATTGCCAACACCAGTTCTGTCAAATGCTGAATTAGAAAAGATCCGTTACATCGATCACCGTCATTTGCAAACAAAAACGATCTATACCTATTTCAAGGCAGATGGCGAACCGGGCTCACTTGAGAAAGGATTGAACCGTGTTTGTCAATATGTAACAGACGCAATCGAAGACGGCTTTACTATTATTATATTATCTGACAGAAGTTTTGATAGCGGCCACGCGCAGATTCCCTCACTATTGGCAGTAGCTGCAGTTCACCATGACTTAATTCGCAAAGGACTTCGCGGAAAGATCGGCCTTTTAGTGGAAGCGGGTGACGTTTGGGAAACGCATCACTTTGCAATATTGATTGGCTACGGTGCATCCGGTGTGAATCCTTATTTGGTCTATCAGACTATTCACGACATGAAGAAGAGGAACCTCTTCACGGAAAGTTTGACGGAAGAGAAAGCAATCTATAATTATAAGAAAGCCGTTGGTGGTGAGTTGCTCAAGATCATGAGCAAGATGGGCATTAGCACATTGCAATCGTACCATGGGGCTCAAATCTTTGA